>Ga0315550_1001852_pt1 | contig 13023 bp, 10 predicted proteins | sample SalMarSW160190MG_2_FD_203100 | JGI IMG/M metagenome (GOLD analysis project Ga0315550, IMG submission 203100) | Salt marsh sediment microbial communities from the Plum Island Ecosystem LTER, Massachusetts, United States - Salt Marsh Sediment SW1601-90 ... | reverse complement strand
ACATATCTAAAGCATCCCGTTCAATTGGAGATGAACCAATTGATGTATTAATTAACAACGCTGGCGTAAGGGGTGGGGATATTCAATCTTTCGATTCATTAGATGCGAATGCATGGATGGATACGTTCTCAGTTAATACAATTGGTCCTATGCGAGTAGCGAACTCCTTTCTAGAAAATCTTAAAAAAGGTAACCAACCGCGTCTAATTGCGATTTCAAGCCAAATGGGATCTCTAAATAGAAAAGGCCAGGGTTCGTATTACTACCGCAGCTCGAAAGCCGCTTTGAACATGGCGATGCAGCTAATGGCTCGTGATTTAAATCAATTTGGGATAATAGTATGCCCAGTACATCCTGGTTGGGTACGTACAGACATGGGTGGGAGTGGAGCGGATATATCTGTGTCGGAGAGTGGGACTGGATTAAAGAATCTAATTGATACTCTGACGATGAAACAAAGTGGTAGGTTTTGGACATGGGAAGGAGTCGAACATGAGTGGTAGTTCAACGCAGACGCATAACCAAACGTTGCACCTGACATGTTGACAAGATGCGAGAACCTAGGCTCCGCCTAGAACCGCGCCACTTGTCAAATGCAGGTGAACTTGACCTTAGTGCCAACTTTCAACTACTGCTATCTATACGTAACAAAATGATAGTTGACTCTTGATAGGTCAAGGGTCATTATCTGCCTGATATTTCTTATAAAGTAAGAAAGGAGGCAGATATGGACCTATCGAGAGAAACATTTAATAATCGTACTTATTCAGAGGCATGTAACCCCCCAAACCTTCATGACTCCTTTGAAGGCTTTGCGGCATTTGAAGAATATGATACACACCGCTCCACCGTCTTTCCCTCCCTATCATTTATCAAAAACACACTCCTCACGGTAAGTGAGCAGCAGACCATTCAGTCTACCCGCCGCCATCTTCTCGAACACCTTGTCGGGAGGTTGTGGCGTGAGAAGCTCCCTGGCAAGAAGCATGCTGAGCACTATCTGCGTCATCAGCACCGACGTAACTGCCGTCCCAATACCATCAGAAACAGCTATCACACTCTATCCTCGTTCCTGGGGTTCATCAAGAAGGCAGGCAAACTCACCATAGAGAAGATCAATAAGGGGGATATTGAGGCTTTTATCGAAGGCGAGCAAGACCGGGGCTTAAAGCTCTCCACTGTGAGGACAAAGCTTCAGATACTCAAGGCCTTTGTCCGTTACCTGAATGAAGAAGGGGTAATTGATCACGATGTCTTTCCCTGGAAGATGACCATCAAACCTCCTCAGAGCTTGCCCCGGGCCATGGACCCCGATGAGGTGAAACGACTGCTCTCCGTGATTGATCACATCCGAGATCGGGCAATGATCCTGGTCCTGCTGAGATCTGGGATGCGGATTGGGGAGTTGTTGGCTACCACGGTGAGTGATGTGAACCTCACCGAGCGGAAGATTCTTATCTTTGAGAGCGAGAAGAACCGCTGTGGGAGGGTGGTATACTTCACCGATGATGCCCGGGATGCCATGAAGGCCTGGCTTGCTAAGAGAGATCCAAAGAACACGTTTCTCTTCTATGGTTACAGAGGGAGGCCCTTGACCTACCCGGCTGCCCGCATGGTGTTTGTAAAGTATCTTAAGAAATCTGGTATCTCTCACAAAAGCTATACTCTCCACTGCTTGAGACATACCTTCGCCACTGAGCTTCTCAATGCAGGCATGCGGTTAGAGTGCCTGGAGAAACTGATGGGTCACACCTCTCTAGAGGTGACCAGGCGCTATGCGAGGCTCACTGATAAAACCAGGGAAGAGGAATACTTTAAAGCCATGGCAATCATAGAAAGGGGTGAGATAAATGGCCATTATGAACTCGATCGTGAACTACAGGAGGTTTTTGAAGAGAAGGAACTACTCTCCTCACACAGTCAAGAACTATATGAACACCCTTAAGCATTTTGTAGTGTGGGTGGATGTGCCCATTGAGGAGGTGACCCATCAGAAGGTTTCAGAGTATATTGACCATCTCTTGGATAGAAGACTCAAGCCAAAGACAATCAACTGCCACCTGCAGAGTATCCGTGGATTCTATAACTATCTCTATCACGAGGAGGGAATAACGGTAGCTAATCCGGTGAAGAAGGGCTGTGCACTAAGAGTTCCCAAACCACTGCCACGACATCTTAGAGATGAGCAGATCATCATACTGTTTGATGTCATAGAGAGGTCTCGTGACCGGGCAATCTTTAAGGTAATGCTTCGATGTGGGCTACGGGTGGAAGAAGTGGAGAACCTGACCCTTGGTGCCTTAGAGCTAAAACGAAGAAGAATCTTTGTTCACAACGGTAAAGGCAACAAAGACCGGGTCGTCTATATAAGTGATGATGCCCACTCTGCGCTTTTGGAGTATCTGAGGGTGAGGCCAACATCCAGGTCAAAGAACGTGTTTCTGGTGGATAAGGGCTCTTATAGAGGCAAACCTATCTCTGTTCGAGGTATACAGAAGAGGATTGAGTACTACGCCCGAAAAACGGGATTCAAGATCTCATGCCATCACCTGAGGCATACCATGGCCACGCAGCTCCTAAACGCAGAGGCAGAGGTGGTAACCATCCAGGATCTCTTGGGTCACAACTGGATCACCACCACAGAAAGGTACTGTACGGTATCAAATCCCAAGGTCATGAGGGATTACTTCAGGGCAATGGAGGTGATCATGCAAAGAGATGCGCGAGGATATCCTTGAAACAAAGAAATACTCTTGACATTTGCAAAAAACTAAGACAGGATAAAGACATGTAACGTATTAATAATAATAGGAAAATCAGGATATGTTACGTATAGCTGCTATTAGTTATAAGCCAGACTATATCCAGAAGCCTTTCCAATGCTATTAGCAGTCTGTAATCGAATCAAAGCAATATCTGGGTAGGTATGCCAACATGAAAATGCCATTTTTCGGTTAAACTTCTCACCTGCCTTAACAGGACACCCTGTTTTAAACCTTTAACATCCCCATCGCTTTTATTGCCCTCTTCCCTAATTGGAAGGGGGCTTTTTTGTGCCTTTGTGGCTCATTTGGATAGACGTTTGATTATTGTTTGGGTGAAGTTTTTAAAGAATAGAAGCTGAATATCTTTGGACAATCCATTCAAAAGGGTAGAACTGATTTTCAGTAAAATACATTCCTCTTTGGTAATAATGGTTGCTGAGCGAGCTTCACCGGTCAGGTAGGCCATCTCTCCAAAACATTGTCCCTTTTCTAAGACAGCTACTTCTTCACTTCCCGTTTGGACTACCACTTGACCACTGATCAAAATATAAAAAGAATCGTCTATCTCTCCCTCTTGTATAATGGTCTCATCTTTTTCAATCTTGACTAAATCACATGCCGAAAGGATCTGGTCAATCTGGTTTTCGGCAAAGGTACTAAAAAAAGGGAGATCTTTGATATAACTTAACAATTCGCTGTCATGGGTTTCTTTTGGTGTTTCTTTTAAACTACGTAAGGCCAGTCTTATATCATAAGCAAAGTCCATGCTGCATTGATACCGTTGCGATGGGTCCTTGGCGAGGGCCTTGCCAAGAATATCTCCAAATATTGTTGGTAACTCTGGTTTTAATTCCAGAATAGGGGGAGGGTCATTATTAACGATCTTAAACATAATAGAGTATTCGTTTTCTCCTTCGAATGCCTTTTTACCGATTAGAAGTTCATATAAGACTGAGCCAAGAGAAAAGATATCGTTTCTCTCTGTTATAAACTCCTCTTTGACTTGTTCAGGTGACATATAGCTGGGGGAGCCGAATAAACCCTTAACAACAGTTGAGTCACCCCTTTTGATATAGGCGATGCTAAAATCAGTTATCTTTACCTGACCTGATAGGCTAAGAATGATGTTAGAGGGTTTTATGTCACGGTGAATTACCTCGTTTTGATGGGCATATTCTAAGCCTTTGCATACATTGAAAATAATCTTGAGTACTCTCTCTATAGGCAAAAGATTATCAGGTTTACAAAATTTCTCTAATGTGGATCCGTCCATATACTCCATTGTAATATAACAAAAGTCTTGTTGTAGATCAGCATCGTATATGGTTACAATATTTGGGTGCATAAGACGCCCTGCAGATTGTGCCTCAACAAAAAAACTCTTCTTGTAGGCCTCTATTTTCTCAGGGCCTATATCATTGGGGAGACGGTAAACCTTAATAGCTACTTGACGTTCAATGTAAGGGTCATTTCCAAGATAAACAGCTCCTGCGCTACCCTGTCCTAATTGTTTAAGAATCTGATAGCGGCCGATAGTTTTTATATTGTGTAAATCAAACATAAATCAATGAGATCCCCTGTGGTATTGGTTAAATAGTTGAATAGTAAAATAGCTAAGTGATATATCATTTTTTAAGTAGGCGAATGGTTAACTTTTTAATGGATTAGCGATTTAACTAATTTACCTTTAGCCTGCCCGTGATGCCCTCGATTGCGAGGCGGGCGGGCGCCTTCGCGCTTTTTTACTCTGAGATATCAGTAAAAAGACTCTTTACATCAAGTTTATTTACCATATCATTAAATGTTTCACTCATTACTTGATGCGCCTGTTTTAAACCGGAAATTCGAAATTTTTCTGCCTGGCCCTTGAATCTCCTGGTGAGAACATTCCCCTCCTGAGTAAATTCAGCCTCGTAATCTATTCTGGCAATCCACCTACGGCCAGGTAGATCCAGAGTAAAATCATATAAGTTGATAGCTAACTCTGGAACCCCTTCTTTCCGCTCAGGTAACAATTGTAGTCCCATATTCTCTAAATAAAGAGTAAAGGTTTTGTTAAAAAGGGTGTCTATGTTATAAATTCCAACAAGAAATCTCTCCTTTTCTCCTTTTGATAGAATATAATTAATATTCCCAGAAAAGTTTTTATATATCCTCTTTGCTCCATTGCCAATAATATCTTTATTGGCTCTCTTATCAATAAACCTGAAATATATCTCCGCTCCTTCCAGAATATTAGATTTTGGCATAGTGTTATACGTAACTTCCAATTTAGGGATAGTAGCACATGCAGTAAAGAAGATAAGGGCTATACAGGAAAGTAATTTAAAATAAGAAAAAAATATTCTCATAAGATCCCTCCTTTTTAAAAACACATAATAGACAATTCGCATAAACTATTTTATTAAAAGAGTATTCTAAAAGAACCCGTATCTGTCAAGAAAAAGTAATTCAAATGAAAAAAAGTAGTGACAATAAAATACAAAAGAAAGACAGGGATCTCTTTGATCGAGCCTGGAATATTACCAGAGAGAACCATGGAAGCAATTTTACATTCTATCTTCCTGGTATGATCAGATATGGAAAGATGAGGGGCCTGTATCCTGCTCTATCATTAACCGGCGATAGGTGCCAGTTGCTATGTGAGCATTGTAAAGGATTACTCCTAAGGCCTATGATAAAGGCAGGAGATCCAGAAACTCTTATAACAAAGTGTCTTAAGTTAGCACACTCAGGTCATTCAGGGGTTCTTTTAAGCGGTGGATCAGACCTTGAAGGGAGGCTTCCCTGGAAAAAATTCTATCAGGCAATACAAAAAATAAAGACTGAAACAAATTTATTTCTATCTGTACATAGTGGCTTTTTAGATTTTAACACAGCAGTTGCCCTCAAAGAAGCAGGCGTGGATCAGGCACTCATTGATGTAATGGGTGATGAGGAAACTGCAAAAAAGATTTACCACCTTGATAGTCTTCAAACCGTGATAACATCACTTGAGAATCTCTTCAAATCAGGCCTTGATGTTGTGCCTCATATTGTGGCTGGGCTCATGCATGGTAAAATACATGGTGAATATAATGCCCTGCACATTATAAGTCGTTTTAACCCTTCTTCTTTTGTAATTGTTGTTCTTACCCCGTTAAAAGGTACACCTATGTCAAGTGTCTTACCTCCATCTCCTATAGAGGTTGCGCGATTGATTGCCACGGCACGGTTGGTGATGCCACACACTCCGATATCTCTGGGCTGTGAGAGGCCAAGAAATAAAAAAGGGCATATAATGGAAGAGCTGGCCATTTATGCAGGGGCCACCAGAATGGCTGTATGGTCAAAGAAAACCATTGATCTGGCGTTGAATCTCGGATTGAAGCCCCTCTTTCAACCTACCTGCTGTTCCGTTCCTTACAGGGAAGATTTTAGCAAAAACTTTCTATAGGATGTTTCCAAAGTACAGTTCGAAATTTTTTTAGACTCCACAGCTTGACTAGAGACAGCTATTTCATATATACATGTACAACTAAAGGAAAAAACAACACTGAGTGTATTGTGGGAGCTACAGAAGAGATAGGTGCTAAAGAAAAATAGCATTTCAAAAAAAGGAGGGATACCTATGGTAAAAAAACTATTTTTCGCTTCAATAATTCTACTAACAGCCATTTCAATTTCATTTGCCGGTTCAGGGCCAAACATGAAGGAAGGTCTCTGGGAAATCACCGTAACAATAAAAATGCCTGGCATGGAAATGCCGCCGATGAAACACACGCAGTGCATGACAAAAAAGGACTTTGTTCCGCAGGGGCCTCAACAACCAGGGCAGGAGTGCAACATTGCCGATGTAAAAGTAGACGGCAATACGGTTACTTGGACCATCCAATGCACCACCCAGGGTGGAGAAATGAAAGGAACAGGCAAGATGACTTACAGTGGGGAAAGCTTTGAAGGCACCATGATAATGTTAATGCCTTCGACAAATATGAAGATTACCAACCTCATGAGCGGCAAGCGAATTGGAGATTGTAAATAGCCTATATGCTGAAAGCACCCGGAAGATTTATCCGATATTAAAAAAGGACCATTTTTTTAATAAGAGGACGTTAGAGACAAAAAATCGATATCACGAGCTTGCTTTGTTTCTATATTGTTTTGTGGGCAGCTCTAATTATTAGGTAATAGTTTGATTTTGATCCCTATTTCAAATCCCAATCTCATAGTTTTCGCAATGCCCTCGAGGTTGCCTTCTTCACTTAACCCAGGTATTCCTTTTTTGCCATCTCTGCCAGTTTAAACTTTTGTACCTTGCCTGATCGTGTCATAGGAAATTCTGTGACTAATTTATAGTAATCTGGCTCTTTCTCTTTGGAAACAGTATCCTTAACATATTTTCCAAGGCTCTCAAGAGATAACTGTGTACCTTCCTTGATTTTTACCCAGGCAGCGATTTCCTGACCTTTTTCAGGATGAGGGAATCCAAAAACCTGAACTTCTGAGACACCAGGCAGCTTATAGATTATTTCCTCCAACTCTGTTGGGTAAGTTGCAACTCCTTCTCTTACAATAACATCCTTGAGCCTCCCTGTTATTGTAACATAGCCATTTTCATCCATCTCGCCAAGATCTCCTGTGTGGAACCATCCTTGTTTATCAATAGCAGATGCAGTTGCAGCAGGCATGTTATAATATTCCTTCATCAGAAAACCCCTGGTACAGAGTTCTCCCTGACTGTGAGGAGGAAGGTCTTCACCGGTTGTCGGGTCTAATATCTTGACCTCATTGCACTCTAAGGCACTGCCAATGGTTGAAACCCTTATATCTAAGGGATCATCAGGTCTGGTCATGGTTATCCATGAAGAGGCCTCTGTGATACCATAGGCAACGGTAATGTCTGAAATACCTATATCCTCCACCAGCTTTCTCATTAATTCTATCGGACATGGTGCACCACCTATTGTCCCTTTTCTGAGTGTTTTCCACCTTTCAGGAATAAATTCTGTGTGATCGATAAGTGTGATAAGCATACTGGGAGAGCCATAAATGGCAGTACATTTTTCATTAGTGATAGCTGATAGTATCTTAGATGGCTCAAAGGTAGCACAGGGAATAATGATTGAAGCTCCCTTAATAAGTCCTGCCAATACAATGCATGTATTTCCAAACATATGAAATAGGGGGAAAAATAAACAAAGCCTGTCGTGATTGTTAAGTCCCTGTCTCAGTGCTGAAAATATGGATTTATTGACAAGACTATAATGGTCAAGGACAACTCCTTTTGGTTTACCGGTAGTACCAGATGTGTACATTGTGGCAACTGGATCATCTGGGGTAATTTCATTTTCTCTTTGAGCAAGGGCTTTAAGGTCAATCTTATCACCCATTTCCATTAGCTCCTGCCATGAGGTCATATCAGGGTAGAGTTTTTTATCTATAACAATGGTATTTTCGAGTATTGATTGTAGCTTTAATTCAAGCTCCAGCTCCTTTGCCATAATAATGGAGCGTGATCCTGATTGTTCCAGGATGTAGCGGAGATCTTCTTTCCCTGCTCCATGATCTACTGGTACAACAATAGCCCCTATTTTTGCGAGGGCCATCTGGGAGATAATCCATTCAGGCGAATTGGGTGCCCAAAGCGCAACCCTGTCACCCTTTTTAATGCCCATCTTTATTAGACCCCTGGCGGCCCTGTTTATTTCTGATAAAAAGAGATTATAGGTATGTCTGATGTTAGAATCGGAGTGAACAAGGGCCATATTATTGGGATATTCGGCAGCGATATCATTCAACAGCTGGCCAATAGTTTTTCGTGTAATTTCTCTATTGCTTTTAGGTATGGTCATTTTTATCCTCCAGCTGGGACTTAGTTTGATTACTCATATTTTACTAACGCAGATGGGCTTTTCTTCAGTTCCAAGGCTCCCGGGCTGCTCTTTTCAGCAACGTATCTACAGGGGAATTTTGCCCCCTCCGCATTGCCCCCGCTCTATCGAGCGGGAGGCCTGCGGTTTCCCCCATAGATACGTCACGAAAAGACAAACGCCCTCCGACTCGGCCGAGCTCGTCGCGGGCCGCCAGTCACTTCAGAAAAGCCCACCCTTTTTCTCAGAGTGATAAAAATTTTCAGTTTGTGCAAAGGTTTCCAGCTACCTTCCAACATCGGACTGTATGGTTCTCATTTACGGTGTAAAAGTCTATTTCCTTTTCTTTACACCTGTCTTCAACAAGAGGGCATCTTCCCTGAAACTTACACCCTGGAGGTGGGTTAAAAGGGCTTGGAACATCACCTGTAAGTACCTTCCGCGTACCACGATCGTCTGGATCAGGCTCGGGTATGGCTGAAAGTAATGCGAGTGTATATGGATGTAAAGGATTATCATAAATTTCCTCTATTGGTGCGTATTCCATTATGTGACCAAGGTACATTACAGCAACCATATCACTGATGTAGCCCACGACATTAAGGTCGTGGGAGATAAAGAGATAGCTTAGCCCCAAGGTATTTTGTAGCTCTTTTAGAAGATTAATAATTTGGGATTGTATAGATACATCAAGCGCCGATACTGGCTCATCACATATAATTAATGAGGGATTAACGCTCAAGGCCCTGGCTATGCCGATGCGCTGCCGCTGACCACCACTGAATTCATGGGGGTAGCGATCAGCGCTTGAGGAGGCAATACCCACCATATCCAGGAGCTCTATAATACGCCGGTTTCGCGCATGATGTCCTTTTATTGCCAATGTTCGCAGGCCTTCTTCAATAGATTGTCCAGCAGTCATCCGGGGATTTAAAGAACCAAAAGGATCTTGGAAAATAATCTGCATTTCTTTGCGCAAAGGCTTCATTTCATTCTGAGAAAGATTGCTGATATCCTTATTCTGATACATGATTGTGCCTTCATCAGGTTCCAAAAGCTTTAAAATAAGTCGGCCAATTGTGGATTTACCACATCCGCTCTCTCCAACCAGACCCAATGTTTTTTGCTTGTCAATATAGAGATCCACCCCATCAACGGCCTTGATCCAGCCAATGACATTTTGAAAGAATCCCCTGTACACTGGGAAATACTTTTTTATCCCTCCTACCTTAAGCATCGTGCCGCTATTAGTCATTGGTAACATAGGTAGAAATTCCTAGGCTCTTATCTGAATAAAGCACTGGACAGCGACTCAGGTGTCCGTTCTCATAGGCACACATTTGTGGAAAATCACTCCTGCATGTATCGATAGCAAAACCACATCTGGGATGAAATGGACAGCCAGACGGCTTATATGCAGGGTCCGGCACTGTTCCAGGGATGCTATGAAGCGTACTTCCCCGTTTTATTGGGCTCGGCAGTGATGCAAGAAGCCCCTGAGTGTAAGGATGACATGGAGTATGAAAAATCTCTTTTGCATTGCCTTGCTCTACAATAATGCCTGCATACATTACATAGATACGATCGGCAATATTTGCCACAACCCCAAGATCATGAGTAATATAGAGAAGAGACATTCGCCGGTTTTTTTGAAGCTCTTCAAATAGATTCAGGATCTGCGCTTGAATGGTGACATCAAGGGCAGTGGTTGGCTCATCAGCAATCACCAAATCAGGATTGCATGCCAGTGCCATAGCAATCATAACCCGCTGTTTCTGCCCACCGCTGAGCTGGTGTGGATAATCTTTAAGACGCTCCTCAGGCGAAGCGATACCCACATCTTTAAGGAGTTGTATACATCTTTGTTGCAGCTCTTTCTCATCCACCTTTTCATGGACCATGATGGCCTCTTGCACCTGGTCCTGTATGGTAAATACGGGGTTTAGAGAGGTCATAGGTTCCTGGAAGACCATAGATATGTGATTTCCACGAATCTTCTGCATTTCTTCTTCACTAAAGTCCAGGAGATTTTGATCGTTGAACAGCACTGTGCCGCCCATAATTTTACCAGGGGGTTGAGGGATAATCCCGAGGATAGTTAATGCAGACACACTTTTTCCACAACCCGATTCTCCAACGAGACAGACTGTCTCTGCTTTTTCGATATCAAAGCTTACCCCATCAACCGCTCGAGAAACACTTCCATCAAGCTGGAAATATACCTTTAAGTCTTGGACGGAAAGCATTAATACCTCTCCCTGAGCTTTGGGTTAAGTATGTCCCGCAAGCCCTCGCCAAAGAGATTAAATGAGAGTACCACAATCAAGATGGAAAAACCTGGAACAAAGGTAAGCCAGGGTGCATCGAAAATGAAACGCTTTCCATCAGAAAGAATATTACCCCATGTGGCATGGGGTGGTGGAACGCCAAATCCGAGAAAACTCAACCCTGCTTCTGTGAGAATAGCGGTTGCAATACCAATTGTAGCAGATACCAACACTGGCGCAATAGCATTCGGCACCATATGACGAAATATAATCCGAAGGTTGCTGATCCCAAGGGCCTTAACAGCTGTTACAAAATCCTGCTCTCTTAATGAGAGAAATTCAGCCCGCACAAAGCGCGTGGTGCCCATCCAGCTTGTCAGGCCAATGACGATCATAATATTGTAGATGCTTGCAGGGAGTAGGGCGACCACGGTGAGTATCAGGAAAAAGCTCGGGAAGCACAGCATGATATCTACGATTCGCATGATCAGAGTGTCAACAGAGATGGTCTCTTTATGAAGTATCTGCAGCCATGCTGACTGAGCTTTTTTTACTGATCTTTTTTTCAGCAAACGGGTGTAGATAATGTGGGCAATGCCTGGAATAAGAAAGATTACACCCCAATACCTGTTTCCCATAAAAAGCAATACCGCCCCGGTGAACAAAAGGAAAGCTATCAGAATGTGATCAAGACGAATATTGTTTTGGCCAAAATAGCCTGCTATTCCACCCAGAAATATTCCTATTAGCACCGCAATCCCGACAGCGACAAACCCTACGGTAAGGGATACCCAGGCACCCTGTAACATCCTTGCAAAAACATCCCTCCCTAGATCATCGGTCCCGAATAAATACAGCCCTAATTTAGGTGTTTCCTCGGGGCGCAAGGTCTTTAGATTTGGACCAGAGATCGGGGGGCGTAGTTTTTCCTGGAGTCTTACGGTGGAAGGGTCAAAATAAGGATTGGCGCCAGAAGTAAGTATAATGCCTGCCAGGGCAGTAAAGAAGAAAAGGACGAAAATTAAAAGGCCTAAAAAAGCAAGTTTGTTTTTCTTAAGAATTCCCCAAGATTCCTGAAAGCGGGTTTTTCTTGGAACAGGAATGGATTCTTCTATTCTCTTGTTTTGCAAGGAGTTTTTTGTATATGTTGTCATTATAACCGGATCCTCGGGTCTACCACCATATAGAGCACATCAGACACAAAGGTGCCTGCCAGTACCAGCACCGCTGAAAGAAAATTAACTGTTAGGATAATTGGGTAGTCTCGGGCCAGAATGGCCTCATAGGCCATCCTGCCCATGCCTGGCCATGAGAAAATGGATTCAATGATTACAGAGCCGCCGATAAGACCCGGCAAAATCAGTCCAAACATGGTCACAAAGGGTAAAAGAGCGTTGCGCAACGCATGTTTGTAGTGGACCACGTCAGCCGGGAGACCCTTTGCTTTAGCAGTGCGCACATAATCCTGTCCTTCTACCTCAAGCATTTGACTGCGAACATACCTGGAAAGAACCGCAATCCCACCAGTAGCACCCAGTACAGAGGGTAGAAGCAGGTGCCAAATCCTGTCCATTAACCAGCGAGACAACGAAGCATCCCCAATCCCGAATGTTTCCATGCCAATTACCGGTACATGAAAGTGGGTAACTACAAAGATAATCAGAATATAGGCAAAAAAGAAGCCGGGAATAGATATCAATAGATATGAAAAAAACGTGGCGCTTCGATCATAGAATCCTCCTCTGAATAGTGCTGATCGTATACCAATCGGAAAAGATAAAGTCCAGGTAAGGAGAGTGCCCACAATAAAAAGAGGAAGACTATTCAGAAATCGTTCCCATATCTTTTTGAGCACCGACTGGTTGTCTTTCCAGGAAACGGTTTTTCCTGTGAAAAGATCTTTATAAAAAAGAAGATATTGCGTGTAGAGAGGCTTATCTAAATGAAATTCTTTCCGAAATCGCTCCACCATTTCTGGGGTGAACTTGGGATTCAGGGGATCAACCTGGCTTGGCTTGCCAGGAGCAAGATGAATGATCAAAAAGGATACGATGGAGACAAAAAAAATGGTAACGATCTTTTGTATGATGCTTCGGCCAATAAATGATAACATTTTTAAGTGCCTAAAGTGAACTAAAG
>Ga0315550_1001849_pt1 | contig 13036 bp, 12 predicted proteins | sample SalMarSW160190MG_2_FD_203100 | JGI IMG/M metagenome (GOLD analysis project Ga0315550, IMG submission 203100) | Salt marsh sediment microbial communities from the Plum Island Ecosystem LTER, Massachusetts, United States - Salt Marsh Sediment SW1601-90 ... | reverse complement strand
TCTCGCTGGTTGACGTGCTTGTATACATCCGAGATGTCGCCGAAGGGGCCGTGGCGTATCGTGGACAGAAATGCGTGCCTCGTCCCCTGATACTTTAGGAAAGCGCGGATCTCTTCCGGGAACTTGCTCGGTTGGGAGTGCTGCGCGATCAGTAACTCGCCCACCACTGGAATGCGCATGATTTTGGCCATCAACCGGTGCTTGGGATACAGGCCCGATGGATCGATAAGACGCAGGCGGCGAATTGCTGTTGGGTGCCGGTCCGCGAACGTGAGGGCAATCGCTCCCCCATCGACGGGCCCACTAGGTCGACAGGCCGGGTGACGTCCAGGGCGGCTAGCAGGTTCACGAGCTGCCGGTCAAAGAGATCGCGATCGTATTGGGTGTTGGGTCTATCAGAATAGCCTCGGCCATATAGATCGTAGCGCAGCACTCTGAGGTCGGCCTGCGCCAGCGCATCGAAGGTGTTGTCCCAGACAAAGTAGGCGTTGAAGAAGCCGTGCAAGAGGACGACCACCTGCCCATCTGGAGGCCCCGCCATTTCGTAACGCACGATCCCGTCTGTCAATTCCACGAACTGGCCCGGTATTGACGAACGGGCTTTTTGCGTCCAGGAGATGTGACTCCTTGTAGAAGAAGTTCAGGGTTGTACGCCTTTTGCCTCTGTCGATTTGACAACAAGGAGCGATCTGGCACCCTTGGCAAGTTCAGCCGGTGCTCGACCGCTCGAATGGGAGTCGCCGTGGTGTGGGCCACTGGGGCGGATGCGTTCGTTCCACTGCCCCTGGATTGCTGAGGCTTGGAATGCCTACTTCTGTGTTTCTATCTCCGCGGGGTCGACGGACTGGCCCAGTAGCACCCGTATGGCTCGCAGCAAAGTATCGCGCACGCCAGGATTTTTAACCGCCCTTACTCGGTCCGCCAGCAGTCGTATATCTGGGCCTGCTTGCTCGAATTGCTCAAAGACGACGTCGGGTTGCTCGGTTTTACTCACAGTTTCTCCTTGGCGGTTACTACACTTGAGGATGGCTACCTTGGGGCCGAAATGGACTGGACCGTCGATTACCCCACTGTTGCGTGCAGCCTTTGCCGCAGGCTCACCACCTCGCGCCGCATCTCGGCGTCCTCCTCGATCAGGTCGGCGATCCGCTCGCAACCGTAGAGCACGGTGGTGTGATCGCGGCCGCCCAGCAGCGCTCCAATCTGGGGTAACGACGCACCGGTCTCCTCGCGAAGCAAGTACATGGCCACCTGCCTGGGCCGGGCGATGGCCCGGCTGCGGCTCCTCCCCTCGAAGGCTGCTCGCTCCACGCCAAAGTGGTCGGCGACGGCGTCCAGGATCTGCGTATCCGTCAGCTTGCTCCTCCGCGGCATCAGCTCGCCCAGCGCCGTCTCGGCCAGCTCGGTCGTCAGCGGTTGGTGGGTCAGCCGCGACAGCGCCACCACACGGTTGAGCGCCCCCTCGAGCTCGCGGATGTTGGAGTAGATGCGGTCGGCGATCAGGGCCAGGATTTCGGTGGGGATGGTGGTCCCACAGGACTCGGCCTTCGACTGGAGGATGGCGATGCGCGTCTCCAGGTCGGGCGGTTGGATGTCGGCGATCAGGCCCCATTCGAAGCGAGAGCACAACCGCTCCTCCAGCGTGACCATGGCCTTGGGTGGCCGGTCTGAAGAGAGAACGATTTGCTTGCCCGCGTCGTGCAGGGCGTTGAAGGTGTGGAAGAACTCCTCCTGGGTGGATTCCTTGCCGGAGATGAACTGGACGTCGTCCACCAACAGGACGTCGGCGGTGCGGTACTTCTCCCGGAAGGCGTCGGTGGTGCGGGCGCGGATGGCCTCGATCAGGTCGTTGGTAAAGTCCTCTGATGAGGCGTAGAGCACACGCAGGCCCTGGGCGTGGCAGGCGTGACCGATGGCGTGCAACAGGTGAGTCTTGCCCAGACCCACGCCCCCGTAGACGAAGAGCGGATTGTAGGCTTGGGCAGGGCTCTCGGCTACGGCCATCGACGCGGCGTGGGCCAACCGGTTGCCCAGGCCGACGATAAAGGAATCGAAGGTGTAGCGGGGGTTCAAGTTGGCGGATGGTAGAGCGGGAGCTGCCGCGGGCGCCGCATCGGGCAGATTGAGAAGCGAGGTCTCGTTCTGAGGTTGCGGCTGGCCGTCCCAGACGATGAAACGGATGTCAGTGGCGTGGCCGGCCAGGCGAGCCATGGTGCGTTTGATGGTAGGTAGTAGTCGGTTCTCCAGCCAGTCTTTGGCGTATCCACTTTTGACGCCAACGACGAAAGAGCCATCCTCGAACTTGACGAACCTGGCGTCGCGCAGCCAGGTGTCGAAGGTGGCCTGGGTCATCTGAAGTTGGAGCTCGCCGAGAGCGGCAGACCAGATAAGATCCGGTTTCATATTAAAGTGTTTTGTTAGGGTTGGACTCGTTGACGGAAAGCGGGGTGATCGAGAATATGAGGATGGTTTTCCCTTCCCCGCGGTGTGCCACTGTCTCCAGTTGCGGGGATATTGTACCAGAGGGTTAGAACGAGGACAACCGCTTACAGCCCTCACAACTTAAAAGGGTGAGCTTTTTAAGGTTTTAAGGAAGGACGCATGGCGCTGCCCGCGTCGCTTCTGCGGTACCCCCCACTTCTTCCGCTTGGGAGAGGAGCAAGCCGGAGATGCAGGGGGCGCGGCAGGGCGGTCGGTCGTGGCGAGTCCCGTGGACCGTGCTGTGGGCTGCCGAGAATTGACGGTGATTGCCAAATCGGTTTTAGCCCCGGGACTCGCTGGTCGTGGCGACGTGGTCGCCGCCAAGCTGATCCCCACGCACGAACGAGCTACGGCAGCGACAGGCATATAGCATACCCGTGGAGCCACCGATCGACGTTGGCGGGATTCCTGGCATACACTCGCCACTGGCCGCCCGCGTGTGGGCCAGAGCTGTTGTAGATGACGAGGTCAAGGTGTGTGACGAATCCGCCTCCGGTGGCGAGTTGATCGCTCCCACACCTGGGAACCGCCGCGTGGCCCGTCGTGTTGGCAGGTATGGTCACGTACTCTATGACCGACGTGGTCTTGCCTTCGATGCCCGAAAGACAGGTGGCATAGACGTTCAACAGCTTTTTCGAGTCGCTCTTGTTCCAGCTCTCCACCATCCAGTACTGGCTGTAGTCGTTGTACTTGGTGCTCGCCCAGATCTTTTGGCTTCCATCGGCCTGAGTTGCCCAACTTCCGTGTGTGAGGATGCTGCCCTCTGGGCAGGCGACAGTGGCCCTGGCATATTCGCCTGGCTCCACGGTGATTTGGTTGAGCACCTGGGTGGAAGAGGTGCCAGGGGCATCGAACAGGCAGACGGCGTAGACGGTGATTCTCCAGCTGACTCCGGCATTGTTTTTGGCGTATCCACGCCAGCCGTTTCCGACCTTCAAGTGCGTGTAGAACAGCACGCTGGAGCTCGACGCGAACCCCCCACCGACGACGATGCTGCCCTCTGGACACGTGGCCGTGGCGGAGCCGACCTGGCCTGCGGCCACGGTGGTCTGCGCGGTGACGTATTTGGTGTGAGGCGCTGCTGCTTTGACATCCGGCGCCGGGCCGGCGGCCAACGCAGCCCCAAGCAGAAGTACAGTAACCAGACCAACTCGAAATGGATAGCTCTTCAGCGCTGACATGGCACACCTCCTGAAAAGATTCGTTCAGTACCTGTAACGGGTAGCGGGCCTGTTTTGTTACAGGTCTTTCAAGAGGAGACTCGCTCTCAGTCGCTCTGCTGTCTCAGGAATCTGGTTGCCCGCGTCAGCCCCAGGACGGCGAGCACGCCTAGCAGCAGCGCTATGCCAAAGCCAAGCTCGGTCCTAGCTCCCAACGCGACCGCACCGAGCAGCAGTCCTGTGCTGTCGACGACCAGCAACCGTTGGAAGTGGCGGCGCTCCAGCGCGCGCGTGCCTTCGACCTGCCCCGACCCGCGCAGCCGCTGGGCAAAGTGATGCAGGTCCCAGGCAGAAAGTGCCCCCACCGCGCCGGCGAGCATCCAGCCGTCCCCCGGTCTCATCCCCAGGCCGACAGCGGCGATAATTACAAAGCAGACCAGCTCGACGGAAGCCGTCCAGCCCCAGCCGAGCCATTGCCCCACCAGCCACAGGACTCCTAAAGCTGCGATGACTATCACAATACTCCAGGAGCCGTTCAGCCCGTATCCCAGACCCAGCGCGCCCGTAGCCAGCACGATGCTGGCGGGAAGGGCTTTGGCGGTTGGCGATGGGGTCTCGTTCACGGCGCGACTCCGATGGTGCGGAACCAGTGGGCCGCCCGGCTGAGAGAGGTGTGGATCGCTTGATCGAAGGGCTTATCGACCTGCCAGTCTACGACCTGGATGCCGGCCCGCCGCAACTGGCGCAGCAGCATCGCCCGCTCTAGGCGCGCGATGCGCACTGCCAGATCGACGGCTTCGTCGGGCTTGAGCAACCGGGCTTCGAAGGAGATCGGATCGGGGCTGACGACCATGAGCTGGTAGCCGTGCGCCCGCAGCCGGATGAGCATCGGCGGGTCGTCCGGGCACAGGGCGCTGATCAACACGAGCTGCGACTTGGCGGGGAAGAAGCGGGTGGGGATATAGTCCAGGCTGTCAAAGACCAGACTGTCGCCTGTCTCGGCCTTGGCCAGCGCCTGCAGAATGCGCTCCCGTTGCACCTTACCGTAACCGGGAAAGGTCCAGTCCAAGAATCCGCCATAGACCAACAGTCCGACCCGGTTGCCGTCGCCCAGAAATGTCTCTGCCAGCGAGGCTGTGGCGCGCACCGCGTTTTCAAAGAGCGCGTTCCCGTTCAATCGAATGTCGGTCCGCCGGCGGGCGTCAAGGATCAGTCCCACGTCGGCGATGCGCTCCTGCTCGAACTCGTTGGTGTAGAGTGTGCGGGGGTGGCGGGCGCTTACCCGCCAGTTGACCCAGCGCAGGGGGTCTCCGGGCTGGTACTCTCGTATCCCAAAGAAATCGACTCCCGAACCTCCTCGCCGGGCGGGGATAGGCCCTGCAGTCGCGCGCGTGCGCAGAGGGTGAATCGCCAGCCGGCGCAGCTTGAGGGTTTCCGGCGCGACGGTGAGTTGGGCCGAGGCCGGGAGCGACGCCCGGCGAGGAAAGAGGCCCAGGTAGTCGCCCGTGGTCGCCTCGACACCGCGAAAGGCAAAGACGCCCCGCTGCTTTCCCGCGACGGTGTATTCCAAATCGACCGTCTCGCCGGGACCGAGCGATGCCAGCGCCCGCGACTCGCCAGCGACCAGCTCGATCCCACGGGGCAACATATCCTCGACCAGGACTTCCTCCAGCAGCGGGCCTTCGTTGGCGACGGAGAGCTTCACGGCCACGGGTGTCCCTTTTGGGGCGCGATTGGTGCCCAGGGTCCGGCTGACGCGCAGTTTGGGCTTTTCGGACCCCCACACAAGTGCCGCTCCCACCCAGACGATCAGTGGAACGGCCAGCGCGAGGAGCGCACCGTTCAGGGTTCCCAACCCCCACAGGAACAGCACATAGACCAGCATCACCAGCAGCAAGAGTCTTCTCATTGGCCCTCTTTGATGACCGGCACGGGCACCAGGCGCACGATGTCGGTGATCACGTTGTCCGCTGCGTGCTGCTGCATCCACAGATCGGGCTCCAGTATCAACCGGTGGACGAGCGCCGGCCCGGCGAACAGCTTGACGTCGTCGGGGAGTACGTAGCTGCGACCGTGCATGGCGGCCCAGGCGCGCGCCAGTTTGAGCAGCGCCAGCGAGCCTCTGGGGCTGGCCCCCACTGCCACTTGCCTGTGGCGGCGGGTTTCGTTGACCAGGGTGACGATGTATTTCTCGATGTCTGGATTGACGTGCACCCTTTCCACGGCCTGGCGCAGGCCCAGCAACTCGTCGCCATTCGTCACCTGTTCCAGGTCGAATGCGTCCTGCTGCCGCTCGCGCCGCTGTCTCAGAATCTCCTGTTCCTCCTTCGGCGTGGGATAGCCGACCGGGAGTTTCATGATGAACCGGTCGAGCTGCGCCTCGGGCAATGGAAAAGTGCCCTCGTACTCGATGGGGTTCTGGGTGGCGATCACGACGAAAGGTTCCGGCAGCGGCATCGTCTCGCCTTCCAGGGTCACCTGAACCTCCTGCATCGCCTCCAGGAGGGCGGACTGGGTCTTGGGTGAGGCGCGGTTGATCTCGTCGGCCAGGATGATGTTGGCGAACAGCGGCCCCTTGCGCAGCCGGAAGCGGTAAGTCTGCGTGTCTCCAGTCGCGTCGTAGACGTACCCCCCGGTGATGTCGCCGGGCAGCAGGTCGGGGGTGAACTGGATGCGCTTGAACTCCAGGCCGAGCACGGTGGCAAAGCTTTTGGCGATGAGCGTCTTGGCCAGGCCGGGATAGTCCTCCAGCAGCACGTGGCCACCGGTGGTCAGCGTCGCGGCCATGACCTTTTCCAGCAGTGGTCTCTTGCCCACGATGGCCCGCTCGATTTCGTGGATCACTTTGTTAGTCAGGCGAGATACATCAGCGATCTCAACGGTCATGGGGTACCTCCAGTTGATTTTCCAGGAATTGGACGATCCTTTCCAGGTCTGAGTCGAAAGAGGCTTTCCCGGGGCGCGTTTTGACACGCTGCCAAAGCCTTAGAACAACGTCCGAGAAGCGTCGGGAAACGCCGGGGGCCTTCTCGGCATGAACGCAAGTTTGCACCTCGGGTGGCACGTTTAGCTCTCCGGTCTTTAGGCGGCGCCGGATTTCCAGGGATTCGAGCTGCTCCCGGTCGGCCAGCACGCCCACGACTAGTTTCCCCAAGTGTTTCAGAAAATACCATTTGGAATAATTCTCGCGCGTGACCAGGTGGATTCGCCTGGCCCAGATGCTCACTTTCCCCGGGTGTTGCATTTCTGTTGGACGCGACCGGGGTGGCCGTCCCCGCCCGGCCAGGCTCTTTGCGACCAGATAGAAGGCCGCGAGGAGTAACAGGCCCCAGGGTACCCCCTGGGGAAGGTATCCAAGAAAGAGCCGCCCGACCACGACAATATCCCAGAGCGGCTCCACGACGATCTCGCGCACGGCGTCCCGGAAGATGATCACTAGCAGGATCGTCAGGAGCAATACGCCTCCGGCAAGCAACAGACGAACTCGCAGACTCAGTCTTGTTTCCATTGTCACGCTGAACTTTGGCACGCCTCGACGATTGCCGTGAGGCTGGCAATTGCCTGCTGCTCCTCGCGCTCGCCGGGAGTCAGGATTCCGTAGCGCACGTCCTCGAAAAGGCGCGTGAGTTGCTTTATCGGTTCGTCCGGCAGGTCCAAGGCTCGCAAATGCTCCTCGAACTCGCGCGTCGTCATGCTCTCCTGTCGCTTGATTCCCCGCTGCTCGGCCAGGACGCGGGTCATTTCGGCATAGCAGCGTATCACCGTGTTCCTCAGATCACTCCCGGCGCGCAGTTGCTCGATCGCCTCTTCAGCCTCTTGGGCCAATTGCCCCAGGGGGCTTTTCAGGCGGCGCTCTCGACGCGAGAGAAGCCGGGCAGCGATTCCGATGAGCAATGCGGCGAAGGGCAGGGCGAGACACAGGCTGGCCACCGGCGTGAGCCACTGGGGCGGCTCGGAGATCAGATCGCCAGTGGGTATCGAAGGCATTTGGTCGCCTTGAGCTGCTTGGTCCAGGGTTTGTATCTCTTCTGCAATGCCGAATATGTCGGGGCGCAGGCGCATCAGCGCGTACAGGCACACGACGAGCAGTATGGTGGATAGGAGTCTCTGTAGTAGGCGTTTTCTGAACTTGGGAAAGATGATCACTAGAACGACGGCCACGGGTATGAGCAGTGCGAGCAGGATGATGAGTCCCCTTACCAGGCTCAGTAGAAACTCGCCTCCCGGCAACGGCTCATATTGTCCTAGCTCTGGTCGTTTTTCAAGAAAGGGTAAGGCGAAGGGCTGGCCGGGGTGCAGTTTCAAGCCAGAGAGACCGGCGGCCAGAATGATGATCGCTGCTACGGCGATACCCAATAGGATCAGTATCTGGAACTTGTTTGGTTTCTTCATCGGTGTTTTCATCTTTGATTGTAGCTGAGATAGCGGCTCTGGTCAAGCAAGAAGCGTGCGTCAATCCTCCAATTCGCCAGTTTCCGACCCATTGTTTGCGCTCCCTTAGCGGGATGGTATAATCGACCCGATACGCAATCAGCAACATAGCGTGCTGGGGACCATCGGAACGATCGACATATCTCTAGTGTGAATCCAAGCCGCTCTAGCACCCAGCGGCGGAAGGATGAGATGCTTCGGCTCTACACCTTTGGCGGACTGCGAATCGAGCGTGAGGGGCAGCCCCTCCAACTGTCCACCCAGAAGGCCCGCGATCTGTTGGCCTATCTCATCACTTTTCGCGACCGCTCCCATCCCCGCCCTGTTCTGGCTGGCACCCTCTGGCCCGATCTGCCCGAGGGCAAGGCCCGCCGTCGCCTCTCCGACACCCTATGGCGCGTCCGTCGCACCCTGGGCGACCTCGTGATGGCGGGCGAGGAGCGCGTGTGGCTCAACACAAAAGTCCCTCATTGGCTTGATGTGGAGGAGTTCGAAATAAAGAGGCAGGAAGCAAGAAGCGGAGAGCAGGTAACTGATTCTTGCATCTTGCCCCTTGCCTCTTGCGTCCAACTGTACCTCGGTCCCTTCCTCGACGGCCTTTACCACGACTGGGTGCTCCTGGAACGGGAGCGCCTGCAGGGACTCTACCTGGAGACGTTGAGGCGCCTTCTGGAGTATGACGAGAAGACGGGCGACTATGCCGAGGCTCTATCCGCCGCCCAACAACTCGTTGCCGCCGAACCGCTGCACGAGGCCGGTCACCGCGAACTGATGCGCCTCTATCACCTCCTGGGCTGGGACGCCGAGGCCGTCGCCCAGTACCAGTGCTGCCGGGAGATCCTGCGTGACGAGATGGGCGTGGACCCCGCCCCGGAGGCAGAGGCGCTTTACCGCACGCTGAGTCGCCCAGCCGCTTTGCCCGCCGACGCGCTGGCTGTATATCTGCCGATGCCTGCGCACCGCCCCACCCACGACCTGGACGACCTGCCCCTGGTCGGCCGCGACGCCGAGCGATCCGCCCTGCTCGGTCTCCTGGAGGCCGCCACGTCGGGCCAGGGAGGCATCGCTCTCTTGGAGGGTGAACCCGGCATCGGCAAGAGCCGCCTGGCCCGGGAGCCCGTTGCCGGCGCGCGCTGGCGTAACGTCGATGCAGTCCTGCCTGGCATCGGTGAGTACACCGCCTCCTTCTACGCCCTGCTCGTGGCTGCGCTGATGCCCGCCCTGCCCCCCCCTGCGCGTGCGTCAATTGACCCACTCGACGAATCCCGTTCACCTACAGGCCGTTCCTCCTTCTCCCCCAGATTGCCCCTGCCGTCGCAGACCTTCCACCTCTCCCAGATCTACCCCCAACCCAGGCCCGCGAGCGGCTGCAGCAGGCTTTTGTCGCGCTCATCCTGGGCCTGGCCTACGTCGCGCCCTTTTTGTGGGTACTGGAAGATCTCCAGTGGGCTGACGCCGAGACCCTCTCCCTTCTCCCACTGCTGCTGCTTCCTCGTCTGAACGAGAGCCGGGCTTTGCTCTTGTTCACCGGTCGAAGCGCCGAACTGCGGGCCAACCCCATCGCCTGGGAGGTGCTCCAGACCCTGGGCCGGACGGCCCCCTTTCCACGCTACGTCCTGACTTGGCTGGACGCAGATGACATCGGTAGTTTGGTACGTCACCTACTGGGCGAGGACAATCCCGCTCTGACCGATCGCCTGGCCCAGGAGAGCGAGGGGGTGCCTCTCTACGCAGTAGAGGCCCTCAAGGCCTGGCGGGATGAGGATCACCTGTTCCCTGGCGAACGCGGGGGTTGGCGCTGGCGAGGGGATGTAGCTGCTACCCCATCTATGCAACTGGGAGAGGCCATCATCGGGCACCGCCTTTCCCAACTCTCACTTGCCGCCGAGGAGATCCTGGCTGCCGCTGCCGCTATCGGCGCCGAGGTGGATTTTGGCCTGTTGGCATGCATCTGTGCCCCGCGTGACGCCACGTCCGGCATGGTCGATTCCGACCTCCACTTGCCGATGACGGATGACCTGCTTCACCTGGGATTCCTGGTCGAGACGGACACCGGCTATCGCTTCAGCCACGAACAAGTGCGGCGGGCCGTCTACCACAGATTGTCGCCCACGCAGCGACAAAAGCTCCATCGGAGAGTTGCCCAGGCCCTGGAAACCCTCTTTCCGGAGCAATTTGAGCGACTGGCCCAGCACCACATCGCTGCCGGTGGCCATCTGGACCAGCGCGCGGGGCCGGTCGAGGGCAAAGGAGCGCTAAGTTCTCCACCGCTTCGATCTGCGCGGGCCACAGGCCGGTGGTGATCAGCGGCGGCATCTGGCGCAAACGCCCATGCAGCGTAGGGGCGATTCCCGTAGGGGCGGTTCGCGAACCGCCCCTACCACCGGCGGCCCACTCGGCCAGCGTATCGGGTCGATGGAAGCTAAACACGCGGCGGGAGCGGGGCTCGGGGTCGCGCACGTCGGTGAAATAGGTCTCCACGCCCGTGGATTGATAGAGGAAGGGCAGGGGCGTGTGCCAGGCGTTATCGCGCAGCAGGTCGGGCAGCCCCCGGCTGTACTGGGCGGTCTGCACCTCGACGCCGCTGAGGGTCTTGCCCACCGCCTTGGCCTCGGCCACGCCGCGGGCTGCGCCGAGGTTGGTCTGGTCGCGGGATTGGACGACCCAGCCGGCGGCTTGGAGTTGTTCCTCGGGTTTCATTCGGCCGCTCTGGACGGTGGCTACGATCTAATGTGGTTTAGCAGGAGAATCATGAGCTTGCGGATGTTGAGCAAGCGTACGCTCTTGCGGTACCGCTTGTTGTAGGTGTCGATCTCTACAATTTTTCCACATCCGCTCCCACCATTTCGCTATAGGCCAACTGGTCATAGTACAGTATACTTCAGGCGATAGAAGCGAGCAAGTTGTATCTGACGCCAATGGTCACATTATGATACGTGGGGCTAATGTGTCACACCAAACAAGCTTTTCGCAATCAAAAACGCTGTCCAAAAAATGAAACTGCTCCCCGTGTCACCGGGGAGCAGAGTGGGTTATTGATGATAACTCTGATGCTATTGCCAATGTCCTTGGAATCCTGTCGTTTTTACACGTCCAGGTTCTGCACCTCTTTGGCGTGGGTCTGGATGAACTTTTTGCGCGGGGGCACGCTGGAGCCCATGAGCATATCGAAGGTGCGATCGGCCATCGCCGCGTCTTCGATGGTCACCTGCAGCAGCGTGCGCCGCTCCGGGTTCATCGTCGTCTCCCACAACTGGTCGGGGTTCATCTCGCCCAATCCCTTGTATCGCTGGAGAGTGACCTTTTTCCCTCCCAGTTCCTCTAGCATCTCGTCTTTCTTTGCCTCGGTATAGACGTATTCGGACTTTTTGCCCGCAACGATGCGGTATAGGGGTGGCTGGGCGATGAACAGGTGCCCGTTCTCGATCAGCGATTGCATGTAGCGGAAGAAAAAGGTCAAGAGCAGTGTGACGATGTGGGCGCCGTCGATGTCGGCGTCGCACATCAGCACCACCCGGTTGTAGCGCAGGTTCTCCAGGTCGAACTCGGCGCCGATGCCGCAGCCCAGCGCCGAAATGAGGGCCTGCACCTCCCTGTTGCTCAGGATCTTGTTCAGGCGCGCGCGCTCGGTGTTGAGGATCTTGCCCCGCAGCGGAAGGATGGCCTGGAAGTGGCGGTCGCGGCCTTGCTTCGCCGAGCCGCCGGCTGAGTCGCCCTCGACGATGAACAACTCCGTCTTGTTGGCGTCCCGTTCGGAGCAATCGGCCAGCTTGCCCGGCAGGGTCAGGCTCTCCAGCGCGCTCTTGCGGATCACCAGGTCGCGTGCCTTGCGCGCTGCCGCCCTGGCGCGTGAGCTGGTGAGGCACTTGTCCACGATCTTGCGCGCCGCGCGCGAGTTGCTCTCCAGGAACTCGCCCAGCGCCGTCGCCACCACCGATTCCACTAGCCCGCGAACCTCGGCGTTCATCAGCTTGACCTTGGTCTGGCTCTCGAACTGCGGGTCGGGGTGCTTGATGGAGACGATGGCGGTCAACCCCTCGCGTACGTCGTCCCCCGTAAAGTTGGGATCCTTATCCTTGAGCAGGTTCGCCTTGCGGGCACAGTCGTTGATCGTGCGCGTGATGCCTGAGCGCAGGCCGGTCAGGTGGGTGCCGCCGTCGACGGTATGGATGGTGTTGGCAAAGGCGTACACCGACTCGGCGTAGGCATCCGAATACTGCAGCGCCACCTCGATGCCGGTGCCGTCGACCTCTTTTTCGGCGTGCACCACGTCGTGGATGGTGTCCCGGTTGCGATTGAGGTAGCGTACGAAGGACTCGATGCCGCCCTCAAAGTAGAACGTCGCCTGATGGGGGAAGGGCTCGACGCGCTCGTCCACCAGCTTGATAGTCACCGCGCGCGTGACAAAGGCCATCTCCCGGAAGCGCTGCGCCAGTGTCTCGAAGCGGTAATCGACGTCCTTAAAGATGGTCGGATCGAAGTGGAACTTGACCAGCGTGCCCTGTCCTATGGCTTTCCTGACGTCCTTGACTGGTCCCTCTGGTATGCCCTTTTTGTAAGTTTGAGTGTGGCGACGTCCGTCGCGAACGTCATCGACTACGACCTCCATCCACTCCGAGAGGGCATTGACCGCCGAGACGCCCACGCCGTGCAGGCCGCCGGAGACCTTGTACCCGCTGCCGCCGAACTTGCCACCGGCGTGTAGGACGGTCAAACACAACTCCAAGGTGGAGATTTTCTTTTCTGGATGGGGGGCGGTTGGGATGCCCCATCCGTTGTCCTTTACCGATACGCTAGAGTCGGCATGGATGACGACCTCGATACTGTCACAGCGCCCGGCCAGGGCCTCGTCGATGGAGTTATCCACGACCTCATATACGAGGTGGTGGAGTGCCTTGACGTCTGTGCCGCCGACGTACATGCCTGGACGGCGACGAACAGCCTCCAATCCTTCCAGTACCTGG
>Ga0315550_1001848_pt1 | contig 13036 bp, 14 predicted proteins | sample SalMarSW160190MG_2_FD_203100 | JGI IMG/M metagenome (GOLD analysis project Ga0315550, IMG submission 203100) | Salt marsh sediment microbial communities from the Plum Island Ecosystem LTER, Massachusetts, United States - Salt Marsh Sediment SW1601-90 ... | reverse complement strand
AACGCCTCGTTCGATGAGCCAGCGTATCGCCGACGGGCCCTGACGCACCACGAATTCGACGGTATCCCGATGACACAGGCCGGCCCCGGCGTCGAGCGTGTCCTGGATATGCGAGTCGAAAGTGTCTTCCTGACCGTTCAGCACCGCGGCGACGCCGCCCTGGGCATAGAGGCTGGCTCCTTCCGTGAGTGCTTCCTTGGTAAGGATGGTGACGCGGGCTTTATCGGCCACCCGCAGCGCGAGGCTGAGACCGGCAATGCCACCGCCGATAATCAGCACATCGGAGGACAGGGGGGTTATCATGCGTCTTCTAGGGCGCGGGAAAGCACATTTGTTGTATTTACGATATCCTATCACACGGTCGCGGACGGGTATTTTAGCGTTCCGCCGTATTTTCAGGGAGTGATTTTTGAATAAGAACAGTGCCTTTCAGAGCCCCGCCGGTGAACTTTACCCCCCCTTGGCGGTCTTTATTAGCGGGTACGACCCGGCTCGGGCGCATGGGAGCCCGCTTCCATGAGCGAGCGCAGTATCGACCAGAAACTGGTTGTCCGGGTTCAGAAGGGTGACAAGACCGCATTCGATCTTCTGGCCAGGAAGTATCAGCACAAGCTCGCCAAGCTGATATCGCGCTACGTGCGCGACCGGGGGGAAGTGGAAGACGTGACGCAGGAGGCCCTGATCAAGGCCTATCGCGCCATCGGCGGCTTCCGCGGCGAAAGTGCGTTCTATACTTGGTTGTACCGGATTGCCGTCAACACGGCGAAGAATTATCTGGAGTCGCAAGGGCGTCGGCCGCCCGGCTCGGACGTGGAGATTGACGGTGCGGAGCTTATTGAAAGTGGCGAAAGCCTGCGCGATCAGGCAACGCCGGAGCGTCAGATGCTGACGGATGAGATCGCCAGTACGGTGCACCAGGTGATCGAACATCTGCCGCCGGATTTGAGGACAGCCATAACATTGCGCGAGATCGAGGGATTGAGCTACGAGGAAATCGCCGAAGTCATGGACTGTCCGATCGGTACCGTGCGCTCGCGCATCTTTCGCGCGCGTGAGGCCATCGATCTGGAACTGCGGCCGTTGCTCGAGAGGTGATGAAACATGAACCATGAAGACATGAAAGAGAAGCTGTCGGCTCTTGTCGATAACGAACTCGACGAGCTCGACGAACGCCGGGTGTTGTCGATGCTCGAAGGCGACGTAGCGTTGCGCAATACCTGGGAACGCTATCACCTCGTGCGGGCGGCGCTGCGCCAGGATCTCGAAGTGGTTGTGGCGCAGGACATGTCGGAAAGGCTGGCGCAACGGATTGCCGCAGAGCCCTCGGTCGCGTCGACATTCAAACGCCATCGACTGGCGCAATTAATGGGTACGTTCGCCATTGCCGCCTCCGTCGCGGCAATCGCCATTGTGGGTGTGCAATGGCTTCAGCAGCCGGTAAACGCGCCGCTGCCGAAACTTGCCGACAACCTTCCCGTGCAGGCAAAACTTATCCATTCAGGCACCACCCGCTGGGACACCAAAGAACCCGAAGCCGAGAACGCGCTCAACGCCTATCTGGTCGAACACGATGAGTTTGCCTCCACGGCCGGTATCGGCGGCATGATGCCTTATATCCGGGTTGTCAGTTACGATAACGATAAATGATTTCCCGTTTCAAGACTCGTCTTTCGCTTATCGTCCTCAGTTTTTTCGTCTGTACCATTGCGTTTGCGGCGGATGCGCCGCACGAGTGGCTGATGAAAATAAATCATGCCGCCCGTAATCTGGAATACGAGGGGATCTTCGTTTACCAGCACGACGATCAACTCGAAGCCATGCATATATTCCACAAGGTGGAACATAACGGGGTCAAGGAGCGACTCGTGTCGTTGAACGGCGCCCCGCGCGAAATCATTCGCGATGCCAATGAAGTGCGCTGCTATTGGCCTGATAAAAAATCGATCGTGGTGGAATACCGCAAGGCGGACAGCAAGGGCTTCCCCGCCATTCTGCCGGACCGTGTGCAGGATCTCGACAAGTATTACTCCATGCAGCTGGGCAATGTGGAACGCATCACCGGCCGTCCGGCACAACTGGTCATCATCAATCCCGTCGACCAGTACCGCTATGGTTATCATCTCTGGGCGGACAAGGATACCGGTCTGCTGCTCAAGGCCGACCTGGTGGACTCCAAGGGGGACGTGCTCGAGCAGTTCATGTTCACCCAGATCAGCATCGGCAAAAAGATCCCCGCTTCGGCGCTCGCTCCCGGCATGTCCGACAAGGACATGGTGTGGTATCGCGAAAACGACACCGCCCGGGAGGCATCCGAGAAAGCCGGTTGGGAGGCGACCAGCCTCCCCAAGGGGTTCCGGTTGTCCATGCATGTGAAACGACACATGCCCATGCGTAAACAGCCGGTTGAACACCTTGTCTACACGGATGGACTGGCGGCGGTGTCCGTGTTCATCGAGAAACAGGACAGGGGCGCCAAGCCTTTCATGCTGGGACCACGGCGGATGGGCGCGCTGCACGCGATGGGCGTTCGCGTGGACGACTACCAGATCACGGCGGTAGGTGAAGTTCCGGCGCAGACCGTGGCCCTCATCGGCGGATCGGTGGTGCCGGCGAAGTGAACCCGGCCGCTGCGACGCTTCGGCGCGGATCCTGCTTACTCATCATGATGCTGTTTGTCGCGCAGGGTGCCGCGGCGGCATCGCGCGAGTTGCCCGATTTCAGCCGGCTGGTCACCCGGCATGGCATGGCCGTGGTGAATATCAGCGTAACGCGCGAGGTGAAACCACTCGGTTTTCTGCCGGATACGCAGGCGCCGATTTCGCCCGGTGAGAATACCTCCCCCGATTTCTCCCGGCGCTATTTTGAGGAGAATCCCGAGACCACGGAAGAAAATTCACTCGGTTCGGGTTTCATCATCTCACCGGATGGTTACATTCTTACCTGCGCGCACGTGATCGATAATGCGCGGGAAATCCTGGTGCGGTTGTCCGACCGGCGCGAGTTGAGCGCGCGCCTGGTGGGCTCGGATCGTCGCAGCGACGTGGCCTTGCTCAAGGTTGACGCTACCGGACTGCCCGCCGTGGTCATCGGCAACGCGAACAAGCTTCATGTCGGCGATTGGGTACTGGCGATCGGCTCGCCTTTCGGCTTCGACAGTTCGGCCACCGCCGGTATCGTTTCCGCCAAGGGGCGGACTTTGCCGGATGAAAATTACGTTTCATTCATCCAGACCGACGTGCCCATCAATCCCGGCAATTCCGGCGGCCCTTTGTTCAACCTGAAAGGCGAAGTTGTCGGCGTCAACTCGCAGATCTACAGCGGTACCGGTGGATTCATGGGCCTGTCGTTCGCCATCCCGATCGATGCCGCCATGAAAATCGGCGCGCAGCTCAAAAAGGAAGGTCGGGTCAGGCGTGGCTGGCTCGGCGTGAGTCTGCAGGAGGTGTCGCGCGCGCTGGCCAGCGCCTACGGCCTGAACAAGCCGCGTGGTGCCCTGGTCTCCGATATTCTCCCCAACAGTCCGGCGGCGAAATCCGATTTGCGGCCGGGCGACATCGTGCTCGAATATGAAGGCCATTCGATCGCACGCTCGACGGATCTACCTCCGCTGGTCGGGCTGACGGCGCCCGGGACACGCGCGCGTTTTAGCGTATTCCGGCGCGATCGCGGCATGCAGACGGTGATCATCACGCTGGGTGAGCTGAAAGCGGAAAATCCCGTGCGACCGGCGTATCGGCGGGATGGCCCCGCCATCCAGTCCCGTTTTGGCCTGGCCCTGAGCGAAATGTCCGCCGCCCAGCAGAAATATTTCGATATTGATCATGGCGTGACCGTCGCTGGCGTGGATGAGGGCCCGGCGCGGGATGCCGGGCTGCGTCCCGGCGACGTGATTCTGGAGGTGGACGGCAGGCGCGTCAGCGATGTTTCCGGCGTGCGCCGCCTGCTGGAACAACGGCCTAATGGCCGCCCGGCGGTGCTGCGCATACGGCGCGGCATGACGACATTGTTTCTTGCCCTGACCACCGCCGAGCCGCCGCCGTGAACATTTATGTCATCCCTGAAATAAGGTATTATCCCGGGTGACTCAGGGCGGGCGTGTAAATCGGATCACGGTCCCTGGAAACCCGTTTGAAAAAGACCGACACCCCAGGCGCCACGGGCGCCTTTTTCATATCTTGCAAGCAGGCGGTTTCCGCCGACGCCTTATCGGCAGGAGAATCGCGATATCCATGAGCAGTTGGAACCAGGAACTCATACGGAATTTCTCCATCATCGCGCACATCGATCATGGCAAGTCCACGCTGGCGGACCGGTTCATCCAGGTTTGCGGCGGGCTGGAGGCGCGCGAGATGCAGGAACAAGTACTGGATTCCATGGAGCTGGAACGGGAACGCGGCATTACCATCAAGGCCCAGAGCGTGGCGCTCGATTACAAGGCGCGTGACGGCCGGATCTATCGCCTGAACATGATCGACACGCCCGGTCACGTGGATTTTTCCTATGAAGTATCGCGCTCGCTCACCGCTTGTGAGGGCGCATTGCTCGTGGTGGATGCCTCGCAGGGCGTGCAGGCGCAGACCGTGGCCAACTGTTACACCGCTTCCGAGCTCAGCCTGGAAATCCTTCCCGTCCTGAACAAGATCGATCTCCCGTCCGCGGATCCACAGCGGGCGATAAGTGAAATCGAGGACATTATCGGCATCGATGCACATGATGCGATCCGCGCCAGCGCCAAGACGGGCGAGGGCGTGCCGGATATCCTGGAGGCCATCGTCCAGCGCATCCCTGCGCCGAAAGGGGAGGCGAACGCCCCGCTCAAGGCCTTGATCATCGATTCCTGGTTCGACAATTATCTCGGCACGGTTTCACTGGTGCGCGTGATGGTTGGACGCTTGAGACCCAAGGATAAAATCCGCCTCATGGCCATGAAGCGCGACCACCTGGTAGAACAGATCGGAATCTTCACTCCCAAACGCAAGCCGGTTGAAGAACTTGGGCCCGGTGAAGTGGGCTACGTCATTGCCGGAATCAAAGACGTGCGCAGCGCCCGCGTCGGCGACACCATTACCCACGTCGACCGTCCGGCGGAGAAGGTATTGCCGGGCTTCAAGGAAATCAAACCTCGCGTGTTCGCCGGCCTGTATCCGGTGGAGTCCTCGGAGTACGAAACTTTCCGCGACGCACTTGGCAAGCTGCAATTGAACGACGCTTCGCTGCAATACGAACCGGAAACCTCCCAGGCGCTGGGATTCGGGTTCCGCTGCGGGTTTCTCGGCATGCTGCACATGGAGATCATCCAGGAACGGCTCGAGCGTGAATACGGTTTGAACCTGATCACGACCGCGCCCACGGTGATCTATGAAGTGGTCACCGCGAACGAGGTGTTGCTCGTGGAGAATCCGGCGAAGATGCCCGACCCGGCAAAGATCGACGAGATACGCGAGCCTATTATCCGTGCCACCATCCTCGTACCGCAGGAATATGTCGGCAACGTCATCGGTTTGTGCGTGGAGAAGCGCGGCATCCAGAAGGACATGACGTATCATGGTCGTCAGGCCATGCTCACATATGAATTACCGCTGAACGAGGTCGTGCTCGATTTTTTTGACCGGCTCAAGTCGGTGAGCCGGGGGTATGCGTCGCTCGATTACGATTTTCTGGAATTTCGAGCTTCCGACCTGTGTAAACTTGACGTGCTGATCAATGGCGATAGAGTGGACGCCCTGTCAATTATTGTCCACCGCGATCAAAGCCAATATCGTGGCCGGGAACTGGTCAAGAAGCTGCGGGAACTGATCCCGCGGCAAATGTTCGATGTTGCCATCCAGGCGGCGATCGGTTCCAAGATCATCGCACGTGAGACGGTCAAGGCGCTGCGCAAGAATGTGACAGCCAAGTGCTACGGTGGCGACGCGACACGTAAACGCAAACTGTTGGAAAAGCAGAAAGAGGGGAAAAAGCGCATGAAACAACTGGGCACCGTGGAAATTCCGCAAGAGGCGTTCCTCGCCGTTTTGCGCGTGGACGAGAAATAGCGCCATGGACTTCGCGCTTATCATGCTGGTGATTCTGGTGGGCACGGGCGCTATCTGGGGCCTGGACCGATGGTGGTGGGCGGAGAGCCGTGAACGCAAGGCCAAGGCGCTCTCCCAGGCGGGCAGGACCGAAGAGGCGGAGAATGCGCGCCGCGAGCCGGTTTATGTCGAGTACGCGCGCGCTTTTTTTCCGGTGATCCTGGTCGTCTTTCTTATCAGATCATTCATCGTTGAGCCGTTTCGCATTCCTTCGGGATCGATGCTACCCAGCCTGCATATCGGGGATTTTATCCTGGTCAACAAGTACAGCTATGGCATCCGACTGCCCGTGATCAACAGCGAGGTCCTAGCCACCGGCCACCCGAAGCGGGGTGACGTCATGGTATTCCGTTTCCCGGGGAATCCTTCGATCAATTTCATCAAGCGCGTGATTGGCATTCCCGGCGACCATATCCTATATAAAGATAAGATGCTGTATATCAACGGAACGCTGATGAAGCAAAGTGACGGCCGGCCCTACTTTTTTGCGACGGCCGGTGACGGCCAGGGCGAAGGCCTGCGGCTGACCGAAGATCTCGATGGCGACCACCACGACATTATTACGACGGACCGACCGGACATGCCGTTACCGGTAATCGTGGTACCGCCGGGAAGATATTTCGTCATGGGCGATAACCGTGATCACAGCAATGACAGCCGTTACTGGGGTTTTGTGCCGGACAAAAATCTCGTGGGCAGGGCCTTCCTGATCTGGTTCAGCTGGGACATGGTTAACCAGAACAGATGGTTCTGGCAACGCATCGTATGGAACCGCATCGGCGACTCAATCCACTGAAGTGGACGCTTAACACGGAATTACGAAGGAGATTGCAATGCAAAATCTGAAACGCCAGTCTGGCATGACCATGTGGAGCCTGCTGTATGTGCTCGGTACGCTCGCGTTTGCGCTGTTTCTCTTCTTCAAATTGTTACCGCCATATATGACCGATCTCAAGATAAAAAGCGCGCTCGAGAGTGTGGGCAGGCAACCCGATGTCGCCACCATGTCAAACGGAGAGATCAAGGAAGGCATACGCAAGCGCCTCGAGATCGACAGTGCCGACAATTTCGACCTGGAGAATTCATTTTCCATTGAAGCGCGTGGAAACATGAAGATCGTCCGTATCACTTACGAAACCACGGTGCCGATGGCGTTCAATATTTCTGCACTGATCAATTTCGATCATCGTATCGAGGTCCGTGGCGGACAATAAGGCGCGCGTCGATCTGGAGCTCCGGCTGACCTATACGTTCAGGCAGCCCGGGTTGCTAGAGCAGGCGTTGACGCATCGAAGCAAAAACGCCGAGAATTACGAGCGGCTCGAATTTCTGGGAGACAGTATCCTCGGCTTTGTCATTTCTGCCGAGATATACAATCGTTACCCGAATCTCTATGAAGGCGAGCTGACCCGCTTGCGCGCCAGTCTTGTGAATAAAAATACACTGGCGGCGCTTGCACGCAACATCGAGCTCGGTGGTTGTCTGCGGCTGGGAGAAGGAGAGTTGAAAAGTGGCGGTTTCGACCGTGATTCCATACTGGCGGACTCGCTCGAGGCGGTATTCGGGGCGGTCTGCAAGGACAGCAATGTGGAAGAGGCCGCCCGCGTGATATTGCACCTCTACCACGATCGTCTGAGGGACCTCGATCCCCGCTCAATACCCAAGGACCCCAAGACCCAGCTGCAGGAGTATTTGCAAAAACTTTCACTGCCTACGCCGACATACGTGGTGCAGAAAGTCACTGGCGATCCGCATAACCAGAATTTCATGGTGGAGTGTCACGTCTCCGGCCTTGACGTACCCGCCCGCGGTGAGGGCGGCAGCCGGCGTCTCGCCGAGCAGGACGCCGCCGCGCAGGCGCTTGACCTGCTTTCCCGGCGCTGATGAGCGAAACGACACCGCGTTGCGGCCTTGTCACGATCATCGGCCGGCCGAACGTCGGCAAATCCACGCTGCTGAATCGCCTGATCGGTGAAAAAATCAGCATCACCTCGTCCCGGGCCCAGACGACACGCCACCGCTTGCTCGGCATCAAGACCGGCGAACATGCCCAGATCGTCTATGTGGATACGCCGGGCCTGCACGCGGATAATAAAAGCATGATGAACCGTCAGATGAACCGCGTCGCGGGAGCGAGCCTGCTGGGCGTGGATTGCATCGTCCTCCTGATTTCCGCCGGCGGTTGGGTGGACGCGGATGAATACCCGCTGCGTCTCGTGGCGCGGCAGGATATCCCCGTGATCCTGGTGATCAATAAAATTGACCACCTGAAAGACCGCGGCCAGCTGCTCCCGCTTATCGAGCAGTCGAGCGGTAAAATGGCATTCGCCGGTATCGTTCCACTTTCGGCGCGCACCGGAACCAACGTGGATGATCTCGAAAAGACAATTCTTGAACATCTGCCGCATCAACCGCTGATGTATCCGGCGGATCAGATCACCGACCGCAGCGAGCGTTTTCTGGCGGCGGAGCTCATTCGCGAGCAGATCTTTCGCGGCTTCCAGCAGGAAGTCCCGTATGCCACGGCCGTCAGCATAGAGCAGTTCAAGCGCGTCAAGGGAAGGCTGAATGTGGATGCCACGATATGGGTCGAGAAAGAGGGCCAAAAACCGATTCTGATCGGAAAGAACGGCGAACGTCTTAAAACCGTCGGGAGTCGCGCACGGCTGGCAATGCAGAAACTTTTTGCCGCCAAGGTGCATCTCAATCTGTGGGTAAAGGTGCGCGAAGGCTGGTCCGACGACGAACGCGCCCTGCGCAGCCTGGGCTATACCGAAGAGGGCTGACCGATGCGCGTCCAGCAGCAGCCCGGTTTCATCCTGCACCATCGCGACTACAGCGAGACGAGCCTGTTGCTCGAGGTCTTTACGGTCCATCACGGGCGTATCGGACTCATTGCCAAGGGAGCGCGACGGGCCAGCAGCCGGCTGCGCGGGGTCCTGAAGCCCTTTCAGCGGCTCCTGATCGGCTGGAGCGGAAAGGGCGAACTGGCCGTGCTCACGGCCGCGGAACCGGACGGCGCGGGCAATGCGCCCGAAGGCGCGGCCTTGTACTGCGGTTTTTACATGAACGAAGTGTTGCTGCGCCTGCTGCATCGCCACGATCCGCACGAAGCTCTGTTTGAAGCCTATCAGACCGCGTTGCAACGTCTGCAGAGGGACGACAGCAACGAAGTCGTGTTGCGCATATTTGAAAAAAATCTGCTGCGCGAGCTGGGTTACGGACTGGTGCTGGAACATGATGTCGCCGATAAAACACCGATCGACGCACAGGCCATGTATGATTACGTGCTCGATCGGGGGCCCATGCGAATGATACACCCGGAGCTGAACCGGCCCACGGAAGGCGTGCGGATACGCGGGGCGAGCCTGCTGGCGCTTGCGCGGGAGGCCCTGAACGAACGATCGGCGCTGCGTGACGCCAAAATGCTCATGCGTGCGGCTCTGGCGCGGCACCTGGGCGATCACCCGTTGCACAGCCGCAAACTGTTTCGCCGCGTCGCGCCGGCAAGCGCACTGGAAAAGGAAGTGGAGATCAATCTTGATAAAGCTGGGCGTTAATATCGACCACGTGGCCACCTTGCGCCAGGCCCGCGGCACGCGCTATCCCGACCCTGTCCAGGCGGCGCTGGAGGCCGAGCAGGCCGGGGCGGACGCCATTACCCTGCACCTGCGCGAGGACCGCCGGCACATCCAGGATCAGGATGTCGAGATATTGCGGCACCGTGTCCAGACACGCATGAACCTGGAGATGGCGGTGGCGGGAGATATCGTGGCATTCGCCTGTCGCATCCGCCCGCAGGACTGCTGTCTCGTCCCCGAACGGCGGCAGGAATTGACCACGGAGGGAGGCCTGGATGTTATCGGTGGCCACAAGAAGATCGCCGACGCCTGCGCGCGTCTCGCGGATGCGGGCATACGCGTATCGTTGTTCGTCGACGCCGATCCGGATCAAATCGAAGCGGCGGCCAAAACCGGGGCGCCAGTCATCGAAATTCACACCGGTCATTACGCCGACGCGCAGTCCGACGAAATGCAGCGCGCCGAGCTGGTGCGCATAGAACAGGCGGTGCGGCAGGGGCTGGACCTGAAAATGCATGTCAATGCGGGTCACGGTCTCAATTACCATAACGTCCAGGCCATCGCCGCCATTCCGGGCGTCTCGGAGCTGAATATCGGCCATGCGATCGTAGCGCGCGCGCTGTTTACGGGCATGCAGGAAGCCGTGCGCGAGATGAAACGGCTGATGTTCGAGTCGGCACCATGATTTTCGGTATCGGCACCGACATCGTGCGCGTCGGACGCATGCGCGAAGACCTGGGCCGCTTCGGCGACCGGTTTGCGGAACGCATCCTTACCGCGGGGGAGCTGAAGGAATTTCACCAGAACGCCAACAAGGCGAATTTTCTCGCCCGCCGCTTCGCCGCCAAGGAAGCGGCCGCCAAGGCCATGGGAACGGGATTCAGCCACGGCATAAGTTTGCACCACATCGAGGTGACTCACGACGCGCAAGGCAAGCCATTGCTTGTATTTCACGCAAGGGCGGCGGACTTCATGCGGGAGAAACGCATTGCGATCGCCCACATCAGTCTTGCGGACGAAGAGGATAACGCCGTAGCGTTTGTTACCCTCGAGACGGACTGATCTCCTTCGCTGTCTCGTTGCCAACATGACGACAGCGGCGTGTTGTTTGATTCTGGCGACTCGAAAGTCGAGCACTGGAATAACGGACGGGACGGGCCGCTTACGGAAGCGGCGATGCGCCGAAAACTCGAAATGCGCGGCTACGCCGTGACGCGTTACGTTTATCCGCCCGGTACCTGCTTCCCGCCCCACACGCATGACGTGGATAAAATAGACGCGGTGCTTTACGGGCGGTTCCGGGTAAGCCTCGGGGGGAGAAAGACACAGGCTCGAAGCAGGCGACCTGCTTGTGGTACCGCGCGGTGCCATACACGATGCGACGGTGGAGGGAAACGCCGAGGTCGTGAGCCTGGATACCGTTCGTACCCGATGAACTGGATTTCCTCTCCCATCGTAACGTGACAGAATACACCGACAGCCGTGAGGCGCGCGCGAGGGGCGGCATGGGAAGTGACATCATACATCTTGGCCTGAAAGCAGTGGAGGTCTGGCCGAAAGACCGGGGCACGGAAATCTGCGGCGACCCCGCCATCCGCAAGATCACCTTTACGGATATCCAGGAATATCATCCGCGCCTGGTCGCGAAAATTCTCGAGTTCGAGGAAAACCACCGGCTGCGCAGGCGTTACTCCCGCGGTGCCGGCGGCACGAAGATCCATAATCTGGAAAAGTGGGTCAGTTCCGAAGCGGAACTGATCACCGCGCGCGCCAAGGCGTTATTCATGCGGGTGCTGGAGTGCGATCAGGCCGTGATCGATCTGAGCTGGGCCAATGTTTACCGCACGGGGGATTACTGCATGCCGCACAGTCACGTGCGTTCGTCGGCCAGCGTGGTTTACTGCCTGGATCCCGGCGATGAAGACCCTGAAGATTCCTTCAGCGGCCGTTTCTGCTTCGTCGATCCGCGACTGGGTAACTGCTGCCAGGAGCAGGAGGGTTGCATGACTACGCCGTTTTTCCCCGGCATGGCGGCGGGCACCATGATAATTTTTCCCAGCCAGCTGATGCACGCGGTCAATCCCTATACGGGAAAACGGCCGCGCATCACCTTATCGTGGAATATCAATAAAAATATAATGCCCGGCTCCCCACTGCCGGCCGATCCGGAATAAGAATTATCCGGTCGTTCGCTTCATCGAGGCGCTGCGCCTGCGCTCCGTGTTTGTCTGGGAGATATCCGTTTTGCGTTTATTGTTCCGGAAATACTTGATGGCGCCCGCGGCGTGGGGAAGGGGTTCGTCTTCATTCCGCGAGGCGTCGGTTCCCTGAATCGCTTTACCGAAAGCGATGGCAGCCAACAGCCCGGCCACTGCCCATACCAGCAGGATCACAAGTAGCGTATCGGCACTCATTTATGCTCCCTCCATGTAGCATTCCTGATGTATGGCAGAATTCCTTATATGTAACTTAATTGCAATACTTTTATGTTAGTCGAATGCCTTAGCGGTACCAATCCGCTGATAGACGGTTTGTATTGATTCCAGAAGGAAGTCTGACTTGCCCCGGTAAATCTGAGTGCGGGGCTATGTCTTTCGCTCCAGCCACTTCACGCCTAGCACAGCCCCCGAAAATATAGCGCCAGCGGCGATTAGCGAACCGAGCGCCAGAGTTGAGACACCACTCAGACCCTGCCCGATATTGCAGCCGCCGGCCATGATCGCGCCGGTCCCCATGAGCGCTCCGCCGGCCAGATAATTCGGGATATATCGCGCATCCGGCGCCTGCCAGCGAAACGTACCACCGAGGAGCGCGCTCGCCGAGCCGCCCGCCGCGGTGCCGATAACAAACGCAATGCCGAATCCAAGGCCCGTGCGGTCGCCGCTGGTCAGGTAATAAATAATCCGCGCCAGCGGGCCCGAGATGTTTAGCGCGGAGGGACGAGCAATAGTAAATTCATCCCTGGCGAGGTTTCCCGTTATCCACCAGGCGGCCACGACCAGCGCCCCGATCGCCGCCCCGCCCAGGATCAAACGACGGTCGCGTTCACCGCGTCCTACCACCATCAGCATCCCCACGCAGACCGTCGCCGCCGCGGCCCCGGCCATGGCCGGCGAAATGCCGAGCAGCGCCGACAGCGAGGAATCCTCGGTGCTCAGTGTGTACGCGGACCAATCGCTCAAAGCCATGCGCGCCGTTGAAAGCATGCCAAACTGCGTGACGGCGGCGGCCAGCGCGAACATGAGCAGTGCGAGCCAGGCGCCGTAACTTCCCTCGGCGGCGCGCACCAGCGTACGGGCCGCGCAGCCGCCCGCCAGGGTCGCGCCGAATCCGAATATCAACCCGCCCGCGCCGGCGCCCAGCCAGTCGACGCGTGCGCCG
>Ga0315550_1001847_pt1 | contig 13038 bp, 20 predicted proteins | sample SalMarSW160190MG_2_FD_203100 | JGI IMG/M metagenome (GOLD analysis project Ga0315550, IMG submission 203100) | Salt marsh sediment microbial communities from the Plum Island Ecosystem LTER, Massachusetts, United States - Salt Marsh Sediment SW1601-90 ... | reverse complement strand
ATTTCTAAACCTTTTTAAATCACAAAATAATCTTATTAACATAAATAAACTCAATAAGTTATCTTAGGAAGGTGACTTGTTAGGAAACCTAGGTTTTATACAAATGGCACCAAGACACGGAAAATTAAAAAAACAAAAAAAACAACCAGAATTCATTGTAACAAGAGTTAAAACACCAAGAAATGATGAAGTAATAGGAATTGTGGATCAAAGGGTTGGGGCAAACAGAATGATTATTAAATGTCTTGATGGAAAAGAAAGAAACTGCAGAATACCTGGAGCAAGAAGAAGGAAACTATGGATAAGACCAGGAGATACAGTAATCGTAAAACCTTGGGAATTTGACAAAGATAAAAGAGGGGATGTTTTAATAAAATACACTCCTGCAGAAATTGAATGGCTTAGAAGAAAAGGTTTTATCAAAGAAGTTGCAAACGAGTTTTAGCATTTTAGTAACTAAAAATATAAATAGGAAATGGTAAAAGGAGAAGAGTTTTAGCATTTTAGTAACTAAAAATATAAATAGGAAATGGTAAAAGGAGAAGATTTTTAAAATGCAAGAAATATATGTTGAAGATATAAAAAAAGTTCTTCAAAACAAGAAAAAACTTGAATCTGAACTAAACATAAAAATAACAAATAAAGGAAAAAATCTCTTTGTTGATGGTTCTGCTGATAATGAATTTATTGCTATGCAAGTAATAGAAGCAATAAATTGCGGGTTTTCTGCTTATAGAGCACTGTTATTAAAACAAGATGAAATGATTTTGCAAAGATTAAATATAAAAGGGGTGACAAAAAGGCATGATTTAGAAAGAATAAGAGCAAGAATAATAGGAAAAAAAGGAAAAACACTCAAAACTTTAAAAAACCTGACTGATTGCGCGACTTCTTTACATAATAATCAAATTGGCATTATTGGGAATGCGCAGGAAGTAGAAGATGCAATTCAAGCAGTTACTTCCATAATCCATGGAAGCAAACAGGGCAATGTTTACTCAAGACTTGAAAAAAGAAGAAAAACAAAAAAATTAAGATTAAATAATTAAATTTAAATACCAACCCTTCTAAACTTATTTATTAGTATGTCCTGGTAGCTCAATTGGTAGAGCACACGGCTGTGAGACATGTAATAAACAAAAGTTAGCAGCTTCCAATGGAAACTTTGGAATGAAAAGCAAGTAAATTCAGGGAAACCTAGAACAGGCAATCCTGAGCCAAGCTTTCATAGAAAACCTATGATTGAAGGTGCAGAGACTAGACACTTGCCGCCTAAGACAGAGATGTTATGGTGAAGGGATAGTCCTACCCTCTAAGGAATTAGAGAAGGTTGTAACCGTGGGGTTGGAGGTTCGAGTCCTCCCTAGGACGCTTAATATTCTAAAAATGAATGAAGAAATTAAAAACATAGATTATGAAACAGAAAATCAAGAAAATAGTGAGGAAAACACAATAGAAAGTAAAGAAAATATTTGGGATAGAGGGATGGTTTTGGGAATAGCGTTAATCATCATTTCTTTGCTAGCAAAAAGTAAATTAAACTTAGATGTTTGGGGATTTTCATTTACTTATGAAAATTATTTTGATTGGTTATTTATATTGTTTTTAGGGATTTCCATTTTCTTCTTTTTTATGGGCATAAGACTTAATACAGATGTAGATGAGAAAAGGAAGGTTAATGATTTACCAAACGGAAAGCAGAATGTTGACAGACATCTCTTTTATCAGACATATCTTGACAAATTCAATATTTTAAGTAAAACTTCATTTGTAATCTCCACAACATTTGCCGTATTTGGGATAATTAAACTTTTATTTTTGGCTTTGACTAATTTGGAGGGATAAGAAACAAAACCAAGCAATTAAAAATCCCAAAAATTAAAGGAAGGTTTATAAATAATAAAATATTTAATAAAAAGGAATGAAGATGGAGTTAATATCATTAAAAAAAATTTCTCAAGAATCTAAAATATTGCTTTTAAAAGAACTAGGTTATAGTTCAGATGGGGAATTTGTCTTAGATTCTGAAGGTAAAAAAGTAATTGATAAATATATAGATATCCCAGTTAGAGTAGATAATATGGTAATTTTTCCAGGAAGTGAATTAATTCTTGATGATAATGAACTCTCCATAATGAAGTATATGGAGGAATTTGAGGATGACCTCTGATCCTATAAAAAAATTAGGGGAAGGAATTGGGAAAGGAGCAACAGAAGGTTTTTTAGAATATAGCCAAAATAAAATTAAGGAACTAATTGCGTTATTCAAGGAGAAGAAACTCAGATTTATAGGTGATAAAGAAACAATAGAAAACGCTAAACAAACAAAAAATTCTGGAGAATTAGCTTTTTATAAAGATTATATTCAAGATAAAGAATTATTGTTCATTGTAAGATTAGGTTTAGTTTTAAGAAGAATAGAAAAGAATTCTGAAAAATTGCAAAACTTAAAAGAAAAAATAAGAAAAAAATACAATATAAAGGGATTGCATATTGCATATTTTGCGCAAAACGGAGTACTAAACAGATATGTTGCTATACTATTAGATGATTTGGATTCTCCTGCGAAATTAAGCGAGATAATCTCAAATACATTAAATAATATTGAAAAGCATACAATTTTTGTAAATTGGAGGTACAATAAAAGCCAGTTAGTAAAAGAATCCACAACTATCACTTCTGCGCACTCCCCTGAAATCTTCATTATTTCAGGGGTTGGCTCAGCTTCTAAAATAATAAAAGAATCTGAAGAATCTCTTATTAATATGCTAAATAAGTATGAACTACAAAAATTCTCAAAATTTTCTATTTCAACAGGAAATAAAGAAATATTATTCTTCAAAAGGCTTATTAGCTAATATAAATTTAAGTAAGACAAAACAAAATTAAAACCCAAAATGACATACAAATTATCGCCAACAACAATGAATCTAATGCTAGATTGTCCTAAATGCTTCTGGCTTCAACTAGTAAAAGGGATTAAAAGACCTGAGGGAATTTTTCCTTCTCTGCCTGGAGGAATGGACAGAGTATTAAAAAGGCATTTTGATAGATTTATGGAAAAAGGAGAATTACCTCCTGAAATTAAAGAAGAAGGAATCAGCAAAGGATATAAATTATTTGATGATAAAGCAAAATTAGAAATTTGGAGAAATAACAAGCAAGGCATGCAATACAAAGATGAAACATCTGGAATTTTATTAAGAGGTGCTATTGATAATCTTTTATTAAAAGGAAAGAAGATTATTGTTCTTGATTATAAAACAAGGGGCTACCCATTAAAAGAAGATACGCATGAGCATTATCAGACTCAAATGGACTTATATAACCTCTTATTAAGAAAAAACGGGTATGAAACAGAAGATTATGCTTATTTGTTGTTTTATTATCCTAAAGATGTAACTGAAACAGGAGAAATCTTATTTGACACAAAATTAATTAAAATTAAAACAAGTGTAAAACATGGAGAAATGTTGTTTAAAAAAGCAATAAAAATATTAAAATCAAAAAAACCACCAAAATCAAATCCTGAATGTAAGTTTTGTAAATATAGAGAATGTTAGAAAAAGAATAAATTATCAAAAATAGATTATTAAAAAAAATTCAAACTAACTTCTCAAAACATTTTTATATTCAAGTTTATTGTTTTAATCATGGACTTTGACAAAACAATAAAAAAAAGATCATCAATAAGAGATTATTATAATAAAAAAGTAAAAATTGATAAAGTAATTGATGCAATTGAAGCAGCAAACCTTGCTCCATCACCTGGAAACATTCCAATTTTAAAATACATTATTATAGAAAACAAAGAAACAATAAACCAGATAGCACAAGCTTGCCAGCAAGATTTTGTTGCTAATGCCTGTTTTTTAGTTGTTGTTTGTTCTGATAAGAAAAAAGTAGAGATAATGTATGATATTCGCGCAGAAAAATATACTAAACACCATGCTGGAGCAGCTGTTGAAAATTTCCTTTTAAAAATAACTGAAATGAAACTAGCAAGCTGCTGGGTAGGAGCTTTTTCAGATACTACAATTAAAAACATATTAAAAATACCAGAAGACATAGATGTTGAAGCTGTTCTTCCAGTTGCATACCCTTCTAAAATAAAAAAACAAGAACAAAAATCAAAAACAAGCTTAAACAATATAATTTATTTTGAAAAATACAAAAATAAATTCCAAAAACCAGAAAGAAGAATCAGTCATCATTAATTTAAACAGTTAATTTATTAATTTACAATCACTCATTAATTTACACAATTATAATTATTCAACCATACCCTAAGCCTCTTTCTAATCTCTTGCCTGTCTTTCAACTTTCTAACAAACCAGTGCAAATCAGAAGCTCCTAAAACTAATTCGTCCCTGTTATCTCTTAAAGATTCAATAATCTCACCAGAACATAAAAAATCATAATAAAAAATTAATTTCCTATCTTTTAAAACATATTCTGGTTCTCCACTACACCTTACCTCAATCCTATCTTTATTTGCTTCTAAAAATCTTCCTACTAGTTCAGAACCACCTACTAAAGATAAATCTAAACCTACATGCTTTTTTAAATATAAATCAGCAGATTCCCTTCCATTAAATTGAAGTTTATGTAGCATAAAAAACCAACTAGTAACCACTATTTAAAATTTATTGTTGTAGAATAGAAAAATCAGTAATCATGGATCTTTTTTTCTCTAGCAGCTAATCTTTCTAAACAAATTGCCTGAGAACCTCCTAATACAAAACAAGGGGTCTTTTTATATTTAGGATAAAATTCAACTCTCTTATAACTCTTATTATCAATATATAAATGTTCATTACGCTCCTGAATAGTGCAATTATAAAATAAGGCTCTGTCTCCTTTATTTAATCTAGCAGGTATCGGAAGCTCAAAATTAATCCCTTTTCCCCCTAAATAAAAGAATCATTCTAGTGAAATCAGGATTAAAAAAGATCTCAGAATCTTCAACTATTGTTTTTAATAATTTATGCATTTAACAAAACTTTTCAATTCCAAAAAGACATTTTTTTAAAGGACCGGTAGGATTACCAAGATAACAAAAACCATTTGAATCAAGAGAATCAAGAGCATCGCACTCCAGCTTCTTTTCGCCAGATTCAGAAACCCTAAGATAAGCATCTTGATTTAATTTGTTTGAACCATAAGGGCCCTTGCAATTAATACTAGCCTTCACTTCTATTTCAGACTTTTTCTCCTTAAGGGCCTGCTCTGCTCTTTCTCTCTGAATTGCCTCATAAACTTCCCTGCGATGAACCGGTATCTCTTTTGGTGAAGTTATTCCAAGGCGCACTTTATCCCCGCGAATATCAACAACACTAATTTCTACATTTTCCCCAACCATAATTGATTGATCCTTCTCTCTCGAAAGTACTAACATTTTAATATAACCTCTTGAAACTTTATAAAAATATCACTCCCTAAACCTTTATAAAAATTTATGAAATGTTAAATAATATAAAAAAACAAAAGAAAAAGAAAAAAAAGAAAAAATAAATTAAATCAGATTAAGGTTCGCGCACTACATCAATTCCTAATTCAGAAAACTCTGTATTTACTGGTTCTGAATGATAATCCCGAATTCTATGCTTACCTAAAATATAAGGACTTGATACTCCGGTCATAATAGTAATAACTCTAACGCGCCCTTCAAAATCTTTATTGATTCTTGCCCCGATTATAACCTGGGCTTCTGACGCAATATTTTCTGTTACTAATTTACCTATTTGGCTGAATTCTTCTAACTTCATGTCAGGACCGCAAGTAATATGAATCAAAGCTCCTGAAGCACCTCTGTAATCCACGTCTAACAATGGATGTGTCAAAGCCTGCCTAACAGCTTCACTAACTCTATCACTTGAATCAGCTTCTCCAATGCCAATAACAGCAACTTCTCCTTTTTTCATAATAGAAGATACATCTGCATAATCTAAATTAATTAATGATGGCAAGGTAATTGTCTCAACAATTCCTTTAATCATAGTACTAATTAATTCATTTGCAACAGCAAACGCCTGCTGTATAGGTAATTGTCCCGCAACATCAACTAAACGGTTATTATCAATAACAATAGCAGTATCAACATTATCTCTTAATTCTTGTAATCCAAACTCTGCTTTATCTATTCTTGCTTTTTCACACTCAAAAGGCATCGTAACAACACCAATAACAACTGCCCCAGTGTCTTTAGCAAGTTGGGCAATAACTGGCATTGCTCCAGTAGCTGTCCCGCCACCTTCGCCTCCAATAATAAAGGTCATATCTGCACCACTTACTGCTTTTTTAAGATCTGAAATAGATTCTTTTGCAGCTTCTCTGCCAATCTCTGCCTTACCTCCAGCACCAAGACCTCTTGTTAATTCTTTTCCAATCAAGATCTTATCATCTGCCTTAGTAATACTTAAATGCAAAGCATCTGTATTTGCTGCATAAACTGTAGCTCCATTAATGCCCTTGTTAAATAACCATGTAATTGCATTGCAACCAGCTCCACCAATACCAAAAACCTTAATATTAGCTTTGCCAGCTTTTAATCCTTCAAAGTTAATGCTATGAGTATCAAGATTATCTATAGCCTCTTTTGCAAAATCTAAAACCATTACTTTTCAAACACCTCCTTTCAATAATTAAAGCATGAAAACTGCTAATTGAAGCATGAACCTCAAAATTCAAATTATAATTCACAAAAAATATCATATTTCTACACCAGTTTTATTGCTCCTAACAATTTAAACACATAAAAATTCTTTAAAAATATTTCCTAAGGAAAATATATGTGATAGAGTATATATATTACAACCTTTTTTCTAATTTCTTAATTTTTTCCCAAGTTCTTTCCAACCTATTATTTGCCTCTCTAAGAATCAACCTGAGGTAAGCATCATCAACTAAAACTTTTCCTTTATCAATAATAGGCAATTCTAGTTTCTCAGTGCTAAATAACTCAATAATATTTTTCTTGCTAGTTGTAGTAATACCAGAGCGTTTCCATCCGCAACTTCTAGCAAGATTAACAAGTTTCTGAGCATCCCCAACCTCACGGCAAGCAACAGCAACAACACAAGGTTCTTGTTTAAAATAAATAATCTTATTACTCTCTGCCTTAGCTTTCTCAATTTCCTCTCTCAACTCATCAAAACTAATTTTACCATGACTTCTAAATAAAAACAAGCCAGATTTTTTATCTAAGGTCTCAATAATCAACATAATTCTTCCAGAACACGAGCTCGTTGTATAATAATTTTTATTTTTATTTATTTTCTCACAAAGATTAACAATTGGCTTATCCCAACCACCTATATTTGACTTATCTAACTTGCCTAAAACAGTTTTTTTTGAATTATCAAAATTATAAACCATATGAAAATCAACAAAACCCCACTTTTAATACTTTTCATAGTATACAATACTGAACAATTAACTTTTTAACCAAAAATTTCTATGGAAATTTATGAAAACACCTTATTTTGAGTTTAGAGCAGAAAAATTAAAAGAAAACTATAAAGAGTTTGAAAAACTGTGTTCAGAGCATTTAAAAGATTTTAGAATAGCATATTCTGTAAAAACAAACACTTCTGATGCAGTGATTGAAACATTAATAGAATTAGGCTCTAATTTCGAGGTCGCTTCTTTAGAAGAAATCAATAAAGTAGGTAAAAAACACATGGTCTTTAATGGGCCGTGCAAAACAGAAGAAGAACTTAAACTCGCTATTAAAAACAAGTTCCTAATAAATATTGATTCAATTTCTGAAATAGATAAAATAAATAATATTCTTGAATCAAAAACCCATAATGTTGGGTTAAGAATCAGCTTAGATGAGTCTAAGTTTGGAATTCCTGCAGAAGAATTAAAAGAAGCAATAAATTACACAAAATCAAAAGAACTTAATATAATTTGCTTACATTATCATCCCGGAACACAACAAAACCTTGACAAATACAAAGAAAAACTAAAAAGATTCTCAGAAGTTGTTGAACAAGTAAAAAAACAGCTTCCAGACCTTAAATTCATTGACATAGGCGGGGGATTCCCAGACAAAATACAATTAAAAAATATAAAAGCAAGTCTTGAAGATTATATAAAAACAATAAAACAAAATTTTGAAAAATTCAATATCTCGCTTATACTTGAGCCTGGGAGAAACCTTGTTGCAGATGCATTTGAATTAATAACAAAAGTTCATGCAATAAAATCAAATAAAAGCAAGACTTATGCTGTTTTAGATGTAGGAATCAATGTATTGCCAAGAATTACATTATCTACTTACGAGTTTTCAAAAATTGAAGAAAAAAAATTTAAAAAACTTCCATCTTCTCCATTAAAAAAAGAATACATTTTAGCAGGCCCTCTTTTATTTGCAAGCGACACTATGGGAAAATTTATTGGGATATTAAAAGAAAGTGATTTAATAAAAATCGGAAATGTTGGTGCTTACTGCTATAATTTAGCATGGGAAATCTCTTATAAAAAACCACAAATCTTAATAAAAGAAGAATATTGATTCTAAAATCTAAAATGAATTTTTTACAAGCTTATGAAGCAATAGTTAAAGCAAGTATTGAGCAAGACACAAAAGAAATACCCTTAATCCTAAGCTGTATTAACTTCACAAACCAAAATTGTCTTGAAATAGGAACAGGCCCTTTTGCACGCCTTGCTATTAAAATAGCAAATTCCATTCAAAACCCAAGATCAATCACAGGAATAGAACAATATGAAGCAGTAGCAGAAGATGCAAATCAAGAAATAAAAAAACAAGGATTAGAAAATACAATTTCAGTAATACCAAATCCCACCCCATTAAAACTCCCATACAAGGACAATAGATTTGATATTATTTATGCAGGATGGATTCCTTCTGACTTATTAAAAAACCAAGATTATTTAAATGAATTAGCAAGAGTATCAAAAAATCATATCCTTCTCGTCATGTCAGGAGAAAAAGGAGATATTCCTGTAATGAGAGACCTAATCATGCAAGAAAATGGAAATAAATCACAAAGTGAATCACAAAAAAGAATCCAGTTAAGAGAATCTTTAACAAATCATTTCATCTCTTTAGGATATAAAATAGACACAAGCAAAGAAACAACATTAAGACTAGATTTCCCAGATAAACAAACAATAAGACAAGTATTTTATTGTCTTGATTTTAATAATAAATTAATAGGCCCTGAAAAAGAAAAGGTTAATGAGTATTTAGATCCAAGAACACATGATTTTAAAGATCATTTATATCTTTTCCATGCTTGGAAAAAATAAGACTTAATTAGCACAAAGAGAAATTGTCTTATGCGTGGGTGATGGTTAATTAGAATCCTTCATCACCTAAACTTCTTAAAACACTTTTTATCTCATCAATTGTTTTTTGTTGGGATTTTTTATCAGACATTCTGACAAATTTTATTAATAAATCCTTAAGCTCCCCTACACCAAGAACCTTTAATTTGTAGCCATCTGTAATAAAATAAAACCTAAATGATTTATATCTTATTTCTTTTATTAAAATATTTCCAACATTGCCAACAGATTTTCCTTTTTTAGGATTATTTTCTAATGATTCTATTAAATCAATAACTTTATAAGATTCTCCCTTAAACCTTTTTTTAATCTGCTCAAATAATGACTTGATTATTCTGACCTTGGCCATTTTTTATTCAACTCTTTTCTAGCCTCATCTATAGAAATAGTATTTTCTTCATTCATTAATAAATCATGTAATTGCCTTTCTTTTGCACTTTCAAGTAATCTGGAGATTATCTCTGAATAAGTTTCTCCTTTAGAGCCAAATTCTTGCATTTGCTCTTTCAAATTTTTTGATATAGCAATAGTTGTATTTTCCATCTTATTATAATTTATATAATCATTATAATCATTATAATATTTAAATCTTTCTTTTTATCCCTTTCACCCAACCCCCTTATGCGCGCAGACATCAAAATTAATAAAATCCTTTTAAAATTACCAGAATTTTAGATAATTTGGGTTAGCGCAGGCTTCCCAAATTAGGGGTTATTTCATCAACTTTCTAATTTCTTCTAACTGCTTTTTCAGATAATTATACAACTTTTCAGCTTCTTTTACACTAACATGCTTCTTGTCTTCTAAATTGTTCTTCACCTTCAAATATCCCTCATAAACCCCTTTTTCTTTACAAATCCTTTTTATCATTCTAATAAACTGTTTTTTTGAATAAGCCTCGTTTTTAACTAATTTCTCAATTATATATAATGTTCTTATCCTTAAAATGAGGGTATAAACAACCCTATCATCTACATATTTCCCTTTCTTATTAAGAAGTCTTTTAATAAGCTTTAATTTATCTGCTGTTGTGTCAATATACCATTTAACATTCTTTTTGGTAACTTCTATCTTTAGATCTTTAATAAATTCTTCATTTAACAAAGGTTCAGCTTCTTTTATCATCTGTCCAATAGGAAATAAATCCTGTGCTAATTTTTGTTTTAATAATTGTTTTGAAATTAAGAGGATATTATAAATTCCCTCATGAATCATTTCTTTATCAGTATTGTTTGTTATAATTAGAATATCTATATCACTATCTTCATCTTCATCTCCTCTTGCATAACTTCCTGTTAAATAAATCCCAATTATTTCCCCCAATTCAATATATTTTTTAATAATCTGAATAATATCAGAGAGGATTATTTCAGGGGTTTTTTTTATTAATTCAACTCTTACATTTTTATTAAGCCAGGCTCTTGGGAGTATAACTGCTGATGAATTTCCCGCTTTTACAGTTTTTTTTATCTGGATTTCCATTTTATTTCCTTCAGTTTTCTTCTAAATATTCTTCATCTTCTTCTATTTGCTTTAAAAACTTCTCATCAATTTCTTTTCTCCAATAATCTTTAGTAGTATCTTTTCTACCCTTTTCCTTCTGAATTTTTTCCTCATGCCCCTCTATCTGTTTCTGAACACCCTTGATTCTTTTCTTCCTGATTTTCCTTATGTGTTTTCTATCTTTCATATGTAAGAACATGTACTTACATATTTATAAATGTTTTGTTTTAGAATTCACCCCAATCCCCATTATATGTGTTGATGTCAAACCAAAACCGAAAAGCTTATAAGTAAGCAATTCTTACTTTCTTACATAGGTAATAAAATGGAAATAACTAAAATAAGCTCAAAAGGACAGATAGTAATTCCTTCTAAAATAAGAATCGAATTAGGAATAAAAGAAGGCTCTGTCTTAGGAGTAGAAAAAATGAAAGACATGATAATATTAAAAAAAATAGATGTAGACTTAGTAAAACAATTTAAAAATAGCTTAGCAGATGTTAAGGCAAGAAAAATAAAAAGAGTCGCTTAATCATTATCAAGAATCTTCTTTAAATATGTTCTAAATTCAGGAAGATATTTAACAATTTCATTAATTGTTTCTTGCTGTGCTTTTTTTCCTCCAAAAGCAACAACTAAAACTGCCCTTAAATCATCATAAACTAAATAATAAATCCTTTTCTTTTCAAGCCTTTTCTCTCTAAAAAATCTATATCTTACATCATCACCAACATAAGGATTTTCTTTTAATCGTAAAAATATTTTATGTAATTTTTCTTTATCAGATTTAGAAAGGTTTTCAGTTTCTTTTTCAAAACTTTCAGTAGTATAAACAGCATAAGTCATAAGAGTTTTAAGAAAGATTAGTTTTTAGAATTATCGTTTCATCTCTTTCCCCAAACAACCCTCTTATGCGCATGATGACGGTTAATTTTATAAACTCCTATGGATAAGGTAAATAAACCTAGGGTTAAAGAGTTCTTGATAAATATTAAAAATGGCAAAGAAAAATTCAACAAAATCAGCAGGAATGGTATTTCATTATCAAGGGTTTGTAGATGAAGATGTTTTACGAAAAGCCTTTAATAATTATTTCGCTAACTTATCTACTACTGGGGACGAACCTTTTGAATGTCCATATTTAAGGACGCTTCCGGGATCTGTTGGTATTATCTTTGAGAATAAGCCTTCTTGGAGATATGAAACTAAAGATCTTATCTGCACAGAAGGAGCTAAAAAAGGATTATCAAGAAGATGTAGTTTTGGGAATCTTTCTCAAGGAGGAAGAGGAGTTCGATATGAAGAGGGGGAATTAAGATTTTATTGCCCTGTTTCTAAAATAAATCTTAGAGTTAAACCTTTAGGAATAGTAAAGAGTTCTGAATGATCACCACACCCCAACCCCCCTTATGCGCGTTGAACCTGAATTAATAATGAGGTTTGAGAGTTAGTGAATATAGATAAATCACTTAGGAGAATATTCTAAAACATATCGCACAAAACCTTCAACTAATTTTATAGGATAGCTAACTTTCCCACCGCGAGAGATTTTGTAATCTTAGGGGATTTTCTCAACTTCTCCTTTCAGTCGGCCCCGTTGCACTTTCGCCTGCGGGCTCAGGGGATTTAACAACAGATTTCATAGTTCGCTCGCGCACTCGCTCTCCCAAATCCTTTAAGGACTTTATGAAATCTTAACGTTCAATCGTCGTGTAGATTCATTAGAAAAAGTTAGCCACCTTAGTCTCTTCGAGACAGATAGCCTTTTTCTTCGAAAAAGAATTTATCGGGGGGAGGGGTTCCTAAAAGTTTCGAAAAGTTTATAAAAATCCTAACTTACTTTATTTATATGGGCTATTGTAATAAATGTCAAACAGAAAATCTTGAAAATGCTAAATTTTGTAGAGAGTGTGGCGGAAAAATAACAGATAGCTTTGAAGGAGAAGTTAATACAATTGTATGTATCAAATGTGACCACCTCAACCCAATTGATACAAAATTTTGTGAACAATGTGAAGAAAAAATTGTTGCTAGTGCTGAAACAAAATTAAAATCAATATTAATTTCTGCAATTCTCGAAGATCATACCTGGACAGAAGAAGCTATAAACAATATAAATGGGGGGTTAAATTCAGGCATGATGAAATCTGAAGCAAAACAGATTTTTTTTGAAGCAGAAAAAAGAAAAAATAATTTGATGAAAGTTTTAAAAAA
>Ga0315550_1001846_pt1 | contig 13038 bp, 11 predicted proteins | sample SalMarSW160190MG_2_FD_203100 | JGI IMG/M metagenome (GOLD analysis project Ga0315550, IMG submission 203100) | Salt marsh sediment microbial communities from the Plum Island Ecosystem LTER, Massachusetts, United States - Salt Marsh Sediment SW1601-90 ... | reverse complement strand
CGCTTCACTACGATCGGCACCAGGACCGCGCCGGCACCCGACACCGCCGACGACCTTGATCTGCCGGCTGCCCGACGCACGCAGCGTTGGAGGCAAAGGCACGGTGGCGCGGCAGGCGTTGCCAGGCCGCGTAGCGCCCCTCAGATGAAGTAACCAGCGATGATCAGGCCGCTGACCACGGTCGCCCCGACAACGGTGGTGATCAACCACCTCCCGCTCATAGCAGCCATGCGCGTCCGGCTCAGCAAGAGGCCGAGCCCGACGAACACGATCACGTCCAAGGCGCCATGGGTTACCCAATGATGGCCGGTAATCGCCGCCAGAGTGTCGTGAACGGCCTGACTGCTTTCTTTCCAGACCACCAGCAGCGCACTCAGGAAACTGGTGATGGCATAGGACACCCCGAACGCCGTGATGGTGGTTCCGGCTGATTCGGTTGAACTGTCTTCGGTCTGATTCATCGTCATGGCTGGGATCTCCTCATGTCTGCGTCGCCAGCAGAGCGACCTTGACGCCCATGCTGATGAACGCGCCCGCGCCTTCCATGGCCAATGCTGTCAGCACGACCAGCCCTGAAACCCACAGCACCACGCCACGCGTCGCCTTCGATGTCACGACCTCGCCGCGCACCGCGATCGCCAGGAATGTGGCGAGCAACAGCAGCATGAGGAAAACATGCTCCTTGGTTTCCATGAAGAACGAATGGGAAATGCTCCACGGCCCGGCATTGATGATCGCCTTGTCCGCCGCGTAGTAGACCACGTACCAGTAGCCCCCGACGACATAGGTGAGCCACATCAGAACGGCTGTCAGAGCGCCCGCGTTGCGGATGCGGCCAGTGTTGACTTCGCGCGCATTCAGCGTTTCGACGAAGACCCACACCGCGCTGATCAGGGCGAGAACTCCGAACGTGGGGTGAAGCATGAGAAGCAGTTCTTTGGACATGGGAGGTCTCCCTAGAGTCTTTGCGCCTGGGACGAGCGAAACCGCTGAGCGCACCAGAAGACGAAAGCTGCCGCGAAGCCGAACAGCACTTTGGAAGTGAAACTCACCCCATAGGGGACAAGCGAGACAAAGTCGGGGTTCAGGGCAGGCAAAATCACGAAGAAATTCACTGCCCACACGCCGGCCAGCACACCGACCACAACCACCGCCTCCGCAGCGGTCCCGACGATGCGCGGCAGAACTCTGCTGACGAGCATGGCGATGACAACCCCCAGCACCATCGCGAGCCCCATGTGAATGGCAACACCAACAGGCGCCGCGGCCTGAGCCGGGACGATGTTCGGCATCAACGATTGCGTCACCCCGCGGGCAACGACCGCGGCCTCATGGCCCGCCATGGATTGATACAGGACAATCCACGCCACCTCCGCGAGGCCACCCGCGAACCCGGCCAACATTCCAATTGGCCAGGCACGGATTTGACGCACAAAAACGGGCACGCGAGCTTGCGTTGCGTTCATGGTCTCCCCCTGCCGACTTGTCCGAACCCGATGATTCGCGAGCACATTTAGCAGATTACGGTTTCGAAGGCTTGACCTTCGTCAATCGCGTCTCTCTTTATGGGCGGCAATCCACAGCCATTTTACACGTGCCCCTGTGTGTTGACCGCGTCGCGTCGTCGCCAACGGCGTTGGTCAACCCAATTCCCGCCGACCGCCGACGGCGACGCTCGGTATTGCCGTCCGGCGCCGGCGCTTCGGTCGCTAGTTGACCGCCCAGCCGACTATTCCGCCCTTCGCGAAATCCTGCTTGCTGGCCCACGTATCGAGCCCCCAGACGTGGCCCGCTTTCACCACGATCAGCATCACCAGAACGACCCCGTAGATGATGTGGTCGTCGACGATGAAGTTGTTGGTGTTGGTGATGAACGGAAAGTCCATGTGGGCCATCCAGTAGAGGATCATCAGAAGCGCCCCGAAAGCGGCGCTCACCCGCAGCGCCAGCCCCGCGAGCAGCGACAGGCCGATCAGCAGATGTCCCCAGGCCACCAGGAACGAGATCACCGGAGCCAGCCCCGGAGAAGCCAGAGGCGCGAACAGGAAGTTGAACGTCTTGGTGTTGGCGAGGAACCCGGCGGCGCTCCAGCCGGGTTCGAACGCCTGATGGGAGGCGGCATACAGGAACACCCATGCCAGCAAGATGCGTAGCAAAACGACAAATCCGCGCGGAGTGGCAACCTCGGTCATTGTTTCCCCTCGTGAGTTTCAATAGGGCACAAGCCAGTAAGCTCGACCTTCCCTACCTTGGCACGGGTCAAGCCGTACATAGGACCTACCCCCTACGCAGCCGCCTTGCCATCCCGAAATCACCGTAATACCCAGAGCTTCGGCCCCGCCGGCCGCAACCGGAACCGCCCATGCCCGCACAGTCCGATCTCGACATCGCCCGGTCCACGCCGTTGCTGCCGATCGCCGAGATCGCCGAGCGTTTGGCGATCCCCGCCGACGCGCTCGTCCCCTACGGAAGGCACAAGGCCAAGGTCTCCCTGGACTTCGTCGATTCCCTCAGGGACCGCCCCGACGGCAAGTTGATCCTGGTCACCGCCATGACCCCGACCCCCGCCGGCGAAGGCAAGACCACCACCACGGTGGGCCTGGGGGACGCCCTGAATCGCATCGGACTGAACACCGCGATCTGCCTTCGCGAGCCATCGCTGGGCCCCTGTTTTGGGATGAAGGGCGGCGCCGCCGGGGGCGGCCGCGCGCAGGTGGTGCCGATGGAAGACATCAATCTGCATTTCACCGGCGACTTTCATGCCATCGGCGTCGCCCACAATCTGCTCGCCTCAATGCTCGACAACCACGTCTACTGGGGCAACCGGCTCGGCATCGACGCGCGCCGCGTCGCCTGGCGCCGCGTCGTCGACATGAACGATCGGGCGCTGCGGCGGATCGTCTCCTCGCTCGGCGGGGTGGCCAACGGATTTCCCCGCGAGGACGGCTTCGACATCACCGTGGCCTCCGAAGTGATGGCGATTTTCTGCCTGGTGCGGGATCTCGCCGAACTCGGCGAGCGGCTCGGTGACATCGTTGTCGCCCAGAACCTGGCGCGCGAGCCGATCCGGGCGCGCGATCTGAACGCGGCGGGCGCCATGAGCGTGCTGCTGCGCGATGCGTTGATGCCCAATCTCGTTCAGACCCTCGAGCACAACCCCGCATTCATCCACGGCGGCCCCTTCGCCAATATCGCGCACGGCTGCAATTCGCTGATTTCCACGACAACCGCCCTCAAGCTCGCCGACTACGTGGTGACCGAAGCCGGCTTCGGGGCCGATCTGGGCGCCGAGAAGTTCTTCGACATCAAGTGCCGCCGCGCCGGGTTGAAGCCCGCCGCCGCGGTGGTTGTCGCAACCATCAGGGCGTTGAAGATGCATGCCGGGGTCGCGGGCCAGGATCTGGGCGTCGACAACCCCAAGGCGGTCCGGGACGGCGCCGCCAACCTCGTCCGGCACATCCAGAACGTCAAGAAGTTCGGCGTCCCGCCGATCGTCGCGGTCAACCGCTTCACGTCCGACAGTGAAGACGAACTCCAGGTGATCATGGAGATCGCCGCCGAACTCGGCACCAGGGCGGTCGTGGCCGATCACTGGGCCGGTGGCGGCGCCGGCGCCGAGGAGCTGGCCCGCGAGGTCGCGGCTCTCACCCAGGCGCCGTCGCAGTTCGCGCCGCTATATCCTGACGACCTGCCGCTGTTCAAAAAGATCGCCGCGATCGCCACCGAGATCTACCACGCCTCCGAGGTCACCGCCGATTCCAGGGTCCGCAACCAGCTCAAGGCCTGGGACGCCGCTGGCTACGCGCGGCTGCCCGTATGCATCGCAAAGACCCAGTACTCGTTCTCGACCGACCCGGCCCTGAAGGGCGCACCCTCAAACCACTCGATGAATGTGCGCGACGTGCGCCTGAGCGCCGGGGCGGGGTTCGTGGTCGCGATCGCCGGCGACATCATGACCATGCCGGGCTTGCCACGCACGCCGGCCGCCGAGGCCATCGGGCTGGATGCCGACGGAAGGGTCGAGGGACTGTTCTGAGGCCGAGGGTCTGTATTCACAAGGGGTTTGGAGCGTGGTTTGTGCGAAATTCGTTCAGTTTCAGGAGCACGACCGCAGACGGAGCCGATCTCCTTCAAGGGCTTGCGACGCCAAAATGGACGGTTTTCGCCAAATGCCCGGCGCCTGTCCCCGAACCGAAGGTCCGCGTCAGCGAGCAGTGGGAACCGGTTTTCGGACAAGGCCAGGCGCCACTTTGAGTGGGCGGACGCCCGAAGCCTTTGTGAAAACAGACCCTATGCCGGCACCGGCCGGCCGTCGAGATCCGGATGCACGAACCGGGCCGTCGGCAGCACGGTCAGCGGGCGGAGCTGGCCCGCGTCGCGCTGGAACATCAACCGCTGCTCGGTTCGCGTCGACATGAAGAACGGGTGTCGCCGGTAGATCTTGCCGAGCGTCTCCGGCACGTGCGAGCCGTACAGCTGCACCGCAAAGCTCAGCCCCTCATAGGCGCGGGTTTCCGCCAACGGTTCCGAAAAGAAGGTACGGCGATAGAACGGACCGTGCTCGGGCCGCACCACCTGCAGGCAATAGTCGGCGCCGAAATAATCCGATGCCATCACCCCCAGCCTTAGCGTCAGATACATCAGCGCCGGATATTCCTGCGAGATGTCGAAATCGGTCGTGAACCGGCTAGGGTCGACGAACTCGATCCCTTTGTCGATCATCGGTCCGACGATGTCGGGATACGCCCACATCCCGGCCGAATACCGGTGTTCGGCCGTCACATGGTGGATGCGCAGCGAGCTGACCAGCCGCCCGTCCAGATACACCCCGATCGGGTAGACGTTCGGCACCTCGTCGAGTTCGTCCGCGCAGCGACGGGACTCGTCGGCGGGAATGAACCCCTCTCGACGGTACGCCTCGTAGCGCAGCCGGTAGATTTCCTCGAGGTCCTCGGAAAAGGTCACGGGCCGATACTCGACCCGTTCCAGCAAATCCAACAAGCTCTGGACGAAATGCGACCGCCGCCCGACGGACTGTGACGCGTTGTCCACCAACTTCCACAACCCTTTACTCGCACCGCAAGGGTAGCCGATGGCGTGTCCGTGTCAAATGCCTAAAGTTGTCGGTTTCCGGTTAGTTACTTGGTATGGTTAACGAACCCTTTCAGCCCTGCGCGCCGTCCTGAACGCCGCGCGGGCGGTTTGAATCCATGAATTCCAGGCGATCTGCCGGCTCGCGCTCGGCGCGGGATCGGTTAGCCGGCTTCGGCGTGCCGGTGTTCGGCTCTGACCGCGAGCCGGTCGATCAGTTCGCGCAACTCGCGTCGAGGCAGCGGGGCCCCGAACAAAAAGCCCTGGATATGGTCGACCTCGGCATGCCCGGAAATAAGGGCCAGCTGCTCCTCGGTCTCCACCCCCTCCACTGTCACGGTCAACTCGAGGTCCTTGCTCAGCCGCGCGATGTTGGACAGCAGCTTCAAGGACCGCGTCGACGAGGTCACGTCGACCACGAACGTGCGGTCGATCTTGAGCTTGGTGAACGGCAGATCGTGCAGGTAGCTCAGCGAAGAGTAGCCGGTTCCGAAATCGTCGAGCGCGATGCCGATGCCCCGCGCCGCCAGATCCTCGAGCACCTGCACCGCCGCGCCCTTTTCTTCCAGGAACACATTCTCGGTGACCTCGATCTCCAGCCGCGTCGGCGCCAGGCCGGACTTGGCGAGCGCCTGGTTCACCATTTTCGGCACGTCGCCGATCCGGAAGTCGTTGGCCGAAATGTTCACCGACACCGAGATGTCCCCCGGCCATTGCAGGCAGTCCTGCGTGGCCGTCTCCAGGACCCACTCGCTGATTTCCGAGATCAGGCCCATGTCCTCGGCGATGGAGATGAACACCACCGGCGGAATCGAGCCCAGCTCGGGATGGTTCCAGCGCGCCAGCGCCTCGCAACCCGAAACCTTGTGGGTGCGCCGGTCGACGATGGGTTGATACACAAGATGCAGCCCGCGGTTTGCGATGCACTCGCGCAAATCCGCCTTCAGCCTCTGGCGGTAGCGATAGTCCACATCCAGCTCTTCGGCGAAGATCTGATACTGGCCCTTGCCCCTTCCCTTTGCCTTGTAAAGCGCCAGGTCCGCCTTGGTGAGAAGGGCGTCGAACTCGGTCCGTGCCGCCGTGTCGAGCACCAGCCCGACACTGGCGCCGATCCTGAGCTGCTGGCCGGTGAGCTCGAACGGCTTCTTGAAGGCCGCGATGACCGCCTCGGCGTAGCCGGCCGCCATGTTGCGGTCCACGCCCCCGATCCGGCACACCGTGAACTCGTCGCCGCCGAAGCGCGACAACAGGCAATTCTCGTCAAACGTCGAGCGCAGCCTCTGCGCCACCAGCGGCAACAGTTCGTCGCCGACCAAGTGTCCGTGGGTGTCGTTGATGTGCTTGAAGTCGTCCAGATCGACCATCATCAGCATCGCGTTCAGGCCGGCCTCGTCGCCGGAGCGCATCGCCTTGACGATCTCGGCCTCCAGCCGCTCCTTGAAGTAGGTGCGGTTGGGCAGCCCCGTCAGGGCGTCGTAGCGCGCCATGTAGTTGATGCGTTCCTGGGCGCGGACGCGCTCGGAAATGTCCTCGAACAGCAACACGGTGCGTCCGTGCCGCGAGCTGATCGTGACTTCGCACTGATAGTCCTGGGATATCTGGACCACCATCTTTGAGCTGCCGCCCTTTTCCACCCCTTCGATCAGGCCGAGCGCGGCGTGCTGGGGCAGCTCCCGATTGACGTTGGCGGCCGCCATGACCATTTCGGAAAACGGCCGTCCGATCCAGTGTCCGGCGGCCAGCCCGGAGAACATCTCGTGGGCGCGGTCGTTGACCACGGCCACCCGCTTGTCCTCGTCGAGCATGCACAACCCGTGCTGCATTGTGTCGAGGGCCGCGTCGAGCTCCTGAGCCAGCCTGGTGGCCTCGATACGTCCGTGCAGGGCCCCGAGAAGGAAGCGGCGGACGTTGCCCGCGATCTTCCTCAGGCTCATGAAGAACGGCACGAACATGACCGCCAGGACGATGTGATAGACGTTGCCGGTCAGCAGCAGTCCCGCCGTCAGCGGCACCATGATGATGACCGACTGCAGCGACACCAGCCGGTCGACGCCGAAGTTCCTCGCGGCCACCCCGACCATCTGGGCGACGGTCACCGACATGACCATGAGTTCGGCGATCCGGTCATCGACAAGGGTGAAGGTGACCAGACACCACAGGCCCAACAGCGCCGCGGTGACCGAGGCTCCGATTGTGTAGCGCAATTCCCAAACGGATGCGGCGCTGACGTCATCCGGCTCGAGGTCGGAATTCTGGTACTGGGTCATGTCGACCCAGCGGCCCACCGTCACCGCCAGGAAGGCGAGGGTGAAAAACACCATCCACGGCGAGCCGGTTTTGACCGCGCAGGCGGCGCTGGCGACAATGGTCGCCGCCGCCCCCTGCACCATGGATCGCTTGTCCTGGTAGAGCGAGCGCACGATCGACACATAGTCGATTGCGGGGAGTGCCTTTCTGGCCGAGTAAAACATCGCCGTCCCGTCCTGAGGAGGGCGAATAATGCCCACAATCTGTCTTAAAACCCCCTTTCCCCGGACCCGTGCAGCCCATTTGGGCAACGCCAACCTCCCCCGGTGGTTACCGGCGGGTTAATCGGTGCCGCCGCGCGGTATTGTCGGCGCCGGCCCGTGTGCCCTCCGCGCCCGCGCGCCGGACGCCTCACAGTTCGAACGGCGTTCCGATTTCCGGCACCGTCACCTTGCCGGCGTCGGCCTGCATGGCCGCCACGAACCTGTCGGCGTCCGGATCGAGAATGGGGAAGGTTCCGTAGTGGCACGGGATGATCGTCGAGAACTCGAAAAAGCGCCGGCAGGCGAGCGCCGCCGAACTGGCACCCATCGTGAACCGGTCGCCGATCGGCACGATGCCGATCTCCGGCCGGTAGAGCTCGTTGATCAGCGCCATGTCGCCGAAAATGTCGGTGTCGCCCATGTGATAGAGGCTCTTCTCGCCCGCGAAGCGGACGATCAGGCCGTTGGGATGGCCGAGATACACCGGCACGCCCTGCACGGGGTAGGACGAGGAGTGCATTGCGGCCACGAAGCTCGTCGTGAACCCGCCGCACTCGATGGTCCCACCGCTGTTGCCCTGATTGATGCGGGCGCCGTCGATGCCCCGGCTTTCCAGGTACCAGGCAACTTCGGCGACCCCGACCAGCTGCGCGTCGGTGGCTTGCGCGATCTCCACGATGTCACCGAAATGGTCGGGGTGCCCGTGGGTCAAGAGCACGTGGGTCACCCCGTCGGCGACCTCCTCCCAGCCGCCGGGCCATTTCGGATTGCCCGAAAGAAACGGATCGATCAGCACCGCGCAATCGCCCGCTTCGATCCGAAAGGCGGAATGCCCGTACCAGGTCAGTTTCATCGCTGTCTCCATGCTCCTCGCCTTGGATGCGCGTTCAGCTTCACATGCCGGTGAGGCGAGTCAACCGCCGCCGAAGATCGAGCCGGTCGGCCCGGTCCGCCCTTCCGAACCGGAGCCGGGCACGCTTGCGTCGACCGGGCGGGGATGCTTGAGTGCTCCTCCCATGGCGCGCGAGCTGACCGATACCGAACGGGCGACCGCCCTCGATACGCTTGCCCACTGGCGATACGACGAGGACGCCAAGGCCATCAGCCGGCGTTTTGAGTTCGCCGACTTCATCGCCGCGTTTGGCTTCATGTCGCAGGTGGCGCTGCTGGCCGAGAAGGCGGACCACCACCCGGACTGGTCTAACTCCTACAACAAGGTGACCGTGGCGCTCACCAGCCATGACGCGGGCGGGCTGACCGAGGCCGACATTGCGCTGGCGCAGCAGATCGACAAGATGGCGCCCTGAGCGGCCGCGCCCGCCCGCGGCGTGCACGGTTTCAAACCATCTCGCCGGCCTATCCAGCTGTCGCTCCGGCGCGCTATACTCACGCCCATGAACCCTGAGAATCGGGGCCTCCGCCACCCCCGGAGGAGGGCACGGGCGGCACGGGCATTGACCGCCACACTGGCCTTCGCGGCCGGCGTCTTGGCGCTTGCCGGCACCGCCACCTCCGCCGACCCGGGTCGGGCGTTGCTGCTGCGCCTGGACGACACCGTCAATCCGGCGACCGCCGATTACCTGGTACGCGGCATTCAAACCGCCTCCGAGCGCGGTGCCGCGCTGGTGATCGTGCAAATGGACACCCCCGGCGGTCTCGACACCTCCATGCGCGAAATCATCCGCGCCATCCTCGCCTCCGACGTGCCGGTCGCCAGCTATGTCACTCCCTCCGGCGCCCGGGCGGCCAGCGCCGGCACCTACATTATGTACGCCAGCCACATCGCCGCCATGGCGCCGGGCACCAACCTGGGTGCCGCCACTCCGATTTCGATCGGCGGTGGGCTGCCGTTGGGCGGCCAACCTGAGCCCGAATCCGCCCCCCAGGGCTCCGTGCCCGACCAGGACCAGGCGGCGGGCGCCACCGCGCCGCGCAACGCCGAGGAAGCCAAGGCCATCAACGACGCCATCGCCTACATAAGGGGCCTCGCCGAACTGCGCGGCCGCAACATCGAGTGGGCCGAGGCCGCGGTGCGCGAGGCGGCGAGCCTGACCTCGTCGGCGGCGCTCGAGGCCAATGTCATCGATTTCGTCGCCGGCGACCTCGACGAGCTGCTTGCCAAGGCCGACGGGCGAACCGTTCAGGTCGGCCAGACCACCGTGACCTTGCACACCGAAGGGCTGAGCCTCGAGGCGCTCGAACCGGACTGGCGCACCGAGCTCCTGGCGGTCATCACCAACCCCAACGTCGCCGTCATCCTCATGCTGATCGGCATCTACGGGCTGATCTTCGAGTTTCTCAATCCCGGCTCGACCCTTCCCGGCACCGTCGGGGCGATCTCTCTGGTCATGGGGCTCTATGCCCTGGCGGTGCTGCCGGTCAGCTACGCCGGCGTGGCCCTGTTGGTTTTGGGCGCCCTGCTCGTGCTGGCCGAAGCGCTGGTACCCTCGTTCGGCGCCCTGGGGATCGGCGGCGCCATTTCGCTTGTCCTCGGCGCGACGATCCTGATCGAGCCCGGCACCCCCGGACTGAGCGTATCCTGGCCCGTGGTCGCGGGATTGGCGGTCGCCAGCGTCGGGCTCAGCGGTCTGATCGCCCGCCTGGCGGTTCTCGCCCACCGCCACAGGGTGGTCATCGGCGCCGAGCAGATGCTCGGGGGGCGCGCCGAAGTCGTCAGCTGGGACGGAATTCACGGATACGTGCTGGTCGGCGGCGAGCGCTGGAAGGCGGTGGCCGACAGGCCCATCGAAGTCGGCCAGAGCGTCGAGATCACCGCGATCGACGGGCTGACCCTGACGGTCGCCGCCCGCGACGCGCCGGCCGCCACCGGTCCGGCCCAAGAAACCCCCGACTAGGGAGAACTGCCATGGCGTTCCTGTTCAATTACGTCTTCTACATCGTGCTGGCCGTCATCGCGTTGATGTTCCTGGCCTCGGCGATCAAGATCCTCAGGGAGTATCAGCGCGCGGTCGTGTTCACGCTGGGCCGCTTCACCGGCGTCAAGGGCCCGGGCCTGATCATCCTGGTTCCCTTCGTCCAGCAGATGGTGCGGGTCGATCTTCGCGTCATCGTCCTCGACGTGCCCACCCAGGACGTCATCAGCCGCGACAACGTCTCGGTCAAGGTGAACGCGGTGATCTACTTCCGGGTCGTCGAACCCGAGCGTTCCATCATTCAGGTCGAGGATTTCATGATCGCCACCAGCCAGCTCGCCCAGACCACCCTGCGCTCGGTGCTCGGCAAGCACGAACTCGACGACATGCTCGCCGAGCGCGACAAGCTCAATCGGGATATCCAGGAGATTCTCGACGTACAGACCGATAACTGGGGCATCAAGGTGGCGAACGTCGAGATCAAGCATGTCGATCTCAACGAGTCGATGATCCGCGTGATCGCCCTGCAGGCCGAGGCCGAGCGCGAGCGGCGCGCCAAGATCATCAATGCCGAGGGCGAGCAGCAGGCCGCCGCCAAGTTGCTCGAGGCGGCCGACATCCTGTCCCGCCGGCCCGAGGCGATGCAGCTGAGATATCTGGGGACGCTGAATTCGATCGCCGGGTCCGAGGGCCGCGCCTCGACCATCGTCTTCCCCTTCCCGCTCGAGTTCTCCAAGCTGATCGCCGGTTTGCAGCCCGATCAGAAAACCGAATAGCGCCGGCGGGGGCGCCGTTCAGTGGAAGTTGCGCCCCGCCGGCAGCGCCGCCTGCGCCTGCTGACGCGCCTTCAGAACGTTGCGCGCGGCCGCCGCCGCCCGCGGATCGCGGCGTTCGGACTTCGCTTCGTCGGCCCGCGCCAGCCCCGCCGCGCCGATCTCGGCCCCGTCGGCCAGCTCGACCAGGGCCCCTGTCAGATCAACGATACGGCGGGCGACAAGATGTACCACCAGCCCCTCGCGCTGCACCACGCCCCTGATCGCCACAAAGCGGGCGCCCAGCACCACCCGGCGGAATTTCTCGAACACCCTTGGCCAGACCACGATATTGGCGATACCGGTCTCGTCCTCCAGCGTCATGAAGATCACCCCGCTGGCGGTGCCCGGCCGCTGCCGCACCAGCACCAGCCCGGCGGTCTCCATCACCCGCCCGTCCGCGCTCTCGGCCAGATCGGCGGCCGAGACCACCCGGCGGGCGGTGAGCTCTTCGCGGAAGAACGAGACCGGATGCGCTTTCAGACTCATCGAGATCGCCCGGTAGTCGTGAATGACCTGTTCCCCGAGCGGCATCGCCGGCAGCCGGGCCTCCTCTTCCTCGGCCGCGCTCGGCCGTTCGGCGGCTTCGAACAGCGGCAGGGTTTCGGCGCCATGGACGCCCTTGAGGCCCCTGACCACCCATAGCGCCGCCCGCCGGTCGAGCCCGATCGAGCCGAACGCATCCGCCTCGGCCAGCCGCTTGAGGCTCGCCACCGGCAGCGAAGTCCTGAGCCACAGATCGCGCACCGAGTCGTAGCCCGCCCCCCGCCGCGCTGTGATCAGCTCGGCCTCCTCGCGCTTCATCCCCTTGATCGAGGCGAAGCCGAGCCGGACCGCATGGGTCGCCTGAATATCGCCGCGCATCTCGCCGTGGCGCTGCCATACCCGCTCGGCCGCCGGCGCCCCCGTTTCGAGCACGGCATCGGGATCGGAGCGGTTGACATCGACCTCGCGCACCTCGACCCCGTGCTCGCGCGCGTCGCGCACCAGCTGCGCCGGGGCGTAAAAACCCATCGGCTGCGAGTTGAGGATCGCCGCGCAGAAGACGTCCGGATAGTGGCATTTCAACCAGCACGAGACATAGACAAGCAGCGCGAACGAGGCGGCGTGGCTTTCCGGAAAGCCGTAATCGGCGAAGCCCTCGATCTGCTTGAAGCAGCGTTCGGCGAACGCCTGATCGTAGCCGCGCGCGAGCATGCCGGAGACGAGCTTGTCGCGGAATTTCCCGATCGTCCCCGAGCGCCGGAAGGTCGCCATGGCGCGCCGCAACTGGTCGGCCTCGCCCGGGGTGAACCCGCCGGCGACGATGGCGATCTGCATCGCCTGCTCCTGGAAGAGCGGAATGCCGAGCGTGCGCTTGAGCACTTCGTGCAGCTCTTGCCCGACCTCCTCTTGGGTTTCGACACCCTGCCGGCGTTTGAGATAGGGGTGCACCATGCCGCCCTGGATCGGCCCGGGTCGGACGATCGCCACCTCGATGACGAGGTCGTAGAACTCGCGTGGCCTGAGCCGGGGCAGCATACTCATCTGCGCCCGGCTCTCGATCTGGAACACCCCGACCGTGTCGGCCCGCCGTGCCATCGCGTAGACCCGGTCGTCCTGGTCCCGCAGCACCCCGGCCAGGGTGAGTTTTTGCCCGTAATGCAGCACCATCAGCTCGAAGGCCCGCCTTATGCAGCTGAGCATCCCCAGCGCCAGAACGTCGACCTTGAGGATGCCGAGGGCATCGAGATCGTCCTTGTCCCATTCGAC
>Ga0315550_1001844_pt1 | contig 13046 bp, 16 predicted proteins | sample SalMarSW160190MG_2_FD_203100 | JGI IMG/M metagenome (GOLD analysis project Ga0315550, IMG submission 203100) | Salt marsh sediment microbial communities from the Plum Island Ecosystem LTER, Massachusetts, United States - Salt Marsh Sediment SW1601-90 ... | reverse complement strand
ACAATGGAGAAGGTGCTCCTTCAACTCGGTTTTAAGAAAGCCCGGCAAAGGGGAAGCCATTGTTTTTATCGCCACCCTGATGGCAGAACAACGTCCGTGCCTCATCATCCAGGGAGAGATCTCGCCCAAGCTTTAGTCCGTGAAATCATCCGTGAGATCGAGCTGACGCCTGAGCAATTCAGAGAAGCGCTAGAGAAGAAATAAGAACCTCTACAAGTAAAGATTGGACCCTTTTTAAAAATAAAAAAAGGGCGGGGTCGCCCCCGCCCTGTGAATCCGGCAATATAAACGCCTGAGATGGGCGTTTTTCAATACGCTGTCAGATCCAGAACCCCATGGCCATGATCCCCCCCGCCACCAGGGGGATGGTGAGGTTGTCGTCCAGGCCGGTTGGGAGGAGTTCAACCAAGGTGGCCCCCAACACCGCTAATACCCCCCACCAGAAGTAGTCTTGCATTGCTGAGTTCCCCCACAGGAGTTTGTCTTGCATGGCAAGGACCACGATGATTATCCCGCTGACAAAAAAGGCGATGCTCCCCTCCAGGGTCTTTCCAAAGATACGGATCCTCCCCCAGGCACTCCCCACCAGGCCCGCTGCGGCATCGCAAAAGATGAGGATGTAAAGGCTCGCGATGGCCACCGGCTTGGGGAAGATGATGATGGAGGCCAGCGCCCCGAAGATGAAATAGCTGGACCCAATGAGGCCATGCTTCTCATGTTCCCGCAGGAAGCGGGAGGTGATGACCCGATCGAAGAATTTCTTAAAGCCCTGATGAAAGTGTCTGAAGATGTCACAGAAGACATAGAATGCGCAGATGGGGAGCATGATCAGCAAGGCCGTCTCCTTTGGGATGTAGCGATAGGCAATGGGGATGATGATGGGCCAGGTATGCATGATCTTGCGGCGGATCTCCAGCCAGGGTATCATTTCGGCCTCCGCAACCGCTCTATCTCTTCCGGTAACAGGGGGCGGTAATCCCCTGGTCCCAATCCCTCCAGCGTGAGGGAGGCAAATCCGATACGCTTGAGTTGCACGACCGGGTGATTGATCGCCTCGAAGGTTCGCTTGACCACCCGGTTTCTCCCTTCGTGCAGGGTGACCTTGAGCCAGGAGTTCTTCTGGAGCTTCCTCAGGGGGGTGATTTTCATGGCAGGGCTCATCCCGTCTGCGAGCTTGACCCCTTTCTCGATCCTCTTCATCTCCTGGGCGGTCAGTATCCCCTTTACCTTCACCAGGTAGGTTCGGGCCACTCCGTAGCGGGGGTGGGAGAGGCGCTCGGTAAGGTCTCCGTCATTGGTGAGCACCAGGAGTCCCTCAGCGTCGTAATCAAGCCTCCCCACGGGAAAGACTTTGACCTTGATCCTCGGGATGAGGTCCTTGATTGTGGATCTCCCCTCGGGGTCATGAAGGGAGGTGATGACCCCACGGGGCTTATAGAGGAGGTAGTAGACCTTGGGGGCGAGTTGGGGGATCGGTTTTCCTTCAACCTTGATCTTGTCAGAGGCGGGATCCGCCTTAAACCCCAATTCCCTGATTACCTGGCCGTTGACGCTGACCTTGCCGGCCCGTATCAGGTCCTCGCCCCCTCTCCGGGAGGCGACCCCCGCCTCGGAGAGGAGTTTGTGGAGCCGGACCAACGACATCACTTTTCTTCTCCCCCCGTCGTTTCCTCCTCAGGGGGCTCCACCTCTTCTTCCCCCTTCAGGGCGTCGAGTTCCTGAAGGGTGGGGAGTCCCATCAGGTCGCGCAGTCCAAAGACCTCCAGGAAGCGCCTGCTCGTCCCATATACCAAGGGTCTGCCGGCGACCTCCTTGCGACCCAGGATCTTGATGAGTCCCTTCTCCAACAGGGAATTCAATACCCACCCCGAATCCACCCCCCTGATGTGCTCGATCTCCGCCCTGACGATGGGCTGCCGATAGGCCACAATGGCCAGGGTTTCCAAGGCGGATTTACTGAGCTTGGTCGGTCTTACCTTCCTCAGGCTTCTGATCCAGGGGGCATAATCGGCCTTGGTGCGGAACTGATACCCCCCACCCACCTCCACCAGGTGAAAGCCCCTTCCCATTTCCCGGTATTCGGCCAGGAGCTCCGTAAGGAGGTCCTTGATCACCCGTTTTCCCACCTCGTTCCCTACTATCTTCACGATGTTATCGACGGTGAGGGGATGTTGATGGACGAACAGGAGGGACTCGATAATCCCTTTGATCTCATCCTTGTGCACGTTATGCCTCCCTCTCCATGGGGATGACGGCGGCGACGGCGTGTTTGTAGATCAATTGATCGCCGGGGCCCTTCAGGAGGATACAAAAGTTGTCGAACCCTGCAATGGTCCCAAAGAGCCTTTCTCCCGAGAGCAGCTCCACCGTCAACCATACCTTTTCTCTGCGCATCCGGTTCAAAAATTGGTCCTGGATATTGACAGGTCCTGCCACCCACACCCCTCGTGCGGTCAATTCCGCCAAAATTCCGTAATCGTCTTCATGACGCTCTCCCAATCCCTGGGGAATGCCACCCAGTGGATCTCCTGATCGGCCTTGAACCAGGTGATCTGCCTTTTGGCATAACGCCTGGTATCCCGCTTGATCAGCCTCGTGGCCTCGGCGAGATCGTACTCCCCGCCAACGTGGGCCGCCATCTGTTTGTACCCCAGGGACTGCATCGCCCTGAGGGAGGGAGTATAGCCCATCTCTAAGATGCGTTCTACTTCTTCTTTGAGCCCCTGTTTCATCATCTCGTCGACCCGGGCATCGATGCGCCGGTACAGCTCGTCTCGCTCCATCTGCAAGCCTATCTTGAGCACGCGATAGGGCCCCTCCTTGAAGCGGTGCCTCCCCCGGAGGGTTGAAATAGGCCGGCCCGTGCGCTCATAGACCTCCAGGGCCCTGATGATGCGGTAGGTGTCGTGGGGGTGTAGACGCGCGGCGGTGGGGGGATCGACCTCTTGCAGGCGTTCATACAGTTGCTCCCTCCCCCCGCTCTGGGCCTCGGATTGGAGCCTCGACCGGATGACGGGGTCCACCTCGCCCCCTTTGATCAACCCTGAGGTCAGGGCCTTGATGTAGAGGCCCGTGCCCCCCGCCACCATGGCTTTTCGCCCCCGCGCCTCCACATCCGCAATGATCCGCTGGGCCTCCTCCCTGAAGAGTGCGGCGCTGAACTCCTCATCGGGATAGAGGATGTCGATGAGGTAGTGCCGCACTAATTGCCTCTCCTCCACAGAGGGCTTGGCCGTGCCGATGTCCATATATCGATAGACTTGCATCGAATCGGCGTTGATGATTTCAGCCCCGAAGTGCCCGGCCAGTTCCAGCGCCCTGGCGCTCTTGCCGCTGGCAGTGGGGCCGACTATCACCACGATCCTGGGCTTGTTCACCGCCCAAAGTCTAAACTACCGATTGATTTTCTTCAAGGGGAAAATTAGGAGGGTCTGTCCATTGTTCAAGGGGTTGTAATTGTTGCGCAGAAGTTTTATACTAATCGATTATTACACAACGAGGTCGGAGGACGGACGGCAGTGAAGGCTATACTTCGGAAGAGAAGGGAGGGGATATGAATGACCGAGAGGGATGACCTCGAGAAGATGCTCAAAAGGCTCAAGAAGGATTTTCAGAGAAACGTTCAGCCGATATTGAAGAAACATTCCTATTTTATCAGCAAGGGGGAGCGGACAAGGCTGAAGAAGGCCAAGGCCATCCGCCGGATGCGCAGGAGAGAGCGTCAGTATTCCCGCGCCGCTGGCTAAACCGAAGGTGACCCTTTGGTCAGAGCCACCTCCGGCTGATCCCCCTGACCCTCCCCTTTGTTTTCTTCATTGTCCACAGCTATCCGTCCTCCCATCGATAAGACCTAACGGTTGCCAGCACAACGCCCCTCAGGGGGCGTTGTTCGGTGACCTTGAGAGGGGGTTACGAGGGAGACGTCCGGCGTACAATGCCGTCCACATTCCCAGAAACATGCGGGGCAGGGGTTAGAAGCAAGGCCCCATGCCCCTCGATACATTTTCTTCCGTATCCCTCGGGTGCGTTACAGAGACCGGAAGGCACTTCTTATTTTATTCTTTTGCGTTGAGAACCTGGCCGTTTTGCTTCTCCCTTGAAAAATACATGCCAATGAAAAGAGGGGGAATAGCCTCCTGTCTCGGCAGAGAGGCCTTTTCATTTTCTCTTGATTCTGCACAGTTTATTTGTTACGGTATGCGGTGCAAGAATAGGGAAAGGAACTGACCATGTTTGACGTTGTGAGGAGTCTCTTTTCCACCGACTTGGCTATTGATCTTGGTACGGCCAATACGTTGGTCTATGTCAAGGGAAAGGGAGTTGTATCCAATGAGCCCTCGGTTGTCGCGGTCTATCGCGATCCCCGGGGAAACCAGAAGATCCTCGCCATTGGCGAGGAGGCCAAGGATATGTTGGGGAGAACACCGGGAAACATTATACCCATACGGCCGATGAAAGAAGGGGTCATAGCCGATTTTGAGGTGACGGAACAGATGCTCCGTCACTTTATCTTCAAGGCCCACAATCGCAAGACCTTCGTGCGCCCCCGCGTCGTCGTCTGCGTCCCCTCGGGGATTACCCCGGTGGAACGCAGGGCGGTGAAGGAATCGGCGGAATCAGCCGGGGCCAGAGAGGTCTACCTCGTTGAAGAACCCATGGCCGCAGCCATCGGGGCCGGACTCCCCATTACCGAGGCCTCGGGCAATATGATCGTGGATATAGGGGGGGGGACGACCGAGGTGGCGGTGATCTCCATGGGGGGGATCGTCACCAGCAACTCTATCCGTGTGGCCGGGGATAAGATGGATGACGCCATCATCCAATATGTGAAGAGGAGGTATAACCTCTTCATCGGGGAGAGGACCGCCGAACAGGTGAAAATAAGCTTGGGGAACGCCTTCCCCGCTGAGGATAACACGGATACCATGGAGATTAAGGGGAGAGATTTGGTGTCGGGGATCCCCAAGATCTTGGAGATGACGGCCAGTGAGGTGAAGGAGGCCCTGATCGAACCCCTCAATAACATCGTAGAGGTCGTGAGAATCACGTTAGAGCGGACACCGCCGGAACTGGCCTCTGATATCGTCGACAAGGGGATCGTGATGACCGGCGGCGGGGCTTTACTGAAAAATATCGATGTCTTGCTGCGTAATGCCATAAACCTCCCCATTACCGTCGTCGATGATCCCCTCTCCACGGTGGTGTTGGGAGCGGGCAGGCTCTTGGACGACAGAGACCTCTTGCGGGAGGTGGCGCTCAGCTAGTACGATGGTGGACCTCAAGGGACGTCGTGGCACCCTCTTTATCCTTTTCCTTATACTATGTGCAGTCTTTTTCATCTCCCTCCAGATCAGCGGCCGCTATGGAGGAGATGGGCCGCATAATCTCGGCCTGAGGCTCCTCTCGCCGGGGCAACGTGCCGTTCATTGGATCGTCGACTCCATACACACCCTTATTCAGGATTATGTCCTTTTAGTAAATCTGAAAGAAGAGAATTTTCGCTTGCAGGAGGAGGTGCACCGCCTCAGGCACGAGAATAATGAGCTGAGGGAATCCGCCCTCGCCGTTGAGCGCCTGCGGAGTCTCTTACGCTTCAAAGGGCAGGTCCCTGCGCCCATGATTTCCGCAGAAGTCGTCGCCTACTCACCCTCGGCGTGGTTCAGGACCATCGTCATAAACAAGGGACAGCGTGACGGGGTGAGGAAAGGGATGGCCACGGTGACCTGGGAAGGGGTGGTCGGGAGGATCGTGAGGATCGCCCCCCATTCCTCCGTCGTTTTGCTGGTTCTCGATCGCAATTCCTCGATGGACGTCCTGGTGCAGCGGACCAGGACGCGAGGGATCATAGAAGGCGAGGGGGGGGCTCTCTGTTATTTGCGGTATGTCCCTCGGACGGAAGATATACAGATCGGCGATCATATCGTCACGTCGGGTCTGGGGGGGATCTTCCCGAAAGGGCTCTCTCTGGGCGAGGTGGTGATGGTCGAGAAACAGGAATATGGCCTCTTTCAGGAGGTGGAGGTCAGACCCAGCGTTGACTTTTCGCGTCTCGAAGAGGTGATGGTGATTGTAACTTCGGGAGGAGAGGAGGGTTAGGCGTTGTGTTCAAGACGCTGATGCCTTTTGTGGGCGGGATACTGTGGGTGTTTCTGGCGACCACCCTCGACGGTTTTCTGCCCGCCCATGTCCCCATCCCGGATGTAGTCCTCATCGTGGTAATCATCTTTGGTTTTCAGTACGACTTCCCCCTGGGAGGCGGTCTCTCGTTCGTGCTCGGTCTCGTGCAAGACATATTGTCGGGGGGGGTTATCGGACTGAACGCCCTTTCCAAGACGGTCGTCTTTTCGCTCACCAGGGTGTTGGCGAAGCGTTTCTATGCCCCCCATTGGGCATCGAAGATAGCAATGGTGTTTGTTGGGGGATTGGTTGACGGTCTGTTGGTGACCGTTATCTTGCTCATCGGAGGCATGATCCATATCCCCGGTGCTGTCCTCGCACGTCGGCTCCTCCTGCAAATCCTCTGCACCGGCATCCTTTCACCCCTCGTCCTCGTCACCATCCCTACGGTATCGGATATCGCTGAGCGGGGTAGGGAGGATTGGTTTTCCCATGGACCTCAGAAGGCAAAAACCAGAAGAATTTAGGACGAGACATCAGTACTTTGTCGTCGCCGCCATCGTTGTCTTTCTCATCCTTTTTGTGAGGCTCTGGTATCTTCAGGTCGTCAAGGAGCAGGAACTGGGGCTTCTGTCTGAAAACAATAGGATACGGCTGATAAAAATCCCCGCCGTTCGGGGGATGATTATGGATCGCAAGGGAAGGGTCTTAGCTGACAATCGACCATCCTTTAATGTCATGGTGATGTCTGAGGATGTGGATGACCTGCAGGGATTAAGCGTCGCCCTCTCTCGGTTTCTTAACCTTTCCCCTGATGCCATAGCGAACAAGATCCAAGATCGTGACTGTCCCCCCTTTCAGCCGGTAGCGATTAAGAAGGATGTTTCGTGGGAAGAGCTGAGTTTGATCAAGAACCATCAGTTGGATCTGCCGGGGGTGGAGATACAGATCAATCCCATCAGGACGTATCCCTATGGGAGTCTAGCCGCCCACGTGTTGGGCTATGTTGGGGAGATCAACAGGGCGGAGCTGAAGGAGAAAAAGGGATATCAGATGGGGGATTGGGTGGGGAAGTACGGGGTTGAGTCGGCGTGGGAGCAACACCTCCGGGGCATCGACGGTGGCAGACAGGTGGAGGTTGACGCAGTGGGAAGGGAGGTCCGGGTCCTCAAAGAGGTTCAGCCCGTACCGGGGCGCAACCTCTACTTGACGATCGATTTGGATCTTCAGCGATATGGAGAGGAGCTCTTAGGTAAGAGGGCAGGGGTTATTATCGCCATGGACCCCTTAACGGGTGAGATCTTGGCCTTTTGCAGTAATCCTGCCTTCCAACCGGTCCATTTTGCTGAGGGGATATCGGCACAGGAGTGGGATACATTGATATCTCATCCGTTACACCCCCTGCAAAACAGGGGGATCCAGGGGCTGTACCCCCCCGGCTCTGTCTTCAAGATCGTGACGGCGACGGCGGGTCTCGAAGAGGGGATTATAACGCCTACTACCCCATTTATTTGCACGGGCATTTATTATCTGGGACAGCGTGAGTATCGGTGTTGGCGTTCAGCGGGGCATGGGATGATTCGGTTCTATCGCGGGGTGGTGGAGTCGTGCGATGTCTACTTTTATAATGTCGGTGCGCGGGTGGGGGTGGAAAAACTGAGCAGGTATGCGCAGGGCTTCGGCCTGGGAAGGCCTACCGGGATTGATCTCCCGGGGGAAAAGGCCGGTTTGGTGCCCTCGGCAGGATGGAAAAAGGAAAGATTTGGAAGGACATGGTATGCCGGAGAGACCATTTCCATGGCCATCGGCCAGAGTTATCTCTTGGTGACGCCCCTGCAAATGCTTAACGTTATCAGCGCCATTGCCAATGGCGGGACCCTCCTTAAGCCGCAGATAGCAAAACGGGTGGAGGATCTCGACAAGCGGGTACTCGAAGAGTACCCCCCCCGGGAGATCGCAAAGATACCCATCTCCCCCAAGAACTTGGGGGAGCTCAGGGAGGCCTTGGTGGGGGTGACGAAAGAAGATTCCGGGACAGGGCGGGGCGCCCGCATTGAAGGGATGGATGTGGCCGGCAAGACGGGGACGGCACAGGTGGTCCGGCTCAAGGGGGGGGAGCGGCCGAGAACGGAAGATATGCCCTATGCCCTGCGGGATCATGCCTGGTTTGTGGCCTATGTCCCCGCCCACAAACCCCTGGCGGTAGTGGTCCTGGTCGAGCACGGAGGGCACGGGGGTGCCGCCGCCGTTCCTCTGGCCCGCGAGATGATCAAAAGATACTTGGAACTCAGCCAAGGTGAGGAATGATCAATAAGGGCTTATGGGATCAACTGGATGCTCGGCTGGTCATCCTGACCATCGCCCTCATGGTGATCGGGATCGCCAACCTCTATAGCGCCACCATCAATATGGCTGGTGAGGGAATCCCGTTTTATCAGCGGCAGCTCTTGTGGTTTGGGGTGGGTGCCTTGATCGCTCTGTTGGTATTCTCGATCGATTACCGCTACTATGAAGAGTTTGCCTATCTCTTTTATGTTGTGGTCCTCATTATTGTGGTCGGTGTGCTCGCCTATGGATTGGTGGCAGGCGGGGGACAACGGTGGATCAAGCTCGGCTTTTTCTACTTTCAGCCCTCGGAGCTGATGAAGATCGCCCTCATCCTCGTCCTTGCCCGCTATTTTGCCCAGCACGAGCGAAAAGAAGGATACCGCTTGAGGGATCTCGTTATCCCTTCGATCATCGTCTTGGTGCCCACCCTCCTTATCGTCAAGCAGCCCGATTTGGGGACGGCCATGGTCTTGGTCTTTATCTTTATCTCCATTGTTCTATTCGTCAAGATTCGCCTTCGCTCCTTCCTTATAATAGCCACGACGATCTTCCTCGCTACCCCCCTCTTCTGGGCCGTGCTCAAGGATTATCAGCGCACCAGGATCCTCACCCTCCTGGATCCCGGTAGGGATCCCCTGGGGGCCGGGTATCACATCATACAGTCCAAGATCGCCATCGGGTCCGGGGGACTCTTGGGGAAGGGATATCTTCAGGGGACCCAGTGCAAACTCCACTTTCTGCCCGAGCACCATACGGATTTTATCTTCGCCGTACTGGGGGAGGAATGGGGTTTTCTGGGGTGTGCGATAGTCCTGGCCCTCTATGCGGCCCTCATTCTGTGGGGGCTCACCAGGGGCGTGCGGACGCAGGATAGATTTGGGGCCATCGTCGCCTTTGGGGTCGTGGCGATGATATTTTGGCACGTGGTGATCAACGTCGGTATGGTCTTGGGGATGATGCCCGTCGTCGGCCTGCCCTTGCCCTTCCTCAGCTATGGAGGGTCCTCAGCCGTCGTCACGCTGATCGGGATAGGGCTCCTGCTCAACGTCAGGGCCAGGCGGTATATCTTTTAATCAACTTTAAAATCCCCAGGGGTGATCGTCCACCAACAGGGTGATATCATCTTCTTCTTAGACTTCCTTTTTAGTAAGACTGCACACCCCACATAAAGCTCTCTTTGCGGGAATTAGGAAAAAGTTTTTCAACCTCAATGATTGGGTTCAACCACGCGGGTACCGTTTCGCTGAAACTCGGCGTTAGGCTGCTCTACTTATGTTCCTTGCGACATGCCCACATACTATGACCGCTGCCCAATGAGCCTGAAAGGCATCCCCTAACGATGTGGGAACCTCACCATATCTAATGCTTGCCGAGCACTGGATGAGCTCCAACAGGTTTCTATCGATCGGCGATAAACCTGCGCTCTCAGCCAGATCCGTAAGCTCCGCCAGTTTGTGATGTGTCGGAAACTGCTTATCTCTTGTGACTAAGTACGCCTTCAATAGTTTTTCGGCTGCTTGAAGTGAACACCACTTTGATTGTCCGTAATGCGGTGGACGATGCGTTGCATGCTCTATCGCAGCCTCTATATCGCTCTTCGCCTCTTTTACCATGGGTGTTTCTTCCACTTGACTTACGGCTAACATCGATTGATACGCAACATCAAATCGATGAAATATTTCTTTAAGCTCCGCATTTGTCAGCGTTTTCTTGAGCCCATCAGGCAAACCATCGATAGCCTCCAAAACGTTGTAACGCGGAATTTGCTTGGTTTTAAGATAAACCTCTGGTCTGGAAGACTCCTCTGTAGGAGAAATGAAAAATTTTATCTTCCCATAGACTTGCGGGAAAGTAATAATCCACGGGTCGTGCCTGATGACCATGAAAACCCGTCCAGGTCCGAAAGGCATATTAAGCTTTTCTCCGTACCGTTCGTCAAACCAACGAAAGATACGGATTGTGAGATCATCGCCTGTATAACAGCCTTCCCTAGGATTTCTTTGTTCTTTCGGGAACATGCTGAGGCCCAGACTTAATGAGGCCGATATACACAACCAGCCTTGAATTGGCCGCGCATACGGCGGAATGCCTTTTTCGCGCAGGGCAAAATCGACCTTTTCCATCATGTCGTGGAACTCTGATTCTTTGGTTGGTAACCTGATGTCTAACATGACTTAAAGAACCCTAACTTGTTAAGATAGAAAATTGTCTATATATTGCCCTTTTTACGTCGCCTTTTGTTATTCTCATTTTTCTTTTTACGATGTCGTACCGTGTCCGCGTCTTGAGCTGATTGTTAGACCCTTTGCATTCTATTCTTTGTAAACTTGGAACGAATTCTATCGGTAAGTGACGCTAACCAGTTTATCGACCTTTCTCCAATTTCGATCGCACCAAGTTGCAAATCGATGCCAACCCCTTTGTGCACCGGAGCTTGTAAATCCAATTTTTTTGCGAGTTTTTCTGGAACCGAATAAAGGAGTTCAAACTTAACGTCTTCGCCACGTCTCCCACTAATTCGTTGCTGATCGTTACCCATGTTCAAGTTATAATGAATAAGCTCGGCGCGAAAGTCTCCAATTTTTTTAACCCAATAATTGTCATGGGTTGCGATATCTCCCGCTACAGATGAAGTAGAAAACCTATTCTTCTTGTCTCTGGCAGCTTTTGCAAGACTTTGCCAGCCAATCTTCTTTTTATTTTCTCCTATTAAGAAGTATGCGATTAAATTGGCATAGTAATCGTACAATGAAATCAAGTTAAAAACGAAATCATCAAAGATAAAAAACTGGATGTTCTTCCCATACATAATAATCGAATCTGGCTGATGGGCTCGAAACGCTTGTTCAAATTGATCGTGCTGTCTGCATAGATTCTGCAAATGCCATCCTAATGAAGATAATCTATATAATACACTTTTTCTTAATTGATCGATTCCTTTTGTGAAGTGCGTTTCACTTGCAAGATTACCGATTTTGTCCACAACAACATTGAGAACCAACTCGATTACTTGAGTATTTAACTCTTCCGACGACGAGCGATACTTATTTAAAGCTTGTTCGTATTTTTTCATCGTCTAACTTGTAATAGATAGAAAGTCTTCCAGATATTACCCTTATATCAGAGGAAATTTTCCAGCTATTGTGATATTGAAGTATAACGAAATTTATACCCCCGCTTTTACATCCCCTCTCTTGCCGTGTACCGTAAGTGTTTCGTTTATCGACCTAAATCAGGGCGGCTGTCAGACATCTGCCGGAATGATTGGCTCGGCATGGTTGCCTTTTTTTCATGATTCAAACTCTGCACGCGGAATGCCAGACTGTCGGATGATAGACTGTAACGTGCCTATTCTGATCTCGCTATGATCTGGGACAGGAACCGTAATAGTTCCATCAGCCACTTTTTTCTGCAATACTATATGGCTTCCTCGCCTCCTTACTTCAATAAAGCCGTGCTGAGTCAACATCGCGCACACTTCTTTTCCTGAAAGAATACGAAGCTTACCCAACCGCGACCTCGACCTGCGTCAGATAAATTTCTCCGTGGAGTCGTTGCTTGATTTCTTCCGGGGAGGCCGTTTCAAAAAATAATTCCAATGCCTCCTTAAGATTATCACGTGCCTGTTCAATGGTATTGCCCTGGCTGGCAATATCGAGCTCAGGACAAAGCGATACGTAGCCGTTACCTTCTCTTTCAATGATTGCTGTAAGTCGTTTATGTACCATGTTGTCTCCCCTTTGTCCTTCTTATACACCAATCAATGAGCGTGACACTAGCTGGCCAGCCAATTTGTCTATAATAAGGAACACTTTCCCATCTATTGTGATATGATTCTGGAAAGACGGAATGCACCCCCTCGCTTGTCTATCCCACTCTTTTGTGAGTTGCGGGTGTTTCGCCTTCCTCAGAAGGGGATGTCGTCATCTTGCTGAGTGGGCTCGGACTCGGGAGGTTCCTCAGGGGGCTCGTCGCCCATCCCTTTGGCCTGGTCACCCACTCCCCCCAACATCACCATGTTGTTGGCCACAACCTCCGTTGTCCACCGCTTGTTTCCCTCTTTGTCCTCCCAGGAGCGGGACTGCAATCGTCCCTCCACGTAGACCTGTTTTCCCTTGTTCAGATATTCCGCACAGATCTCCGCCAATTTTCCGAAGGCCACGATCCGATGCCACTCGGTCCTGGTCTCTTTCCCCCCCTCCTTATTGGTCCAGTTCTCGCTGGTGGCGATCCGAAAGTTGGCAACGGCTGTCCCCGTGCTGGAATACCTGACCTCAGGGTCGGCCCCTAAGTTCCCCACCAATATCACCTTGTTGACCCCCCGCATCTGCTGCTCCTTCCCCGTTTTTTTGATGTCCCAACGGTAGCACAGAACGCAGTCGCGCGCAACTCCGAATGGAGGTGTCGGCCCACATGGTTGACTTTACCCCATCGGTCATCTACACTGGTTTTTAATGCGAAAGGCCTCATTTTTATACCTGGCATTCCCCTTGCTCATATGCGCTCTCTGGTGTTCTCATTGTGCTCCCCGTCTCCAGCTCGTGGAGGGGGACCGATATGTTGATCCCCAGGGGTATTTTGAGCTTATCCTCCCTCAGGGT
>Ga0315550_1001841_pt1 | contig 13055 bp, 14 predicted proteins | sample SalMarSW160190MG_2_FD_203100 | JGI IMG/M metagenome (GOLD analysis project Ga0315550, IMG submission 203100) | Salt marsh sediment microbial communities from the Plum Island Ecosystem LTER, Massachusetts, United States - Salt Marsh Sediment SW1601-90 ... | reverse complement strand
GGTAGAACCAGTCCGGGTGATGGCCCTCGAAACTGTAGCCCCGGTCCTGCAGCCATCCGTTGGCCCCGGAGTACAGGCGGCAGTGCGACGTCTCCCCGAACCGGTCAAGGTAGCCCTCACGGCGCCCGGGCTCCAGATCGTAGCTCAGGTAGCGCGGGGCGTTGCGGAGGTGGTCCACCACGACGATGGACGGCCCTCCGGCCCGGGCCTCCGGGTCCCGCATGCGGGCCGCGATCACCCCGTCCCCCCGCATGGACACGCGCACCCCCGGGTTGCCCTCCTCGTCGCGGGCCCAGTGGGCCGCGACCAGGGTCGAGTCCAGGCAGCGCATGTCCACGTCCAGCTCGTTGGCGGCGTTGGCCGCGGCGTCGATGACCTGGCGCTCGCGCTCGGCGAACGTCGCCTCCCCGGCGGTGATCCACTGCATCTGGAACGCGGCCGAGTGCGCGAGCAGCCGGGCCCCGGTGTCGGTCTCGTCCGACGAGGAGCACCCGTCGCACACGATGGCGTAGGGCAGCCCGTTCTGCTGGAACCCCGCGCGGGCGTAGTCCTCGCAGACCATGTGGGTCTTGCCCCGGGCGAAGAAAGAGTCGGCGTTGAAGCTCATCGAACGTCCTCCCATTTCTCCGCGACGTGCTCAGCCAGCCGGTCGACGGCATCGACGCGCCTGTCGCAGTCGCTCTCGTGTTTTCGCCCCGGCCTGGGAGTCCATGCCCAACTCTGTCCGTCTTTCCAGACATCTCCTCCCAGAACGAAACCGTCGCCTCGCTTGAAAAGGACCTCGTAGACAGGCCAGGTGAGTACGACCCCGTAGCTGCCAGCACGCCGGATCTGGTACGGCATCCCGTTGGAAGAGTAATACGTCTTCATGGGATGACTCCGATCTTCCGAAGGCGCTCGGCATTCTCTGGCCCGTAAGGTCCCTCGAGGAGCTCGTAGACGGAGCCCCACCGGACGGGGGCCTCGTGGTCTGCGACCGTGAAGGTCTCGGGCAGCTCTATGCCGGTAGTGTCGAGCAGGTAGAAGGTCGTGAAGTAGCCGCCCGAGTCGAGCACCGTCTCCTGGGGGATGAGGCGTTGAGAGTCTCGGGCACGGACGGCGATGGGGCCGATTTGCCGAACGACGGAGCCGAGATCGATGCCCGTCTCCTCGTGCAACTCGCGGTGCGCCGCTTCGGGGCTCGTCTCCCCCGAGTCGACCTTGCCCCCGGGCAGGCTCCAGCGCGCGTGGTCGTCCTTGCGGGCGACCAGCACGCACTGCCATCGCCCCTCCACCTCGTCGTTGTGGCGGAGGACGATGACGGCCACCGCGAACCTCGCGGCGGACGCTCCGTTCGGATCGATCTCCCAGACCATGCCGCCCCTAGAAGCTCAACGACTGTGAGGGGCCGCCCGTGCCGAGCGCCTGGCTCTGTGCCGAGATCGACCGGCTGACGAAGTCGGCCAGCTTGGCGAGGGTGTTCGCCTTCGCGTCGCCGAGCTCGACGTACTGCGTGAACCCGGCCTGCTGGTGCAGGTCGGTGAGGTACCGGCTCACCCCCGGGTCGGTGACGTTGACGCCCACGAGGATGGAGACGATCGACTCCAGGGCCTCGGACTGGACCGCCCGCTCCAGCGACTTCTTCAGCTCGCTGGCGGTCATGGCGGACCGGTTGTCCATCCCGTCCGTGATCACGAACACGATGGCGTTGACGTCGAAGTCGTTCTCGGTGAGCGACTTCCCGTACTGCGCCGCGGAGTCCACCGCGTTGCAGCCGGCGTCGTAGAGGGCCGTCATGCCCCCGGGGCGGACGCAGTCCGTGTAGGCGTCCACGTCGCACTCGGAGAGCGGCCGGTAGCCGTGGATCTCCTCCAGGCTGTCGTCGAACGTCGTGAGCCGCATCATCAGGTTGTCGGCGCGCGGCGAGTGCCGGCACGACTTGACGATCTCCTTGATGCAGTTCTCGATCTCGAGCCGGAAGGGGTCGACGCTCCCCGACTTGTCCCCCGTGATGGCGACGATCGTGTACTCCGTCGCCCCCAGGTCCTCGACGCGCTTGGCCGAGAACCCGTAGTTGGAGCCCTTGAGCTGGTGGCTGTCCATTCCGTCTGTGAAGATTGGCATTGTCTGCTGTCCTTTCTACGCGGCGAGGAAGTCCTCGGTCGTGCTGACCTTCATGCCCTTCGCCTGCATGGTCTTGAGGAAGTCGCTCACCTTGTCGGTGAACATGGTCGTGCCCGGGGGATCCGGGATGACCGACGCCGCGTCCTGCAGGAGGACCATCTTGGCGACGTAGGAGGGGTCGGAGAACTCGTTGACGATGTCCTCGACCGTGGAGAGCAGGCAGTGGCTCAGGGCCTCGCCGCTCAGCAGGATCACGTCGGCCTCCTCCAGCGTCTGGATGAAGCCGGTGTTGACCTGCGTGGTCGGATCCTCGGGGTCAGGCACCTCGGCCTTGACGCCCGAGAAGTGCTCGGTCCAGGGATTGCTCCCCTTCGTGATGAAGTCGGCGGCGGCGAACCGCTCCTCCCACTCGTGGATGGCGCCCGAGAGCTCCTTGTTGATGTTGTGACCCTCGTCCCCGATCAGGCAGTGTTCCGGCCAGATCAGGTGCGGGTAGCGGCCGCCCTTCTCCAGCTGGTCCAGGTACGCCTTGGTCCGGGCGAAGAATCCGGGGTTCGTGGTGTTCCACTTGCCCTGCTTGAGGTCGTCGGCCGTGATGATGGTGAACGGGTCGGGGCGCCGTCCCGAGCTGTCCTTCCACCACAGCGGGTGGCTGATGTCGACGCGCCGGTGCGAGTCGAGGGTCACGTGGATGTCGGCCAGCTTGTCCTTGAGCCGCAGCACCAGGCCGGCGAGACGTTTCATGTCGTTCTCGGCTCCGGGCACGTACAGGCTGCCGTTGGGGTCGCAGAAGTCGTTCTGCGGATCGATCACAACAAGATGAATTTTCTGCATCGTCGTTCTCCTTGCTCTCTGGTCGGGTGGTCAAAAGACGGGCACCCGCTCGGTGGCCGTCGTGCCGGGGACCTGGCCCCGGCGGGAAATTTCCTCGGTTCGCTCGGTGTGCTGTGCCAGCCCGCATCTCGTGCACGTCCGTTCCCAGCGCGGCCTCTCCTGCCGGGGCACGTGCACCAGCGGGTGGCTCTCCAGGGGGCCCGGCCCGTGTAAGCTGCGGGCGGAGTACGCCTTCGTGACGACCGGGGCGTAGGTGACGTCGCCCCACTCGTGCCGGCACCGTGCCTGCTGCGCCTCCAGATCCTTGATCTGGAGTTTGAGGGCGTCGATTTGGGCTTGGAGGGTCATGGTTTCCTCGTTCAGACCTCCGGAAGCTCGTCGGTGAGGATGCCGGCGTTCAGGAGGTCCTTGCGGGTTCCGAGCGACGGGCAGTTGGGGTTCATCTTGTGTCGGGTGATCCGTTCCCACTTCCGGGCGGACACGACGTGCTCCAGAGTGAGTCCGAACTGGGTCAGCGTCTGTTGCACGCGTTCCTTGCAGGGGACGAGGCCGAGTTCGTCCGTGAAGAACACGGCCTCATAGGTGGCTCCGGGAGGGGCCTCGAAATGGTTGTAGATCGGCTGATCCATGTGAGCGTTCATCTCCGTCCGCAGCGGCTCTCCGAGGGGCTCGTCGAGAAGTCGACTCATGCGCTCGATGGTCCCCACCCGGACGTACTCGCCTGTCCTGGGGTCCACTCGGCTGTAGGACCACTCGACGCCGCCCGAGAGCTTGGTCAGCTCCTCCTCGTCGTTGTGCTTCTCGCCGACGCCCCACAGGTCGGGGGTCGGGAGCGCCTCGATGATCTCCCGCGGCACGCCGAGCGCGACGGCGAGCTGGTAGACCTCGCCCTTGGAGAGCATCGCCAGCGGGTTCGCATCGACCTCGCCGTCGCCGCCCTTCTGGAAGAAACGCAGCCACCTGTCCTCGTCCTCGTTGCCCGTGCCGTGGCGGATGCCGCCCCCGGTCATGCGGTTGAGGTAGCGGCCGACGGGCGCGCGCAGGCAGGAGCGGAGCGAGCCGGCGACGGCCCCCTCGGCGTCCATGCGGGACACGATCTCGTCGGTGTCGAGGCCGGCCGCCTCGCAGCCGCGCATCGCCTCGAGGGCGATGGCGTCGTAGATGTCCCCGAGGTCGAGCTCGACGAGCCTGACGCCGGCCGCCTGCGCGACCATGCGCGCCCTGTGCAGGCTCGCCTCGGTGGACTGGATGCTGGAGTACACGGCCGTGACGTTCTCGGGTCCGAGCGCGCGCGCCAGCAGCATGAGCATAACGGCGGAGTCGATCCCCCCGCTCACGTCCAGCTCGGCGCGGTCCGTGCCGGCCCCCTCGTGGTAGGCGCGGATGGCCGCGACCCGGTTCTCGATCAGCTGCTCAGTGTTCAGTACGGGCATCTGCCTCTCCTTCCTCGTCCTCGCGTGTGTCGTCTCGTTCGCCGAGGGCGATCCCAGCGAGGGTGCCCATCAGCATGTTGTGGCTCGCGCGCTGCGCCTGCCGGGCGCTCTCGATGGCCATGTGGCTCGCGGCCTCGTGCGCGACGGAGCGGGCCAGCTGCGCCAGGGTGGCGTGCAGCCAGTCCTCCATCTCCGGACCGGCGCCGCGGAGGCCGGCGTAGCCGAAGACGCGCCCCATCAGCGCCATGACGTCCCCGGTCCCCTCCTGCACCATCGCCTGGATCTTCCGGAGCGAGTGCTCGTCCAGGTAGGGCGGGTATCCGGGGAACCTGCGCTCCATCTCGGCCTCCTCCAGGCGCATGCGCTCCAGCGGGTCCTCGGTGGTCAGTTTCGCGTGCAGCTCTTCCAACGTGATGGTCATCTGCGGTTGTCCTGTGTCTTGTGCTTGCGCCACCACGCGGCGGCGGTTCTGGGGATGGGGACGCCCTGCTCCTCGCACCGTCGGCAGACGGCGCAGAGCATCTGCGTCAGCTTGAGGGCCCTCGCCTGGACGGAGGACAGATCCTCCGTCAGCGAGAGGATGCGGTCTCCGTCGAGGCTTCCGGTCTGTGTGCAGGGCATCGTGAAACTCCTAGCGCGAGCGCATCTCCGTGACGCAGGTGTCGATGAGGGCCTGGGTGGCCGGGCTCGGGACGGCCGAGCCGTCGCCGGCCCAGCGGAAGCCCTCGGCGCCGTCGGTGCGGGCGGGCTCGGCCCGTGTGAGGCGCAGGCGCTCGGACGCCTCCGGGTTGCCGTTCAGCAGCACGTAGTCGTCGGGGACGGGCTCGCCCATCTGGCCGATGACGCCCACCGGGCCGTCGCCCCTCAGGCGGCGCCACGTCACCGGGCGCCCGGGGAAGCTGCGCTTGCCGACGCCCACGTCGTCCCCGAGCTTCATGGTCGGGCCGTCGCTCCAGCACAGCTTGTAGACCGCCGCGACCCGGGACCGGGTCAGCGTCGTCGGGAGCGTGGCGGCGGTCAGCTGGCCGCCGATCATGTAGCTGAGGCGGTTCGCGCTCCACTTCACGAGTTTCACCAGCGGCTCGAACTCGCGGATCATCTGCGCGTCGACGTCGCCCGCGACGTTGATGATCACGTTCTCGACGCGCTCCTGCATGAAGCGCACGGCGGCGATGTGGAAGTAGGACATCCGGTCGCCCGAGTCCAGGCGGAACAGGAAGTCCCGCGTCGTGTTGGCGAGGGCGATGGCGATGGTGGCGGGGAGCCCCGAGTTCAGGGTGCTCGTGGTGTCCGACAGGCAGCTGACGAGCCCGCACACGCGCTCCATGTAGTTGCGGTAGGCCGCGGCGTCGCTGCCGCTGCGCTGCGAGTGCTCGTGTCCTGCTGTGCCCGAGGGGACCATGCCGAGCTCGCGGGCCAGACGCGCGTTGCTCGTGCGGGTGATGCCCACCTCCTTGCACGCCTCCAGCACCATGCGGTGGTGGTCCATGCACAGGGCCGAGCGCAGGCCGCCCTCGATCAGGCGTCGGGAGACGTCGCCGCCGTCCAGCGCGTCCACGACCCACTGCGCGGCCTGGAGCACGCGCTCCGGGTAGTCGGTCACGCGCACCGTCGGGTGGGAGAGCTTCGTCAGGTCGAACACCTCCTGCACGACGGCCTCGTGCTCGTCGGAGATGATCTCCATGGGACGGTCCTCCCGGACGCCGCGCTTGAGGAACGTCGCCAGCTGGATGCCGTAGTTCAGCCACGTGATCTTGGCCTCGGGCCACGAGGCCAGGAACGACGCGCCCTCGTTGAGCAGGATCGATTCCCGGTCGTTGAACCAGGCGCCCTGCGGGATGGGATGCGTCTCCAGCTCCCCGCGGATGGCATCCCGCATCGCCTCCGTCAGGCGGTAGTTGTGGTCCGCCAGGTAGGCGTACTCGTCCTTGGTGGGGGACTTGGGGAGGATCTCCGCGAGCTTTCTCTTGAGATCGTACGGGTTGTAGTGGGGGCCGCCTCGACGGAACGAGAAGTAGAAGGCTTCGCGGCGGAGGGGAGCGCCCGCCTGTCCCATGCTGAACTTGTAGCCGTCGGTGTCGAGGATGCTGCTGCTCATGGACTCGGTCTCCCTCTGGTAGGTATACCCTGATTTATGGTAACCAAGTCCCTATTTATGGTAGGAGCGGGGTGATTTCCCTCACGGAAGCCCACGGGAGCCCCCACGGAGCCCCACGGAGCCTCCGTGGGCGCGTCCCGGCCGGCCGGGAGGGGGCGCCTCCCGGCCTCGGGAGACTGATCCCCCGCCTCAGCGCGGTGGCTGGACCGCGTGCCGGCGCAGGACCGTCCGGGCCTGCTGGAGGGCCGACACGAGGTGCGGGTCGGGGCCCACGGGGATGTGCTCGACCAGGTCCCGCAGCGCGAGCAGGGCCTGGTCGAGGTCAGAAGAAGGTGATGGGTTTGACGTATTCGGCGAGCTCATCCTGTTCCTCCGCGGCCGTGCGGGCCGCGGTCTCCTTCTCTCGCCTTTCCACGTCCTCTCCAAATTTCCTGCGATCCTCGTCGGTGGGGGTCCCGAGCTTCTCCACGAGGAGTTCCTCGATGAAGTTCGCCACGCTCCCCCCCTGGGCATCCACGTACTTCTTGATGCGCTGGTACGTGGTGCCGCGCACGCTGACGCTGCGTCTGGTCTGCCGCTTCCGGGCCACGCGGTGAGGCTCCGTCCGGCGGGCTACTTGCCCGCGCCGTCCCGCTTGGAGGGCCGGTTGCGCCTGAACTTGACGCGAGGCGTGAGCTCGTTGCGCTCCACCGCGTCGAGCAGCACCTTCTGCGTGAGGGGGTCGTCCATCGCCGCCACGCGGTCCTCGAACTCCTTCTGCGGCTTGTAGGTGACCGTCTCGTCGAAGAAGAACGGGAACTTCGACCCGAGCACCCGCTTGAGATCCTCGATGTCCCGTCCCTTCGGGATGATCAGCTGCGCCGCGGGGATGATCACGGTGGCCTCACCCATGTCGTCGCCGTCGAGGGTCGTGCTCCCGATTTGGCCGCCCATCTCCTTGACCGCGGCGTTGCGCACGTCCTCCTTGATGATGTCGATGACCTCCTTCACGGAGTCCCCCATGGCCCAGAGGATGCTCCCGATCTCGATCTTGCGGTCCAGGGACGCCCCGCGCAGGGAGTCCTTGATGGTGTTGAGCCCGTCCAGGAGGACCTGGTGGGCGACTCTGGTGTCGAACGATTGAGTCTTGTCGCTTGCGTCTGCTTTGGACATCGACTTCATCTCCTGTGTCTGCGCCCTCCCGTCCGGGAGGGCATCGGCTGAGTATTGACGGACGCGCCATCATCGGCCCGCCCGGGCTAGGGTTAGGGTTGCTCCTCCGGGGGCTCCACGCACTCGATGTGGAAGATCCCCTCGTCCTGCACCCAGAGGCACGGGTCGTCCTCGGGGATGATCTCGTGGCACTGGATGCACTCGGTCTCGCGCTGCGCGAAAGCGTCGGCCACGTCCTGGGTGGAGCGGGGCGCGAACCTGCCCTTGGCGCCGCCCTTGGTCCGGGCCTGGTGCTTCGGCGAGTCCTCGTTGCCCACCTTCTGGATCAGCTCGTCCACGGTGGCGTGCTTGGCGAGGCGGGCCTGCTCGCGGCGCTCCGCGTCCTCGCGGGCCTTGGCCTCCTGCGCGTCCATCTGGGCCGCGATCTCGCCCTTGCGGGCCGACACGGCTCCCTGACAGTCGGGCACCAGCGGGCACTCCTTGCACACGTCGCTCCGTCGCGAGTACGCGCCGAAGCACGGCACCCGCTCGACGGCCAGCGAGCGGATGTAGGGGTCGTCGCTGTAGGGGTGGCGTCCGCGCGCCACGGGAAGGCGCACCACCTCGGCGCCCTCCTCCTCCTCCGCGACGACGTCTTCGGCGGCCCCGGTCCGCGCTGCCACCCGCTCGGGCGGCGCGGCCTCGGGGGCCTCGGGCACGGGCGTGAGCCCGGCGCCCTGACGGGCCTCGCGGGCGCCGTCGATGGTGAGACACCAGTGCCCCCGCTTGGCGTACGCGGTGACGCCCTTGTCCCGGAGCTGGCGCATGGCCAGTCCGATCTGGCGGTGCGTGCCCTTCGTGGTCCCGTTGGACGAGACGCCCATCGCGTCCTCGTCCACGCCCATCGCTTCGCAGACGGGGGCGTAGGTGCTCTCCATCGGCACCGACTTGTCGGGCGTGAACTCCGTCAGTCGGCCGAGGACGGCGACGAGGTGGGGCGCGAACTCGCTCGGGGTGATGTTCTGTGTCTGTGGCATGTCTGTCTCGTTCCTTGGACCTCGCCCTCGCGGGGTGGGCCTCCGGTTCGGGTTCGGGTTCGGGGTCAGAGGGAAAGGGGGGTCGCCTCGAGACCTTTGACGCTCCCCCGCGGGAGGGCGCCGCCCGTCAGGTGCGGGTCCACCAGGGCCTGTGCCACGACCTTCGTGTCGATGTCGGGGAGCCCGTCCGCGTAGGACTTGAACCCCTCCTTCAGCACGTCGGCCACGGGTCCGGTGCTCAGGCGCAGGATGTCCTCGCAGTCCCCGATCCAGCTGCACAGGCCGCGGTGCGAGAACTCGGCCATCAGGTTGTTGTTGGCGACGGCCGTGCGCAACGCCTTGACCGCCTCGCCGAGCTGTTTGAAGAGGTTGCCGCACCGCTCCGCGAACAGGGGGAACTTCGCCCGGATGATGGGCTCCTCGTCGCCCCACTCCATCGGGTGGAATTCCACCTTGCGCTCGATGCGGTCGAGGATGGAGGTGTCCAAGATGTTCGCGCTGATGCACTTGCCGGTCGGGTCGCCGCGTCCCATCGTGTTCGCGGTGATGATGATGCGGGTCCCGGGGAGGACCGGGTAGGTCTCCCCGCGAGGCCCCTTGACCCGGCCCTGGATCGAGTCGGACACCAGGCGGATCGCCTCCGCCTGCGAGCTCCCGGCCCGGTCGAAGTCCGACAGCACGATGGTCATGGGCACGCGGCGTCCGCTGACCGGGCTCTCGTAGCCGTGCACGAGAGCCTTGAACAGGTTGCCGAACACCCACTCGGTCTTGCCGGCGGCGAAGGTTTTGTCGAAGAACCAGGACATGATGTCGACGTCCGGGTTCACGGGGAAGATCTCGGAGGGCGTGCGGGTGAGGGCGCACAGGGCCGACGGCCACGCGTCCTTGCCCGACCCGGGCGGGCCGTGCTCCCAGAAAGAGCGCCCGCAGACGAAGTAGCGCGCGGCCCGGCGCACGTCGTCGGCGAGGGGTCCCTCCTGGGGCACCCGGTAGTGGGGGGGCAGAGGCAGGCAGGCGTCCTCGGGGACGTCCCAGTTGACCGGCATCGTGAAGCCCGCGAGCTCGACCGTCAGCTCCTCGACCGGGGGCGGGAGGGAGCGGCGCACGTCCTTCACCGAGGCGCGGTACGCCGCGGCCACGGCCTCGGACTCCATCTCCGCGTCCGGGAAACGGGTCAGGTACTCCTCGACGCTCATCCCGTGCTTCTCGGCCAGGTAGGCGGGGAGGTAGTGGGTCTCGGCGCCGTCGAGGTGGCAGATGGGCTTCGTCGCTGTCGCTTGCTTGGTCATGGTTCCTGCCTCCGGCTGCCCCTGGGGGGTTGTCGCCTTGGGTCTGTCTGGTCCACGGAAGGGGGAGGCGTCCTACATGGCGGAGTGCGCGCTGCCCCCTGTCCTCCCTTATACCCCGTTCACGTGGTCCCGGCCGGATCACGTGCCCGCGCGATTCCGTGTAGAAAGGAGGCGAGAGGCGTGGAGAGGGCATGAACGACACTCGGAAGCTGCCGGAGATGTTCCCGGGCCAGCGCTACTGGCGGGCCATGCAGGGCTCCGTGGACGCGATCCTGTCCCCCATGGGGATCAAGCGGCGCGTCGTCTCCCGGGGGACGCAGTTCGTGAACTACGACGCGTGGACCGCGGAGGCGTTCGCCCACCACCTGTGCGAGTGGTTCGGTAAGAACACCCGCGCGATCCCGGTCCGGGGCGAGTTGACCGACCTCGTCCGCAAGGCGAACGCCACGCGCACCCGGGACCCCCACATCCGCGTGGCGCGGATGCCGGCCATGGTCAGCCACCGCGTGATGCTCGCGATCGTCGGCGGCGGATACCACGAGGCGTGGCACACGAAGTACTCCAAGCGCGATCCCGTGCGGCTCTCCGAGGCGCAGGACGTGGTCGACATCGCCGAGCAGGTCGTGCTGGCGGGGGGCGAGTTCGACGCGAAGATGCGCGGGCTGCTGATGACCCTGCACCACCTCATCGAGGACATTCGGATCGAGCGCCGCGGCAACGAGGATTTCCCGGGCGCGGCCCAGCCGATGCGCGACCTCCAGGACTTCATCCTGGATCTCGAGGTGAAGGCCCGGGAGAAGGGTGCGAAGGTCAAGAACGTCACGGTCAGCACGAACGCGCGCAGCATCCTGTTGTGCTGCTTCCGGGACATCGGGCTCGGCTACAACACGGAGCGCGCCCGGTCCACGATCGAGTTCTACAAGGAGACGGCCCCGGGGGCCGTCGAGTTGATCGCCCCCGGGGGCATCCTCGCCCCCATGCTGTATGAGGCCACCACGCTCTCCCGCGAGGACGGCATGGGCTCGCTCCGCGTGGCCATGAAAATGGTGGTGGCCCTGTGGCGTGCGACGCAGGGAGACCGGGTCCCGGAGGAGCGCCCCGACCTTGCGTGTCCAGCCTGCGGAGCAGGGCCGAAGGACCTGATTCTCCGCTCCGTCAAGAACGAGGCGGGCATCAAGGTCAAGGGCCGTGCCGAGCTGGAGTGCAAGGCGTGCGGATTCAAAACCGAGTTCGATCTTCCGGACAACAGTCTCAACCTGGACCAGCAGAAGCAGGAGCCCGAGGAGCCCGAGGAGCCCGAGGAGCGACCGGACATCGAGGATCTCAGCCAGGACGATGTGGGTGAGGGGGGCGACGGTTTCGGGGACGACGCTCGAGAAAAGCTGCGGGACCAGCTGAACGAGAAGAAGCCAGAGAACCCTCCTGAAGAGTCGGGGAACACCGACCCCCCCGCTGAGGACGAGGGCGACGACGAGGACGACGACGAGGACGACTCCACCGTGTCTAACCCGAACACCGAAGGTGCCGCCGGTGAAAATGGGCAGGACGACGACGGGCAGGACGACGACGAGGAGACCGGCGACGGGGACCCCGAGGATGAGGGGACGGACCCCGAGGCGCATACTGGGTCGGGGAACGAAGAGGAGGAGGACTCTGATGCGGGTACTTCCTCGGGAGAGGGGACACGGGAGGACGACGGCGACGACGGTGATGATGAGCGCGACGCCACTGGGGGGGACGACGGCGACGGCGACGAGGACGAGGACAGAGACAACAGATCAAATCGAGCCGAAAAAGATGAAAAGAGCGAGGAGAGCGCTCGTTCAGATGGATCGCCCGAGGGCGACGAGGGCGAGGCCGAGGAGCAGGAGAGCGACGGCGAGGGCGAGGCTGAGGAGCAGGAGAGCGACGGCGAGGGCGAGGCCGAGGGCGAGGAGCAGGAGAACACGGAGGGCGTGGAATTTGAGGAGCTGGATGGCCTAGACGGCATGGAGGAGCAAGACGACGAGGAGCTGGAGGACGACGAAAACGACGACATCCACCTTGAGGCGCAGCAGCCCGAGCCGACCAGCACGGAGGCCCCATTGCCCGGGACGGAGAAGACGGACGGCGATGACTGGGAGATGGACGGGGAGGATTTCCTGAATCAGGGCGGTGTGTGCGACCTGGGCCAGGACCCGGAGAGCGCCCTGCACGGTTCGCAGGACGTGCTGGACGGGAGCGACAGTGACGGGGTGATGACCCACCAGGACGCTCTCGAAGCGACGGTCGAGAGCGGCAACGAGCGCGAGCGCAAGGACGTGCAGAAGGGCGAGATGCTCTGGAACCCCATCGACACGACCCTGGACGAGGCCCGAGTCGTGCGCAGCAGCCACCGCAATTTCGACCAGGACGCGGCCAACGAGATGCTCACCGAGATCCGGCCGCTGGTCGCGTACACGCGCGCCCGGCTGCGCGTCATCATGAAGGCGCAGGAGATGACGAACGTGGCCCACGGGGTGAGACGCGGTCGTCGGATGAGCCAGCGCACCATGGTGGACACCATCATCGACCTGCAGTCGGGCCGCATGCCGACCCGGGCCTACGTGACCAAGGACCCGAAGCCCGACACGAGCTTCGCGGTGGCCGTGCTGCTGGACCAGTCATACTCGATGAACGACGTGGGCGTGCGCGCGGTGGCCCAGGCGATGCTCCTGCTCGTTGACTCGCTGGACGGGGTCGGGGGCCAGACCATGGCCTTCGGTTTCCGGGACGGCAAGCACAACCCCGACTTCTCGGAGTGGACCCACACGCAGGGCGACTACCACCGGGTGCACGGGGTGCGCTACGACGTCTTCAAGACGTGGGACGAGGAGTTCACGAGCGTGAAGTGGCGCTTCGCCCACACGCAGGCGGAGGGCTGGACCCCCATGGCCGACGGCATCCAGTACGGGCTGACGGCTCTCAGCGAGCGGCTGGAGGCCCACCGCATCCTCGCCGTGATCACGGACGGCGACCCCACGAAGCCCCACGGCAAGGTGATCCGCCGCCAGCTCCGGCTGGCCCGGGAGGCCGGGGTGCACGTCGTGGGCATCGGCATCGGAAACGAGGCAAAGTACGTGAAGACCCTGTTCCCGGACCACGTGTGGGG
>Ga0315550_1001835_pt1 | contig 13084 bp, 4 predicted proteins | sample SalMarSW160190MG_2_FD_203100 | JGI IMG/M metagenome (GOLD analysis project Ga0315550, IMG submission 203100) | Salt marsh sediment microbial communities from the Plum Island Ecosystem LTER, Massachusetts, United States - Salt Marsh Sediment SW1601-90 ... | reverse complement strand
TTATGTTGGAAGACATTGACCTGAGCAACATCCAAGACGAGAATGCCCGGCAACTGATCGTGCGGTTGATGAACCTGATCGAATCTGTGACCAGCGACTTGCGGGATGCGCAGGCCGAGATTCAGCGTTTGCGGGACGAAATCAACCGGTTGAAAGGCGAGCAGGGAAAGCCCAAAGTCAAGGCCAACACGCCGAAGCGGCCTCGTGTGGACTATTCCTCGGAGCATGAACGGCGCAAGCCCAGGCCCCGTCAGAAGCGTGCCAAGAGGGCAAAGCTCGAGATCCATCGCGAACAGACACTGGAAGTGGACAAAACGAGCTTGCCGTCGGATGCGGAGTTCAAGGGCTACGAGGACGTGGTGGTGCAGGATCTGATGTTTCGCGCGGACAATGTCTGCTTCCACAAGGAGAAGTATTGGGCGCCGTCGACGGGCGAAACCTTTCTGGCCCCGCTGCCGCTGGGGTACGAGGGGCAGTTTGGTCCAGGGCTCAAGGCCCTGACCGTGACCCTGTACTTTGGCGGCGGGATGAGCGAACCCAAGATCCTGGAGTTGTATGAGAGCATGGGGGTCCACATCTCGACGGGCCAACTGTCCAATCTGTTGATCAAAGGACAAGAGGTGTTTCACGCCGAGAAAGCAGCAGTGTGCGAAGCGGGATTGGGGAGCAGCCCCTTTCAACATATCGATCAAACCAGCACGCGGGTAGACGGGCAGAACCAACACTGCAACATTGTCTGCAACTCGCTGTACACCGTATACGCGACCACGGTGAGCAAGGACCGTTTGCACGTCCTGGACGTGCTGCGCAACGGTCGAGCGCGTTGCTTTCGGTTGAACGAGGAGGCGCTGGGCTATCTGGCGTCTGTGCCACTGTCGAAAGCGATGCGCACTTGGTTGGCCGCTGAGTGCAGCGACCAGGACTGGGACGAGCAGACCTTTGTGGAGCGGCTGGACAGCAGATGGCCGAAGCTGAACACGCAACAGCGGCAGGCGATTCTGAGTGCGGCAGGTGTGGCGGCCTATCACGCCGAAGAGGGAACCCCCATTGTGCGCTTGCTGGTCTGCGACGATGCACCGCAGTTCAAGTGGCTCACGGAAGAGTTGGCCCTGTGCTGGGTACATGAGGGACGACACTACAAGAAGCTGACCCCGGTCTTCGTCCACCATCTGGAACTGCTGAGCGATTTTCGAAAGCAGTTCTGGGAGTACTACGACGAGTTGCTGGCTTATCAACAACACCCCATCCCGGAAGAAAGTGCCCGGCTGGAGACGGAGTTTGACCGGCTGTTTTCGACTTGCACTGGCTACGATGCCCTGGATGCCCGGATCGCCAAGACGCGGGAAAAGAAAGCGTCTCTGCTGATGGTGCTCAAATACCCGGAGATCTCGCTGCATAACAATCCGGTCGAGTTGGAAGCACGTCAACGGGTGCGGAAGCGTGACGTCAGCTTCGGCCCGCGCACGCAAGAGGGTGTCCGAGCGTGGGACACCTTTATGAGCCTGGTCGCCACGACCAGGAAACTGGGCATTAGTTTCTACGCTTACATGCACGATCGGATTTCCAGGTCGAACAAGATTCCACCGTTAGCGAGCTTGATCGAAGCACGTGCCAGTGAGTTGAGGTTCAGTGCCTCATGGTCGCCTGCCTAACACACCCCCAGTTATTGAGATGATACCACGCTCTCCTGCAACAGTCCTTGCGCCTCACGACGCTCGCCCAACCCCGCAAGCACCTGACCCAGGTCGAGGAGTGCGCCAGCTGTTCCCCAGCGATCGCCGAGGGCACGGTATATTTCCAGGCTCTGCTCAAGCAGTCCCTTGGCTTCCCTGTGAGCCCTATGGCGCATAGACCATCCCAGGTGGTCCAGTGCAGATGCCCTTTCCGGACGGGTGTCACTATCTTCGAGCGCGGGGGTGTCCAGAATGGCCAGGCTCCGCTGCCAGAGATCCTGGGCACTATCGATCTCTCCTCGTTGTTCGGCAAAGAAGCCTTGCCAGATCAGGATCTTGACCAACACCCGCATCTCATCGGCCGACGATACGGCTTGCAGTGCCTCCTTGGCGGCGCCAAATGCCGACGCGCCCTCGTCAGAGCCCTTGTGCCATTCGAAAAAGCCCCCCAGCCCATCTGCCATCTGGTCGAGGGGCACTGCGCGCCCGTGCGTGACAGCCCAGTTCCAGGCCACACGCGCATTCTCACTGTCCGCCTCGATCTCCTCCAATGCCGCTCGCTGCCGAGCTCCCTTTAGCTCCATCCCCAACCGCTGCAGCGCGGCCGCATAGTAGGCACAGTGCCGCCCTCGAACCCGCTCACCGCCGTCTGGCGATTGGGCCAGTCTCCCGGCCGCATACTGCCGAAGCAGCTCGTGGACTTCGTATCTCCCGGCGGGTGTGCGCTGCAGGAGCGACGCGTTGACCAGGGCCATCAACTCGCGCAACGAGGCCCCGGTGACGTGCTCCGCTGCTTCCCGGGTGAAACCACCGCGAAAGGCCGAGAGCCCGGCCAACACCTCCTGCTCCCATGCCGACAGCAGGCTCCACGAGTGGTCAAACGTGGCGCGCATGCTGCGCTGTCGTGCCGGCGCGTCGCGCATGTCGGCCTCCAGGATGTCCATGCTCCGCTCGATCTCGGCCGCGATCTCGGCCGGGGCCAGCATCTGCATCCAGGTTGCCGCCAGCGCGATGGCCAGGGGCATGCCTTCCACCAGGCGGCAGATGTGGACGATGTGTCCCAGGTCCTCCGCCGTTGGTTCCAGGTCCGGTCGTGCCCGCAGGGCACTGGACAGGAAGAGCTGGACGGCACTGTACCGCCTCACTGTACCCACGCTCTCTGTGCCGGTTACTGCCATCGTAGGAACGCGCATCCCGGCCACCGGGTAGAGATGCTCCCCCTGCACGCCCAACCTGGCCCTGGAGGTGACCAGCATCTTGACCTCCGGCGCTGCGCTCAGGATGCGGGTCGTGATGCCTGCGCCCTCGACCAGGTGCTCGAAATTGTCGAGGAGCAGGAGCATGCTTTTTTGCCGCAGGTAGTTGAGGAATTGCTGCGTGGGATCGCCTGTGCCGTAGAACGAGAAGGAAAGCGCTCGGGCCACGGTGGGCACGATCGCTTCTGCTGACTGCAGCGGGGCCAGCGGTACAAAGAACACGCCGTGTGGATAGTTGGCCAGTTCCCGTGCTGCTGCTTCCAACGCTAGCCGCGTCTTGCCGCTGCCGCCGGGGCCGATCAGGGTCAGCAGGCGGCAGGTGGGGTCCGCCAAGCGCTCCGCGATCTCGGCCAGTTCGCGCTCCCGCCCGATAAAGGGCGTCAACTGGGCGGGGAGGTTATGTAGGGACCCGATCTCTGTCAGAGACCGGGTCCCTGGCAGCTCTTCGCCATCGTGGATGCGCTCGTACAGCCGCGTTGTCTCTTCCCCCGGCTCGACGCCCAGTTCTTCCTGGAGAGTAGTGCAGCATGCCTCATACTGGGCCAGGGCGGCACTCCGCTGCCCGCTCAGGGCCAAGGCACGCATCAGCACCCGGTGCGCTTCCTCGCGCCACGGCTCGAGGGCCAGTGCGCGCCGTGCATAGCGCGCGGACTCCTCGTATGCCCCCTGCGTCTCGTGATAGGCCGCCAGGTGGCCCAGCGCGTCCAGCGCCTGGCCGTGCAGGCGCTCACGCTCGACGACCATCCACTCCTCGAACAAGGCACTGTCCAGTGAGAAGCCGCCCAGGAACTCACCGCGGTACAGCTCGACCGCCTCGGCCAGGCGCTCTGCGCAGGCGGCGCACGTCTCCACGGAACGGTGAGAGTGGTGCTTTGTCGCGTCGAGTGCCGCGGAGAAGGCATCCACGTCGAGCGAGTAGTCGCTCTCGGAGTCGAAGGCGACCGTGGTGCGCGTGACGAGGAGGTAGGGGCGAGAGGCGTCGCTGTCCCCGATCGCGGTGCGCAGCCGGCGCAGGGCCTGTCGCAGGTCCGTCAGGGCGGAGGACTGGTCATAGTCGGACCACAGCAGGCCGGCCAGCGTCGCGCGGAGGCAGGGGGAGCCGGCGTGCATGGCCAGGTAGGCCAGCAGCGCCTGCGCCGTGTCGGCGCGGTAGCCGGTGATCGGTTCACCCTCCAGTGCGACCTGGAACGTGCCCAGCAACTGAATGGACAATCTGGCCATGTTTCTGCCCTAGCACTCTGACTTGTGCCTACCCGCTCGGTCCCTCAACCTCTTTGGAGAGTTCCGCCTCCAGTTCGACCAGTAGCTCGCGAAGCGTCTCCTTCATATTGCGCGCCTTGCCCCGCTCCTGTGCCGCAGCATGGGCCTCGGGCGAGAGAGTCTGCTGCAGCACACGCTCGAGTTCCCTTCCGCCGGCGAACCCGACCTCGCCCCAGCTGTATGCAGCATACGTATGCACGATGTGGTAGGCAAGCGCCAGCAGCTCCGCTGCGCGCGTTAGCTCTCTCTTCTGCGCCGACAGCTTGGCCATCGAGAGCATGATCCGCTCTGTACCGCTGAACACCCAGCCCCCGATTGCTTCCTGCACGGCGAGCCGATAGAACTCGGCCGCCTTGCGGGGCGCTCCCGTCGCCAAGGCCACGTCACCCAGGCCACACAGCGCGTACTGCGTCTCGGTGGGGCTGCCCCATAGCTGTGCTTTGTCGAGGTCCTCCAGGTAATACGCCCGCGCCTCTGCGTGGTCGCCGGCCGTCAGGGCCACGTTGGCCGACTGCCGGAGGGTCTGAAGTACCCACCACCGCACATCGAGCTCGCGAAAGAGGATTAGGCTCTCCTGACACAAGGATCTGGCCTCCGCGTACTTTCCCTCGGCATGCGCACAGTCGGCCTGCGCTCCGAGCATAATGGCCTCGCCACGGCGATGGCCGATCCGCCTAAAGATCTCGAGCGCTTTGTCGTATGCTTCTTGCGTCCACCGCCATGCTTCCTTCGGCAAGCCATCCAGGATCGCACGGATGAGATGGCGACTACCAAGAAGGGACAGCGCCCAGGCTTCCTCTATCGGCGCGTCCGTTTCCTGGGCGAGCGAGAGGCCCTCCTGCAGGAGGCGGTCGGCTTGCGCATCGTCCTCTGCCATCCCACCCAGGAAAGCCAGCATCTTGGCCTCGGCCAGCTCGCGCCTCGCGTGCAGCTCGGTCAGGATCTGGTGTCCCTCCCGCGCCAGGGCCGCGCCTCGCTCGGACTCTTCTGTCATGGACAGGTCAGTCGAGAGGTAGCACAGGGCCATGCCCAGCGCGATCTGGTTCTCCCGGCTCGGTTCGGCCCGGCGCAAGAGCGCGATCGTGCGCTCAAGCAGCGGGCGTCGCACATTCTTCCAGGCCGGGACAAGGTCGCCGAACCAACAGAGCCCGCCCAGGGCCCGCCGGCATTCGGCGACCTTGTCCCGGTCGAGCATCCAGTGCCACGCCACGCGCATGTTGTCGACCTCGAGGCACGCGTCGCCTGGGCCGAGCCTACGGAAGGAGTCTTTGCGTCCCCCCACGTACTCTGCATAGTAAGTACAGTGCCGGTCACAGACGCGTTCCCACGCCCCTGGCTCCTGGCGCAGCTTGTCTGCGCCGTACTGGCGCAGCAACTCGTGCACCTGGTAACGTCCATCCTCGTCCCGCGTCAGGAACGACTTGCGCACGAGTGCGCGCAGGATCTCCAGGTCCGCCCCAGCCACCACCTGCGCTGCCTCCCGCGTGCAGCCCCCACGAAATACCGACAGCGCGGCAAAGGCGTCTCGCTCCATCTCGCTCAGCAAGCTCCACGACACGTCGAAGGCGACGACTATGTTGCGGTGCCGATCGGGCAGGTCGCTCAGGTCGCTGTGCAAGAAGGCGATGCTTTTCTCCAGTTCGGCCCCGATCTCGCCCGGCGAAAGCACGTCCATCCACGCTGCCGCCAACAGGATCGCGAGCGGCATGCCTCCCGCCAGGCGGCAAACTCGGCCGATCTGGGCCAGCGCCTCGCCGTTTGGCTGATAGTTCGGCTGGACATGCCGCGCTTGCTGCAGGTAGAGCTGCACCGCGCTGTACTTTAGCGCGTGCTCCCCTGAAGAGGGCGGCACGTTCATGCCTGGCACGGACAGCGTGTATTCCATACTGGCATTCAGCCGCACGCGCGAGGTGACCAGCAACTGGAGGCCGGCTGCTGCTCGCAGCACTTTCAGCAGGATCTCGCCTGCGCTTTCTCGTCGGCTCTCTTTCTCTGCGGGGGAGGCGAGCAGGTGCTCGAGGTTGTCGATCAGCAGCAGCATCTGCTTGTCTCGCAAGTGGTATAGTAGCTGCCGCTTCGGGTCGCCGCCACCGTGGGCAGAGAGGCCGATCGCTTGCGCGACGGCGGGCACGATCGCCTCGACCGAGTGTAGTGGCGCCAGCGGTACAAAGAACACGCCGTGTGGATAGTGGGCTAGTTCCCGCGCTGCCGCCTCCAGCGCCAGGCGCGTCTTGCCGCTACCACCGGGTCCGACCAATGTCAGCAGCCGGCACTCGGGGTCCGCCAATCGCGCCGCGATCTCGGCCAGTTCGCACTCCCGCCCAACAAAGGGCGTGAGTTGGGCGGGGAGGTTGGATGGCCCTGCAGACCTGACAGGTTTTCCGAAACCTGTCAGGTCTTGTCCGTCGCGGATGCGCTCATAGAGCTGCGTCGTCTCCTCCGACGGCTCTACGCCCAGCTCCTCCCGCAGCACATCGCGGCATGCATCGTACTGCGCCAGGGCGACAGCGCGCTGCCCGCCCAGTGCCAATGCCCGCATCAGTGCCCGGTGCGCCTCCTCGCGCCACGGCTCCAGCGCTAGCACGCGTCGCGCATAGTGGGCCGCCTCTTCGTACGCCCCCCGCGCCTCGTGGTAGGCCGCCAGGTGGCCTACCGCCTCCAGCGCCTGCCCGTGCAGGCGCTCGCGCTCGACCACCATCCATTCTTCAAAGAGCGCGCTGTCGAGCGCGAACCCGTCCAGGAACTCGCCCCGGTAGAGCTCCACCGCCTCGGCCAGGCGCTCCGCGCAGGTGGGGCAGGTCTCGACCGACCGGTGGGCGTGGCTCCGCGCAGCGTCGAGCGCCTCAGAAAAGGCGTCGACGTCCAGCGAGTAGTCGCTTTCGGGGTCCAGCGCGATCGTCGTGCGGGTCGCGAGGAGGTAGGGAGGAGAGGCGTCGCTGTCGCCGATCGCCGTGCGCAGCCGGCGCAGCGCCTGGCGCAGGTTCGTCAGGGCCGAGGACTGGCTATAGTCGGACCACAGCAGCCCGGCCAGTGACGTGCGGCGGCAGGGGATGCCGGCGTGCATGGCCAGGTAGGCCAGCAGCGCCTGCGCTGTGTCGGCACAGTGGGCAATCGGTTGCCCGTCGAGCTGAACCTGGGTAGGCCCGAGCAGCCGGAGCTGAAGGTGGCTCATCGCAATCCCTCCCAATGGTCACGATCTGGTCACGGTGGGAGGTGTGCTGGATCACGGTGCGGTCACATCGCCTCGCTACCATAGAAGACGAGGATGAAAGACGGGTCGGACAGGTAGCGGGCGTGGCGCACGGTCTCCTTCACATTATACACCAAGAGAGGGACGCACGCCATAGCCCCCGCAGGGGAGGCTAGGATGGACAACAAGCGGAAGCACACACGAAAGCGGATCCATTGGCTTTGCGTCGTGCGGGTGGCGGCGAGCATACAGCTGCTCTGTATCCTGAGCGTGCTCTTTGGATCGCAGCGGGCAAGCGCGGCTGAGCCTACGTCGCCTGAGGCGTCCCCCGTTCCCCTGTCTGCTCCATCGACCGCGCCCGCAGGCGTGCAAGTGACCCTCTCTGGCGTCGACTCCTCTCACTCTTGGGACAGCCGACGTGGCCCGGCCGCCGATTTTCACCTGCCGGTCCTCTACCTGCACCACGAGCGCGCCCCTTCCGCCGCGCAAGAACGGACGCTGAGCGTGAGCATCTCTGGGCTGATGGGCGGCGCGCCGGTGGAGATGGAGGTCGTCTCCTGGCACACCGATCGAACCACATGGGAGCCGCACCGCCAGTCGCGGCCCTTCATGCTGCCCGACCGGGCGTGCAGCTCAGCGGATCCGTGCGTCGTGGATTGGACGCTGGACGCGAGCGCGAGTGCCAGCGACCTCTACCGCCTGCTGCTGCGCGATGCACAGGGCGGTACACTGTGGGCGAACCCGGACCCCGAGCGGCCCGATTTCGTGGCTCTCGATACCTGGCAGGTGGGTGTGGGCGACTATACGCTGCGCGTGATCTATGGGGCGCTCTTTGACTATGCCCGCGGCGAAAAGGCGCTCTATCACCGCCTGGTGCCCAATGAGGTGCACAGTCTCGTCGCCGGGCAGATCGTGCCCACGCTGGTCGAGACGTGGAAGACGCAGTTTGGCAGCTGGGGCTTGGGCCCGATCCACCCGGACTGGGATGCGGACAAGGTGGTCGAGCTGATCGTGACCCCGCCGCCCTTTGCCCTGTTTGGCGGCACCGGGACGTACACGGCCGCCACGTACGCCGACGGCACGCCGTATCCGGAGCGGCGCATCTGGCTGCTGTCCCAGTCCAACAGCTTTCAGGCCTATGATACGCTCGAGAACGGGCTCAAGGTCGTCCTGGCGCACGAGTTCTACCACATGGTCCAGCGCAACGTGCTGCTGTGGACGGGATGTCCCGGCAGGTGGACGAGCGTCTTTATCGAGGGCCAGGCCGTCATGGTCCCCTCCGTCCAGTACCCGGAGGTCGAGCTGTCGCGCGAGCATCTGGTGATCGGGGCCAGCCAGTACAGCACCGCCGCTGGGCGCTGGCTGCGACTGGGACTCGAGAGGTCCTATGCCGATCTAGATACGCCGGGGAGCACGTACGACGCGGCCCTCTACTGGCGCTTCCTGTACGAACGCTACGGGAGCATGCGGGTCATCCGCGCGGCCCTCGAGGAGATGGCCTGCCGCCCCGTGGAAGAGGTCGCTGCGACGCTGGACGAGATCATGGACGCCGCCCTGGCCCGCACGGATGGCCCGTTCGCCATCTTTGAGGAGAGCATGATTGCCTTTGCCGAGGCCAACTATGCGCTGCGCCTGGCCGATGGGCGCTGCCGGGCGCCCGACGCGAGCCCCTGTGACGGGCGCCATCACGATCCCGAGGGCATGTATCCTGCCCCTGCGCTGGCGGCAGAACTGCCCTACGATGGGTCGAGCGTGCGCTATGCGGGCGGCATCCCCGCCAGCTATGGGGCCGACCTGATCGAGATCCCGGTTGACCCCGGGGCGAATACCCAGCCGTTGTCTATCGTCCTGCAGAGCGAGGGCGCCCAACTCAGCGTTCACGCCTGGTGGCTGCAGGGCTCAGAGGGCGAGATGCAGGCCTTGACGCCCCATGCGGAGGCGCTCTCGGGGGACTGCCGCAGCGGCTGCCGCTACACGATCCGCCGGCTGGATCTGGCGCGCTATGACCGGCTGGCGCTGATCGTCGTCCGCCTCGACCCGCACGAGGGCGCGGATCCGGTCGGGGCTTATCGCATCACGATCGAGCCTACGTTCTGACAGGTGCCCGTCAACTGCCTTCGCTGACGGGCACCTCGAGATGTCACACATTGTCGACGCTGGGAACCTATCCTAGCCGGAAGCTGCGGCGCCCAGCTCGGCTAGGAGCTCGTGCAGCGTCCCCTCTATATCGCGCGCCCGGCCTCGTTCTTGCGCTGCCGCATAGTCCTCAGGCGAGAGATCTTCCTGGAGTGCTCGCTCGAGTTCCATACCACCGGCGAGCCCGACCTCCCCCCAGTCCCACGGAGCGTGTAGAGCCACGATGTGGTAGGCAAACGCCAGCAGCTCCGCAGCGCTCGCTCGCTCCCCCCTCTGCGCCGACAGCTTGGCCATCGACAGCATGATCCGCCCCACGCCGCTCAACCCCGCGACCTCGATCGCGCCCTGTACGGCGCGCAGGTAGAGCTCGACCGCCTTGTGAGGCTCTTCTCCCACCAAGGCCACGTCGCCGAGGCCGCACAGCGCGTACCGTGTCTGTAGCGGGTTGCCGTCCGCCTGTGCGCCATATAGGGCTTCCACGTAGTACGCCCGCGCTCGTGATCGATCGCCAGTGGTCAGGCTCAAACCGCCCAAGCCCAGAAGGCAGTAGAGCACCCATGTCCGCACGTCCAGTGCCCGAAAGAGCGCCAAGCTCTCCTCATAGAGCTGCTTCGCCTTTGTATACTGCCTCTTGGCACGCGCACACGAAGCCTGTGCCATCAGCAAAACCGCTTCGCCACGGCGATGCCCGATGCGCCTAAGGATCTCGAGCGCCCTGGAGAACGCTTTCTGTGCTCGCTCCCATGCCTCGCCCTTGGGCCCGCCACCTACCATGGCGCGCACGAAATCGCGAGCACCGAGGTGATCCAGCGCCCAGGCTTCCTCTATTGGGGCATCTGTCTCCTGGGCGAGGGAGAGGCTCTCCCGAAGGAGCCGGTCGGCGTACGCGTCGTCCTCTGCCATCCCACCCAAGAACACCAGCATCTTGGCTTCTGCCAGCTCGCGCCGGGCGTCCTGCTCGGTTAGGATCCGGTGTCCCTCTCCCGCAAGGGCCGGTGCGTGCTTGGGGTCTGTCTCTAGAAGCGAGACCGAGAGGTAGCACAGCGCCATGCCCAACGCGATCCGGTTCTCCCGGCTCGGCTCGGCGTGGCGCAAGAGCACCACTGTGCTCTCCAGCAGCGGGCGCGCCGTGCTGCGCCAGGCCGGCCCCCCGTCGAACCAAAACGTCCCACCAAGGGCCCGCCGGCACTCGGCGAGCTTGCCCCGCTTGAGCATCCAGCGCCACGCCGTGCGGATGTTGTCTATCTCAAGGCGCTCCTCTCCCAGGCCAAGTTTGCGGAAGACATCCTTGTGCTCCATCAGGTACTCGGCATAGTAGGTACAGTGCCGGTCATACGCGCGTTCCCACACCGCTGCACGTTCCCGCAGTTTCTCTTCTCCGTACTGCCGCAGCAGTTCGTGCACCTGATAACGCCCATGCTCGTCCCGCGTCAGGAACGATTTGCGGGCCAGCGACCGCAGGATCTCCAGGTCCGCACCGGCCACCGCCGCCGCCGCCTCGCGCGTGCAGCCCCCGCGAAAGACCGAGAGCGCGGCAAAGGCCTCACGCTCCGGCCCGCTCAACATGCCCCACGACGCGTCAAAGGCGGCGACCATGCTGCGGTGCCGCTCCGGCAAGTCGCGCAGGTCGCCCCGCAGGAAGGCGATGCTCTTCCCCAACTCGCCCGCAATCTTGCCCGGCGAGAGCACGTCGCTCCACGCTGCCGCCAGCAGGATCGCCAGCGGCATGCCTCCTACCAGGCGGCAGATCCGCCCGATCTGCACCAACGCCTCCTCGTCCGGCTCGTAGCCCGGCCGGATCCGGCGGGCCTGCTGGAGGTAGAGCTGCACCGCGCTGTGTTCGAGTACAGACCTGACAGGTTTTCCCCCCGATTCCCATCGGCAACCTGTCAGGTCTAGTGCAGGATAGTCCATGCCCGGCACGGCGAGCACCTGTTCCCCGCTGGCGTTCAGCCGGATCCGAGAGGTGACCAGTAACCTGATCCCGGCAGCCTGTCGCAGCATGTCCAGCAGGATCTCACCTCCGCCTTCTCGTCGGCTCCCTTCCTCTCCGGGGGCGGCGAGCAGGTGCTCGAGGTTGTCGATCACCAGCAGCATCTGCTTGTCCCGCAAGTGGTAAAGGAGCTGCCGCTTTGGGTCGCCGCCCCCATGGACAGAGAGGCCGATCGCTTGCGCGACCGCGGGCGCGATCGCCTCTGCTGACTGCAGCGGTGCCAGGGAGACAAAGAACACGCCGTGTTCGTAGTTTCCGAGTTGCCGCGCCGCTGCTTCCAACGCCAGGCGCGTCTTGCCGCTGCCGCCGGGGCCGACCAGGGTCAGCAGCCGGCAGTTGGGATCGGCCAGTCGCTCCGCGACCTTGGCCAGTTCGCGCTGGCGCCCGATAAAGGGCGTCAGTTGGGCGGGGAGGTTGGATAGCCCTGCAGACCTGTCAGGTTTCAGAAAACCTGACAGGTCTTGTCCATCGCGGATCCGTTCATAGAGCGCGCTCGTCTCCTCCGACGGTTCAACGCCCAGCTCTTCCCGCAGCACATCGCGGCATGTCTCATACTGGGCCAGGGCGGCACTCCGCTGCCCGCTCAGGGCCAGGGCACGCATCAGCACCCGGTGCGCTTCCTCGCGCCACGGCTCGAGGGCCAGCGCGCGCCGCGCGTAGCGGCCTGCCTCCTCGTACGCGGCGCATCCCTCGTGGTAGGCGGCCAACCGGGTAAGCGCCTGCAGTGCCTGCCCGTGCAGGCGCTCGCGCTCTACCACCATCCACTCCTCGAACAGCGCGCTGGACAGGGAAAAGCCTGCGAGCAAGTCTCCCCGGTACAGGCTGACCGCCTCCGCCAGGCGGCTGGCGCAGGCTGCACACGTCTCGAGTTGCCGGTGGGGGTGGGCCTGTGTCGTGACCATCGCCTCGGAGAACGCGTCCACGTCCAGCCAATAGTCGCTCTCGCGGTTAAAGGCGACCATCGCACGCGAAATGAGGAGGTAGGGCGGGATAGCCTGGCGGTCGCCGATCGCCGTGCGGAGTAGGCTCAGTACCTGGCGCAGGTTGTCCCGCGCCACCTTGTCGGGCTCGTCGGACCACAGCAGGCCGGCCAGCGCGTCCCTGCGCAGCGGCAGGCCGCGGTGCATGGCCAGGTAGGCCAGCAGGGCCCGCACGCTGTCGGCGCGGAAGCGAGTGATCGGCTGTCCGTCGAGATGCACTTGGAAAGGCCCGAGCAATCGGATCTCTAGGCGGCACATGGCGATCTCCTACCTCAGCCTAGCACGGGTCACAGCGCATGGCGCGCCATCTGATACGTATTATACAACATCAGAGAGCCACACGCTATACCTTTTCCGTAGCGCCCGCTCGGTCCGTGGCGCGCCTTGGGGATTGCTTCGCCCAAGAGCGCGCTCTGCAATGACGGATCGGAGGCGGCCACGTTGTTCGCGATGTTTGCGATCCGTTCACGATCCGTTTGCAGCATCAGGCTAGAATGCAAGCACAGCTCGGTCTCGCACCGTGGAGATGAGGTGGCATCGCGCGGGCCGTCCGAGATAGCGCCGGACTCGTCCGCAGGGAGGTCAAGATGCAGGTC
>Ga0315550_1001834_pt1 | contig 13091 bp, 10 predicted proteins | sample SalMarSW160190MG_2_FD_203100 | JGI IMG/M metagenome (GOLD analysis project Ga0315550, IMG submission 203100) | Salt marsh sediment microbial communities from the Plum Island Ecosystem LTER, Massachusetts, United States - Salt Marsh Sediment SW1601-90 ... | reverse complement strand
CTGATCCTTATCAAGGGATCCACAAGAATACCCCCCGCACTATAATCTTCACCTATGGCACCGCTAAAATCGAGTCCTACATAATACAGGTATGCGTACCATGGGGCAGTGATGATGATTCCAATTATTATTCCTATAATCGCCAGCCATAAGGATTCCACAACCACCAACATGAACAGCGTTCTCGGCGACATACCGACGGCCATCATAACACCGAACTCCCTGGTGCGTTCCAGCACACTCATAAGCAGGGTGTTCAGGATACCCGCTGCGATCAGTAGTCCTATCAGAAACTGGCTGATATAGTTTCCACTTCTATCCATTGTAATAATGCCGGCCATCTCGGTCTGGGTCTGTTGCCAGCTCAGGACTTCTATCTGCGGATCTCCCTCTGCAAGGGAAATTGTATCTCGCATCCTTTCGGCATAGCGCTGGTCGTTAATGATTACGGCCAAAAGAGTTGCATCCTGTGCATCGTAATGTAAGGTAGTCCGCACGCTGTTAATAGGCAGCAACACCATGCCTCCGTCCACCTCATTGACGCCGGTCTTAAATATGCCTGTAACACGGGCTATCTCACTTACAATCTCTCCGTTGACATCGGTTGTGGTATATACCAATTTCTTGCCTATACGCAGATTGAGCTTTTCCGCTATCTTGCTTCCTACAACGACTCCCCGGCTGTCCTTGCCGGAGAACACCTCTCCCTGAACCAATGAGCGAATCAACAGATTCTGTTCGGAAGATTCCTGGGCAGGATCGATACCCATGAACATACCTCCAATGGTCTTGCTGGCACTGGCGAACATGGCTTGCCCCGTGATCCTCACAATTGCATCGTTCACCCCAGGCATCGCCAAAACGCGCTCCCTGATCTGTCCTGTTTTTCGCAGCCTTTTATCCAGAGAAGGTGTCTGGTTATAGCCGTGCGGCTCTATGGTGACATGACCCAGCCCCATGATGGCGCTGGTGTTAATCATGTTGGTGTACCCGTAGTCGCCTGTGCCGGTGAATGTAACGGCAAGCATTACACCGAAACCGATGGAGATACCGGTGATCAGTGTACGACGCTTTCTGCGCCAGAGATTACGCCATGCTATTTTGCCAAGCTTCATTTTCTAATCTTAGTATCAGACCCTAATGATAATGGATCGCTTTGACCGGGCGAATAACCGCCGCCTTAATTGCTGGGTAGATCACTGCTGCCGCTGCAATAATAAATAAAAACACGACAGGCAATGCCAATGCCTCTGTGGTCACATGAGCATTCCATATGGGATCTATTGCCACACCGCCAAAGGATGTGCTGCTTGCGATTGCCGACAGATCAATGCCGTTTTTCTGGAAATAATGGGCGGCAGACCAGCCCGACGCCAATGATATAACACTTGCAATTACTACCTGGATCATGGTTTCCGAGTAAACCAATGTCATAAGTTGCCATGGTGTTACGCCGATAGCCTTCATAATGCCGAACTCACGGATCCGTTCAAACACACTCATTAACATGGCATTGAGTATTACCATGGCCACGGCTACGTAAGTGATCAAGATCATAATAATAGTTTGGGCATCCGCTAAATCAAGAAGCCTGGCAATGACCGGCTGAAGCTGACGCCAGTTCAAGGTTTCATATCCCCGAGCAATGGCGGCCACTTGTGCTGTTGCAGACTCAAGATCACTGCTGCGATCAGGCCGCATCACAGCGATCTCGTGTGCCCCTTCAGGCAGCACCATCAACTCACGGAACGAGCGTTCAACCATGAAGAAGCCCGCGCGATCCACTTCTTCACCAATGGACTTGAGTATACCCCTCACCGTATAGAGATCATTTGCCATGGAACCATCTGTGGCCTGGCCGATGATAATAACCTCATTGCCCGGCCTGACACCCAAGGTTCGGGCCAGCTTTCTTCCAATTACTACTCCCATAGGGTCGCTATCAGCTAGCCATTGCCCTTGCATCACATGCTTGTGAACCTGTGTCACAGTCGCTTCGTTTTTTAGGCTTACGCCCCGCATTTGTACTCCGGCGGAAGCAGAGCCCGCAGCAGCCAGCCCAAAGCCGTATATTCGCTGGGTGGCATGGAAACCCGCCTGTTGCAGTTTGTTCACCAGGTCTGCGGTATTGTCTATGCGATTATACAGATCCGGATCATCCCGGTAGCCTTTGGCATGGATCTGTATATCGCCAAGATTCATGGCAACCGCATTGCGCTCACTGGTCTGGAGCATTCCTGCCATTAATGCAGCAAACAGGATCATGATAAATCCGGAAAAGCCCATGGCCAGTGTAGTGATCAATGTCCGACGCCAATTTCGGAACACACTTCGTGATGCGATAGAGAGTATTTTCATGGATATTCTCGAAGGTTTTGTTTTATCGTATATTCTACTATTTGCGCTTCAAGTGCGATAGGGAAAAAAACGCATCGCTCAGCGTAATGTCCATCTCCATTTTTTCATAAATCAGTTCAGTATATTCATTCAGCTTATCCGCTGGAACCACTCGCATGACAGTCGGTCTCGGCCGGCCGGCCATCTGTTGTATCTTTTTGAAGGTTATGGTGCGCGCGATGTTCATATCTTCATCATAGTAATACTGTATCAATGGAAGGTAGCCGTCGGTCAGCACCGTCAATATAACCTTACCCCAGACGACTGCTGCATCAGGTTTGGGGATGAGCGTAAATTCGATGATATCCTGGTTATTTCTCCTGCCTTCGAAAGATACAGTAGGGTCATAGTCTTCCTCCATGCGTGACTCCTTCACAAGATCATCGTTGGTGAAATGACTACCCATCCAGGAGCCCATCATCATACCAGAGGTAAGACGAATGGTGCGATCGGTCCGGGGAAGATAACTGTAGATGTTATTGCCGGACTTCAATGTGGCCGTACCCTTTTCCTTTAGCGGGGTGAGGATGCGTACCAGCGTCTTCTCTTTCCCCTTGGACCAGCCCTCAAGCCGTATGTTACGGGTGTAATGGGAGGTCTTGACCTGCATGGTCAGTATGGTATGGGAGGAAGCACCACGCCACATGTCATCAACCTCCCGTAGGATCTCCTTTGCCCTCTTTCTGGCAGCATCATCCTGCTGTGCAAAAGATAAACTTACTGGGTAAGAAAGGGAAATAATCATTGAAAGGATCGCTATATAGATAGGTATAGAGCGCATAACAACCTCTTGAGAAGGTTAATAAAAAGGAATAGTGTTTTCCGGTATGGAGTCTACGGAATTTACAGTTTCGAGTCAATTATTAAGGTTCCTTTAGACTCTTGAAACCCGGCTATATAAATGGCTTTCAGCTGTTTAATAAATAGAGCAAAATCTCCGATTCTCTGAAATCATTCTGAACGCTTCAAGGTGATCTCTTTTTTTAAACTTTTCGTATAAGTCTGGAGTTTGACAGAATTTCAGTATTCTACCACAATGTTATCGTTTTTTTGGAGCATCTTTTTTTGAATAGTACCTTCCATACTCAAATCTGGCTAAATTTCAGTATACACATGCCAATCAAAACCTCAATTGGTTTTTTCCTGCCTGATGAAGAAGGATATCCAGGAATTTTGTAAGTGGTAGACACATGATGGTGATATCTTGATTAGTATTTCAATAATTCATGAAAATTAAGGGAGGAAGTGAAAGATTTACCTATTTTGGCTCAAGGCTTGCCCGCTGTCTGTCGGGAGAGTTTACAAAGGCTGATCCAAAATTTTTAGTTAATAGTAAAGGTTCGACCCTATGTTCATGTCAAGGATATTTAGGCAGAATTTGTGATATTAATCACATAATAAGGGCGAATAATGTGATAAATGTCACGATAATAAGATGTTAAATGTGGAACTTATTATATATTTTTCATGGTATATTATTACTATCAGCCCGCACATTCCTTTTCTAATACATCTCAAGAGGTGTAGCGTACATTATTGTTGAATTATTACACACCGAATGTATTTATGATCGATAGTATAGCACCTCATTTCTCCTTTTGCTTATTGCTGTCTGTTTGGAATGGAGGGAAAAACACTATTAATAGATATGCAGAAAAACTTCTTTGTAGGCCAATACTATTTTGTCTTTTGCAGAATTCCTTGCTGTGTTGGTGGATGAGAAGAAGTTTTCAGGGCGATTGTCAATAGGCAGAAAAAGTGGTGGACGGCGTTTCCCACGCAGGTCAGAGCGCTACGGATGATCCGCATTGATGCCACCTAAGGCAAGATTTGACGCTTCGGAACGAGGACCTGGAACCGATACTTAATCTTCGGGTTTTGAACCGTCCACCAAAATCAATTTACTAAATCCCTTTAATTCTGTCAAGATTTGTTAGCTGGCTGTGTCTCCTCCCCTCTTCCTTCTCTTTTCTTAGATGGGAGGTATAGTAGTTGATAGTCGAAGAGACGTAATATTTTATGCTGAGTCCTATTCTTAAAGAAAAATGTCAAGAGCCAGTAAAGATTTGAAACTTAGCCTGTAACAAAAGTGGAAATTCATTTTGTAAGGCCTGCCATCCTATCTCTCTTGGCTGTCAAATTCACCTCATCAATCCCTGGCTGCTGAGCGAGAAATGCTACCCAATTATTATCCGTGATGCCGATGGAGCCCCACGGGTAAGCCTGTCGAGAGCCTCCAGGTCGAACGACCCTTGGCAATACTAAGTTTCGCCTATTCGCTTCGCGAACGGCGGTACTGAGTGGCACGACATCCCGACTGTAATCCCGACCACAATCCCGAACACAAAAAGTCGGGACGTGACTAAAGCCGTCACTTGCTGCGGTCGAGGTAAAGCCCTTCATTTGATTCTTCAAGGAACGCTAAGTGATTTTTGCATCACGTCCTTTTTAGTTAAGACCCAAAATTCACAAAATCCCTATCAACTCTTTCAAATTTAAAAAAGTCACTTCTATATCGCCATATGAGCGGCGGTAAGATCGATCCACATCAGTCGTTACTACATAGTTCTTTCCTTGACTGTATCGTCCTCGAAAAGACTTAAGGCTCGATGGATCAAAATCTGACGCTGACCACTTGCACTCCATGGCTAATGGTGGTTTGTTTCTTTGAGCGAGCACAAAGTCGATTTCATGCCCTCGTTTGTCGCGCCAATAATTGATTTGCCTGGATTGCAATTGTGCATGGAGTTCATTCAAAACCAAGTGCTCCCACAGGAGCCCTAAATCGTCTTTCCTCAGTTGATACCATCCCTTGTAGTAACAGACGAATCCCGTATCAAAGCAATATACTTTCGGAGCTGAGACGATTTCCGTCGGCCGATGCGTGCTGAAAGGTCGAAGTACATGCACTACATATGTTGCCTCTAAGACAGATAAATAATTGCCAATCGTTGTACGGCTCACCTCGCACGGTCTGGCAAACCTCGTCGCCTCAAAAATACCGCCGCTTTGGGCCAACAGCAATTCGAGAAAGCGTTGGAACGAGTGTCGACGCTCGAGACGAAATAGCTCCTGTATATCTTTTGCCCAATACGCATCCATCCATTCCTGGAATTCGTGTTCAGGCAATTCCTCTTCGAGGAAAAAGGAAGGTAAACCTCCGTGGAGAAAGCGCCATTGTAAATCTGTCCTGCCAAAATCCGAGAGATCGGAGTATGTCATAGGCGTTAACCATAGCTCTGACTTACGCCCAGCAAGGGTGTCGCGAAATCGAGTGGAGGCCCCCAAGGTTGAAGAGCCCGTGGCAATAACCTTTACATCTTCATAATGATCTGCTGCTATCTTCAGAATCTCAGATGGATTGTTCAATCGGTGAATCTCGTCCAGCACAATCAGGTGTCCTCTCAGGTCTTCCAAGAATGCCTGGGGGTCTTCCATCAACCGTCGTACCCTGGGAAGTTCACAATCAAAATATTCAACATGTGGGATACTCTTACAAAGGCACGTCTTGCCTACGCGGCGTACCCCGGAGAGCCATAAGACTGGACGGCGCCATCCTTTTTCAATGCCCCCAAGCCAAAAAGTCCTTGTTTTCAAATCGCTACGCATAGCATCTATATTTGCATATAGTGCTACCAAATGCAAGAATTATTACATAAACTAACATATGTGCCTTATGAAGATTAATATGGTCCGAAATGAGAATGTGCTCAGCGCGCAGGGGAGTGGAAAATTACGATTCAAATCCTGATCTCTGATTAGGTTTACCGGTTTTGGCTCAAAGCTGTTTTAGGTAAAAGTGGCTGCTGGACGAGAAATGCGCCCCAATCATTATCTATGGTGCTGATGAAGCTCCACGGGAAAGCCCGTGGCATCACATGGTTTCGCCGATTCGCTTAGCGAACGGCGGTACTGAGTGGCACGACATCTCGACCATAATTCCGATCACAAAATGTCGTGACTAAAGCCGTTACTTTCCGCAGTCGGGGGAAAGCCCTTCATTTCGTATTTCATGGAACGTTTACCCGCCGTCTGTCTGGAGAGCTTGCTCGCCTCAGGTGTGGCCTACTGACTTAACAAGAGCTAAGCGTAGATTTGAACCCCCTATTTATTTCGAAAGTGAACTCCTCAGTTCCACGTATGTCTGACAGATGTAATCGTATTGAGATTGCATGTCCATCACGATGTCATCTAACGCCCAAAGGGCACATGCACGTTTGAGTGCGTCTTGATTCGTGATAGATCGTTCTCCGATTTGGTATTTGTTGTGAATCTGCTCAAGCATTCCATCGATCTCTTTCGGAGTCATCGGCGGTCTGGCACCGATGGGATCAAAAACCAGTTGCCAGTGCTCTTCAGCAATCCTATCAAGTGTTCGGAATAAGCTTTGCCGCCATCGTTGGACCATGTGAGGATAATTCTGTTTCCCCAGGGAATCTACAAGCCTTGCCCCCAATAAGTACTCAGAAACACCCTTAACGAACGGTTCAAGGGAGTCACCACGTTCGGCTTCCGCCAGACGTATGACCTTGGAACGACAATCGGCAGAAAACAAGTTGTCCTTTTCGAGTTTCGTCTGTAACAACTTTATCCAACTGGATTCCTCTGAACTCAGTATGAAGTCCCTGTTGTTTGAGAATGATTCGAGATATGCGGAATGGACCTTCTCAAACTCCATAAAGACTGGTGTCACATACGTCTCCAGCAAGGTGGCGCGTATTTTCTGTTGGTATGTAAGCAGTTGGATAACCCGATCAACAAGTTTGTCGACAAGGTCAATTAGCATGTTGTAATACCTCCTTTTGCCCAACGCCGCGGCTCACAGGCCGCGTGGTCCTCGCGGTCCTTGTGAAGCCGCTGGTTATTTCTTCTTTAGTGAGTGCCGATTAAGGCTGGCTCGGTAGTGTTCGTCTGGCTTGATCATGGCTTTTTCACCTTTGCGACCTCAGTGACTTTGTGTTTCCCAACGTTATAATGTCCAGAAACCCTAAGGAACTGTTCCTTGTCATTGGCAGGCCGGTAATTGATGCTAAAAAGGAGCTCAAATGCTACCTCTGATTCATCGATTGATTTGATAACGTTCTCCAGGGGATCTTTATTCCCCGGCCTCCTGCCAACGTTGATATTTTTTGTGTAATACTTGGTCTGACCTGGTTCAATGGTTTTGATAATCTCGAATCCGTCCTCCGTTATCAATGCCGCCGCATCACCGATATTGGTAACCGCAAATGCGGTTTTGGCCTCAACATGGTCATCAACGATTTCAGCCTTTATGTGGAGTCCAGTAGCTTTGAACGGATGAGGTTTCAATTCGAGGAACGGATACCCAGCCTGTTTCGTGGGACCTTGATCCTTGGGCAGCCCAAGGATTGTGATCTTCCCGTCTTCACTCCTTCGTGCGCCAAACCAATTTTCAGCCTCAGCAAACCACGTATGCTCGGCTGCAGCGGTGGCCTTAAACCTTGTTCCTGTCCAAGTGGACAAATCGACATCATCCAGTTTTTGCATGATGTGCGCATAGCGCCTATCCTTTTTAAACTGGGCTTCATCGCTGATTTCTTTATGTTCAACAAAGAAACGGAATTTCCGTTCAAACCGTCCCATTTCAGTTCCGACATGGAAAACCACATCGATGATATAGACGGCCAGGATGTTTTCGCCGGTCATCCCCATGGTTGGGTGTCTCAGATCTTCGAAAGGCTTCAATTCCTCTTTAGCAAAGGCATGGTCAAAGTTTTTCATGCCTTGATAGGCGTATCCGGTGATTGCATCCTTCTGAGAGTTGTACTGATAGGTATTAACATCCCCATAACTGATAATGCAGACACGGGGCCATTGTTACTGATAATTATATCTGGGTTGTGTTTGTCGCGGAAAACCTTATCCTCTTCAGCCTTGATCGGATATTCCATGGTACAGACGATGTCTGGTACAGGAGGAGCTTTTGAAAACATATCGCGAAGAGAGTAGCCTGAAAATTCAGCTATGGCGGCTAAGAATACTACAATTGCAACAATTGTTGCAAACGGCTGCCAGGCATGTTGCCAACAAAGCAAGAACGAAGTTTCCCTCGTGCATCTTTTGCAAAAATTAGATGCTTTTGTTCGCCCAAGGCATTTCATGGTCTCTCTCTTTGAAATAACGGCAAAGCTTACAGGATTGTGTGGAGCAAGGCGGAACACAATTCCTTGTAAAGCGCTTTGTTAGCATTTGGAATTACCATTCAATAGTACCAGTATTATCTCGAGGATAATGTTGATCTATATATTCAAAAATTATTTCTTTGTTTTTTTGAATTCTGATTGCTTGTGCCCAGTAATTCTTTGATCCACCAAATTTTATTTTTTTCAATCTTACTAATTGAACCCAAGATCCGTTTCTGGCTCCAAAAAAAATATTTATCTTATAATCCTTATACTCATCTACCCGTAGTAGATTGGGGAGTCTACGATGCCACATGTTTGCTAAATTTGAGTCAGGATTAATATTTCCAATTTCAATTTCTTTCATAATCTTACTCATATCTCCAGCATAATATCCGCTTTTATCATCTACTTTAGTTTCCAACTCTCTATACCTGATCATATCATATACTGTTAAAGTAACATCATATAATGGGAAATTGCCGCTATGGTTTATTCTTCCATGTAATGTTTTTTTAACTGATTCCCAAGGCTCGAAAGTAATGTAACAATAACTATTACCTCCGGTTGTAATATCATTAATTTCTTGATTTAACACAGCATTCTTCTCAGTTAGATTCACTAGTTGCTTTGTTAATTTTGATTTTTCTTCATCGCTCTTGTTCTGAACAATGCCTGACCAAATTCCACCTATTATTATAAACAATCCTGCAAACAAAGTTGCCCATGCAATCCAATTGGGCGTTTTTTCATTTTTCGAAAGTGCTGTAATCAAGCCAAGAAAAGATGCAATTATCCCCCCTACTGATATTACGAGCATTGACGGTGTTATATATTGTATCAATTCGTTCATTTTATTTGAATGCATTTACATATAAGGCAATTTTGCCTGATATCCTGATATTGAACGGACAAACAGGCAAATTTGCTTGTTTTCAATATTCAATATAGTATATTCTTTCTGATCATATCTACGGTCAAGTCTCCGTTTGCCTTATGTTATGTTTTTCTTGCTTAACACCACGTGGCATTTACCCCGACCGCAGAAAGCCACGGCTTTAGTCCCGACCTTTTGTGGTCGGGATTATGGCCGGGATGTCGTGCCACTAAGTCCAGCAGTTCGCGAAGCGAATCTGTGGCACCAAGTGGCGCCACGGGATTTCCCGTGGGTCTCCACACAAATAGACGCAAAAAAACTCCACCACTGTATTGATCGCTTCGTGCTGGAAGTCAAGATCTGGATTGAATTGAAATTTCATTCGCCTTCATCCCTGGATATAGCATTAAGAATTTTTAATTTTAATCCTTCATCATTTAGATCGCCACTTATAACTGCTGAAATAATCTCATAAAGCAAATCTTTGTCGATATTTCCAGCGGCCACATGGTAACTGATGTTTTCCAATTCCCGAATAAAATGCCCGGAACTCGAAAATTCCTAGTTGAGGGATTTTTATGTTAACGAAATCTGTTTCGTTACCACCCTGCCTCGAAATCTCTAACTTAAGTGATTTCAAGCGGTTACCACGTAAAACCTCGTAACCATTTTGGCGCAGTTCTTCACTGAATTTCTCGATGTAATTGTCGATCGTCCGTGGTGTGACCTCGAAAAAAGCCGATACCTGCTCCTTGAGCACCACGGTTTTTCCTTCAAAAGAGATGCCTTTGATGCGTGTCGCCTTCTCTATTTCCTGCAAAGCGTAGGGATTATTAAGTATATTCTGGCGATCAACCTGCGAAACGGTCAGGTCTTTCTTGTCTTTCTTGTCTTTCTCACTCATTTCATGTTTCCTCACAGGCTTGTCACATCATCAATGCCTGCATGTCGAAAAGCCTGGACGACGTTGGTAGAGTTTTTTGGAAAAAACGCATGTTGGAATTGCAGAACCCCAGTGAAATTGCACAGCTCAGATTCCAGAAATGTTGCCATAATGGAACAACAGGTATGCCAGGGGAAAGATACTTTTTCGGGCGAATTTCATTCCACGGGGTAGACATAATACCCTCCTTGAAGGGCTGAAATTATGTTGAAAAAAGCCTACGCTTGTGGGTGGGGTTTGTCAAGGAAAGAAAGCCAGTATGTGGCTTAGCTCATAGCTGATAGTATATAGCTCCCCAGTGAAATAGGTTCATTTTCGAACCTTTGCTTCGCAATTTCACGGGGTGAACATGGCTGATGGGCAATTTGGGAATTGGGAAAAGGAGAGGGATGACAGAGGTTTACTGTTACCCTCTCCATGTCTCGCAATGTCAGATGGTGATTAGGCGTTCAGTTTTTGCTTGAGTGCCTTCGCAGGTGAAAAGGTAACCGCCTTTCGTGCAGGGATCTGGAGTTCCTCACCTGTTTGCGGATTGCGCCCTTTTCGCGACTTTCGCTGCCGGATCTTGAAGCTTCCAAGTCCTCTCCAGCGCACGCCCTCACCTGCTGAAAGTGTATCAAAGATAGCCGCTCCCACTGCAGTCAGGGCTCTCCTGGCCGATGCCTTGCTGGTAAAGATTTCAGGATTTTTACTGCGCAACGATTCTATTAATTTTGTACCAGCCGTTACCATGCGGGGCAACACCCTTTTCCCGCGATCAGGTTCAGGTAAGAGTGCCTCAGCTGGAAGAAGCAGGAGATTAAACTGACAGCGCGGGCAGGTATGAGTCGGGTCTGTCATATCCTCTGAAATATAGAAAACCCTATGCGTATCATAGTCGGATCGACAAAAAATTTCGCTTCCGCAGTGTGGACAGTACCGCGTCACGCACACAAGATCGGTATCTTTAATATCATCCATAGGTCTCCTCCTTTTTTTTTAATGGTTATTAAATTGCAACCACTCGCGTTGAGCCTGATAATCCCAAAAAATATGGTATGCCCTTACAATAGGTATGTCAAGCGTTCCTGGAATAGAGCAAGGAGAGTGTGTTATGTGTGGGTTGGACGCGTGGAGCCTTCTCTTTGTTTCTTGATGGCCTCGGATTCTGCTTCCAGTTCTTCTAATAGGTTGGCAGTTGACCAATTTTCTGAAATGGGAGTGAGAGTAGCCCAAAGCTGAGAAGGCAGTTCAGCCTGGCGGTAGGCTGTCATAAGCTTGTGGAGCTCTTTTTGCGTAAAACCAGACATGATAATGGCCCGTCTCATGTCAGATTCTTCTCCGTGCCCGGATCTATCCGGTAAAGCCAGCAATTCCTTCAGGGTATTTGTAGATTGATTGGTAGCAACAAAGATCACGGTGAAACCTTGAAAGCCTGTCTGCTCCAGGAAGGACAGAAACGAGGGCTGTTCTGTTAAAGAATACCCACATACCAGGATTCCCCTGGTTCCATACATCTTCTTGTTTGATTTTTTTACCTTCTGAAATGTGCTTTTGTGGGCCATACCATAGAGGTTCTTACAAGGCTGGAATTTTTCTATCTTTTAGCTAATTTTTTATCAACCAATAGCACTCAAACGGCACGTATTTCACCGCTGAGTCGCAGAGGGCACAGATTCCAATGATTCTATTCAATTTTGGGTCGTGGGTGAAGCCCGCTTCGCTTCACAATCTCGGGCACCATCTCTTCCCATTCAATGGCCATCACATGAAATCCCCGCACCCCTTCAACCTCTTTGAGCCGCTGAATGGATTCCACACAGATATTTATTCCTTCTTCAGGTTGCTTTTCTTTGGGGACTCCACTCATTCGCTCAACCACTTCATCCGGAACATCCATTCCTGGAACACGGTTTTTCATATACTTGGCCATGCCTGCTGTTTTAAACGGCGTGACTCCAGCCAGGATATACACCTTCTCATGGAGGCCTAGGTCTCGGGCCTGTTTCATCCAGAGCTCGAATTTATCCAGGTTATAGATACACTGGGTTTGAATGAATTCAACCCCGGCTGCTATCTTCTTGGCAAGACGCCGAACGCGTATTTCAAAGGGATCAGCAAACGGGTTGGCCGCGGCCCCGACAAACATTTGAGGAGGTCGTTTGATCTCATCCCCCCCTAAGAATTTCCCCTCATCCCTCATGTGCCGAACAGTTTGTATCAGCTGTATGGAATCGAGATCAAAGACATTCTGACCCTGAGGACTATCGCCAAAACTTTGATGATCACCCGAAAGACAGAGGATGTTGTTGATGTCAAACGAGGCAGCTCCCAGGATGTCGCTTTGCAGGGCAATCCTGTTTCTGTCCCTGGTAACCATTTGCAGAATAGGCTCCAGCCCCATCAACTTAAGCCGGATAACGGCAGCCAGACTGCACAGCCGGGTTACCGATGTTTGATTGTCTGTTATATTAATGGCATCTACATAATCCTTAATCATCTCAGCCTTCTTTGTGATCACATCTCCATCGCTGCCCCGTGGGGGACCACACTCTGATGTAACCGCCAAATGTCCTGCTGCAAGAATCTTTTCCAATTTGCTCGGAGTCTTTGTGTTCATTGTCTCAGATCCTCTCTGATCACCTTTCTTGGCCCGCCTGCCCGTTCAGTGGACCAGTCTTTGATTGGAATAAGTACATCGTAGTCGTCAAGCCTGCCCAGTTCTTTGAGCCGATCAATGATAATTTGCCAG
>Ga0315550_1001833_pt1 | contig 13093 bp, 9 predicted proteins | sample SalMarSW160190MG_2_FD_203100 | JGI IMG/M metagenome (GOLD analysis project Ga0315550, IMG submission 203100) | Salt marsh sediment microbial communities from the Plum Island Ecosystem LTER, Massachusetts, United States - Salt Marsh Sediment SW1601-90 ... | reverse complement strand
AGGCCCACCGCCGGGACCAGGGGGCCCGAGCTTCCGAGGCGCCGGGATTCCATCGCTACCTCCGTGTTCCTCGTAAGGCTAGCGTCGCCAGGCCCGGGACGCTGCCGTTGGCGGCACGGCTGGCGCAGTGTCATCCACGCTCCCGGGCGTCTCGATCCAACGCGACCTCGCACGACCCGTAGAATGTCCGCCAACCAGATGCCGGCCTCCCAGGCGCGGATCGGCCGGCAGGGCCGACACAGAGCGCGGAGAGGACGGAGTGAAGATGGCAACGAAGATCGAGGGAGCCAGTCCGGGCGAGACGGCGGGGCCCGGGCTGAGCCAGCCGCTGGCGGGCCTGACTTTCGATGATGTTCTGCTGATCCCCCAGTACTCGGAGATTCTGCCCGGGGACGCGAGCGTGGCCAGCCGCTTCTCCCAGCACATTGCCCTCAACACCCCGGTCGTGAGTGCCGCCATGGACACGGTGACCGAGGATCGGATGGCGATCGCCATAGCCGTGGAGGGCGGCATCGGCGTGGTCCACCGCAACCAGGCCCCGGAGCGTCAGGCGGAGCAGGTGGCAGCCGTCAAGGCGGCCGCGGTTCCATCCGACGCGCCTCTGGCGAACGTCGACGCCAGGGGAAGGCTGCATGTGGCCGCGGCGGTGGGCGTCGGCCCCGACTCCGTAGCCCGGGCCGAGCTGCTGGTCAAGGCCGGCGTGGACGCTCTCCTCGTGGACACGGCCCACGGCCACACCCGCAACGTGATTGAGGCGCTGCGGCGCTACCGCTCCTCCTATGGCGACGCGATCGACCTCGTGGCCGGCAACGTTGCCACGGCCGAGGGAACGGCCGCTCTCATCGAGGCCGGCGCGGACGGAGTCAAGGTCGGGATCGGTCCGGGCAGCATCTGCACGACGCGGATCGTGGCCGGAGTGGGCGTCCCTCAGCTGACCGCTATCATGCAATGCGCTTCTGCCGCCGGTCCGGCCGGCGTGCCGATCATCGCCGACGGCGGCATTCGCTACTCGGGAGACATCGTCAAGGCGCTGGCAACGGGGGCCGACTCGGTCATGCTGGGCCGCCTGCTGGCGGTGGCGGAGGAGAGCCCCGGCGAGTCCGAGAGGGTCGAAGGCCGCGTGGTCAAGGAGTATCGCGGCATGGGCTCGCTGGGCGCCATGTCGGCCGGCAGCGACCGCTACCCGCAGATCGATCGCCGCAAGCTCGTTCCCGAAGGGGTCGAAGCGCGCCTCTCTGTCGAAGGCCCTCTGTCGGACATCCTCTACCAGCTCATGGGCGGCACCCGGGCCGGCATGACCTACTGCGGCGCCGGTTCCATCGCCGAGCTGCGCGCCAGAGCCCGCTTCGTCCAGGTCACCCATTCGGGCCAGATCGAGAGCCACCCTCACGACATCGTGATGGCCCGCTCCGCGCCCAACTACAAGTAGCCGCTCCTGGGCCTTGTGCGCCCTCGGCGCGTCTTCAGTCGACGTGCTTGAGCATCGGCCACAGGACCGACCACGGCGTGCCCATATTCGAGCAAACGACGATGTCGCTACCTTGCTCCAGGCTGGGCAGGTCGTAGCCGTTGTCGATGGTGGCCATGATCCGGCAGTCGCTCAACATGGAGGAGGCGTAGCTGAGGGACCAGGCGACGAAGATGACCGTAGTCGTGTCGTCGCTGGGCCGGCCCCAGTACCAGACGGAGTTCTGGCCGGAGTAGACCGGCGGCAGGTCGTGACCGAACAGCTCCAGCGCTCCGTAGACGCCGTAGTTCGAGGCGATGATGGCGCTGTGGCTTCGCTGGGAATCCGAAAGCCGGTCGACGACGCCCTCCACCTGGCGGGCCATCTCCGGCCAGCCAAGCTGCGAGACGCTCTCGGGGTAGAGCTCGGGCACGATCGTTGTGTGCAGCTGCCGCGGGGGAATCAGCGGCAGGGCCACCAGGGCCACGACGAGCGCGGACGCGGCCGCGACCGGCCCGAATCGCAGCCACCGGCCGGCCGGCGAGAACCTGGCCATGCGCCGTTCGAGGCCTACCGAGCCAGCCGCGATGAGCACCGGAACGAAGCCGGCGGAGTAGTAGGACTTGCCGCTGGTGAGGAACATCAGCACCAGGTTGAGCAGGAAGGCCGCGCCGATGGGCCTCCAGCTGCGGGCCTCTGGAGCCCGGAGCAGCCAGATCAGGCCGGCTACGGGGACCGGCCACAGCAGCGGGCCGGACAGGAGGCCGAGGTCGACGATCTGCGTCAGTCGCTCGGCCACACCCGAACGCTGCTCGGCCAGGTGCTGGGCCATGGCGATCTGGGGGAACCCGTGCTCGGCCTGCCAGATCAGGTTTGGCGCCCAGATCGCCAGGCTAACGGCGATCGCCAGCCACAGTCCGGGTGACCTCAGGATCTCCCAGCGGCGGTAGACGATCACTGCGCCGGCCAGGCCGGCGGCCAGGAACACCGGCAGTGTTTTGTTCTCGAGGGCGATGCCCATCACCAGTCCCAGCGCCAGCCAGGCGCGCCAACGACGCTCGGAGGAGGGGGCAGCCATCAGCTCGATCAGGATCCACAGGGCGAGAGTCCAGGCGAAGGTGTCGAAGGTGGCGGTCGCGTCGAGGTGGCAGAGGCCCAGCCAGAACGAGCCCCCGAGCACCGCGGCGGCCAGGACCTGGCCTGTCGCGCCGGCTCCGAAGCGTCTGGCCATCGAGGCGCAGACGAGGATTCCCAGCCCTCCCACGAGCGCAGGCAGGATCCTCACCGCCAGGGGGCTGGTGCCGAGGAGCTGCGTCGCGGCGGCAGAGAGCAAAGGGGTCAGCGGAGGCTGGTCGACGTAGCCGAAGTCGGGGTGGCGGCCGGCCAGGATGAAGTACATCTCGTCGCGGTGGAAGCCGTAGGAGCCCGCCAGCGCCAGCAGGACCAGGGGGACGGCCGAGGCCACCAGCCAGACGCCAACCGGCAGGCCTGCGAGGCGACGCGGCGAGACCTGGACGAGGTCCCTGACGAGCATGAGATTCTCCGGATGAGCAGCCGGCGGCGGCGACAAGTTCGGCCATTCTAGTCGGACGGTCACGCCGGGGCGCATAGAATCGAGTTGTGACCCCGGAGCTCGAAGCGACCCTGGAACGCCTCCCCGACAAGCCCGGCGTGTACCTGATGAAGGACGCGCGGGGGACGGTGCTCTATGTCGGCAAGGCCCAGAGCCTGCGTAGCCGCGTCCGGAGCTACTGGCAGAAGCAGGCCATCGGGCCGGAAGGCCAGCTCATCCGGAGCGTCATCGACCGCATCGCCGACATCGACTACACGCTCACCGACTCGGTCAGCGAGGCGCTGCTGCTCGAGATCAACCTGGTCAAGCGCTATCGGCCCCGCTACAACGTCCGGCTCAAGGACGACAAGAGCTACCCCTTCATCAAGATCACCCTGGCCGAGGAGTTCCCGCGCATCGAGCGAACGCGCAAGCTGCCGGCCGACGGCAGCCGCTACTTCGGGCCCTACGCCTCCGCCACGAGCGTGGACGAGGCGATGAACCTGATCCGGCGCCTCTTCCCGTTCCGGACCTGCACCCTGGACATCCGCGAGGGCCGCAAGGCGATCGAACGGCCCTGCCTGCTGTACCACATCAAGCGCTGCCAGGCGCCGTGCGTGGGCTACGTGGGCAAGGCGGAGTACCGGGCTCAGATCGAGCAGATCGAGCGGTTCCTGGAGGGGCGCTACGAGACCGTCGCCCGCGACCTGACGCGGGAGATGCGGCAAGCCTCAGAGGCGACCGAGTACGAGCGGGCGGCGGCGCTGCGCGACAAGATCCGGGCCATCGAGCGGACGATGGAGTCCCAGAAGATGGCGGCTCATTCGGCGACGGAGGAGGACGTGCTGGGGCTGGCCCGCCAGGACTCCCAGGCCGCCGTGCAGCTCTTCGCGGTTCGGGGCGGCAAGATGGTGGGGCGGGACGTCTTCCTGCTCGACGCGCCTCGCGAGAGCGACGACGCCAGCGTTCTGGCGGGCTTCGTGCAGCAGTACTACAGCCGGGCCGCCAGCATCCCCCCGACGGTGCTCGTGCCCGCGCTCCCCGAAGACGAGGCGGACCTGGAGCCCTACCTCTCCGGCCGGCGGGGAGCGGCCGTCCACCTCCGCGTCCCCCTGCGGGGCGAGAGGCGGGAGTTGCTGGATCTGGCCACGCGCAACGCCGCCGAGACGCTGGCCCGAGAGCACGCCCGCTGGCTGGCCGACCAGGGCAAGACCCTGGCCGCGCTGGAGGAGCTCTCGGAGGCCCTGGGCCTGGGCGGCCTGCCGACCAGGATCGAGTGCTACGACATCAGCACCACCGGCGGGGCCCAATCTGTCGGCAGCATGGTCGTCTTCGAGGAAGGCCGGCCGCGGACCGGCGAGTACCGCCGCTTCCGCATCAAGACCGTCTCCGGTTCGAATGACTACGCCAGCCACCAGGAGGTCCTGCGGCGGCGCTTCGTTCGGGCCAAGTCAGGCGAGGAGGGGAGCGAAGAGGAGCTGCGCTGGCGTCTGCCGGACCTGGTTGTCATCGACGGCGGCAAGGGCCAGCTCTCGGCCGCCAGGGAGGCCCTTGACGGGCTCGGCTACGAGGACCTGTCGGTCGTGGGCCTGGCCAAGGAGCGCGAGGAGATCTTCCTGACCGGCCGCGACGAGCCGGTGCTGCTACCGCCCACGTCGCCGGCGCTGTACCTGATGCAACGTCTGCGCGACGAGGCCCACCGTTTCGCGATCACCTACCACCGCTCGCTGCGGGCCAAAGCCGCGACGCGGTCGGCCTTCGACGACCTCCCGGGTGTGGGGCCGAAGCGCCGGGCGGCGCTGCTGCGGGTCTTCGGCTCAGCCAGGCGCGTCCGGGAAGCTCCGTTGGAGCAGATCGCCGCCGTGCCGGGGATCGGCAAGGCCCTGGCGGCCAGGATCAAGGCCGGCCTGGAGGGGTAGGGCCGGGGCCCTCCGACCGCTCAGTGGCGCGGCCGCACGCCGTCGCCCGCAACCCTGCTATCATCCCGCCTCGTGCGAAGACTTCTGCCGTTCCTGATCCTGATCCTGGGCGCGCTCGCCATCTACATCGATATGCCGGGCTCCCGGTTCATGATCGTGAGCCAGCCCGACGACGGCTTCACCCAGCCCCTCGAGACGAAGCTGGGCCTGGACCTGAAGGGCGGCCTTCAGATCAAGTACAAGGCCGTCTACGGCCCGGGCAACGCCCCGTCGTCGTCCCAGATGGAAGTCATCCGGACGATCATGGAGAGCCGCATCAACACCACCGGTGCGGGCGAGATCGTCGTCCAGACCGTCGGGTCGGACCAGATCCTGGTCGAGGTTCCGGACGTCAAGGATCCGGACGCGGTCCGCAAGCTGGTGGCACAGACCGGTACGCTGGAGTTCATCCTCCTGCCGCCCGAGCAGTACGGGCACATGGACCTGAACACGTACCAGGCCGTGCCGGGCACGAAGCCGGTGCCCTTGAAGGGCGAGAAGATCGACCCGACGCTGCCGGCCCAGTTCACCGGCGCCCAGCTGGATGCCGGCAAAGTCCAGACTGTGTACGACCAGACGGACGGCTGGACCGTCCAGTTCGGCTTCCAGGAGCCCGCCAAGTCGGAGTTCGCCACCTGGACCGGCGATCACCGCAGCGACTACTTCGCCATCGTGTTGGACGGCAAGGTGGTCTCTGCTCCGTTCCTCAAGACGGCCATCACCACCGACACGGGCGTCATCAGCGGCGGCTTCCAGTCGCGCGCCGAGGCGGATGAGCTGACCACCGTGCTCCGCTACGGCGCCCTGCCGTACCCGGTGGAAGAACTGGACGTGAGGGAGATCCCGGCCACGCTGGGCCAGAGCTTCCTCAACCAGACTCTCTTCGCGGGGGCCGTGGGCATCCTGCTGGTGATGCTCTTCATGCTGATCTACTACCGGCTGCCGGGCGTCGTGGCCGACCTGGCCCTGGTCTACTACGGGCTGGTCGTCCTGGCCATCTTCCGCATCATTCCCGTGACCCTGACCCTGGCCGGGATCGCCGGCTTCGTCCTATCGGTAGGCATGGCGGTGGACGCCAACATCCTCATCTTCGAGCGTACCAAGGAAGAGCTGCGGGCCGGCAAGACGCTGATCGCCGCTACCGAGGCGGGCTTCAACAGGGCCTGGAACTCGATCTTCGACTCGAACGTGTCGAGCATGATCACGGCCGCGATCCTGTACTTCTTCGGGTCACCCACTGTGCGCGGCTTCGCCCTGGTCCTGATGATCGGCGTAGCCATGTCCATGTTCAGCGCCATTACCGTCTCCCGCACCATGCTGCGCGGCATCGTGCAGCAGCGCTTCGCCGAGAGAGCCTGGCTGTTCGGGGTAAGCAACGAGGAGTTCCAGGCTCGGGCCCTGCAAGGTCGCTACCGCAGGGAGGGCCGCCGCCATGTTTGACATCATCGGCAAGCGGCTGTGGTTCTTCCTCTTCTCCGGCTTGATCCTCGTGCCGGGGTTGATCTTCATCGTCCTTACGCCCCTCAGCAACGGCAAGCAGGGCCTCCAGTTCTCTGTCGACTACACCGGCGGCACGGTCTGGGAGATCAAGTTCGTCAACCCCGACGCGGATGGGGCGGACGTGGCGCGGGTGCTCACCGAATACGGCATCGTCGAGCCCGAGATCAGCAAGGACACGGCCGGGTACTTCAAGATCCGGATGAAGGAAACCAACCTCATGCCGCCTCCGACGCTGCCGCCGACGGCCGGGCCGTCCTCCAGCGCAAGCCCGGAGGCGTCCTCCAGCGCAAACCCGGAGGCGTCGGCGAGCGCTGCCGCTTCGGCCTCGCCGAGCGCCGAGGCCACGCCCGCGCCAACGCCCCTGCCGTCCGGTTGCGTTCGCCGCATACCTGACGTGGGCAAGCTGGCCGACATCGCAGTCGCCCTTCAGGCCGATCCCAACCTGGGACCGATCGAATGCACCCGGGAGCAGACGACCGTTGGCCCGGTGGTCAGCGGCGAGATGATCCAGCAGACGATCTTGCTGATCTTCGCCGGCTCGATCGGCATCCTGATCTGGATCGGCATCCGCTTCCGCAGCATCAAGTTCGGCGCCACGGCCCTGGCGGCGCTGATCCACGACGTGATCGTTGTCGTCGGCATCTTCGCCATCCTGGGCACGCTCTTCCGGGTCCAGATCGACTCGCTGTTCGTGACGGCGATGCTGACCGTCATCGGCTTCAGCGTGCACGACACGATCGTCGTCTTCGACCGCATCCGGGAGAACAAGACGCGCCATGCCGGCGAGCCGTTCGACCAGATCGTCAACCACTCGATCCTGCAGACGTTCGGGCGGTCGATCAACACCAGCTTCACCGTGGTGCTGACTCTTACGGCGCTGCTGCTGTTCGCCGGCGCGTCAATCCAGTACTTCGTGCTGGCGCTGCTGATCGGTATCGTGTCGGGGACGTACTCGTCGATCTTCAACGCCAGCCCGCTGCTCGTGATCTGGCAGCTGTGGGAGGATCGGCGCCGAGCGCGGGAGCTGGCCCTGGCGCGCGCCTCGCGGCGACGCTAGCGGAAACGGCCTGCGGCGACGCCGCGGTTGATCCGCAGACACGCGGCCGATGAGCCGGCCGTGGCATGCTGAGGGCGTGATAGAGCCCCTGTATCGCTGGCTGCCTCCACGCACCGTGGACGTGGAGCCGGCCTGCCTGGCCCTGGGGGCCGAGGCGGGCATCTCGGAGCGGCTGGTGGGCCTGCTTGCGGCCCGGGGCGTGGACGACCCAGGAGAGGTGCGCAGCTTCCTGGCGCCAGCCACGGAGGCGCTGCACGACCCGCTTGCCCTGCCGGACGCCGAGGCCGCGCTGCGCCGGGTGGCGGAGGCTCGGCGGAGGGGCGAGCGCGTGCTCGTCTACGGCGACTTCGACGCCGACGGCCTGGCGGGCATGGCCATCCTGACGATCGCCCTGCGGCGGCTGGGCCTGGATGCTGCTCCATATGTGCCTGAACGCCTGGGCGATGGCCACGGCCTGTCGCGGCGCGCGATCGAGCTGGTGGCGGCCGAGGGCCGGACGCTGATCGTGACCGCCGATTGCGGCACCAGCAGCGCGGCCGAGATAGAGGAGGCGGCCGGCCGGGGGATCGAGGTTCTCGTAACGGACCACCATCATGCCTCCGCCTGGCCGTCCGCGGCGGTGGCGGTGGTCAACCCGCAGCGGTCCGACAGTCGCTATCCCGAGCGGCGCCTGACGGGGGCCGGAGTGGCCTGGAAAGTGGCCCAGGCTCTGCTGAGCGGCGAGGCAGAGGCCACGGCCGGAGTGGCCGCGGTGGACCTGACCGACCTGGCCATCATCGGCACCGTGGGCGACGTGGCCCCCATCCTCGGCGAGAACCGGGCCATTGCCCGGCTCGGGCTGGAGACCCTGCGCGCCGGGCAGCGTCCGGGCCTGGCCGCTCTGGTGCAACGGGCCGGTCTGGCCCCGGACCGCCTGGACCTCGATTCGATCGGCTTCAGCTTGGCCCCACGCCTCAATGCCGCCGGCCGTGTGGGGGAGGCGGCGAGGGCGGCCCGGCTGCTGCTCGCCCAGGACCGCGAGGAGGCCGCTCGCCTGGCGGACGAGATAGAGGCGGCCAACTCCGAGCGCCGCGATGTGGCGCGGGCGGCGCTGGCCGAGGCCCGCCAGGCGCTCGGTCTGAGTCAGCCTGCCGCGGGGGAGGAGGGCCCGGAGGCCGGCGGAGATGCGCCGGCTGCCCCGTCGCCGGCGAAGCTCCCCGCGGCCCTGCTGGTGCGGGGGGAGTGGCCGGTGGGCATCATCGGCCTGGTTGCCGGGCGCCTGACGGATGAGACGGGCCGTCCAACCGTCGTCGCCTCGCCTGCCACCGGCGAGGAGAGTCTGTTGCGTGGCTCCTGCCGCAGCCCCGAGGGCTGGAACCTGGCCGAGGCGCTGATCGCCTGTGACGACCTGCTGGTCCGTCATGGCGGGCATTCGGCAGCGGCCGGCTTCGACATCGAGGCCAGCCGGTGGCAGGAGTTCGAGGCGCGGTTCGCTGGGCTGGCGCAGGCCGCCCCGCAGCCCAAGGGGCGCCGCGACCTCGAGCTGGACCTCGTGCTGCCGGCCGGCGCGGTCGACTACGAGCTGGTCCGGGAGCTGGGCGCGCTCGCTCCCTTCGGGCCCGGCAACCCCGTGCCGACCCTGGGCCTGACCGGATTCCGGCTCGTTCGGGCAAAGAGCGCCGCCGGAGGGCATACTCAGCTGGTCCTGGGGCGTCAGCGCGACGTGCTCGACGCGATAGCGTTTCGCCGGCCGGAGCTGGCCAGGTTGCTCAAGGAAGGCGATCGCGTAGACGTTGTGGCGAGGGCATCGAGCCGTCGCTTCGGCGGGTACGAGTCCATTCAGCTGGAGGTGCTCGACGTGGCAGCCGAGGGATCCCAGCCCGCCCTGCGAGAGGTAGGAGCGCGGGCGTGAGAGCTCCCCGAACGAAGCCGCCGCTGGGGCCGGTGCTTGCCGCTGCAGGGCTGATTCTGGTCATCGTGGCCACGGTCCTGATCTACCGCACCTGGACGCCCGCCCTGGCCGGCGGGCCGACTGCCTCGCCGACCGCTCCGACCGCGACGGCCATCGCCAGCGGCCCGACGCCGTACGTGTCGCCCCTCGAGGTTCAGGCCAGGACGAGCGTTCCGGGCACTCTGGTCTATGTCAGGGACGACGGGCTGTGGGTCCAGTCGGGGACCGTGGCCAGGCGGATCACCGCGTCGCAGGACGGGTCTTCGGTCTCCGGGCCGACCTGGTCGCCCGACGGGGTCTGGATCTACTACATCGAGACCCGGATCGGTACCGGGCGCTGGTACAACCCCAACAACGGCAACGAGATCGTGGAGTACAAGCTGACCTACCCGGTGCTGTGTCGAATCCATCCCGACGGCACCGGCAGGGAGGAGATCCTGTCCGGCCTCATCCGGAGCGGGTCGCTGCGAACCTTTTACTGGATCAGGCAACCCTCCGTGTCGCCCGATGGCTTGACCCTGGTCGTCATCTCGGACGGGCCCACCTGGCCCGGCGGCTCCGACAACGTGCTCCACCTGGTCACACCCTCCACCCACAAGCTCGGGTCGGCGCTGATGGTGCCCGAGAAGTGGCCCTTCGGTCTGTCCGAGCCGGCCTACTCTCCCGATGGGGGTCTCATCGCCTACGTGATGGAGAACCGCAGCGGCAAGTACGGCGCGCCCAGCATCTGGGTCTACGACCTCAAGGCGAAGGCAGCTCGCCGGGTGGCAGCCGGCTATCGCGATCCGGCCTGGTCCCCCGACGGAAAGTACCTGGCCGCGGCGAGGGTGGATCATGACGATCTGGACGTCGTGGTGCTGGACGCGAGCAGCGGAGAGGAGATCAGCCGGGTGACCATGGACGGGGTTTCGTGGGGGCCGGTCTGGTCGCCGGCGGGCGACGCCCTCATCTACATGCGCTTGCGCGGCAGCGACGTGGACCTGCGGATGGTCCAGGTCGAAGGATCAGGTGAGTCGATGGCCTTCCGCCTGGAGGCCGATTTGACGGACTACAGCGGGCTGGACGGCGGCTCGCGGGCGGCCTGGTACATACCCGGAGCCGGGCCGTCCGAACCGTCCCCCCAGCCGTCTGCGACGGAGTGACCGGAAGACATGAGCACCTACCTTGAGCGGCTTGGCACCCGCACGAAGGCCACCGCGTCGGTCCTGTGCGCCGGCATCGACCCCATGCCGGATGCACTTCCGGCCGGGTTCTCCCGCGACCTGGTGGGGATAGAGCGCTTCTGCGAGATCCTGATCGAAGTCTGCGCCCCTCGCGTGGCCGCCGTGAAGCCGAACCTGGCGTTCTTCGAGGCCTTCGGGTCGGAGGGTATGGCTGCCCTGGAGCGGCTCCGAGCTCGCGTCCCGGCAGGTGTCCTGGTGGTGGGCGACGCCAAGAGAGGGGACGTCGGCACGACCGCGGCCCGTCAGGCGTCGGCCCTGTTCGACATGCTGGGCTGCGACGCCGTCACGGTGAACCCCTACGTGGGCGGGGAGGCTCTCGAGCCCCTGATCGGCAGGGCGGATCGCTTCGCCTACGTCCTGTGCCGGACTTCGAATCCGGGCGCGGCCGAGCTGCAGGGCCTCGAGGTGGCCGGCGGTGCCGAGGATGCGCCGTCGGAGCCGCTGTACGCCCGGGTCGCCCGACGTGCCTGCGGCTGGGGGCCAGGCGGGACGGTAGGGCTCGTCGTCGGCGCTACCGCTCCGCTCGAGCTGGAGCGCACACGAGGGATCGCGCCCCAGCTGGCCATGCTGGTGCCGGGCATCGGCGCTCAGGGCGGCGAGATCGAGTCGGTGATCCACCACGGCCCGGCTACGCAGCCGCCTGCGGGGGCCCAGCCGGGGGGCGGGCTGCTGGTCAACGTCTCACGCGGCATAGCCGGCGCCGCGGCCGGCGCCGAAGGGGCCGCAGCGGCAGAGACGGCCCTGGCGGAGGCAGCGGCCGAGTGGGCGGCGCGTCTTCGGATCGGGCCTTGATCGCGGTCGGGGCGAGGCGCTATAGACTTCGCTCATGAGCAGCAGGCCCAAGCGGCCGGAGCCCGCCCTTCCGTCGTCGCAGCATGAAGTCGACAGCCAGCAGGTGGTGATCCTGAGCGGGCTGTCCGGGGCCGGCAAGACGGCTGCGACGAAGCTCTTCGAGGATCTCGGCTATCGGTCCATGGACAACCTGCCGGGTGAGCTGCTGCCGGCGCTGGCGGACTTGCTGTGGAGCGACCAGGGCCGGTTCGACAAGGTGGCGGTTGTGCTGGACGTGCGCTCGGGGGACGCGGCGGTGGCCCTGGGCGCCATGCGGGGCGCCCTCGAGGGTCGCGGCATCCGGCCCCGGCTGGTATTCCTAGAGGCTCGCGACGACGTCCTGATTCGGCGTTTCTCCGAGACGCGCCACCGCCACCCGCTGGCCGGCCGGCGAGGCATATTGGAGTCGATCGCCGAGGAGCGCCGCGTGCTCGAGCCGGTCAAGGCCGAGGCGGACATCGTGCTCGACACGTCGGATCTGTCGCTGCGCCAGCTCAAGGAGCGGCTCTTCTCCAACCTGAGCGAGACATCGCTCGACGGCCGGCTCGTGTACCAGGTCATCAGCTTCGGCTTCAAGTACGGCGTTCCGCTCGAGGCCGATCTGGTGTTCGACGTTCGCTTCATGGAGAACCCGTACTACGTCGACGAGCTGCGGCACCTGTCGGGGCTTACCCCGGCTGTGCGCGACTACGTCATGAGCCAGCCGATCGCCGGGCGCTTCTTCGAGTTCATGACCGGGCTGCTCGAGCTGACGATCCCAGGCTACAGAGCCGAGGGCAAGACGCGCCTGACGGTCGCCATCGGCTGCACCGGCGGCTACCACCGGTCCATCGTCATCGCCGAGGAGTTGCGAGGCTGGCTGGAAGAGCGCGGCGACGGCCCGGTGGCGGTATTCCACCGCGAGCTGGAGCGCGAATGAGAGTCGCCAACGTGCGCGGAACGGCAACACGCTTGCGGCGCTGGCTGCGGCCCGGCGTGGGGGTCAAGCGCTGGCTGCTGCTGGTCTTCGCCGGTGAGCTGGGCCTGGCCCTGGCCGGGGCCCTGTGGCTGCGCCAGGTCTATCGCGACGTCGAGATCAGCGGGCCCGGCCAGACCGTGGTCTCCGCCCTGACCCTGCAGTTCCTGCCGTACGGCGTGCGGGCACTGATCGTGGGCACGGCAGGCGTGGCCCTGTTCGCCTTCGGCGCCTGGAAGATCGTCCACACCCTGGTCACGCCGTTCGTCCCAGCCGAGGGCGAGCGGTCGCTGCCCGACGTCATCTTCCAGAGGCGCTTCCTGGCCCGTGGCCCGCGGATCGTGGCCCTGGGCGGCGGGACCGGGCTTTCGGCGCTGCTGAGGGGCCTGAAGGAGCACACCAGCAACATCACGGCCGTGGTGACCGTGGCCGACGACGGCGGTTCCTCTGGCCGGCTGCGGGAGTCGCTGGCCATCCCTGCCGTGGGCGACATCCGCAACTGCATAGTGGCCCTGGCGGACGCCGAGCCCCTGATGGGGAAGCTGCTCCAGTACCGCTTCCCGGGCGACGATTCGGACAGTCTGGGCGGCCATCCGATCGGCAACCTGCTGCTGGCCGCGATGTCGTCCGTGCAGGGCGG
>Ga0315550_1001831_pt1 | contig 13095 bp, 13 predicted proteins | sample SalMarSW160190MG_2_FD_203100 | JGI IMG/M metagenome (GOLD analysis project Ga0315550, IMG submission 203100) | Salt marsh sediment microbial communities from the Plum Island Ecosystem LTER, Massachusetts, United States - Salt Marsh Sediment SW1601-90 ... | reverse complement strand
ATTGCTTTAGTCATGTGGCACAGGGCACAAGCGCTCACTTAAATCCCCCTTTTGGAAAGGGGAAAAACTCATAGAAGCACCTCAAACATCTTCCCCCTTTCGTAAAGGGGGATCAAGGGGGATTTCTCTAGGAAACTGTTCAGCCATTGCGCGATACATGACCTCTACCACCTCATCGGTTTCTTCTAGTACCTCCCTGCTAGTGAAGCGTAAAACCTTAAGGCCGACACCGGCCACATAGTCATCACGGTGCCTATCCTTCTCAGCTTGTTCAGCCTCGAAATGCTGTGATCCGTCTACCTCAATAACCAACTTCGTCCTTGGTGCAAAGAAATCGACCATGTAGTTGCCGATTGGCTTTTGGCGATAGAATTGCATGCCCGATAGTTGTTTTCCCCGCAGGCGAGACCAGAGCATACGCTCGCTGCCGGTCATGTCTTTACGCAATTGACGTGCCCGGTATTTCAGGTGTGCCTTGTATCGAAGCATGGTTCACATTGAGGCAACTCCACCTTTTCATAACAAACTATTGGTCGCATGACCTCACGTCAAAACTTATGCCCCTTGTGGGAGGGGATTAATCCGCGAATAAAGGGGAGGGGAAAGTTTGTATTTCCCACTCACTTTGAGATATTTTTATTATTATGCTCTCATTCCTTATTTTTTGTCAACAACACTGAAGCGTTAAAATATTCTAATATCTCGGTTTTACTACTACTTTCAGGACCGCCTCCTTTGTTCTGAGCGCATCCTTTCACTGATCTTTTCCAGCCTTCTCCTATGAGCTATCAGCTATGAGCTTCCTTTCGCTTTCAGCTTTCAGCTTTGCGCTCTCTCTTCTCCTTGATTCCCATTGAAACCAAATCCTCCTTCTAGTACACTGCCTTGAAGCAAGAGAGGTTGCCATTGCCGCGGGAGATCCAAAAAGACAGCGTTATGAACGGCCTGCAAATCCTGATCGGTCTGGGTGGGTTATTCGTCGGGACCATGGTCTATCTGATCGACAGGCCTCCGGAGGCAACCTATTTCCTCCACTTCAGCAGGATTAAGATAAGCCTTTACGGCATCCTTCCCCATGTATTCGGCGCGATCGGAAACAGCCTCCCCGATTTCCTCCATGTGTTTTCCTTTATCATGCTAACCGCAGGGCTCCTTTCCTGGGGGAAAAGGGGCTCTCTGGCGATCTGTCTTGGCTGGTTCTCCATTGACCTCATCTTTGAGCTATTCCAAAGATTCAATGCCCTTCCCTTGAAAATAATCCCCACATGGTTTAAGGGTATGCCATTCCTGGAGAACACCGGAAACTACTTCAGGCAGGGGACCTTTGACCTTCTTGACTTGATTGCCATCGTCCTCGGCGCCGTGACAGCGTATTTCGTGCTGCTCGCAACCAATAAAGGCGAAGGAAACTTTTTTTCAAAGGCATGAAAAGCTTTCCTCTTATTATTGTCCCACTCGGGGATTGGGAGAAAAACCCTCGCCTTTAGGCGAAGACTTTAGTATGCCCGAAGGACAGGAGAAACCGCAGAATACCCGCCTGCCTGCGGAGCGCCACGGATATTGAAACCATGACCCAGCAACCGCAAGCACTTGGTGCCTATGCCGAACCTAGGCAAAGGCATAGCGGGCAGGTCGAACAAGGAATATCGAATGTCGAAGTGATCCCTTCATAATTCTGCGGTTCCTTGTTCACTATTCGATATTCAATCTACGGTGTTTCCGGGATGGCGAGTCGAATTTATTCGACGAAGCCATGTCAGCCCGCCAAGCTACCGGCTTCAGCCGGTAGTAATTGACTTCTCATCTCAACTCATAATCTGTACGTCATCCGTTATTACATGTAGCCTGATATGAATTACAGAGCCTAACAGAGCATGAAAAAAAGAGGGGATCGGCGCCAATCCCCTCTCTCTATCCCATGGTAGGCACGACGGGATTTGAACCCGTGACCTCTACCGTGTCAAGGTAGCGCTCTCCCCCTGAGCTACGCGCCTTCTATGGTGTGTCTATCAATTCCCCCCTTGTAGTGTCAAGCAAAATCGCTGTTCGCCCCCTTGCTCAAAATGATCAACCCAATCCTGATATACTGAAGCCCCGAGGCTATGGTCAACAAACCTGCCAGCCAGAACATATAGGGGTTGAAGAACGGTATATCGATATAACTGCTTGACAGCACGATGAGTACCGTTGCCAGCTGTATGCACGTGGTTGCCTTGCTCAAGATCGATGGGTGAATGGTGACCGGGTAGTGGGTCAGATAAAAAACCAGTACGCCGAGGAGGATAATCACATCCCTGCTGATTACTAACACGGTGAGCCAGGAGGGAATCATCTTAAATATGGCCAGGATGATGTACGCGGTGCTGAGGAGGATCTTATCGGCCAGCGGATCAAGGTGTGCACCCAGATTGCTCTTCTGATGAAAGACCCTGGCAATACAGCCATCAAGGGCATCACTGATAGTTGCAATACCGAAGATCACCAGCGAGGCAAAGGTCCGACCATTGATCATGTATATGACGAAAATGGGGACTAAAATGACCCGTAAAACAGTGATCATGTTCGCAACGGTCATCTTCTCACCACCGTGAATCCCTGGTCGCTTACCTCGCTGATATCAAATAAAAACGGCTTCTTGGGGTGGTTCAAGGCCTTCTTTGCCAATCCCTGTGCATCCCCCTTGAGCTTTATGGAAACGCTCACGAACTCTCGCTTTAATCTGCTTTCTATCACCGACTTGATTTCAGGAAAATTATTGGTGAAGAACTCCTTGATATCGTGAAGATCCTTATAGCGCTTCAGGCCCTTGAGGGTAATGATGATTTGATTCGCCGCCTCTTCTGTGGGTTTAAAGGCGTCCACTATATAGGGAACCAGGTCGTGAGCCCAATCGTTAATGGCCAACTCTATGGCGCTTTTCACCTCGCCCTGGTCACGGCTCGGCTTTCCCTCCCTGAATCCCTGGGCGATGGTTATGCCATCCGCCACTCGTATGGCCTTGAGATATACCGATGCCGTTGATTCGGCGGACATGGTTGCTTCCCCTGTGATCACCACCTGGGCGGATAGCAGTTTTCCCCACTTCACCGCGCCTTCATTGATCAAATGTATCTGGAGCATGCCCTTATCGTAGCTCTCTTCAGGAGGGAAGAAAGACCGATTGATGACCTTGAATCCCTTTTCTTCAAAGGCCTGGCTCAGAAAGATCTCCGTAAGGCTGAGGGACGTCTGGGCGGAGGGATCGGTCCACCAACCAGACTCAGAAGACCCCTTGCCCTTTTCCGATACCATGAGAAGCACGTCGACCTGGATGGTGTCCCTTTCGCTCAGGCCCATATTTTCGAGCATGGCTTCCAAGACAGCTGTATTTACCCGAGCCTTTATCAGCACCCTCACGTATTTATCGGCTGTAAACTCCGTGATTACTTGATAATCCTGTATGTGCTCCTTTGCCCTGGAAAGTATCTCCTCATACAAACGCTGAAAGTTGTTCGCCATACCCCGGGGCCCCAGCCTCTGAACGAGGTATTCCTCAACAGCCATTGAGAATGCCCGGGAGATGGCTTCATTTCGGGCTTCAGCAACATTCTCACCAATGATCATCCCCGTTCCTGTTGCAATCCCCTCTTGGTTAACGGGCCCCCCAGTTTCCTGAGCAAAGGCCCGGTCAGCTACTGGTAAAAAAGCTACCCAAAGCAATAAGACGAGCATAGTGAGGTTCACGAAGTTTCGCATGCCGTATAAAAAAGGGTGATGCCTCTCAGTGCACCGTGTATCTTTAAGGGAAATCCTGTGATTCATAAAAGGCCCTTCATCGAGTCCTTAGAATAACCGTAAATCCTCCTTGAGCCTTCTGATAGCCAACACCGCCTCGGCTCCCGACATCGAATCCATCGGCCCGAAGATGCTCTCCTTCATACCGCCTTTGGCCTCGATGATACCCCTGGTGGTACAGACCATAACCGCATTAAAGTAGGGGACATCGTTTCTCACATCGACAAAGGGGGAGGTGCTGCCTTGATATTCATCCTCCAATGAGGGATCACTGGTAAGGGTGCCGATAATGTCAGTGATCATGACGGCGTAGCTTGCCCTTAAGATGGATTCATCGGGGGCAAAGGTTCCGTCAGCAAAGGTATCGAGGCCCTTGATGCCAAGGGTAATGACTCTCTGCACATCAGCTCTGAGCGGATGATCCTTTACATCAGGTGGAATGGGAACCTCACCCATCGTTGGGGCTTTGAAGGCCTCATAGATCTTGTCCAGCCTCAGTTCCTGGATAAATAGGGCCGCAACGTCAATCCTTCTCACCTTCTCGAGCAGGGCTATCCTTTTCCCGGTGAGTGTGGCGGGCATAGCCCTTTCGATTTTTTGGACCAGCGTAAGCTGATGATCCGCCTCCCTCATGAGTGTCTTGTTGATTTCCAGCACCTTCTTGAATGCACCGGCTGCATCGCTGAACCGCAAGGCCTCCTTATACGCAAGACCCATATGGTAGTAAGGATCGGGCATTTCCGGTAAGCCCCTGAGTGTTTTCATGGCATCTTTAAAGTAGCGCTCTACCTTCTCCAGCCACCCCTCACCCTTTTGTTGGGTGTAGAGGCGCATATATCCCACATACACCAGCGCCTTCTCCGGTTTCCCCTTGGCCAATTCCTCTGCCTTTGACAGGTATTGAAATGCAGCCTTAAAATTACCTCTGTATCCAAGGACAATTGCTAAGCCTCGATACGCAGCAGCGTATTTGCGGTCAAACTCTATTGCTACCTCAAACTCACGTTCCGCATCCGTAAGCTTGCCCTTCTCCAGTAACCTCATACCGCTCTGTGTATGGTGTTCAGGGGTACCGAGGGTGGGTATGGGCACAATTGCCCTTGGGGCACAATTGCCTATGAGAAGAACTGCGGCAATAATACCCATGAGAGCCAAAAAACCCTTCCTCCAGGTAAGGCCATCCATAACCCCTAACCTCCTGCTATTCTTTGAGCTCTGTCCAGCAGAATGTAAGTCTAAAGAAAATGCCCTCAAAGGTCAAGCTATTGCCAAAATGCCCGAACTGTATCGATTATCTTCGACCGATCCTCGGGATTTACCCAGAAAACCTCTGGATCGGCCTTGAACCACGTAATCTGTCTCTTCGCATACCTCCTCGTATCTCGCTGGATGAGCCTGGCCGCCTCATCCAGATTCCAGTCTCCTTTCAGATAGCCAACAATATGCCGGTAACCGATGGCCTTTATGGGCTTGAGCTCAGGGCTATACCCCTTCGAGAGAAGCCCCTCAACCTCGCCAACGAGTCCGGCGTCAATCATCGAGAGGGTCCTTGTGTTGATCCTGCCATAGAGGACTTCCCTGTTAACGTGAAGGCACAGATGGAGCGTGGCAAATCTCCTCTCAGAAAAGCCATGCTCCTGGGTCAGCTCTGAAAATGCCCTTCCCGTAAGATCGATCACCTCCAAAGCCCTGATAACCCGTATCGCATCCATTGGGTGGATCCTCTCTGCCGCCTTGCTGTCAATCCTGCACAGCCGCTCATAGAGAGAGGCCAATCCTCTCTCTTTATACTCCTCCCACAGGTCCCGCCTCAATTCTCGCTGGGAGGCAGGGCACCTGAATAGGCCGCCCATGAGGGCCTTCACATAGAGTCCGGTACCTCCTACCACTATGATGGGGGTATCCTTCCTTTGACAATCATCTATTATGGGAAGGGCACGGGAGAGGAAGAGGGCGGCGTTGAACTCCTGATCTGGATCGACGATATCGATCAGATGATGAGTAACGCCCTTTCTTTCGGACGTCGGCAGCTTTGCAGTGCCTATATCCATGCCTCGATACACCTGCATGGAATCCGCGCTGAGTATCTCAGCCCCAAAGAGCGAGGCTAATTCAATAGCCAACCCGCTTTTTCCGGAACCTGTTGGCCCGCTGAGTATGAGCAATCTTGGGAGCGTCTCTGTCATATGATAAGAAACACCACGAGCAAAGGAGGACTGTTAAAGTACACCCTTCAGTACCTGACGTTCTTTAGATAAAGCCCCCCTGGAGGGGCTTTGGCCCCGGCCTGCTGCCTATCCTTGGACACCAGTATCTCGTGAAACTCCTTGACGCTCATCTCTCCGGTGCCTGTCTTCGCAATTGTCCCCATGAGATTTCTGACCATATGTCTCAGAAAGCCATTCGCCTCAAGCTCAAATACAAGGAGACTTCCCTCCCGGATGCTGAGTGCTGCCCGAATTATGGTGCGTATTGGGTTGGTTTGTCCGTCTCCCGCAGAGCAAAAAGCGGAAAAGTCGTGAGTCCCGGTGATAATATCCAGGCATTCCTTCATGGCCTTCATATCGAGCGAACGTGCTATGTGCCAGGCATAATGTCGAAGGAAAGGGGATCTGAGACCCTCGTTATAGACCCTGTACTCATACACCTTGCTCTTCGCATCATATCTGGCATGAAACCCAGGAGGTGCATATTCTGCCTGTTTGATAATGATGCTTTCGGGAAGCAAGGAATTGAGGCCTTTAAAAAAAATTGTGGGGGTCAGGGTTGTGGAAATCCTGAAGTTCGCTACCTGATTGAAGGCATGTACTCCCGCATCCGTCCTTCCGGAGCCGATCAGCGTAACAGGTGTACCCACCATAAGACCGATCTTCTCCTCTATGGTCCCCTGTATGGTGGGCTGATCAAGCTGTCGCTGCCACCCGAAATAGCCTGTTCCATCGTAGGCAATCACCAATTTGATGTTATGCTCACCTTTTTTCTCACCCACGATCTCTTCCCCTTGCCGAAGCGGCAGCCAGAGTTATTATTCGATGCTTCACGTGGACGACACACCCCGTGCCCTTTTCTGTCTGGAATTTCTCAACAGTAAGCGCCATGATCAAGGAAGTGGGTCTTGAAGGCCAAAAAAGGGGAAGATCCATGAGACCTTCCCCTTTATAAGTGATGTCGTATATTCAGATTATCTCTTTGAATACTGGAATCTGGCCCTGGCAGATCGCTGTCCATACTTCTTGCGTTCCTTTATTCGGGAGTCCCTGGTGATGAAGCCTGCCTTTTTTAAGGGCAATCTGAACTCTTCATTTATCTTCAAAAGGGCGAGGCTTATGCCATGTTTAATAGCTCCAACCTGGCCGGAGAATCCTCCCCCCTTCACATTCACCATGATATCGTACCTTCCCATGGTATTGGTGAGCTCCAGAGGTTGGTTGATAATCATTTTGGCAATTTCGGTAGTGAGATACTCGTCTATGGGTCGCCTGTTTATGATGATAGTTCCCTCACCCAGTTTCATCCAGACCCTTGCGATCGCGCTCTTCCTTTTACCAGTAGCGTAATACCTGTCTTCCGCCATTTAACTCTCCAAATTAACCAGTTGTTGGGCTTGATGAGGATGGTTTGGACCCGTGTAGATCTTGAGTTTTTTCAGCTGTCTTCTGCCGAGACTCGTTTTGGGAAGCATCCCCTTTACCGCGAACTTGATGATGTTCTCTGGCTTTTTTTCGAGCATCTGTCTCGCCGTGGTCTCTTTTAGCCCACCGACATACCCGCTGTGCCGGTAATAGATCTTTTTATCCAGTTTAGCCCCGGTTAATGCAATCTTATCCGCGTTCACCACGATTACATAATCACCGGCATCCATATGAGATGTAAAGATGGCCTTGTGTTTCCCCCTGAGGATGGTTGCGATTTCGCTGGCCAATCTCCCGAGGATCTTATCCGATGCATCGACAAGATACCACTTTTTGTCTATCTCATGCTCTTTTGCGACAAAGGTTTTCATCTCACTGTATCCAACTTCCCTTTTGCCCTTACTAACCGGCTGCTAGTATTATAGGTTATTGCTAAAGTTGTTTCTTTTAAATAACTTTCACGGTATTGTCAAGGATATTTACAAGAATTTCATATTGACAGTGAAAAATATACCTGTTAATTGATCGGGTAATTGAAATATTCAAGGATCCTATGCGCCCGTAGCTCAGTTGGATAGAGCGCCGGGCTTCGAACCCGTAGGTCGCAGGTTCGAGTCCTGCCGGGCGCATTCTGGCATCCGGTGGGCCGTTAGCTCAATTGGTAGAGCAACTGACTCTTAATCAGTAGGTTATAGGTTCGATTCCTATACGGCTCACCAATAATTTCAATTCATGAGCTGGTAGCAGTTTCCGTCACATTGTGGGATGTGACAGTTTTGTGACAGGTACCATTTTGGGAAGCGGTCAATCCGTTTAAGAGGTTGACCGCTTTCTTTTTATGCTCCTCAGGCGCAAGGGAAAGGGATCTTACCGGGGGAATGTAGGTGTCTGGGAGCGCTTCTTTCAGGTACCTGGCGTTATAAAAGAGAAGCCCGCGTCCCTCAGAGGTGAGCTTCGAGGCTTCTGCATTCTCTATGAGATCCATGAATTCCCCCAGGGCGAGCTTTGCCTTGGTGGGGTCCTCAGCCTCGATGAATGAACGGGCAGCCTCCAACTTTGACTGAAGAGCGCTGGCCAAGGCTATGTCAATCACCCAGCCGAGGTCCATGGACTCATCGAGATAAACCTCTATAGTCTCCAGGAAGACCATAAAGGAGAGGTCCCTGGGTGGCGCCGTGGGGCCGATGGTCTTTTTCTTTACTTTAAGGGATTCCTCAATCTCACGGGCAATCTTCGCACCTTCCTCGCTCGCTGACCCTTCCTCCATGAATATCCACTAGGGCTCGATCTCGATCTCCCGAATGGCGGGAAGCCCCCGGCTTATAAGTTCAAATCCTCCTTTTGTTTCTCCAGGGAGGATATTTGGAGCGTCTCCGCTGGAAAAACCGGCGATTCCACGATTCCCCAGACCGCCATTCCAACCAAGAGGAGCACGAATTCCAACAGGAACCATTTCTTCAGGATTTCTCCTAATGGATAGAACTTCATCAAAGGTTCGAGTTTTAGTCCCACGAGGCATTGTGAGACCCTCGCTGCTGAGGGCTTTACCACCACGGGGCAAGCGGATGTCGATATCGATATTCCATATCTCGCCTGTATTGGCAGCCGGATTGGTAATGGTGTACCCGTATGTATAAAGACCTGTTGTTGAGTTATAGGTAATCCCAGCCTGCACCCCAGCCTCTGTGAAGATAGGGACAGGGATACGACCGGTATCCTTGGCATAAAGGGCCGTGCCAAGCCCTAATAAAACCGAGGAGAGAGCTACTATCGTTAGAAATTTCCGGTTCATTTCCTCCCTCCTTTTTTAACTTGTTAATTCCCTGTAGCGACTCGACTTGAGCTCGCCGAAAGTCTTGCTGCAGGGTGGTTCATGGTTATCCCAATGCAATCAACATTGATTGAATCGTAAGAAGTCTTTTTACCTGTCATTGCGAGGAGTGCAGCGGTTGCGAGGCATAGCCGAAGCAAACTCAGAGCCGGCTGCTCATAAAAGCCAAGGTTAATGGTCAAACCTCAGAGAAAAAGAGATTCTTCGCTGCGCCCGGAAAAGGCTCCGCAATCTCGTAAATTCAAGTAGTTACATTGAAGGAGATTGCTTCGCTCCCGCCCGCCTCGCCTTGCGGACTCGCATGGCGGGCAGGTCGCTCGCAATGACACCGATGTCGACTTTTTTTGAAACCATCAACATCGATATGATATAATTCGCAATCAGGCGTATATTAACAGTTCTAATCCTCAAATCCTACCAGTGAATAGCTGTGCTCCGGCTGCCGTTCCTAAAGTCCTTTTTCCCTTATGCCCGAGCCGATTATGTATTTCCATAGCATTTTGGGCCGAAAAAGCCGATCATTTTGCCTGTTTTTTCCTTCCTTGCCCTCTGAAACGGCCTTTATCATTGTTATTTCACCAGGGAAGAAACCGGGCCAAAACATACAGTCTTATTTGGGTGCTCTGCGTTCTTGAGCGACTGCAAGGAACATTCGAGAGATAGAACAATGCACGGTAAAACTGTACGGGGTTTACTTTCCTTCCTGCTTTCTATATAAAAAGCGGAAAAGAAAAGGAAAATGCACCATGAAACAACTCATGAGGAACTGTGTTGAAAGGCTGAAGCCATACCCCCCTGGGAAACCCATCGAGGAGCTCGAGAGGGAACTGGGGATAACGGGCTCCATAAAACTGGCCTCAAACGAGAATCCCCTGGGTCCTTCGCCCAAGGCTGTCAAGGCCGTTACCGAAAACCTGAAGAACATCCACCGGTATCCCGACGCTAATGCCTATTATGTGCGGGAGAAACTGGCGGGTAAATTCGGACTCCCAATGAACAGGGTCATAGTCGGAAATGGTGCGGACGAGCTTATAGAACTGGTTGCCAAGGCCTTTCTCTCGCCCGGTGAGGAGGTCGTTATTCCGGAGCATGCATTCTTATTGTATGAAACCTTAGCCCTCAGTTTTGATGGAAGAGCAGTGACAGTGCCGCTTTCTGATCTTTCTGTTGACCTTAAGGCAATGATCAGGGCAGTGACCCCATCCACAAAGATCGTTTTCATCAACAACCCCCACAATCCCACGGGAAAGGCTATCACCAGGGCAGAAATTTCCCGGTTTCTGAGGGAACTTCCTCCGGATGTGATCGCCGTGCTGGACGAGGCCTACATCGACTTTTCCACCGATCCCGATGTGGGGAGCGGATTGGAATTCCTAGACTCATATCCGCTGTTGGTGGTCCTTCGTACCTTCTCAAAGATCTATGGGCTGGCAGGGCTGAGGCTGGGATACGGATTTGCCTCCGAGGCCATAACAGGTGCGCTCAATCGGGTCAGACAACCCTTTAACGTGAATTCTCTTGCCCAGGTAGCGGGCCTGGCTGCACTGGATGATGATGAGTTCGTTGAAAGAACCCTTTCCCTGACCAAGGAAGGGCTTGCCTACCTCTATGGAGAGCTCGATAGGTTGGGCCTCGCCTATATTCCAACCCAGGCCAATTTTCTGCTCATCAAAACCCCGCTCGGTACTCGGGAAACCTACGAGCGCATGCTCAAGCAAGGCGTCATCATTCGGCCCATGGATAGCTATGGGCTGGAGGGCTATATCAGGGTGAATGTAGGGCTTCCCGAGGAAAACTCTCGATTTATCCACACCCTGGAGAGCGTTATCGCCTGAGGTGAACCGCGTAATAACCATAGATGGACCAACGGGATCAGGGAAGAGCACCGTAGCTCGTATGCTGGCCGGGAGGCTCAACTATCGGTATCTCGATACAGGCGCCATGTACAGGGCCATCGGGCTTGCGATTGTGAGGGCCGGGATCGACATAAAAAACGAGGAAGCGGTGGAGCGAATATGTAAAGGCGTGGATATCCGCCTCATCCATCAGGGGGACGAAGAAAAGGTATTCCTGTGGGATGAGGATGTCACCAGAGCAATAAGAGAGCCTCTTATAGATATGATGGCGTCGAATGTATCCACCCTTCAGCCAGTACGAAGGATCATGGCCAGGCTTCAGAGGAAGAGAGGCTCTCAGGGCCCGTTGGTGGCAGAGGGCCGCGACATGGGAACGGTGGTATTCCCAAAGGCCTCGCATAAATTCTATCTCGACGCATCAATCGAGGTACGGGTAGATCGAAGATTCCGGGAGAGGATAACAAGGGGTGAGCCCACCTCGCGGGAAACGGTAAAGCAGGATCTCATCAAAAGGGATACTCAGGATATAAATCGCAGATATGCCCCCCTGAAACCTGCAAAGGATGCCATGGTCATAGATACTACCCATTTAAGCCCCAAGCAGGTAGTAGAAAAGATTTTTCACGAGATCAATATAAAGGGTTAGTGTAAAAAATCCACGCCCAGAGGACGTGGCTTTGTCCGGAACCCCCTGGAAAGGGACCGAACGCATGCCCTCAGATTATGGGATTGTCGGAGTAGTGGAGTGTTGGAGTACTGGTATAGAATTGAAAGAAGGGTTTTGAAAATCAGGAAAAAGCCTCACCAACACCTTTTCCCATGGACCGTGAGTGGAGGGTATCTGCTATGATGGTTTTCAATACTCCACTCATCCAATACTCCCTGGCCCAGACCTATATAAAGGCACTCTTCTCCTCATGGTTGCTACTATGAATATAGCTCGGGCATTTGCGTATTTTCACAAGTCGCACCAGGGCGGGCCATCACTCCCTGTGATGGAAAGAACCATGACCGGCAAAGCCATGGTCTCTGACCACATTAAGGCAAGGTGATTTTCCGAGACAAAATAAATGATTGAATATTGATAAAAATTTTGTTAAAATATATATTTGTAGTTTTAATAATAACAATCTATCTATGAGGGGGACGAGTGTTAATGGGTGAACAAACAGATAAAATAAAAGACGAAACAAAGGACATACAAGACGAGATGATTGAACAAGAAACAAAGGATTCCGATACCAAGGAGGCTGATCATTTTGATGATCCCGGTGACACGGTTCAAGAGCCAGACCAAATCGATATGGAAAAGATGTACGAGAAGAGCCTGCGACAGATCCAGGAAGGTGAGCTGACCAGAGGACAGATTATCAAGATAGATGAGGAGCAGGTGCTCGTGGATATTGGTTATAAATCAGAAGGCATCATCCCTATTTCGGAGTTTAAGGATTCAGAGGGAAACATAACGGCACATGTAGGGGATGAGGTTGATGTGGTATTGGAAAGAAAGGAAGATGATGAAGGCCTTGTGATCCTTTCCATGGAAAAGGCGAAAAAGATCAAGGTGTGGGACCATGTGAGGGATGTGTACAGGGAAGATGGCTCTATCCGAGGGAAGGTGATGTACAGGGTGAAAGGCGGCCTCTCGGTTGATATAGGTCTCCCTGCCTTTTTGCCCGGCTCCCAAATCAATCTTCACCCCATCAGGGACCTTGATTCCCTTGTCGGCAAGGAATTGGAACTAAAGATCCTAAAGTACAACAAAAGGAGAAACAATATCATCGTTTCTCGAAGGGCCATCCTTGAGGCCGATAGGATGAAACAAAAGGCCAAAACCTTAGCTCTCATAGAAGAGGGTTCAGTGGTGGAAGGTACCGTCAAGAATATTACCGATTACGGGATCTTCGTAGATCTCGGCGGCATAGATGGGCTCCTCCATATAACGGATATGTCTTGGGGAAGGGTTTCTCATCCCTCTTCGATATTTAATATCGGGGAGAAA
>Ga0315550_1001829_pt1 | contig 13112 bp, 10 predicted proteins | sample SalMarSW160190MG_2_FD_203100 | JGI IMG/M metagenome (GOLD analysis project Ga0315550, IMG submission 203100) | Salt marsh sediment microbial communities from the Plum Island Ecosystem LTER, Massachusetts, United States - Salt Marsh Sediment SW1601-90 ... | reverse complement strand
GAGAGCTGCGTTTTCCTGTGCCTGAGAAGCTCAAACTCGGCCCCGGAAAGACGGCCAATGTGCTCCGCTACGAGCCCATTCTGCTCACCGAGCTGACCGTGCCCAAGGACGCCGCGCCCGGTCAGAAGCTGGCTATCCGCGGCGAGGCTCAATGGGTCGTCGGCGGGCCGCAAACCGTTGGCCAGAGCAGCACGGTCGAGCTTAACCTGCCGATGGTGTCACCGGGCCAGGAGGGCGAACCGGCCCACAAGGACGTCTTCGAAGAAGCCGCCTACTCTATGCCTGTGCCCGCGAACAAAGCCAAGCACATCAAGCTTCATACCATGCTGAAGCCGGCCAAGGTCCAGCCCGGGGGCAAGGCCAGCGCCTTGTTAGGCGTGGACATCAAGAAGGGGTTTCACCTGCAGGCCCATCTGCCCGGCGCCCAGGGGTTGGTCGGTGCGGATTTGTTCCTCGTTCCACCGCCCGGTGTCAGCGCCGGCAAGCCGGTCTTTCCCCAAGGCCAGACCCGCGAGGTTAAATACTTCGGCAAGGTGAACGAGTACGTCGGGCAGGTCACCTTCGCAGTGCCGCTCGAGGTGTCCGCCGAGTACGCTGGCGACCGGCCCTTGGAAGGGCTGTTGCTCTACCAGGCCTGCGACGAGAAGACCGGGGTCTGTTTTCCGCCCCAGCACGTGGCCTGGACGCTGGAGTTGCCGCTCAGCAAGTAACGCGGCCGTGCCCTTTTGGCTACTGAATCCGCTGCATACGCTTGAGGAACTCTTGCGGACCGGTTAGGCCGATGACCCGCTGATCTTCCGCTTCGAGAATCTGGCCACTGCTGTCCACGAAAACGGTTACCGGTGGGGCGAAGATGTGGAAGCGCCGTTGCAGCTTCTTGACCTGCGGGTTGCCCCGCTTGGTTAAATCCGCCTTGATGGCTACGAAGCGTTGGGCCTCCTTGACCACCGCCGGATCGACGAAAGTGGTAGCGTCCATCTCGCGGCAGGGAATGCACCACTCGGCCGTGAAGTCGATCATGGCCGGCTTGCCCTCCGCCTTGGCCCGGCCCAGGGCCGCGTCAACGTCGTAGTCCCACTGGATGGCGACGGCTTCGGGTCTGACCATGGCCAGGCCGAACAGCAGCGACAGAACCATGCCGCCGACGCCGGCTGTGCGCAGTCGCCGCATGGAGTTCTTCTCCGCGGCCAGGTAAATGGCCGCACCGAGCAGCGCAACCACCGCGCATAACACCGCCATGGCCAGCAAGCCCGTCCAGTCGCCTGTGGCTAAATGAGCGAAGTAAGCCGCCCCGACCAACAGCAGCAGCCCCAGGAACTTCTTGACTTTGTCCATCCACGGGCCCGGCCGCAGGAAGGCACCGCCCACCACGGCGGCAATGATGAAGGGAACTCCCAGCCCCCAGCCCATGGTGAACAACACGCTAAACCCCAGGGTGGCGCTCTTTTCATTGGCGATCCAGGCCAGGACGCCGGCGATCACCGGACCGATACACGGCGAGGCGATCAACCCGGACACCAAGCCCATCACAAACGCGCCGGCCAGGTCGCCTCTGCCCTGCACTTGTAGTTTGTCGCGCAGGCCGGCCGGTATCTCCAGGTCATAGGTGCCAAACATGCTCAGGGCCAGCAGGATAAAGAAGGCGCTGAACGCGGCCAGTACCAGGCTGTTCTGCAACAGGCCGCCGATCAGCCCCCCGGTCAGCGCCGCGACCACTCCCAGCGTGGCGTAGACCAGCGACAGGCCCAGCGTGTACACCAGCGCGGAAACCACTCGCCGAGCTGGCGTGGCCTGTTTCCCTCCCACCAGTACCGAAACGACAATGGGCACGATGGGCAGCACGCATGGAGTCAGGGCCAGCAACATGCCGCCGAGCAGAGCTAGCCCCAGCACCAGGACATAGTTACCTGCCGCCAGACTGGAGGTCAGCTTCTCGCTTAGTTGGACGGCAAAACTCTGCTCGCCGTTGCCCGCCGAGGGCCCGGCCGACGCCGCCACCCAGACCGTCCACATTAGTACATGTGCCTGCACCGCCGATTAATCCTCTTGCGTAACTGCTGCAACCGGTCCCGAATTATAGATATCGGCTTTGTTACGAACAATTCCAGGCCGTTGTTCCCGGCCCGGCCCCGATAAGCGATGAACCGCGACCGAGCTCGACGCCGGCCGCCGCACAGGTCGCGGCGTCCCTACGTCTTAGCGCAGCTTAATGGTGGCCAGGGCCAGGGCGGCGAAGATCACGCTGAGCAGCCAGAAGCGGGTCACGGTCTGCGTCTCGGTCCAGCCTCCCACCTGGAAGTGGTGGTGAATCGGGGCCACGCGGAACAGGCGCCTGCCCTTGGTGGCCTTGAAGTAGCCCACCTGCAAGATGACCGACAACGCCTCTATGACGAACACCCCGCCCACGATGAACAGCATCAGCTCATGCCGGGTGACGATGGCCACGTATCCGATGATCCCCCCTAGCGGCAACGATCCCGTGTCGCCCATGAAAACCATGGCCGGGTGGCAGTTGTACCACAGAAAACCCAGACAAGCCCCGGTCATGGCTCCGCAAATGATGGCCAGCTCCCCGCTGAAGGGTACGTGCGGGAGCAAGAGATAACCCGCCCACTTGGCATCACCCACCAAAAACGCAATCATCATAAACACGAAGCTGCACACCGCCACGCATCCCGAGGCCAACCCGTCCATGCCGTCGGTCAGGTTCACCGCGTTGCTCGAACCGGCGATCACGATGACCGCCACGGCCATGAAGGCCCCCACGCTCAAGGCCAGGTTGCCTTTGTAGAAGGGCACCGTCAGTACCTTGTAGGTGGGTATCTGTTCCAGACCGACCACGGCAAAGCTCTCGAAGTTGTTCTTGCCGTGCTGATAGATGAAGTAGCCTAGCATCACGCCCAGGCCGACCTGAAAGAGCAGTTTCTGGTACATGCGCAGGCCGCCGCGCGTTCCACTGCCCCGGTGATTACTGAGTTTGAGCCAGTCGTCCACGCCGCCCAGAGCCCCCAGCCAGACCATGCACAGTAAGCCCATGCGCACGTAATAGTTGGTCAGGTCGGCCAGCAACAGGGTGCAGATCAGCATGGCCGGCATGATCAGCACGCCGCCCATGGTCGGGGTGTTGGCCTTGTCGCGGGTCATCTCGTTGAGCGAGGCGTGGTCAAACTCGGGCACGTCGCCGAGCTTGCGGCGAACCAGGATCCGGATTACCCGGGGCCCCAGAATCCAGACCGTGCCGAAGCCCAGGAGGATGCTGATGGTGGCCCGGAACAGGACGCTCTTGTAGGCGTAGTTGGCCCCTTCCAGCAGGTAATCGAACAGATGATATAACACGGCCTCTCGCAGTATGGGTTGCCGGTGGCAACGCCGAATGCCTTGCCACCAGGCGCGGGTGCTCTTATCTTGTCGTCACGGCGCCCTCCGCGCCCCGGTTTAGCGCTTCGAGGATTCGTTCGAGCTTCATCACCCGCGACCCCTTGATCATGGCCAGGTCGCCGGGCCGCAGCCAAGTCTTCCTAGCCTTGGCCGCCGCCCTCGCGTCGGGGTAATGCCGGCAGGCCGTCCGCGCGGTGCATTCTTCGGCCACCACTCGCGAGCGCTCCCCCACGGTTACCAGCATATCGACCTTCCCGGCCGCGACTCGTTTCCCGACCGCGCGGTGCAGCGACTCGCTCTGAGGCCCCAACTCACCCATGTCCCCCAGGACCAGCACGCGGCGCCCTTCGGTAGGCAAGGCCTCCAGCACCGCCAGCGCCGCGGCCACACTGTCCGGATTGGCATTGTAGGCGTCGAAGATCACCTCGGCCTCGCCCAGGGGCACGCGCTGCAAACGCATCTCCGGTGGGGCGAAGCTGCTCAGTCGCTCGGCGATCTCCGCGTCGCTGACGCTAAGCCGCCGGGCCACCACCACCGCGGCCAGCGCGTTCACCGCGTTGTGTTTGCCTAGCACCGGCATGTCCACCTGGAAGCGCCCGTTGTACTGAAATGCGATGCCCGCCTCTTTTTGAGTAAACGCGGTCAGCCGTACGTCCGCGCCGGCCGATTCGCCGAAGCTGACCACGTTGAGGTCCAGTCCCTCCGGCAGATCGGCTGACGGGTCCAGGCCATCGGCATTGACCACCGCCAGCCCGCCGGGGCGCACGCGGCGAAACAGTGAAGTCTTCTCGCGGATCACGCCGGCCAAGTCCTCCAGGCCTTCCAGGTGGGCCGGTCCGATGGAGACTACCACGCCGATGTCCGGCCGGGCCAACTTGGCCAGGGCTTCGATCTCCCCGGGGTGATTGCTGCCCAATTCGACCACCAGGAACTCATCGCCGCCCTCGGCCGAGAGCAGCGTCAAAGGCACGCCGACCTGATTGTTGTAACTCTTGGGCGCTTGTTGCCCCCGGTACTTCCCGGAAAGGACCTGGTGGATCATGCCCCGCACGGTGGTCTTGCCGTTGCTGCCCGTCACCGCGATGACCGTGGCGGCGATTTGATCCCGGTAGTATGCGGCTAGCTCGCCCAGGGCCACCATGGTGTCGGGCACCCAAATAACCGGGCGTGGAAAGTCGGCCATGAACACCTCGCGCCGGCTGACCACTGCCGCCGTCGCCCCGCGCTCGAAGGCCTCTTTCACAAAATCGTGTCCGTCAAAGCGCTGCCCGGCCAGAGCGATGAACAGTTGTCCGGGCCGCGCCGTCCGCGAGTCGGTGGTCACCCCGGTGATGGACAGCCGAGGCAGAGGGTCCCCGGCCTTGCCCTGCATGGCCCCGACCGCTTCCTCCAGCGTCAACGCCTTCATGGGCTCGCTCCGTACTTTTGGGCCAGGTGCCGGGCCGCTACCACCCGGTCGTCAAACCAGTGACGCGCCGAGCCCACGATCTGGTAATCTTCGTGTCCTTTGCCGGCGATCAAGACCAGGTCGCCTTCCTGCGCCTCCCGAATGGCCCGGGCCATGGCCGACTCCCGGTCGGGCTCGACCGTCACCCGATTCCGCTGCCCTGAATCGAAGCCCGCCGTGATGTCGTCGATGATCCGCTGCGGGTCCTCGGTCCGCGGGTTGTCGCTGGTCACGATGATCCGGTCGGCGGACTCTGCCGCTACACGAGCCATCCGCGGCCGCTTGCTCCGATCCCGATCACCCCCACAGCCGAACACCACCGTCAGCCGCCCACGACAAATCTGCCGCGCCGCCCTCAAGACGTTCCGCAGGGCGTCGTCCGTGTGGGCGTAATCCACAAACACGTCGAGCGGATAATCCGCGCCGCCGACTCGTTCGAGCCGACCGGGCACGGTCTTCAGTGAGGCCAGGCCTTCCGCCACGGTTTCTGCTGCCAGACCTTCGGCCAGCCCCAGACCGAAGGCAGCCAGGACGTTGTAAGCGTTATGACCCCCGACTAGCGGCGTGCGGACCTCGATCGCGCCGCCATCGTGGTGCACGCTCAGACGCGTCCCGGCGGAGCTCATCTCCTCGATCGCGCCGCGCAGTTCGGTGCCGGGCCCGAGCCCGTAGCGAACGATTCGAGCCCGGCAGTCGGCGATGACGCGCTCGGCGACGGCATCGTCGGCATTGACCAGAGCGATGGCGCTTTCGTCCAAGCCGTCGAACAGTCGCTTCTTGGCCACCAGATACTGCTCGGCTCCGCCATGATAATCGTGGTGGTCCCCGGTGAGGTTAGTGAACACCGCCGTCGCGAAGCGCAGCCCGTCGGTGCGCCGCTGATCCAGGGCGTGGCTGGAGACTTCCATCACTACTCGATTGGCCCCGTGCCGCCGGGCCTCGGCCAGCAACTTGGCCAGTTCGACCGCGTCGGGCGTGGTCAGCGACGCGTCGGCCCGCCGACCCACCAGGTCATATTCGATGGTCCCGATGCACGCGCAGGGCTGGCCGGCATGATTCATCATGGCCCGGACTAGGAAGCAGATCGTGCTCTTGCCGTTGGTTCCGGTGACGCCAGACAGCTTCAGCAAGCCCGCCTCCAGCGCGTCGTTCAATCCCTGCCAGCGGGCCGCCAGTCGGGCCAGGGCCTCACGCGAATCACGGACTCGTACCACTGCTGCGCCCGGCGCCGCCGCGTCCGCCGCCTCGACTAGCACCGCCGTCGCTCCCGCGGCGATCGCCTGTTCCACATAGTCGTGACCGTCCACTTGCCTGCCGCGCACGGCGGCGAAGAGGTAACCCGGCTTGACCTGCCGCGAATCGGCCGTCAACCCGGTGATCTCGGGATCGTGATTGGCTGTCAGCTCAATCTGGGCTTCGAGGTCGGCGCAGAGTCCGCGCAAAGAATACTTGGTATCGTTCTGGGTGGCCGCGCCGATCATCCGTGGGTTTCCAGCATACCGACGCGGCCTGGGCTTGACCACAATAAACCGCGTCGGGACTGCGGATTGAAGGTGGTGGAGCGGATCTCGGCAGTGGAGGCGGGCCTTAGGGTACGCTGGTCAGGCGCTGCTCACCGGGCAGGTCAGGGGGGACGCGGAGGTAGGGGAGGGTCCACTCCAGGATTCGGCCCGCCGCCGGTGCCGACACGACGCTCCCGTAGTACCCGATCTGGCGATTGGGCTTGCGGACCTGGACTAGCACGCAGACGGCGGGGTCGCTGGCCGGGGCCGCCGCCATGAATGACGCCAGGTAGGCGTCCGGCTCGTAGCCGCGACGATCCGGCCAGGGCACTTGTGCGGTTCCGGTTTTGCCCAACACCTGGTACTTGCTCAGGGCGGCTCTCTTGCCCGAACCGGCGGTGACCGTCTCCACCAGAATCCGGCTGGACATCACCTCGGCGGCGTCGGAGCCCACCACCTGGCGGACCATCTCCGGCTCGTGCTGCTCGAGGCAGATGCCTTCGGGGCTCAGGATCGAGCGGACGATTCGCGGCTTCATCATCCTACCCTGGTTGACGATGGCCCCGAACGCGGTGATCAGTTGGATGGGAGTGACGGCCAGCTCCTGGCCGAAGCTGATCGAGGCCGGTGTATAGGACGACCACTGTCTCAGGGCGGGCAGCAGCCCGGCGTTCTCGCCCGGCAGGTCGATCCCGGTGCGCTCGTCCAAGCCGAACCGGGCCAGGTAATCGCGCAAGGTGGCCGGGGACATCCGCTGACCCAACAGGGCCATGCCGATGTTGCTCGATCGGGAGACCACTTGTGACATGGTCAGATCGCCGAAATTGTGGGCGTCGCGCAGCAGGCGCCGGCCGAGCTGCAACAGGCCGTGGTGGCAGAAGATCATCTCTTCGGGATAGGTGAGGCCTTCGTTGAGCAGAGCCACGGCGGGAATGGGTTTGAAGGCGCTGCCTGGCTCGACGGGGTCGGTGACGGCCCGATTGCGGCGGGCGTCAGGTTCGGCGGCGGCCGGGTGGTTGGGGTCGTAGACCGGCCAGGAGGCCATGGCCAAAACGTCGCCCGTCTTGGGCGCGGTGACGATGGCCACGGCGCTTTCGGCCTCGAACTCGGCCACCGTTTCGGCCAGGGCACGCTCCACCACCTCCTGAATGGCGGCGTCAATGGTGAGGACCAGATTGCAGCCGTCGTGTGGGGTGCTGCGGGCATCCGGTTTTTGCCAGACCACCCGCCGCCGGGCGTCCATTAGGCAGACCTGCCGCCCGTCCTCGCCGGCCAACCACCTGTCGTAGAGCAGTTCGAGGCCTTCGAGGCCTTGGTTATCCCGGCCGGCGAATCCCAGGACGTGGCACAGTGCCGTACCCATGGGGTAGCTGCGTTTGGGCTCCATGCGCACGCCGATGCCTTTTAGGTTGAGGCAGCGCACTTCGGCGGTCTCGATCGAGTCGGCCTCGCGCTTGATCCAGACGAAACGGCGCTCGCCGGCGGCGGCCACCTTGCTCTCCAACGCCGGGGGCTCCATGCCGAGCACGGCCCCGAGCTTGGCCGCCACCAGCGACGGGTCTTCGATCAGGCCGGGGTCGGCATAGATGCCGGGCACTTCGTGGCTGGCGGCCAGGATGCGGCTGCAGCGGTCCAGGATGGCACCTCGGCGGGCGGGTAAGACGCGTTGGGCGGTCTGTTGCTGCTCGGCATAGGCTAACAGCCTGGGGCTCAGCTTGGTCTGGATGTAGACCAGTCGGCCCACCAGGACCAGCAGGACCGTGGCCGGGATAGCGATCATGAGCTGGCCCGGCCAAGTGGCGGTCCGAACCGTTAGCGGCGAATCCTGTCGGTGGTCTGCCCTGCGGAGCATGGCTGCGGGGTTCCCCTTCGACAAGTGATGGCGATTACGGCCCGGCTTCTCCAGGGCCCCGGGCCATCAGGTTCAGACCCTCGCCTCGCTGGCGTACCTGGGCAGGCGCCCGCAAACGGGCGATCTCCAATTGCTGGTGCCAGACCTTGCGCCGTAGTTGCACGGCCTGCTTCTGCAAGGTGGCGGTCCGGCAAGCCAACTGGGCCTGTTCCGCCCTGAGCACCACCGTGGCCGCTCCTGTGAGCATCAGTGCCAGGGCGATGATCAGCAATCGGAAGGTGGTCATCTGGAGGCCAGTCTGAGTTCCTTGCGGGTTGAGTTGGGCAGTCTGATGGTGGCTCCGGCCGGCACCAGGTCCGGGTCGGGAAAGCGGTCTTCGTTCAGGGCAAAGATCTCCCGCCAGCGTTTGGCGCTGCCCAGTTCGGCCCGGGCGACGGCAGCATAGCTGTCGCCGGGCTTGACCACGTAGCTGCGGGTCTCAGACGGCGCCTGGGCGTCGGGCCGGGAGGGCGGCGGGCTCGTCGCCGGTCGGCGCGGCAAGCGGAGCTTCTGGCCGACCTGCAGCGAGTCCTTGTCGGGCAGCAGCTCTCGATTGAGCTCGTAGATCAGGCTGACGTTCGCGACCGAGCCCGAGCCCAGGAACTTGCGGGCGATACGGGTCAGGTTGTCGTTGGCCTGGGCGATGTAGACGCGCTCGGGTTGGTCCGGAGGCTGGAGTCGGCCGGGCCCGCCGGAGGCGGGCGGCCTGGACGCGGGCTTGCCGGTCTGGCGAGGTTTCTGTTGGAGCGGCGGCAAGCCTTCGATTTGTCGGCGCAAGGCCTCCGTCATGACTGGTGGAGGCTGGTCCGCGGCCTGTGGCGTGCCCACGGGGACGAACCGGGTCGAGTCGAACGGAGCGGGCAGCGAGGCCTGTTCCGTCTCGAAGGAAGGTGCCGGCTCGGTGGGGGCGGCCGCGACGACCGGCTGGTCGATCGGTTGGGCCGCGGGGCTGGGTGCGGTCGGCTGCGGGAGGGCGGCCGGTGCGGGCGGCCGGTCCTCGGCGGCGTATTCCGGCTGGACCTCCGGGGTGCGTAACGGAGGCGTGATCTCCTTCTGGCCGGCGCCTTTGTGCGAGAGGATCATGGCGAAAACGATGATCACGGACAGGCCTGTGATCAGGCCGATCTTGGTCTCTCCGGTCATGGTCTGCTCCATGGAGCGGGAATTATGTACGTAAACTCGGCGGCGAACCGAGGGGGTGCTCGGGCCGATTCCGCGACTGTCTATGTCTCTATCGGTTGATCCGTCCTTTCCGCTACGCGCAATTTCGCGCTGCGACTGCGGGGGTTTTGCCGCCGTTCCTCCGCCTCGGTGATCACCGGTCGTTTGGTGACCACCTGGTACAGGCCCTGTTGTTTGCGCTGCCGAAAGTCGTCCTTGACCAGGCGGTCTTCCAGGCTGTGGAAGCTGATCGCCGCCAGGCGCCCGCCGGGCGACAACCAGGCGGGGACCTGCTTGAGCAGCTCACCGATGGCGTCCAACTCGCCGTTGACGGCGATGCGCAAGGCCAGGAACGTGCGCGTGGCGGGATGAATCCTCTCGCCTGGTGAGCCGGGCCTTACCTTGCGGCCCTGGCAGATGACGCGGACCAGTTCGAGCGTGCGGGTGATGCGCTTGTCTTTCCTGGCCCGACAGATCTGTCGGGCAATGCGCCGGCTGAAACGCTCCTGCGAGTTGAAGAAGATCAAGTCCGACAGTTCGCTTTCGGTGAGTCGGTTGACCAGATCAGCAGCGGTGGTGGGGCCGTCTGGATCGAGGCGCATATCTAGCGGTCCGTCCTGTTGAAAGGAGAGTCCGCGGTTGGGATCATCGAGCTGGTTGGAGCTGGGCCCGAAGTCGGCCAGGAGCCGCTGGACCGGGGCTGGTCCGGATTCTTGCAGCACCCGGCCCAGATCCCTAAAGTTGGCCCGCGTCAGACAGAAGTTGGTCCCGATTTGGGCCAGGCGACGGCGGGCTGCTTCGAGGTTGGCAGAGTCCACGTCCAGGCCGATGAGGAACCCTTGTGGTCCGACGGCCTGGAGCAGTTCGGCGGCGTGCCCACCCAACCCAACGGTGACATCGACCACCCGCTCGCCCCGTTGCGGTGCCAGGAGTTCGAGCACCGGCCGGACTAGAACGGGGCGGTGGATGGGTTGGCGGGAGCACATGCTCTTAATAGTGAGCAAAGGCCGACACCTCCGTGTGTCGACCTTGTGCTCGATCCTTCGACGCTCTTGGCGTTGGTGGCACGCCGCTCCCGCGGGCCACGGTATTGTCGATCAAGATCAAGGGGACGCCGACCATCCTTGGCGACGCTGAATCCCCTTTCGCGGCACCTTCCGTGGTGCCGCCGCTGTTGGCACCGCTCGGCGAACGGGAGGTCGGCGTCAATCCTCCTTGATCCAGATGGCGGTTGGGCAAGGCCCGCGCCGCGTCCTCCGTGACGCGGCGTGGGCGCACCTTCCACCGCTGCGGACCATCCCTTTTCCGCTAAACACGAATACTCGCCTCGACAAGATCACTCGACCGCGCCATAGGAGCGGTCTTGCCGAAGCCTGCCGGTGGGGCCTGGCCGGCCCCTGTACACCATCAGTTGTTCCGCATCAGGCCAGACCTATCGATCCGGTGTAGATGAGTCCTGCATGGTCTGGCGTTGAATTTCTTCGAAGCGCGTCCACTGCTGCTCCAGGAACTCGGCGTACCTCTGGCGATCCCAAATCTCGACATGGTCGTTGACGCCAAGTATGGTGACTTCCCGGCTGATGCCCGCCCGGCGGAGGAATATCTCGGGGATGAGGACCCGGCCTTGGGCGTCGAAGTCCAGCAGTGAGGAGTTCGCGTAAAACAGCCGATCAAACAGAAGGTCGTCTTCGTTGGGAATCCGGTCCCGTCTTCGCGAGGCGGCCAGGTGGTTGAAGCGCCGATCGCCGATGAGGGACAGGACCGAGGTTCGCCCCACGGGAGCCAGGTAGAATCTCTGCCCGTCCCGTTCCGGATCCATGACCGCTCGGATCGCTGAGGGGATCGAGAGGCGGTTCTTGGTGTCGATGGCGTGTTCATAAGTGCCGATAAAGGCCATGGGTCATCCGGGCGCCTGATTTCCAGGATTCTTCCCACTCCATGGGACGACGTGGGAAAATATATCACACCTTGCCACCCGGTCAATACACATTTTGGCTAAGAAGCAAAAAAAAGTGCGCCGTCCATCGCGTGCTCAAGTCAGATACAAGATGCGGGGTCCCAGTTCGCTGAGGCCACTACGATGCGGCGCCCTTATCGGTCCTGCCGGTGCTGCCTGGTGGGAACGTACCCCACGTCCTGAGGCGGCGGTCGGGAAGTGTTAGGTCGGGCGAGGAGAGGATGCGTTCGTAGAGGGCCAGGTAGCCTTGGTGGCAGGCGGCCTGCGTGTATTCGCGAAGTACTTTGCGGCGGGCGGACCGGCCGAGCTGCGAGGCCAGGGCCGGATCGTCCAGCAGACGGGTCAGGGCCCCGGCCAGGGCCTCGGGGCAGGCGGGGGGGGCCAGCAGGCCATTAATTAAGTTATCTATCAAATCGGTGCAGCCGGGCACCGCGCAGGCCACCACGGGTAGCCCCGCGGCCATGGCTTCCAGCAGGGCGTTGGGCAGGCCCTCGGTGAGCGACGGCAGGACAAACAAATCTGCCGCGGCCAGCAGGGCGGGAACCTCCGAGCGAAAACCGGTCAGGTGGACGCGCTTCTCCAGGCCGTGCTGACTCACCTGCGTTTCGACTCGGGCCCGTTCGGGTCCGTCCCCCACCAGCAGCAGGTGTGCGGGTGGGTCCCGAGTGAGCTGAGCAAATGCCTCCAAGAGGTCACCGAGCCGTTTGACCGGGTCCATGCGGCCCACCCAGAGCAGCAGCTTGGCCTCCGGGGGGATGTTCCACTCGGATCGCTGAGCGGGGGCCAGGCCTTGGAAGCGCCGCGGGTCGATGCCGCCGGTAATGCAGACCAGATGTTCGGGGGGGATGCCCCCACGTTGGGCCAGATGCTCCACCACTGCGGGCGAGTTGCCGATCTCGCAGCGGCAAAGGGAGTGGGTCAACTGGTCCAGTACCAGATGCCAGCTCCGCTCGATCTCTACGGTTTGAATCTCGTTGATGATCCGCCGCCCGGGAACGCCCGCCAGCGGGCCGACCAGGCGGGTGGCCATGTTGGCGTGGAAAAGCAGGGCGTGGACCAGGTCGGGCCGGAAGCGGAGCATGATTCGCCTGAGCCGCCACAGGGCCCCGAGGTCGAGGGCGTGGGCCGCCCGGCAGGTGTCGGTGGGTACGCCGTCGTCCTCCAGCATCTCGGTGACCGGGCCCGGCCGGGACAGGCTGACCACCAGCGGCTCGAATCGGGAGCGGTCCAACGAGCTGACCAGCCGGTGCAGGTGCAGCGGCACGCCGCCGGTCTGCAGGTCGGTGATGACGTAGAGGATGCGGGCGGGGGGCCCGCTGGGGTTTTCCGCCGGGCTCATGGCCTCATCATCCGGGCACGGCCGGAAAGTTCAATGGTAACACCGCAGCAGGCAAGGGCCGGCTCACGTGCCGGGGGCTGAGGGGTCGGGGCTGGGCTGATCCACGTGACCGAAGCGACGCCGCCGGGAGGCGTAGTCCTTAATGGCGGCGTGCAGGTGCTCCTTGCGGAAGTCGGGCCAGTAAGCGGGCGTGACGTGAATCTCGGCGTAGCTGATCTGCCAGAGCAGGAAGTTGCTGATGCGGCGTTCGTTGGCTGTGCGGATGAGCAAGTCGGGGTCGGGCAGGCCGCCGGTGTAGAGGGACCGGCTGAGTAACTCCTGGTCGATCTGGTCCGGCTTGAGTTCGCCGGCCAGCACTCGTTTGACGATGTTCTTGACGGCATCAACGATCTCGGCCCGGCTGCCGTAGTTGAGGGCCAGGGCCAGGGTCAAGCCGG
>Ga0315550_1001828_pt1 | contig 13117 bp, 12 predicted proteins | sample SalMarSW160190MG_2_FD_203100 | JGI IMG/M metagenome (GOLD analysis project Ga0315550, IMG submission 203100) | Salt marsh sediment microbial communities from the Plum Island Ecosystem LTER, Massachusetts, United States - Salt Marsh Sediment SW1601-90 ... | reverse complement strand
AACGGGTTCTCGCAGGATCTGGTGGAAGCCGCCAAGCGCCGCGAGCTTGCGCAGGCGGAGCTGCAGAAGAACTCCGTCTCCGGTCTCGCCTTCGCCTGGTCGGAAGCGGTCGCCGTCGAGGGCCGGAAGTCGCCCGACGACGACATCCACGCCATCGAAGCCGTGACACCGGACGCCGTGGCGCGGGTCGCCCGGAAGTATCTCCTCTTCAACCATGCGATCACCGCAATTCTCCCGCCCGAGCCATCGGGCAAGCCCACCTCACAGAGCTCATTCGGAGGGCGGGAGTCGTTCGCATCGAAGAACGTGAAGCCGGTGGCCCTGCCCACGTGGGCATCCACGGCCCTGGCCCACCTCACGGTGCCCGCCAGCACCGTGCGTCCGACGGTCGACACACTCCCGAACGGCATCACGCTCATCGTGCAGCCCGAGTCAGTGAGCAATACGGTGAGCGTCTACGGGCACATCCGGAACGAGCCCGATCTCGAGACCCCGAAGGGGCAGGACGGCGTGGCCGGCGTGCTCGATCGGCTCTTCGAATTCGGGACGACCACGCGGAACCGCCTCCAGTTCCAGGCGGCGCTCGACTCGATCGCGGCGAATGAGTCCGCCGGAACCAGCTTCTCGCTCTCGGTGCTCGCCGGTCAGTTCGACCGGGGCGTCGAGCTCCTGGCGGACAACGAGCTGCATCCGGCACTCCCGGCATCCGCGTTCCAGACGATGCAGCATCAGCAGGCGGCGTACGTGGCGGGCGAAATCCAGAGCCCGGGGTATCTGGCGGGCCGGGCCCAGGACAAGGCGCTCTTCCCAGCCGGCGATCCCTCGCTGCGCGAGACGACGCCGGCCACGGTGTCGGGACTCACGCTCCAGCAGGTGAAGGACTACTACACGCACGTGTTCCGGCCGGACCTCACGACGATCGTCGTGATCGGCAACGTGACGCCGGTACGCGCGCGGGCGGTCATCGCCAAGTACTTCGGGGCATGGACCGCATCGGGCCCGAAGCCGAACACGGAGCTGCCCGCGGTCCCACCCAACACGCCGTCGGTGGCGACGGTGCCCGACAAGAGTCGCGTGCAGGACGAGGTGACGTTGGCCGAGACGCTCGGCATCACCCGATTCAGTCCCGAGTACTACGCGCTCCAGCTCGGCAACGAGGTGCTCGGCGGCGGTTTCTACGCCAGCAAGCTCGGCCAGGACCTCCGGGAATCGACGGGCCTCGTCTATTACGTGGGGTCATCGCTCGACGCGGGGAAAACGCGCAGTACCTACGAGGTGGACTATGCGTGCGATCCCGACAACGTGTCCAAGGCGCGCGCGCTCGTCGTGAAGGATCTCGAGGCCATGCAGACCGCGCCGGTGGATTCGGCGCGGCTCGAGCGCGCCAAGGCGATTCTGCTGCGCCAAATTCCGCTCGGCGAATCGAGCGTCGGGAGCATCGCGCGGGGCTGGATCGGCCGGGAAGACCTCGGCCTGCCGCTGGATGAGCCGACGATCGCGGCCAGGAAGTACCTCGCGCTCACCGGTGCGGACGTCCAGGCCGCGTTCCACAAGGTGCTCCGCCCCGCGGATCTGGTGCAGGTGGTGCAGGGGCCGACGCCGCAGTAGCGGAGGTATCGGGGCCCGTCAGATCCGTCGGCCGAGGCGGGACTCCAGGGTGGCGCGACAGCCGCGGCTGACCTTGAGGCGGGTACCGTCGTGCAGCACCGCCACCACCTCGTTGCGGTAGGTGGTTTGCAGCTCGCCCACACGATCGAGATTGACGATGGTCGAGCGGTGGATTCGCACGAAGTGCGCCGGATCGAGTTGCGCCTCGAGACCGTGCATCGTCTCCCGCACGACGTGCGTCGCGTCCGCGGTGTGAATGCGGACGTAGTCACCGTCGGCATCGATCCACGCGATGTCGTCCGTGGGCAAGAGCACGACGCGCTCTTTGGTATGCAGCACGAGGCGGCCCTGCGCCGCCCCCCGGGGCGGTGACGCGGTTGGGACCGGCCCTTCCGCGATCAACGCGGCGACCCGCTCGCCGAACTCTCCGAGTCGTGACTGGCGAATCTGACGCTTCGCCTGGGCGAGCGCGTCATGAAACCGCTCGTCGGTGAATGGCTTCAGGAGATAATCGACGGCGTGTGCTTCGAAGGCGGCGAGCGCGTAGCGATCATACGCCGTCACGAAGACGATCGTCGGCAGGCGGTCGAGCCCCACGGCGCGGAGCGTGGCGAACCCGTCGAGCTCGGGCATCTGGACGTCGAGGAAGACGAGATCCGGCTCCAACTCCCGGATGGCGGACACCGCGCTTCGGCCGTCACCGCATTCTCCGACCACGCTGATGTCGTCGTCGCCCGCCAGCAGATGACGCAGGCCGTCACGGGCGCTCTTCTCATCGTCCACGATCAACGTCCGCACCGCGCGCATGGATCGCTCCGTCGTCATCCGGCCGGGGCCGGCCGGTAGGGGAGAAAGACGTGCGCCGACGCGCCTCCGCGCTCGCCGTTGGCGACCTCGAGTCCCGCGTGATCGCCGTACAGCCGAGCCAGGCGTCCCTGAATGTTGGCGAGGCCGACCCCCCAGCCGTCCGGCGTTTGCGAGCGTCCCTCCATGCCCGGGCCATCGTCGTGCACCGTCAGATGGAGCGTGGCGTCGCTGCGCCGCGCCTCGACGGTGACGGCTCCCGCCGTCGCCGACGTCGCGATGCCATGGCGAATGGCGTTCTCCAGGAGGGGCTGCAACACGAGATGCGGAACGCTCGCCTCGAGCACGGCGGGATCCACCGCCCACGTCACGCGCAGGCGATCGGGGAATCGGGCCTCTTCCACCGCCAGATAGTTGCGGGCGAACTCCAGCTCTTCGCGGAGCGGGACCTCCTGGGTCGCTGCACCGTCGAGCATGCGCCGCAAGAGATCCCCGAGCCGTCCGAGCACCTGCACCGCCCGAGACGATTCCCCGGTCCGGACCAGCGTGCCCACGGTATGCAGCGCGTTGAAGAGGAAATGCGGGTGGATCTGCATCTTGAGCGCCTGGAGCTCGGCCTGTGCGAGCTGGCTCTCGAGCTGCGACTCGTGCATCTCGCGGAAGCGGGCGCGAGCACCGGCGTCGAGCGCGTGGCTCACCGCGATGATGACCCAGTAGACGACGAGATCCTCCATCACCCAGTAGGTGAAGAGATTCGTGGCTTCGCGGAGGAACGGGAGGACCGAGAGCGGGGGGGTCGGGATCGTCGCGAGCAACGGGAAATACGCCGCGAAGAGCAGATCGAGGCAGAAGACGATCGCGAGGCTCACGGGCACGTGAATGGCCGCGTGCCGGATCCACCCCGGCCGCCGGAGCGGAAATCGCCTGCCCAACCAGATGATGAGCGGGGTCAGGGCCGCCCAGTAGCAGGCAACAGGGAGCTGCATCGCGAGCCCGAACCAGAACGGCGCTTGGCGCCCTTGCACCACCATGCCGAGATCCTGGCGGGCGCCCGCGACCAGCGCATAGGCCGCCCAGACCGCGACCACGATCTTCGGGTTGATCCGGGCCCGTGGCTCCACCGCCGGCGTGACGCGCATGGGGCCAAGTCTAGCTTGAATTCCCCATGCGCTCCATACCCTATGCCGCCGTGCCGGACTCGAGTGCCGCGATGAGCCCGTCGATCCCGTCGAGATACAGGATTTCGCAGGGCCGGTAGCCGACGACCCACAGATCGTGCTGTACGGGAAGGTGAAAGAAGTCCCCCGGCATCAAGTCGAAGGCTTCGGCCTCACGCATTGCCGCCTTGAGGCGGCCCGACAGTACGACGCCCACGATCTCCGAGCGCGTGCCGGGCCGCGTGCGGCCGTTGGAGGCGTGCGACCAGCGCCACCCGGGTCCGTAATTGCCCTTGCCGACCAGGTGACCGCCGACGACGAGGAGGTCGAGGCGGCCGTGCTCGAAATGCAGTGTCCGCTGTGGCGTGTCGAAGCGCACGATCGCGTCGGTGCGTCCGGCCTCCGGGGAGGGGGTCTGTTGCAGACGATCAGAGTGCATGCGGCCTCCTGGCTCGATGGACCATGCCCGCATCCGGACCCCCGTCCGCTGGAAGGCACGGACCGTTCTCTCTGTACGCTAGGACGGCGCGTGCCGCGTGAACATGCGGGTGCGATGAGTGGGTATGGACGTGCGGTGAGGGCCTGCAGACGGGCGGCGAACGGGCGCACTCGCACACCGTGCGCAGAGGCCGCGCCGGATGGCGGTGAGCGTGCGTCGAGTGGATGGCTGCGTGCGGTGGATGTGCTGGCCGGTCGTGAGGGAAACGTATAGTCTGTGGCATGCGGGCCATCTCCTGGACCGACGCGGCTGAATCGGGGCAACGCACACGTGCCATCGTGCGGGCGTGGCTGCTCGCCGGTACCCTCGATATCGTGATCGCGTGCGTGTACTACCCGCTCACGGCGCGTGTCACGGTCGTCGGCATTCTCCAGGGCATCGCGAGCGGGGTGCTCGGCGCGCGTGCCTTCGACGGCGGTCTCGCGACGGCCGCGTTCGGCTTGGCGTGCCATTATCTCATCGCATTCCTCTGGACCACCTTCTTCTTTCTCGTCTATCCGCGCTTCCGCGCCCTCGCCACGAGCCGGGTCGCGACCGCGGTGCTGTACGGCGTGCTCGTCTCGGCGGCGATGCGTTTCGTGGTGCTGCCACTGAGCAACGTGGCGTCGCGGCCGTTCGACCTTCGGGCCTTCGTCATCGCGACCGTGATGCTGGTTCTCTCGATCGGCACCCCGCTCACGGTCGTCGCCGGGCGATACTACGCCGCTCACGTTCATGGGCCCTGAGCGCGGAGGCTGGACGGTGCGCGCCGCGTTGATTCTGCTCGCCGGAGCGGTCGTCGGCGCCGGTGGATCCTCGAAGGCGCCTGCCCGCTCGGGAGCGGTGCTCCGGACGGCCTCGGACAGCGCGGCGATCGTGATGATCGAGCACGTCTGGCTCCAGACGAGTGACACGGCGGTGCTGTCCAGAATTCTCGCCCCCGATTTCGTGCACGTCGTTCCCGGCGGGCAGTTCCTCACACGGGCCGAGCATCTGGCATGGGTCGCAACCCATCCGCACCGACCGGATGTCGAGCGGCGGTTCGCCGGGTTGGCGGTGCGCTTCTACGGTGATGTCGCCATCGCAAACGGCATGGTCATCGTGGGCGACACGGCGGGGCGCGAGCTGGGCCGCAGCGCCTTCACGGATGTCTTCGTGTGGCGCGGTGGACGATGGCGGGCGGTGAACGCGCAAGAAGACGTCGTCAGACGTCCCGGGACCGACGAGCGGGATGGCGCGGCAAAACCTCGGCGGTCCACGACCCCGGCGGTCCGGACGTGACGCCCCGGACTCCGACACGCGGGTTCACGGGTCCGACATCGGCGCGCGTCTCGTGCGTGCCGCGCGCGGAGGCGCGGTCACTGTGAAGACGCAGATCCGCCGGGGGACGCGCGAGGACGCCAGGGCGATCGCACGCCTGCTCACCCAGCTCGGTTTTCCGTCCGACGCCGCGTGCGTGCCGGCGCGCCTCGAGCGCTTCGCGGCGGGCGGATCGGCGGTGGCGCTCGTGGCGACGCGGGGACGCCACGTGCTGGGCCTCGCGACGGTGCAGCTCGTGCCCGTGCTCCAACGGGATCGCGACCTCGCGTGGCTCACCGCGCTCGTGGTGGAGGAATCGGCCCGCGGCACCGGCGTCGGGCGGGCGCTGGTGGAGGCGGCGGTCGCGTTCGCGTCCGAGGCCGGTTGCGAGCGCCTCTCGACCACCACCCAGGAAGCGTGCATCTTGGCACACGGGTTCTATGAGGCCATGGGATTCGAGCGCACCGGCCTGCGATTCGGCAAGTCGCTGACGTGAGCCGGTAGCTCCCGCAGCGTGCGCTCGCGGCGGTCGCCATTCCTTCGAGCATCGGTCACCGAGGAGTCCATCGTGCACGTTCCGCATCGTCCGGTCCGGACGGCGGCAAGTGTGTTGTCGGTCGTGGGGACGCTCTTCACGACGGGGGCCAGGTCACCTCATGCGCCGAGTCAAAGCCCCCATCCGGCCGCCGCCATCCGTCTCGCGATCACCTTCGACGATCTTCCCTGGGTCGGGCCGCTCCCGGCCGGGGACTCGGCCGCGATCCAGCCGATCGACCGGATCGCGGCGGTGCTTCGCGTGCATCAGGCGCCCGCGACGGGGTTCGTGATCTGCGGCAAGGTGGCCGGGCATGAGGCGCTGCTGCACGACTGGGTCGCGTGGGGCAACACGCTCGGCAACCACTCGTGGTCGCATCACGACCTGAATGGCCGCTCCGCCGAGGCGTGGAGCGCGGACGTGCAGCGTTGCGACGACTATCTGAAGGCCTATGGCGCCGGGTACGTGCCCTACGTCCGCTTCCCGCTGTTGCACGAGGGCCAGACGCGATCGAAGCGCGACAGCGTCCACGCGGCTCTCCGCGCCATGCACCTCGGCGTGGCGCACGTGACGGTGGACAATTCCGGATGGCTGCTGGCGCAGGCCGATGCCCGCGCGATGGCCGCCCACGATGCGGCGGGGCGACACGCGGTCGCGCGCGCGTTCGTGCGTCATATCGTCGCGGCCGTCGAGCACGCTGATCGCGTCGCACGCCGCAAGACCGGTCGGTCGGTGCCGCAGGTGCTTCTCCTCCACGCCAATACGCTCGTCGCCGAGCGCCTCGACGCATTGCTGTTGGCGCTCTCCGCGCGCGGCGTCGAGTTCATCTCGCTCGAGGGGGCACTCGCGGATCCTGCGTATGGGCGCGTCGACGAGTACGTCGGCCCGAAGGGACTGTCATGGCTCTACCGGATGCATCCATTGAGCGTCGCGGATGCGCGCTGGGACGACGCGCACGCGGACAGCATCCGAGCGCGGTTCGCGCTCGGGAAGCCGGTCGCACAGGCGCCCGCCCGCCGCGGGGCCGGCACGCGCCCCTACCTCGCGTTCCACACGCCGAGGGGGTTCGACAGCATCTTCGCCGAGGCGGCGACGTCCGCGCGCATGCGATCGTTGTTGGTGATGCACCGCGGCGCGCTCGTGGCCGAGGCGTACTTCAATGGTGCAGGGCCTGAGTCGCCGGCGAATCTCAAGTCGGTCACCAAGTCACTGACGGCGACCCTGGTGGGCGTGGCGCTCCGGGACGGGGCGATTCACAGCCTCGACGATTCGATCGGCGCGTATCTGCCCGAACTCGTCCATCGGCATCCGGACAAGGCGGGCATCACGATCCGCGAGCTGCTCACCATGTCCTCGGGACTCCACCCCGTGAACTATGGCGCGATCCAGCAGAGCCCGGATTGGGTCGAGATGCTCCTCCGGCAGCCGTTCGATCATCGACCCGGTGACGGCTTCGTGTACGACACCCCTGTGCTCCAGCTCCTCTCGGCGGTGCTCCGGCGGGCGACGGGCCTGTCGATGCGGGAGCAGGCAAGTCGTAACCTGCTGGGGCCGATCGGGGCCGAGCTGGTGCATTGGCGCGTGGATGCGCAGGGGCTGGCGCTCGGCGGCAACGACGCCTACCTGCGCCCGCGAGATCTCGTCAGACTCGGCGAGCTCTATCGACGCGGCGGAACGTGGGCCGGTGACACGGTCCTGCCCGCGGATTACGTGCGTCAGGCGACCGCCGTGCAGATCGTGCCGCCGAGTCCCACGGTCAACCACGGCACCCTTCCGGTGCGCGGGTACGGCTATCTGTGGTGGACACTCGATCTCGATGGCGGCACCGCGTACGCGGCGCTCGGGCATGGCGGGCAATTCGTCCTCGTCTTCCCGCGTCGGGAGCTCGTGGTGGTGATGACGTCACGCTGGCCGAGCGCGTCCTCCACGGGGCACTACCAGCTCGTGACGCGCATCCTGCTCCAGCAGATCCTCCCGCGGTTTCCCATTAGGGCGTCCGAGCCGCCCTGACGGATCGCGTTCGTCGTCCGCGCCCTGGAGGCTCGTGAGCGAACCTACCGACGTGCGATGCGCCCTAGCGTACCGCGCAACGGTGAACGACTATGATCCGATGCGCACCCCACGTCCCATCGCACTGTCCGACGATGCCCGCGCACAGGCGATCGCGTCACTGAAGCAGTACGCCGACGAGAACCTCGATGACGCGATTGGGGACCTGAAGGCGGGTCTCCTGCTCGATTTCCTCCTCGAGGAGATCGGGCCGTCCATCTACAACCAGGCCATCGCCGACGCGCGCGCGTACTTCGAGGAACGGACCGCGGACCTGGCGGCCGTCAGCTATCGGGTGGAATTTCCCCTGACGACCAACAAGCGACCGCCCCCATGACGCCGTCTGTCCGCCTGCTGCTCACCGCGACCGCATTTCTCGCGGTCTACGTCTTCTGCTGGATCGCGCTGCTCTTCTTCCCGCTGGGCAATCTCGCCTGGCTGTCGAACATCGCGGCCCTCGTCGTCGCGATCGTCGTCGCACGGCGGACGTGGATCCGCACGGCGACGGGCGGCATCACTCCCATGATGGCTGCGGGCTTCGGCGCCGCGATCGTAGGCTCCTTCGGCTTTGCGGTGGGGTTCTTGGGTCCGATCATCGTGGCTCCCGAAGCCAACCAGGGTCCACTCCTCGGCATCTTCATCACCGGTCCGCTCGGCGCCGTGGTCGGTGCCGTCGGGGGATATCTCATCGGGATCAAGCGTACCCAGTCCTAGCGGTCGATAGCCCGCGTCGCCTCGCCCCCACGGTGGTCGCGGGGGCGAGGGACGAAGGTCCGCACGGCGGGAAGCGGCCTACGACCGATCCTCTGAATCCGGTGCCCGCGCGCACGAGACGTTGGGATTCCAGTCCTGGAACATCCCAGTCGGATTGTGGCGCCAGAGCCAGATGTGCAACGTGTAGAGACCGACCGCATCGTTCTGCTCAAATGCTTGACCGAGCAGCGACGGGGGGGCGGAGCCGGTCCATGCCGTGATCGGTACGACGTACTCGACCGCGACGAGCGCAAGTCGGTCTCCGCCGGTGGGCGCGTAGACCAGAATCTCCGGATGCCACAGATCGGGCGTCCCGTCGATCAGGGCGACGTTTCCATAGTGGTAGCCCATGGCGCCGACGGAGCCGTAGTACCAGCACGGGGTGAGCTTGGTGTTGTAGCCGGCGGCGGCGGCCGCCGCCGTGTCGTGAAACGCCACCGTGGCCCGCCGGAGCGCGGCGAGCTGCATGCCGACACGGCTTGTCTCGGACGTGCCGATGCCGTTGGGGAGGGGTGCACGAGATGTCGCCGGCGCCAGCGGCTCGGCGGCGTCGTGGCACCCCACGACTGAGAAGAGGCTATCGAGGTCGTCCCGTTGTACGCAGCTGGACTGCGAAGAGTCCCGCGCGGGCCCAGCCTCCACCGCGTTCTGACACCCGAACAGCGCGAACAGCATGACGAGTACACCCGCGCGAACGCGTGGCGTCCAAATCGATGCGACCAACATGGTTGACCTCCTGAGGGTGGTATAGGTGGCGGGGAGCGCAGCGCGTTCGGTTGCGCTTCTACCGCGTGCGGTGTATATGGAGAGACGGGGCTGTACTCTGGCTTTGCAATCGCTTTACCTGTGGTGGTCACGGCACGTCCGCGTACGATGTATTCCCTCCTGGTTCTTGGTGGTCTCGCCCTCGAAGGTGATTCCGGTCCGTTGAGCGGGCCGGCAACGCAGCGGCACCGCCTCGCCCTGATGGCCCTGCTGGCGTCAGCGTACCCCCGCGGATTGCTGCGCGAGAAGCTTGTCGCCCACTTGTGGCCCGAACGGGGTCCGGACCGCGCGCGCAACCTCCTGCACCAGGCGGTGCATGCCGTGCGGAGCGTCGTGGGCGACGGGGCGATCCTCTCGGCGGGGGACGAGTTGCGCCTCGATCCCACGGTGCTCGCGTGCGATCTCATCGCCTTCGAACTGGCGATGGCGGAGGACGACTTCGCCCACGCCGCAGCCTGCTATCGCGGCCCATTCCTGGACGGATTCTTCCTGCCGGACGCCGGCGAGTTCGAGCGGTGGCTGGATGGGGAACGTCGTCGGCTCGGCGAGCGCTATCGGCGGGCGCTCGAGGAGCTCGCGCGGGCCGCGACGGCAACCGGCGACGGGCGCACGGCCGTGGAATGGTGGCGACGCTTGGCGGCCGACGATCCCTACAACGCCGACGTCACAGGCGATCTGATGCGGGCGCTCGAGGCCGTTGGCGACCGGGCGGCCGCGATCGAGGCGGGACGGGTGTACGCCGTGTTGGTCTCGGGTGACCTCGAGGCGGAGCCCGATCCGGCGGTCGAGGCGCTCGCGGATCGGATGCGTACGGACCCGCGGCCGCGGGCCAAGCCGCCCGTCCGTTCGGCGGTCGCCCCACGGGCCCCAGGAGACCGGCCGTCGGCCGGGCCGGCCCCGACGCCTCCCACGCGCGCGCCGCATCGGACGCGGCATCCCGCGAAGCACGTTGGCCTCGCCCTCGCTGCTGGCGCGCTGACGATCGTCGTCGCCACGCTCGTGCTGAAGGGCCTCGCGATGCACGCGACGCCGATCGCGAATCGCGCGGGGGCCCGCCCGGGCGACTCGCCTGCGGTATCCATGCCGCCTGACGAGCCGGTAGCGCGGGATACGGTGGACGAAACGGGCATGCCGGGCGCTCCGACGGCATCGGAGTACGTGCGGCGAGCCTACGCGCTGGCGGACTTCTCACGCGAGGGGAGTCGGGAGGCGGAACGGCTACTGCGGGCAGCGATCCGCGCGGACTCCAACGATGCGTCGGCTTGGGCGGATCTCTCGATCGTCTACGGGTGGAGCTCACCCTATCTGGGCGAGCCGGCATCGGTGTGGGATAGTGCGCTCGTCTTCGCCCAACGGGCGCGGGATCTGGACCCGTCGTCCGCCGTGGGATATACCGCGCTCGCAGTGGCGTACGGGCACCAGGGTCGGCTGGCTCTCGAGGAGCGCATGGCGTCTGAAGCGGTGTCGCGCGATTCCACCGATGCGCTCGCGTACCGGCGCCTCGCCGAATCGCTTCGGGAACGCGGCGAATTCCTCAAGGCGCTGCACTACCATCGGCTGTCGGTGCACCTCAGGCCGACGTATCGGGTGTTCCAGGTATGGGTCGGCCATACATACCGGGATCTTCGGGCGTATGTGCAGGCCGAGGATTGGTATCGCCGTGTCCTCGCCCTCGAGCCCTACCGCATCGCGGCGCTCGAGGGGATGGTGGGGTTGTACCTACGGCTCGGGATCGCGGACTCGGCCCGGCGGTATGCCGATCAACTCGTCCGACACTATCCGCGGGAGACGCGGGCGCTGACGGCGGCGGCGAGCGTGAGCCACTATCTGCGTGACGTCGAGGGCGTCCGTCGGCTGGCGGGGCGCGCCGTCGAGATTGCCGCCGGCGCTCCCGCCCGCGCTCCCAACACCACGCTTGCGACGACCATGCTTGGTTTTGCCGAGCTCGTGGCCGGCGACACCGCTCGCGCAGACTCGCTCTTCGAGAAGAGCGTGGCGTTTCTCGAGGCACGTCGCACGTCGGGGGCCGACAGTCCCCGGTGGACGTACGAGCTGGCGATGATCGACGCGGCCCGAGGGGATACGGCGGCGGCCCTCGATGAGCTAGACCAGGCGTACGCGCTGGGCTTTCGGTGGGTGTGGATGCTGGAAGCCGATCCGATGCTCGATGGCGTCCGAGGGCGGCCCCGGTTCGAGGCGCTGGTCGCCCGCACGCGCGCGGACGTCGAGGCCATGCGCCGCCGTGTCGACGATTAGCTGGAGTTCGTGCGACGCGCGTCGATGGCATCGCGGACCGACGCGAGATCCATCTCCAGAACGCGCTCGGCCTCTTCCCACGTGAGCACGGCGCGCACGGGTGCGGCCGGCACGCCCGCTGTCGCCTGAATCTCGAACGCGCGCGCTTCTCCGAATACGTGCGCGCGCGGGGCGATCACCACGGTCCGGAGCGGTCCGTACACGCTGGCGTACTCGGCCCCGAGCGATGAGAACGTGCTCGTCTCAGCCGCGGGGGACGCCGTGGAGCCCTCGAAGTCGGTGAGATCGATGACGTGAGCGAGGGCCGAGGCACGGTCTGGATCCGCGGCGCGGGCCCGGCGCATCGCCACGGTTTCCTCGGGGGTCGTCCGACCCCAGTAGAGGCTGACCAACGTCCGGGTGTCGTGATGAAAGAAGTGCGCGGCGCCCATGCATGCCCTCGGGTCGGTGTGCGCGGGGTTCCCGGAGCATCTAATGTGAGCCGTCCGCCGTGGCAAGAGGCAGGCGCCCGCGCACCTGGCGGGGATGCGCGCTCCACCCCACATTGTGCGCGTTCCCTCGCGCACGTGATTCGCTCGCCGCCTCCGGGTGCGGGCATCAACTCCAGAACCGGTGTCGTCTCATGTCCCTCGCCTCCCGCTCCCGGGGTCTGCTCGCTGCCGCCGTCGTCCTCGTGCTCCTTCCGCCTGCCCTCCACGCCCAGCGTCCCCAACGTCCGCGGGGACTGATTCCGCCGCGCCAGGCCCAGGATCCGCGGTACTTCCAGACCGAGAAACCCCCGCTCCACGCCGAGCATTGGCTTGCCATCACCGGAAAGCCGCTCAGTGCGACGGCGGGTGCGCTGATCTTCTCGGAGGGCGGGAACGCCGTGGATGCGGCCGTCGCCATGCTTGCCGCCGGCTGCACGATGTGGGACACGCTTTCCTGCGGCGGCGAGACCCAGGCGCTGATCTACGATCCCCACACCCACAAGGTGATCGGCATCGACGCGCTCGGCGTGGCACCGACCGGCGCCACGCCGGAGTTCTATCACAAGAAGGGGTACCGCTTCCCACCCGAGTACGGCCCGCTCGCCGCGGTCACGCCGGGCACGGTCGGCGGCATGCTCACGATGCTCGCTGAGTACGGGAAGCTCTCGCTCAAACAGGTCCTGGCACCGGCGATCCGGATGGCGGACGGCTATGCGATCGAAACGCAGCTCTCACGCACGATTCAGCACTATCGGGATACGCTCGCGCAGTGGAAGTACTCGCGCGCGGTGATGCTCCCGCACTACGGACAGTCGTACGAAGCGCCCGAGCCCGGCGAGATCTTCCGCCAAAAAGACCTCGCGACCACGTGGCGGAAGCTCGTCGAGACGGAGCAGAACGCGCTCGAGGCGGGCAAGAGCCGGAAGGAAGCGATCTACGCGGC
>Ga0315550_1001827_pt1 | contig 13118 bp, 13 predicted proteins | sample SalMarSW160190MG_2_FD_203100 | JGI IMG/M metagenome (GOLD analysis project Ga0315550, IMG submission 203100) | Salt marsh sediment microbial communities from the Plum Island Ecosystem LTER, Massachusetts, United States - Salt Marsh Sediment SW1601-90 ... | reverse complement strand
CCGTTTGGGCGCTAATGGGCGATGCTATTCGAGTGTTAAAGTGCCATTTCTAATATACAAGCGTAGCGAAGAATCTCCGCCCTGCATTGGGAGACTCCTCGCTCCGCTCGGAGTGACGAAAATTGGATCTACTGAGACTATCATTAGGAGTCACTCACCTTGATTGCGCTACTCAAAATCGCTCTGATTTTCGCCGGTATCGTCGTGCTGCTGAGCCGCAAGTGGAACCTGGGCTTGGTGCTCCTCCTCGCCTGCGTGGTGGTGGGGCTGCTCTTCGCCTACCCTCTCCAGCACGTCGCGCTGGACGTGCTGCTGGCAGCCAAGGAGCCGCTGACCCTGCGCCTGGCGCTGATCGTCGTGCTGATCATGATCCTGAGCGAGCTGCTGCGACAGACCGCCGGGTTGAAGGGCACAGTCGCGTCGCTCCAGGCGCTGATCCCCAACGGCCGCATCGTCATCGCGGCGCTCCCGGCGTTGGTCGGGCTTCTGCCCATGGTCGGCGGCGCCGTGTTCTCCGCGCCGATGGTGGACGAAGTCGGCGATCGGCTGAAGGCCAGCGGCGGGCACAAGACCTTTGTCAACTATTGGTTCCGCCACATATGGGAGCCGATCTTTCCCCTCTACCCCTCGGCGCTGCTGGCGGCAGAGCTGTTGCACAGGACGAGCCTGCAACTCGCCGCAGCTACTTGGCCGCTGACGGCGGCAGCGGCAACCGGCGGCCTGCTCTTCGGGCTGCTCAAGCTGCCCCGGCGGGGTGATGACGATCCCTCTGCCACCACCTCCCGCACACAGAACCTGCGCACGCTGGCCAAGAGCGTCTGGCCCATCGTCCTCGTCGTCACCCTGCCGCTGGTGCTACGGATCAACGAGCGCGTCGACCTGATCCTCAGCCTGGTGTTCACCATCACGCTGATGATGGCGATCAAGCGTGTCCCGCTGGGCAATCTGGGAATCATACTTCGCAGACATATCCCCTGGAACACGGTCATCGTCATCTTTAGCGCGCTGATCTTTCGGCAGGTGCTGGAGCAAAGCGGCGCCGTCGGTGCCGTCTCTGACGGCCTGACCGAGCTGAACCTGCCGGTAGGATTGGTCGCTTTCGCGATCCCCTTCACCGCCTCCCTGCTGACCGGTCTGATGACGGCGGGGTACAGCTTGGGGTTCCCAGTGGTGCTACCGCTGATCGTCGCCAGCGGCGAGGTCGTCCCCCCGGCCTGGGTGGTCTGGCTGATGGCCGGGGGATTTATGGGCGTGATGTGCTCCCCGATGCACCTGTGCCTGGCGCTGACGCGGGTCTATTTCAAAACCGATTGGACGTCGATCTACCGCTTCATCGTGCCGTCTGCCGCCCTGGTCGTGGCGACGGCGGTCGGCATACTGCTGCTCTCGTAACCTGTGGCGTCAACCGTTCCCTTCGTCCACCAGAATAATGCGACGATAGGCCTCGGCGTAGGTGACGCCGGCCTTCTCGCCGCTTTCCGCCGCCCACCCCCGCACCATCTCGCCGGGGTCCCAATCTTCTGGGAACTGGCTGACGTGCTGCCTCAGCGCCTCGATCTTGACGTCGATCGTCTCGGTGATATCAATCCAGGTATCGGGCTCCGGGCCTGAGGCAACGAATACCTCCTTCACCCGATGGGGCTCCAACCCCTCCTCGCGCAACTCGGGAAAGATCAGCGGCATCTCTGCCGCCGGGGCGATGGCATCCAGGGCGGCCTGCCCCACCGCGCGGTGATCGGGGTGGTTGATGTACCGGTCGCCGACGAGGAGGCGAGTCGGGTCGTAGCAGATGACGGTATCGGGTTTGAAGCAGCGGATTTCGCGCACCAGGTCACGGCGCAGCGCCAGAGTCGGCTCCACCTCGCCGTCATGATACCCCAAGAAGACGACATCATCCACGCCGGCCACCTTGGCCGCTGTACGCTGCTCTTTTTCGCGAACGCGCGCCACCTCCTCGCGCGTGATGCCGGGCACGTGGCTGCCCGCATCCCCGCTGGTGGCAAGCACATACTCCACCACCGTCCCCGCCCGCGCCCACTTGGCCGCGGTACCCGCCACGACGAACTCGATGTCGTCGGGGTGCGCGGCAATGACCATCGCTCGTTCAGGGGGCTTGAGTTCTGCATTGTTGTGTGTCATACCAATCTCCACATTGGCGTGGCGCCCATTTAACCACAAAGGTTCAAAGAGCACAACCCGCGTCTATTGCGCGGGGAGACGACTTGTGCTACACTGTTTTCGAAACCACAAGGACAGGTAGAGACGATGCCCCTGACAAGAGGAGATATCCTCCAAAACCGCTATCGCATCACCGCCTTGCTGGCGCGCGGAGGCATGGCCGCCATCTACCGTGGCTGGCACACCACCCTGAACAAACCCCTTGCCATCAAGGAGATGCGCCCCCAACCCGGCATCGATGCCCAGCCGCTGACCCACCTGCGCCAGCAGTTCAGGCACGAAGCAGCCATCCTAGCACGCCTGGAGCACCCCAACCTGGTCAACGTCCTGGACTTTTTCGAGGAGGGAGACAAGGCCTATCTTGTCATGGACCTAGTCGAAGGAGAAAGCCTGGACGAACGGATCGAGCGAGAGGGCGCGCTGCCGGAAGATCAGGTACTGCGGTGGGCCGACCAACTGCTGGATGCACTGGCATACTGCCACGCCCAGGCGATCATCCACCAAGACGTCAAACCAGCCAACATCCTCATTCGCCCTGACGGGCGACCGGTCCTGGTGGATTTCGGACTGGTCAAGCTGTGGGATCCGGACGACCCAAACACAAAGATAGTGACGCAGGGCATGGGCACACCAGAGTACGCACCGCCGGAGCAATATGGCGTACAACCCGGCCACACCGACCCGCGCAGCGATCTCTACAGCCTGGGCGCCACGCTGTATCATGCACTGGCCGGAGAGGCACCGATGACGGCTACCGACCGGATGGCCGGCATCCAGCAATTCAGACCGCTGCAGGAGTTGAACCCGCGGGTAAGCGCTCGAATCGACGCCGCAATCACGAGAGCGACAGAATTGCGCGTCGCCGACCGCTTTGAAAGTGCCGTCGAAATGAGAGCTGCGCTGGATATGACGACGCCTGCACCACATCCTCAGGTACGCCCACAGCACCAGGCGGCAAAATCGTTGCCGGGGTGGGTCAAGGCGCTATTCGGGATCGTCTTGGGAGCTACGGCGTTCCTGATATTGGTGATCGGGTTAGTCATGGCCATCGCCCAACCATCTCCACCCTCATCGCCCGTCTCAATACCCGATCGAGCGACGATGGTCCCCATACCTGCGACGAATGCCGCGCCGCCACCGCGATCCATTGGCCTGATCACCTCGGCCGATGTCGGCCAAGTGCGCAAGCTGAGGGGAACGCTGGGCGAGCCAGAGCGCCTGGCTGCCGGGGCCCAATTCACGTTGACTGACGGCACAGGTTCCATTACCTTGCTTCTCAGGCGGGATAATCTCGACGCCTTCCCAGCCCGAGACCAGTTGGCGGCGGGCGCGCGCGTGGAGATAGTCGGCGAGATTCAGGACTATCACAGCGAGTTGACGATCATTCCAGCCACAGAAAGAGGGATCAGGATCATCAAATAGAACGGGCAACCTGCCCGCGCGTAGAACGTAGTAACGATTGACGCAACCTTGACAGCACACCTTTGCATATCTCGAAGGGAGCCATACATGTCTGAAGAAAAACCAACCCACGACACCTGGCACCAAGTCGGCCAGCAGTTCCAGACCCTGGGCGAAAGCCTGGCCGAGGCCATCCGCGCTGCATGGGAAGATGAGGGAAATCGCCAGCACATGCAAGAGATGCGGACCGGTCTGGAAAAGATGGTGAACGAGATCAGCCAGGCGATCAAGGAGGCCAGCGAGTCTCCTGAAGGGCAGCGGGCGCGCGAAGAAGCGAAAAAAGCCGCCCGATCGGCCAAAGCGGCGGGGACAAAGGCCTGGCAAGACACACGGCCCCACGTCCTGTCGGCCCTGCGCAGCGTCGACGCCGAACTGCAAAAAGTCATCAACCAGATGGAAGCCGCAGAAGAATAGCGCTTTCTATCAGAAAAGGAGGCCCACATGTCCGAGGAACAACACTACGGTGAAAAGGTCGAGAAGGAAGAGGAAAAGGCAGAAAAAGAGCACGAAAAGGAAGAAAAGGGCCACTGGGAGGAAAAGTGGCGCCGCGACCCGCTTTCTGCCGCGCGGTGGGCCATCATCCTCATCTGGGCCGGGATCGCGCTGCTGATCAACCAACTGCCCTTCGTGGCCGAGATCGGATGGCTCGACGGCTGGGGGCTGGCCTTTACCGGAGGCGGGGCCATCATCCTGATGGAGGCGGTCTTCCGCCTGCTCGTGCCCGCTTACCGACGCCCAATCGGCGGCATCCTCGTGTTAGCCGCCGTGTTCCTGGGCATCGGCCTGGGGGGCCTGTTCGGATGGGAGGTGACGGGCGCGCTGATACTGATCGCCATCGGCGCGGGCGTGTTATTGCGCAGCTTTTTGCGGCGGCAGTGATCGCCCTAGACACACAGACCCCGATCCATGGCAACAACTGGGAGCCACCATCATCAAGCCAGAAGCACGGTGCAGGGCATGCTACAGCCCTGGCACGATGCAGTAAACGATCCTGCAAAAGCCCAGGAGCAGGTGCTCGATCGCTTCCTGAAAACCTACGCCCGAACCGAGTACGGCAAGCAGCACGGCGCATCCCAGATCGACTCGATCGCGGGCTACCGCCGCGCGTTCCCCATCGGAACCTACGACGAGCACTACAAGCCCCTCATCCAACGGGTGCTGAAGGGAGAGGTCAACCTGCTGCTCAACGAGGAGCCGGTGGGTTGGGCCATCACGCGCGGCACGACCAGGGGCGAATCCAAGTTCATCCCCATGACGCAGACCGACCTGATGATGCGCATCAGCGCCGGGCGGGCGATGATGCAATATGTGGCCCGCAGCGCACGCTACGATCTGTTCGAAGGGGTCAACCTGAACCTGAACTTTCCCTCGGTGGTGGGGAAGGTGCAAGTGGGCGACCGAGAGGTAGAATACGGCTACAGCTCCGGCATCTATGTCAAGTTCGTCTCGGCCTTTACGGTGATCGAGTCCCGGCCATCGCAAGAGGAAATCGACGCCCTTGGGGGCGGCAAGACCGTGCGTGATTGGGAAGCGCGCTTCGAGCTGGCCTATGAGAAGTGCAGGGACGAGAACGTGACGCTGGTAGGCGGCGTGGCGCCAACCGCCGTCAAGTTCGCCCAATACCTGCATCGCGCGCATCGCGTCTATCCCAAGGACCTGTGGAACACGCAGATCGTGACCCTGGGCAGCGTGCCGGGCATCAACACCCGTTACGAGCCCGCGCTCAGAGCGCTCTACGGGCCGGTCGTCATCCGCGAGATCTATGGGGCCACCGAGGGCATGTTCGGTCAGCAGCGGGACGAAAACCGGGCCTGGGTGCCCAACTATGACCTATTCTTCTTCGAGGTGCAGACTGCATCGGGCATCAAGATGCTGCACGAGATGCGACCAGGCGAGATGGGCAGCCTCGTCGTATCAACGCCCATTCTGCCCCGTTACAAAATCGGCGATCTGATCCTCGCCTTCAGGCCGCCCTACTTTCGCTGCATCGGGCGCGACCGCTGGTACACGCCCCTGCGCTACGCCTGGGACGAGTTTACCTCGCTCAATCTGGGGCAACTATAATCGTCATACAATTACCCCAAGGCCTTGGAGATCAGGTTGACAAGCCGCGTGGTGAGAGTATAATAACGCGCGAGCCCCGGTGGCGGAATAGGCATACGCGGCAGGTTGAGGGCCTGTGCCGAAAGGCGTGCTGGTTCGAATCCAGTCCGGGGCAACGAGCGGGGGCAGAGCCAAGCTCTGCCCCTTGTTTTGTGTAACTCAGTTTCAGCACATTCAAGCCCTATGGATGGAACAAGCACCCAAGACGGTTATCTGAAGAGGCCAGCAGGCAGATTGAGAGACGCACCATCGTTCCCTTTTCCCTCACCCCAGCTCCTCAAGCAACGCCTTGGCCTCTTGCAAATCGGGCGTGTCAAACCCTTCCGTGAACCAGTTATAGATCTCCGCCAGCAGTTTTCGGCCTTCCTCTCGCTTGCCCTGCTTCTGCCACAAGCGACACAGGCTGGTTGTCGCTTGACACGGGGACCCCAATCCGGATATCAGGTTTGTGAAGCTCTACATCTATGATCCAAACTACAAGAATGATGACGATGTGTATCTGTCATTCTTCACCGGCTGCGACAAAGATTGGATCCATCTACAGCACAGCAAAAACAAAAAAGTTACTGGTTTTTTTGTGGACGACAAAGAGAGGAGTTATCCGTCTGCCGAGCTCCCCAACGTAGAAATTCAAAAGCTTGAACTGGCTGAAATAATCTCGGCAACTCACGCACAGTTTGATTTTCAGTTCCGGTGGGAGTGTTATTTCATACCATACTTCTGCATTCAAGTGGACGGTGCTGACTGGCTGTACAACAACTCACTCAAGAATCAGCTTTTGCCTGATGGCAACATCAAACAATGTCCCACAAACAAAGGGAATATGAAAGTCAATCTCGAACTACCCCGAGAGCCTTCAACGGTGGAGGTGCGGATTTTGGATGACGATGCCTTCACGTCCTCCACGTCCTCGCCGTGTGTTGTTTGCGAGCCGCCATACTTCCACTGCCCACCATATTCCTGGCACGAAAACGAGCGCATATACGAGCAGAATTTTCACATCGAGGACAGAAATCCATCAGAAGCCACATTGGAACAACTGAGCAACCCCGATTCCCGTATCGTTAGTATACGTTTTCCACCAGCGCTGAAAGAAGCTGAGATCGCCTTTCCATGGGCCGATGATCTCGCGGAAGGCCGCATCTCTGAATTCGCTATTGCTGTCGGGTGTAATCTTCCAACCAAGAGGTTTCTTGGCAACATAGCAAAGCCGCTTCATGTCAATTTTCGCGTGCAGAATTTCGTGTCACCGGAGATCTCGGCAACCATTGAGACTATCAATAACGGTCAAACGACCACAGATGGCTTGTCGTCACTTTCTATGCAAGGTGCATTGATATGCGATGGATTCACCTCTGCAGACTATGACGATGACACAGAAGTGAGGATTACTTTTACGTGCACAGATCGATTCGGCTTGACTCTGGAGAAACAGATTTCGCTACACGGAAGGTCTATACTCAAATTCTCCAAATCTTGCCCAGGAAGGGTCAATCTCACTGACATCGATCCGCTCATTACAGTCGACCAGCTCCTACCTCGTATTCCTGACATGGACATAGAGAAATTGGAAGCGGCCGGGCACCGGTTAGTGGAAATGGGGCTATTAGATTTCAAGGCTAAACTTGAGGCACCAGATGATCTTCGTCCAGGTCTGCGCCCCACAGTAACTGATCCTGCCGCGTTGTTGAAGGCGATCCGTTCAGATCGGATCCTCAAAGCGGCAATCGACAAAACGTTTGATAAGGTGTGGCGTGATCGCGATATGTGGCTTAAGTGCTTTAAGCACCGCTCAGAGGTGCTGAGCCGAGAATATCGAGGTGGGGTTACTTTATGCCAATCGCTTGACCAAACCGATACGGTGGCAGCTTTGAGGGAACGCGAAGCAGAAATCCAGCGGGAGGCCGACGCCGTGATAATAGGCACATTTGCGGGAAAAGCAATCGAAATTCTGCGCCGAGATCCTGCTGTCAAGAGTGCTCTCGATCGCCTTTAGAATAGCGGGGGTAACCCTTGGAATAGCAGATGATAGGCAGTCTCCCAACATATGACTGTCATGGCCGAATAATGCGTCCGTTCGAACGCCGATAACCAAAACGCGTGGCATATGCCCCGGAGCCCAGTCCGGGGCAACGGATGGGGGCAGAGCTTGGCTCCATACGCATCAAGCTAAGACCTCCTCCGGCTGAGAAACGAGCAGGGTAAAGTCGAGGTAAGTGGCGACTAAGTCCAAGGCATGACAGACGTTGGGGTTTTTCTCCCGTTTCTGCTTGAAGCCAAAGCGCGCGATGTGTAACAAGGTTTTCTCCAGCACGTTGACAAGCGCATCCAAGCTGGTCAATGCCTGGTTCGTCTGGCAGGCGAAGCGGCGCAATATCTGATGTACCTGTACCGGGCTGATCTCGCGGTTGACCCCGGCACCTTCTGGCATACGTAAGGGAGCGATCAAGAAGTGGGTCAAGACGATGCCAATCATCTTGGCATACAACTCAGTCAACACGCGTTCCCTACGTACGCCCGCGATGCGCCCCAGGCCGCAGTAGCCCTTCCACAACTTGAACACCAACTCGATCTGCCACCGCACGCGGTAGAAAAGTACTACCTGCACCACAGCTAGCATTGCGGATGGCACATTGGTGATGAAGATAGTCCAGTCCATCAGAGCGAGATACGCCTTGCTAGGTGTGCGTCCTCTACATTGGGCGCTCTTGATGGCCTTCTGGCGGCGACGGTTAGCCACTTCCTGAGGTGCCCGGACAGCAATCAAACGGCAACGAAGTCGTTGCTTGGTGCTCAAGTGCACATCCAGGTCGATGCTGTTTGCAGTCGTGGACTGTAAGGTAGAGAGGAGATCGATTTTCTCTCCATCGAGCGTGTACACCCTGGTGTCATACAAGTAGCGACTCAGGAAGCAGGCTTCCTGGTCTGCAATGTTCCCAAATGCATTCACTGAGAAGTACCCCAGGTCTACGATGGTCAAGGACCCCGCCTCAATAAGCTGCAGATAGTCTCTGTACGCTTGGTCTGGTGTGCGCCCAGGCTGGAGAACGATTTCTTTCAGATTGCCGCACAGGAACTCGAACATCAATTGCACTTTCACACTCGCTTGGGGGCCGTCCCCACCACAACCAGGATACTCCTCCACCATATTGTCCGGCAAAGTCTTCACGCTGCTGTCCAGGATATTGATCGCCCTGAACTGTTGTAGCACCTCCAATGGTAGCGGCTGGTCGTTCTTGAACGTTTCCATGGCTTGGTTGAACATCTCCTTGAGGAAAATCACACTGTGCTCGTTTATTCGTTCGTCAATGCCTTGTGGTGTGATTTCCAGCCCCAGGTCGAGGCTGACCTGCGCCAGATGATTCAGACTCCCCTTTGGATTCTCGATGAAACCAAAGACCACGATTTACAGGAACTTGAGACCATCCAGCTTGGATTGACGCTGTACAAACTGTGTCTGCCCCGCAATCTGGTTGACGGTATCACCGAAGAAAGCCCTGATCTTTTCAGCAGTGGATTGCAAGTCAAGTTTCATTGCTGTGCCTCCTCCATCCTAATTGGCACCATGAAACTCAACTCGGCGGTCTTGTCAAATCAGCATTGCTCTCTTGTGTCCGGCGCACCCCTTAGCTTGATGCGTATGGAGCCAATCTCTGCCCCTTTTTTGCACGGCTCACGCAACGAGGATTGGCAATTCACTTGCGTTAGCACGTATTCCGTGTTATCATGTTAGCGTGATACAGTCATTCAAGAATACAGGCACCGAAGATATCTTCAATGGCAAGAATACTAAGGCTGGTCGTAGGACTTGCCCACAATCATTGTGGCGGATGGCGGCCCGCAAGCTCGACCTGCTCGATTCCGCCATCTCACTTGACGAACTGCGAGTACCTCCAGGGAATCGATTGGAAGCACTTTCTGGAGATCGCAAGGGACAGCATAGCATTCGCATCAACGACCAGTATCGCATCTGCTTTGTGTGGACTGATACGGGACCAGATGAGGTCGAGATAACAGACTATCACTGAAGCAGAATACCACAAACAGAAAGAGGAGACACTATGGTTCGAATACCAACACACCGGACTCCAACACATCCGGGCGAGATGCTGCTGGAGGAATTTCTTAATCCAATGGCACTTACACAGCGGGAGTTGGCGCAAGCAATTCGCGTCCCATATCAAAGAGTTAACGAGTTGATTAACGGACGCAGGGGGGTGACACCAAGCACAGCTCTGCGCTTGGCAAAGTACTTTGGGGTTTCGGCAGATTTTTGGATGAATCTGCAGATGCGTTGGGACTTGTATCACGCGCAGCGGAAGGAATCCAAGTATCTGGAGAAAATCCAACCCTACACCATCTCCGTTAGTTCCGTTGGATAAGGCCCGGCTAGTATTACAACAAGACTTTGACCCAGCAAGCATCCTGATCCCTTCGTAGAGCGCGAGTTTCGCAAAGCTGCCATCCTTCTATAGGCTCAAGATGGCTATCGTGGTTTGTGAAACAGAGCTTTCCAGCCAGTCTATGCCCGAGACCTTGTTGTAGTACTAGCGTCAACAACCAAAATGCGTGGCGTATGCCCTGGAGCCCAGTCCGGGGCAACGAGACAAACACAGGAGCAGGTTGATCCCTGCTCCTGTTGTGTTTCAAGTCACAAGTCTAGAGTCCTGCTGTGCATTCATTCGAGACGATCTGCAAAGGTCACCGAAAGCTCCGCGTCGACGTGATGCCGATCCATTTTTATGGAGCACTACCGATTGTTGGATTCAGCACACTAACGCACCTCCACTGTCGCCAACAGCAGTCGATCGTCGATGACGCGACCAGTGTCTGCTATCCAACATTCCCCTGTACTCTTCCAGCAAACAGAGATTTGCAGTCCGTATGTTCCCGCTGCAGCAGACCCTGGGACAGACAGCTTGTGCCGCTGTACAAACACGTCACCCGGCTGCCAGACCTCAATGGGTATTCCCAGGCCGTCGCTGGTCGCCAACTCGCGTCCGTCCGGTGACAAGAGATAAGCGACTAGAGTCATGACCACCGGCAAAGCCGGTGGCTTGAAATGTGAACCGCTCAAAGCGGTTATTGTGAGCCGCCTTCGGCGGCAACTATTCCCAAAGGCTCAGTTGATCAACACGACGGTCTTCATCCTCTTGCTGACGAATGTACTCACGAATAACATCTTCGTCTATACCGACGGTTGATACGTAATAGCCTCTGGCCCAAAAATGTTGTCCTTTGAAGCCCCTACGCTTGCCCAAGTCGTTCCGTGCTCTGTAGATCGCGCTCTTGCCCTTGATATATCCCACCACTTGCGATACCACATACTTCGGAGGAATTGATATCAATATGTGCACATGGTCTTGCAAGAGCCTTCCCTCCAATATCTCGCTCTCTTTGTGGCTCGCTAGTTCCCTCAGCACTGGCCCTAGCTCTTGGCGCAACTCCAAGAACAGCATCTTCTTTCGGTACTTCGGTATCCAAACTATATGGTACTTGCAATCCCACTTCGTATGGGATAAACTATGAAGAGTTTTCATGTAGAACCTCCTGATTGTGTTGAACTTCGAGCGGTTCACCAACTGGAGGTTCTACACCTACTCCCGGAATTGTCAAACTTTGCGTGTCTCCCCGGCAAAGCCGGGGGCTTACCCTTTCTGGTTACGCGACAACCGAGAGTAATCTATCCGAGCTTTTCGGAGCAGTGGGAGAGGTTGCCTCGGTAAGCCTCATTACGGACCACATGTCGGGCCGTTCCAAGGGGTTCGCCTTCGTCGAGATGGCGGAGGATAGCGCCGCTCAAGAGGCCATCGTTCAGCTCAATAGCAAGGAATTGGATGGACGGGAGATCAATGTGGCAGAGGCTCGCCCACAGAAGCCGCGGGGCAACCAATACGGTGGTGGTAATAGGGGCAGGGGTGGCTATAACGAACGCTACTAGGGCTACCCCGCCCAAGTTCTAACAATCACCCGCACGGTCCAAAGTCGTGCGGGTTTTCTTTTCCAAGCGTGATAGGTGTGTTGGTTACTTCTTCCATCCGCTGGATCTCGCGATGGTTTTCAAGTTGTTTTCATCATCTCAATCCGCTGTGTCGCACAGAGCAGACTTTGTTGTATAATGTAGTGGGGCGTATTGCCTTGCCATCTCAACGACGACGGTTCACCGGCCAAGCAATAGATCGCCGCAAACTGTCACCCGATCCACGTTTACCGGCTATGGTCCCGCCCTGTATCAACAGGAGTCTGTTGACATCCGTCGCCGCCATAGGCCAACGGCGGGAAGAAGGAGTATCATGCTTAACCACATATTGGTTCCTCTCGACGGATCCCTCTTGGCCGAGTGCGTGCTTCCTCACGCCGTCACACTCGCCCAGGTCTTTGATACCCGCCTCACACTGCTGCGAGTGGTAGAACGTGACCGGGCGACGGGTCTGAAGCGGGTCATTGACCCACTTCAGTGGCAAATACGCAAGGTCGAGGCTGAAGCTTACCTTGATAAGCTGGTGGCCCGGCTTAACAGGGTCGGTCTGCAGGCAGAAAAGGTCATCCTGGAAGGCCTACCGCAGGAGCGTATCGTCGAGTTTACGCAAGACCGCGGAATCGACATGATCACAATCAGCACACATGGACAGAGCGGTTTGAGTGGCTGGAACGTAAGCAGTGTCGTACAGAAGGTCATCCTGCACGCCCACGTGCCGATGATGCTTGTGCGTGCCCACACAAGCCCTGCCACAGACATCGCGCAAATGAGCTATCAGCGAGTGCTGGTGCCCTTGGATGGCTCACGGCGAGCCGAGTGTGCTCTACCGTTGGCCAAGAAGCTCGCCAATTTCCACAAATCCCAACTCCTCCTGGTGCATGCAGTAGTGAAACCAGAGATACCCCGGCACACGCCGTCTTCGGAGGAGGAGCGACAACTGGTCGACAGTCTCACGGAGCTGAACCAGACAAGGGCGGACGAGTACCTGAAACAACTGCGAGATCAGCTCTCACCGGATGTCGAAACACGCGTCATCGTCGGCGGTGCCCCGGCAGCGACGCTGCAGGATGTCGTTGTGCAGGAGAACGCGGATTTGGTTGTGCTCAGCGCCCATGGCTACACCAGTGGAACCAGGTGGCCCTACGGCAGCATAACCCTCAATTTCATCGCCTACGGCGCTACCCCGTTACTGATCGTGCAGGACTTGTCTCCAGGAGAGATGGAGAGAGCACTGGCCAGATTAACCACAGGACAGGCTAAAGGGCACTAGAGCGGAGTTATAATCAGAAGTTGTGGATTGCCAAATCAATAAAGGCGGCGTATCCTTGGGGTGAATATAAACCCAAGAACAGCGGCGATACAGGCCGCAGAAAGGATACGCCATGCTCAAGCTTAC
>Ga0315550_1001825_pt1 | contig 13123 bp, 11 predicted proteins | sample SalMarSW160190MG_2_FD_203100 | JGI IMG/M metagenome (GOLD analysis project Ga0315550, IMG submission 203100) | Salt marsh sediment microbial communities from the Plum Island Ecosystem LTER, Massachusetts, United States - Salt Marsh Sediment SW1601-90 ... | reverse complement strand
ATGGCATTTGGAACCCCATTACAATCCGAGTGCCGCAGGAAAGCAATTGGCCGATCCGCTTCGGCGTCATCGGAGATTCGGGATTTGGGGAGGCGGTAACCTATCAACTTGCTCAAGAGATGGCTTCTCATTTCCCCGAATTGGTCATCCATACCGGTGATCTTGTGTACAGTGTTTATCAGGATCCCTCCCCTCCTGATGCTTTTATTCGCAAGTTCTATCAACCGATGGCTGAGCTTCTCCATATTGCACCCATTTACCCGGTCTTTGGTAATCACGAGGGGTATGGAGATACTTTTTGGCGGGATCGACCCTTCTACTACACGGCATTTCCGCCGTTGGAGAATGGACTCAGTGGGGAGGACTTCGGCGGAATATCGGACCAACGGGAATGGTATGCATTCTCGCGCGGCGATTACCAATTTATCTTTCTTAATAGCCAGCAGTTTTATTCTGCAAAATTGTTGGAGGAGCAAATCGCCTGGCTCCGGGAAAAGCTGGGAGATAATACATCGTTAACGAATATTGTGGTCTTTCACATCCCTCCATTCACGAGTGGGCGTCATCGTGATGATGGGATCCCCATCCGTCAAGCCTGGGTTCCGCTATTCGAGGATGGCGATGTGGCCCTGGTGCTATCCGGTCATGACCATAACTATGAACGGCTTGAATTGAACGGCATAACCTATATCGTTTCGGGTGGAGGTTCCAATAAACTCTATGGCAAACAAGAAACGAGGGAAGAAAGCGAATTCTTCGCGGTGCAGTCCCACTTTGTGATCCTGGATCTATACCCCGATCATGTCGATATTACGGCGTACGGTTTGGGTGGGGAGACGTTAGACTCGCATACGCTCCGCCTCCCACCAAGCGATTGAATCCATACGGATCATTCGTGCCAGTTTAAGGTGGGGATCCCAGAGATATGTGCGAATTGGCGCAATCTGAACCAAGGATCTCAACTTACGAACCTGGAATGCGTTAGAATATTAAATATGACCTCCTACAGTAAACCCCGCTACAGCATCGGTGAGGAAATCGCCAACAGTGTGACGCACGGCGTTGGAGTGGTCCTTTCTATCGGAGGGTTAGCAGTACTTACAGCGTTCGCCAGTTTACTTGGAAACGTCTGGCATATCGTAAGCAGCAGTATTTTCGGTGCAACGCTAATCTTGTTGTACACATCATCCACCCTGTACCACAGCATCCAACTTCCGCGGGTCAAGCGCATACTCCAGGTGATGGATCATTCGGCCATTTTTCTTCTGATCGCAGGAACCTATACGCCATTCACGCTTGTGAGCCTGCGCGGAGCGTGGGGCTGGACTCTCTTTGGTGTAGTCTGGGGGCTCGCTGTCCTAGGAATTATTTTTCAAGTGACACGACTGCGTAGGAGGCCAACCATATCTTTAGCACTTTATGTGGGCATGGGCTGGGCAGTAATCGTCGCTACCAAACCCTTGCTCGCCGCCATAGCCCCGGGGGGGGGGCTTCTTCTGCTCATCGGGGGTCTGTTCTACACTGCCGGGATTGGTTTCTACGTTTGGCGGCGACTGCCGTATCACCACGCAATCTGGCATGTTTTTGTGCTGGCGGGAAGCGCGTTTCACTATTTTGCTATTCTCTTCTACGTGATTCCTCTTGCGGGCTCTTCCTGATGGGTGGGAATCGAAGCGCTGCGTATTACCCATAACTGAGTCTATATTTATCAAATCCGGTCCAGGGGAATTCTTACAATTCGCTACTCTTTCTCGCTTGGTATGAATAAGCAGACTTGGAATAGGGAGGGTGGAAAAATCCAATGGGAGAAATCAAGCCACGAGAGATACCTTTGGGGCAGGGAGCGCATATTAGTATTCGCACAGCATCTGAGAATGATGCAGCAGCTATCTTGGATCTTTACAGATCTATATTGGCTGAGGGTCGATATACCTTGCTTCTATTAGAAGAATTGCAGCGCACAGAGGAAATGGAGCGAAAGGCCATCGCTAATGAGAGCGAGCGCCCAGGCTGCCTTCGTGTTGTTGCTGAGGTCGATGGGCTGATCGTAGGAATGGCTCGGGTTCGGACCGGCGAACTTCAGCGTACAGCGCACTTTGGCGATGTGGATTCAGTCTGGGTACACTCGGATTGGCGAAGGCGAGGGATCGGAAATGCGCTAATCGATGCCATCATTTGCTGGGCAGAAGGGAACAAAGGAATCGAGAAACTTGGTTTATTTGTCTTCTCGACGAGTGAGGCTGCCATAGCTCTCTACGAACAAAATGGATTCACAATTGAAGGTAGGGCTCCACGAGATATTAAATTTGCCGAGGGTGATTACGCGGACACCGTGATCATGGGGAGAATGGTTGACTGATCCTTCTTTTTTGGACACCCACCCTGCTGTTTTTGGAAAATGCATGTGTGTTTAGCCCCGTTTGACTTTCCAGGTGTGGTGCAGAAAAGGGAATCTGTGCATATGGAATCTCCTCCATGATACATCTCAGCACCTTGGGGAGAATCACGGAGAGCACAACCACCGTCCAGCAAAAAACATTGGCTAGGTAAAGAGAGGGTACATGACGAAGCTGAAAATTGGATTTCTGCACCCCGGAGCGATGGGAATCTCCCTTGCTGCGTCGGCTAAGAATTCAGGGCACACTGTCTATTGGGCGTCTGAGGAGCGAAGCAGGCAAACACATGCACGAGCAGCAGAACACAATCTTGTTGAAGTTCGATCTTTAACCGAGCTTTGCGAAACCTGCTCTGTGATCGTGTGTGTGTGTCCACCTCACGCTGCAGAGCAGGTGGCGAGACAAACCCTGGAAGCATCCTTTGATGGGCTCTATTTGGATGCCAATGCGATATCCCCGCAACGAGCAAAACTCATCGGGCGGTTGATGGATGAAGCAGGTGTAAAGTTTATCGATGGCGGCATCATTGGAGGTCCTGCGTGGGAACCTGGAAGGACGTGGCTTTATCTCTCCGGTGAGCATGCTGAGAGCGTGACCGAATGTTTCTCCGAAGGTCCGCTCGAAACGTGCATTGTCGGTGAGGAAATTGGGAGTGCATCTGCGCTCAAGATGTGCTACGCGGCTTATACGAAGGGAACGACGGCCTTGCTTTGCGCGATTCTCGCAACGGCCGAGAAATTAGGCGTTCGAATGGATTTGCATAGACAATGGTCTCGGAATGGATCGGATTTTGCGGACCAGGCGGTGAGCAGAGTCAGGCGTGCGACGGAAAAAGCGTGGCGATTTACAGGCGAGATGGAGGAGATAGCAGCGACCTTCGCAGAGGCAGGAGTGCCAGCGGGATTCCACGAGGCTGCGGGCGAGATCTATCGTCGCCTCGCTCATTTCAAGGCAGAGCCAGATCAACCTTCGCTTGAGGAAGTATTAGAAGCTCTTGTTTGCGCAGGCGAGATTGGCGTTGGGTAACCGCTTGCATCGAAAATCAAAGGATGTGTTTATCACTGGGATAGCCTGAATAATCTGGTCATTCCGAACCGGGTCGGCTTATGGAAGTCTTCACGGGCGGCTGCGAGGAGATCATTGCCGTTAGTAAATTAATGTCCATGATACTTGCCGTATCATGGTTGTCTGTCCGCTCTTACCATCTTTTTATTCCTGATATATCAAGACATCACCTGTGACGGAGGCATTAAATTATGAAAAGTATTGTGATCACTGGAAGTACACGCGGGATCGGTTTTGGTTTAGCAGAATCGTTTCTGGCTCGAAATTGCGTTGTTATGATTAGCGGTCGGAGTCGTGAAGGAGTTGATAACGCCATTGAGGATCTCCGATCGAAGTGTCCGGAAAATCGAGTGTTCGGCCATCCTTGCGATGTAAGAGACCCCGAGCAATTACAAGCCCTCTGGAATGAGGCGATGTCTCGAATCAGGAAAATTGATATTTGGATTAACAATGCGGGACTAAGTGGACCGCAGATGAAAATATGGAAACTTTCACCGGATCAAGTGAAAGAGGTTGTCGACACGAATATTCTAGGCGTGGTTTTTGGATCACAGATTGCCGTCAGATGTATGTTGAGCCAAGGATTTGGAAGTCTGTACAACATGGAGGGGATGGGCAGTGATGGGCGAATGCTCGAAGGGCTTATCTCTTACGGTATGACGAAATCCGGAGTTAATTATTTCACAAAAGGATTGGCGCAAGAGACAAAAGGCAGATCTATCATTGTGGGATCGCTGAGTCCGGGAATGGTCACAACATCCTTTCTCACGGAACATTATAAGGACAGGCCAGAAGAATTTGAGAAGGCTAAGCGCATTTTTAATATCATTGCTAACCGTGTTGAAGATGTTGCCCCATGGCTTGTGGATAAAATTCTTGAGAATGAAAAATCTGGGAAACGCATCTCGTACATGTCGAGGTGGAGTTACCTTTTCCGATTTCTTTCCGCCCCTTTTTCGAAAAGGGATATCTTTAGTTGACGAGGATGTGATCCTGATCGCAGTTTAGTCACTGGCCAGGTATGTCATGCTGAGCGACTGCAGGGAGTGAAGAATCTCGGCATGTTTATAGGATCACTGTGATTGGTCGGGATTCTTCTGACCAGCCTTAGGGCGATGCACACAACTTCTGCTCAAGTGCGACAGACTAGTGACGGGAGAAGATGTCCTGGAATCGAGGGCAATTTTGACTGCTCTGAAGGAGGGGCATGCTTAAAGAAACACCCCCAGACCTGAGGGGGGCAAGCCTGGGGGCAGTCGAGACATTGGCGAATAAGCCATGTGACGACCATCAAATTATAGAATCTCGCAAGAGAAAAGTTCCATAGTCCATTGGTCATATTTAATTAATGGTAAGGGATGCCTGATGAACTTCTATCGCTTAATGCAAGACCTCAAGGCTCCAGTTTATCGTTCAGATTTGAGCTTAAAGAACCTCAAGTCGCATCTTTTTCAAACGCTTCCAGGATCTCCTTGCTGTGTTCTGCGGGTTTGACGTTCTTGAAGACCTGCTTGATCTTCCCCTCCGCATCAATCAAAAACGTAGTCCTATGTACGCCCTCATATTCCTTGCCCATAAACTTCTTGGGTCCCCATACGCCATAGGTCTTGCTGATCTTTTGGTCATCGTCGGCAAGTAGGGTGAAGGGCAGCTGAAATTTCTGTTTGAATGCCGCCTGCTTTTTTACCGAGTCAGGGCTCACCCCCAGGATGACAACCCCCTGATCTGAATAAGCGCTGTAGTCATCACGGAACGCACAAGCTTCTTTCGTGCAGCCTGGCGTATCCGCCTTGGGATAGAAATATAAAACAACTTCCTTGCCGATATAATCTGAGAGATGGATTGTTTCACCTGTATCGTCAAGTACTTCAAAGTCCGGAGCGGTTCCACCTATCTTGGGGATGGACATATTCTGAAACCTCCTAAGATTATGTGCAGACAGCTATCCTTACAGGTCGCGTTGGCTCGATAATTGTAAGCCAAGATGATACAGATGGGGTGATGGTATTCTGAGCTGTTGAATGATATCCCTTCCTATCCGCCATACATGATGGCTAATCCATGACGGCGACGATTTCCCCCATCCTATCGATTGAGTAACCCGGGAGAGAAGCGACTGTCTCTTGGAATTCGGTGTCGCCGAGTAATTGGAGCAGGGGCCTAAGCTTGGCGCTCTCGTGATATTCCTTTGGGATGATGAGATCATAACGTTCCTGGAAGAGCGGCAGGAAATCGAGATTGAGAGCGGCAGCGGCAGCGTGGATCGCTAAGCCGCAGTCCGCACGGCCGGAAGCAACAGCGGCGGCGACAGCCAGATGAGTATATTCCTCGTGTTGATAGCCATGTATAGAAAGGGGGTCTATCCCGAGTTGGTCTAGTTGGTAGTCAAGCAGAATTCGAGTGCCAGCTCCGCGTTGGCGGTTGACATATGCAAGCTCAGTGCGAGCTAAATCCTCCAAGCCAGTGATTGATTTTGGATTGTTTGGGGCGAGGACGAGGCCTTGTTCGCGTCCGACAAGGCTGACGACCACGACGGGTATGCTGGGTAAATACCGCTCGATGTATGGCAAGTTGAATTCACCTGTCTCGGGATCGAGCAGGTGGCTGCCAGCTAAATGCGCTTCGCCTCGCTGCAGGGCGATCAAACCTCCCAGACTGCCGAGGTTTCCGGAACTAAGGCGTGAGCCGCGCATGGAGAGAAACTGGGCGAGAAGATCCAGCGTGAGATCGTGGGAACCTAGAGCGAGAATGGTGCGTTCGAGTTCCTGCCTTGATCTATAGAGACGAACCGCAACGTTCTCACCGGACGGGATCCCTTGAATGCCTGCCGGGATCTCAACAATCCCATCCGCGCGCACAAGGGACGTAATCACACCTGCTCCACGAGACAAGGGTGATGCGATCCATCGTTCACCAACCTTACCTACGGTGACTCGCAGGTATTCCAAATCACCAGCCCGTGAGTGAACTTTGCGTACGAGCTCAGCGGTTATTAATTCGGGTTGGATATCCTGTTCGCTAAGCCAACGGCGCAGGAGTGGTCTAACAAAAATCTCCCCTGTTAAAGCAGCCGAGACAGGGTAGCCCGGAACCCCGATAACAGGAATGGGTTTTTCAAGACGGGGAGCGCCACCCTTCGAAGTCTTCTCGATCATTCCCAGGATAACTGGATGACCGGGTCGAACGGCGATCCCATGGACAAGCAGGGTGCCGAGCGACTCGACGACATCAGCAGTGAAATCCTCTGTGCCTGCTGATGAGCCTGCGATTATCAATACCAGGTCGTGGTCTATGGATGCGTTCGCGGTAACGTCTAGAATCTTCTCGAGCTCATCTGGAATGATGGGCAACCGGTCAGGGATTCCCCCCCAGTTTTCAACTTGCGAGGCGAGGACGAGCGAATTGAATTCGATGATTTCACCAGACTTCACCGGTTGACCCATTGCACGTAACTCGGTACCGGTGGGGATGATGGCTACGCGTGGTTTTCGCCAGACTTGAAGGCGATCGAAGCCACCAGCGGCGATGGCACCAAGGTCGACAGGACGAAGTTTCTGTCCGGAAGGTATGATGAGCTCGGTGGCGACCATATCCTCCCCCAAAAGGCGCACATTTGACCATGGAGAAGTAGGTGCCATGAGTCGAATCGATTTCTCTTGTGTCATTTGCGTTTCGTAGAGTACTTCGATGTCTTCGATCGGGACTACAGCATCCGCCCAATCTGGCAATGGATCACCTGTATCAACATATTGCGATTGCTGATCCACAAGCAGCGTCACAGGATTCCGGTCACTGGCGTCCTCAGTCTCCGCGGCCCGCAGAGCGTACCCATCCATGGCGGCGGCATGATAATGTGGTGAGGATATTTTCGCCCAGGCTGGCTCAGCGCTGACCCTTCCCAAGGCTTGCTCTAGAGGGATGCTTTCTGATTCGAGCGGCTCCCATAGGTTGGCATTCTGCAAGGCGCGCTCAAAACGTGAGCGTGCCTCCTGCAATGGAACATCCTGTAGAAAAACGGATCGGTGACGGTTATCGGCCATCGATGAATCTCCCCGGTCTTTTATTGGTCACAATTCCGATGAGAAGAGTGTGACCATTACCTCTGTGCCCGCGCTCAATCCTGTTGCGCTGGACGGGATATGAATCAAGCCATCGGCCTGGACAAGTGTGAAGATCAGGTTTGACCTCCCAAAAACTGGTTCGGCGATGTATCCCTCTTCTGAATTCTGAAGCCGAACGGGGAGGAAATCCTCACGACCCGATTGCGAGACGACGTTGACGCTCAGTCTAGCCGGAACTTGAGGTATGGGCAGAACTCGTCGAACCCCCAAGAAACGCCGGATGAGCGGTGCGAGGATTAGCGCTCCCACAACCAAGGCGCTAACGGGATTCCCCGGTAAACCGATTAGCGGGATGTCATCTGCAATAGCGAGGATGGTTGGTTTGCCGGGTTTGATCGATATCCCATGTACGAGCACACCTGGTTTTCCAAGCGATTGGATGACATCACCGGTGATGTCCCGGGCGCTGACAGAAGACCCGGCGGTGATGACGATCAGGTCATCCTCCTGGTGCGATAGTTTAACGGCCTCGAAGAGCGTATCGCGTTGGTCCGGAATGATTCCCCTCAGAATTGGTTTTCCGCCGAGTCGCTCAATGAGTACGGACAGAGTATGAGAGTTGATGTCGCGAACCTGAGCTGGTCCCGGTTCCATTTCGGGGGGGACTACTTCATCTCCCGACGAGAGAATCCCCACCTGGGGGGAGGCGGCAACCGACACTGATGTCATGCCGAGTGCCAATAACCCACCGATCTCCTGCGGGCGAAGTAGGGTCCCGGGTTCGAGGACAACATCCCCTTGCTGAACGTCCTCACCCTCCATGAGGATGTTTTGCCCAACACCAGCTGCGCGGTGAACCTCGATTTCGTCGCTGTCGATCAACTGGGTATCCTCGAGCATCACAACAGCGTTTGCACCATCGGGGATCGTACCGCCAGTGTGCACCTGCGCGGTCTCTCCGGGGTGCACTTCAAGGGTTGGGGCTTTCCCCATCAGGATTTCACCGATCAACCGCAGGTAAGCCGGGAGGGCACCTGACGCGCCGAAAGTATCCTTTGCCTGTACAGCGTAGCCATCCACTGTCGATCGGGGAAATGGTGGTAAGGGGTGGGGGGCAGAAACACGCTCGGCCAGGATCCGCCCATGCGCCTCATACGTTGAGACAATCTCACTATCCGCAGCCCAAGATTGGGGTAGGGTATCGAGCATTTTTTCTAGGGCCTCAGAAGGTGAAATGAGATGTAAGAATTCGGGCATGTCAGCTAAAGATGTACCCCATCAATTCCAAGTAGGTGGTCATTGCGAATAGGGCGAGTGCGCTCAGCGTGAATGTGCGCCAGCGTGGAGGCAGCCCTGCTTTGATCCTATTCAATTGCCAGATCTGCGCGATAGCTAAAGGGAAAGAGATCAATGCACCAAGCGCCACACGGGCTGGCAAGCCTATCGCGTAAGCGATTGTGAAGCTGATGATCGCGAACAGGATGGCTAGATCATGAAGCCTCATGGCGGTCTCCCACCCGAGCCGAACCATCAGCGTTTGCCGGTCCCGCTTCAGATCAGAGGCATAATCGGGGAATTCGTATGCGATAAACGCCGCGAAGAGCAGCGCTGCCAATGGGATCGTGCTCATGGGGAGCAGCCTGTGCAGTTCACCGGTTTGCAGCGTAAAAGAGAAAATGGGCACAAAACTCGCTAGGACGATTGTGGCGATGATTTCACCATACCCACTGGTAATCAATCTCACAGGTGGAGTGCTATAGAAAAAAGCTGCAAAGAATCCCATCAGGATAAATGCCCAGGTCACAAAATTGACATTCTTTACGGCCAGTAGAACGGCAACAAGCGTGGCCGAGATCGTCAGCGTGACGATGGTGGAAATCAACGCGGCTGTATACGGGAAAAGCTCTGGCTCGAGCGCTTTACGATCTCCGCCGAAGAGAGACCGGAAGGTAATTTCTTGCTCTCGAGTGCCATTGAAGAATATTTTCATGGCTTGAGCCATCAATTGGATGGATGTAACGAGTAACTGACCGAGGATGTAGAGACTCCAATCGATGGGCTTTCCCAGATATGTAGCGATCGTGGCGCCCAGCGCGAAAAGAAGAAATCCACCCAGGAGAAAGTGCGGGCGGCTTAGGAGCAAGGACAATTTCAGATATTCCGTTGATCGGCTCATATTTCAAATTCCCAGGGGATCTCTCGATCAGCGGAGTGCGCCCCCTCGGCGTGAGTGCTCAGGCGAATCAGTGAAGCCTGATAATCAAGAGCGCGGCAGCCGAACGCCACGCCGAATGGCGCTAGAACGAGGGTTGGTGTGTCGGAGCGAAGGTGGTGCCAGTGGTCTTGAGTGGGCGAATCATGCCGCAGGTCATGCCAGGCGAACTCTACTTTTCCTTCTATAAGTGCCCACACCTCATCTGCCACTTCCCGCAGGTTCAAAGTCTCGCTCCGTCCGGGTGATTTGCGGATTACCTGCACCTGACCAAAGCGCCGCAGGAGGTGATCCTCATATTTCAGCACGTGGAATTTCGTCAATCCATCGGTTTCTTCCGCTGAGAGTTCGCGGATAAACAGGTCATGTATCGGCTGAGTTTCCGTCAATGCACTTCCCTCCTGCGATTAAAGCAGTTGCGGCAGAATTTACGAGATCCCGGCTCTAATGCATCTGCGGTGCGAACGATGGCTTGCCTTTCGCTCAGCCCGCGGATGGGTTTACCCACGCAGGTGCGTTTACGCTAGATAATTCATTGTACCGCTCGTCAGTCCGAAATTCGAATCTGACTGAGAACCATGAGGGGGGATTCCCCCAGGATTTTCTGGGAAGTTCGTACAATGGATGGTATTGGTCTGGCAGAATGCGCATATTGAGAGTCATCCTGGGGATTTCTCCTTCGCCGTTGCACGGCTCGCTCGTAAAGACAGGTACCCGGACAACATCATTCTGAGGAGCGGAGCGACGAAGAATTTTGTTCTTGGCAGGATGGACCTTTCTACTCGAAGAACGAGATGCTTCGCTTCGCTCAATATGACATACGGGGGAGAGCCACCCTTACGCATGTCATTTCGAACCCCCAGGGGAGAAATCCTTGGGATGAGGCTCTAATTCATCTGTGGCTCTATTGGAGTTGACGGGATTCGTCTATTTGTGAGGCTGAAACGCACCAGAGGGCTAGATGAGTTGGTTGCCTCCGTCTACGACAAGCGTTTCGCCGGTGATGAAGTCACTTTCGAGTAGAAAGATCACGGCCCGTGCTACGTCGTGTGCGTTTCCGGGGCGTTGTAACGGCAGCGCATCTCCGAGTTCCTGCCAGCGCGTGTCGGGCATTTCATCCGGTTTGAGAACGGGTCCGGGGGCGACCGCGTTCACTCGTACTTCAGGCGCGTATGTCCGGGCGGCGACTTTGGTGAGCATCTCCAGACCGGCTTTGCTGATGGAGTGAATGGGATACTCTCGCCAGGGGCGCAGGCCGGCAATGTCGGAGATGTTTACGATCACTCCTGCGCCGTTTATTCGCATCCTTTCGGCAGCCTTCTGGATGCAGAAGAAAGGGGCTTTTAGATTTAGATCAATTGTGTTGTGCCAATCCTCCTCATCTGCTTTATGGAAAGCAACCTTTTTCATGATCGCAGCGGAATTTATCAGGAAATCCAGGGGTCCGATCTCGCTGTCGATGAGCCGAAAGAGCCCCTCGATCTGGTTTAGCGCCCTCAAATCAGAGCGGAAAATTGCAGCATTCACACCGAGCGCTTCTACGGTGGATGCCGTTTCCTTGGCGGCTTTTTCAGCGTTGTGATAATGGATGGCGAGGTGGCATCCTGCGTGTGCAAGTGCAATTGCTATTTCGCGCCCTACGCGGTGAGCCCCGCCGGTGACAAGTGCTATCTTCCCCGGTAATTCCATCTCAGCCCTTTCGAACTACGCATAAAACCATCCAATGGTGTTGGTCAGCGGCATGCCGCGGCTCTGTGTATCTGAATGGATATGCACTCATAAGCAGGAACGAGGATCTGAAGTGCCGATTTTGAGAGCTACTCGTGTGTCGCCTTAGAAATATGTTGAGTGCGAAGATCTACTCCCGTCAACCGCGGAAGAGTGCGGTGATAAAGAACCAGAGGTTGGCGGGCCGTTCTGCCAAGCGGCGCATGAAGTACGGGTACCATTCCGTCCCAAAGGGTACATAAACCCGAACGGGATAGCCCATGGCATACAGCGCATCTTGCAAGTCAGAGCGGATGCCATACAGCATTTGGAATTCCAATGCTTCCTTCGGCAGACCCACCTTTTCTGCATGATTACATGCGTAGACAGTCCGCTTCTCGTCGTGGGTACCGAGGGCAGTAATTGGCGGGGCCTTTCCGTCAGCGCTGGCGGGTGTAGATCCGTGGGATAGAGCCCCATCGATCATGAGAGCGGCGATTCGGTCAAAGTTCGCATCGACATCGCTCTTCTTTGGGAAAGCGATCTCTGAAGGTTCGTTGTAGGCTCCTTTGCATAGGCGAATACGCGTTCCAACTTCCAGCAAGCTGACCACATCCTCTTCACTACGACGTAGGTAAGATTGGATGGCCAAGCCAATATTCGTGATGCCCTCATCCCTCAGCGTGTGGTAAACCTGGATTGTGCGGTCAACCGTGCTGGAATCCTCCATGTCGATCCGGACGACCGTCCCATACTCGGCTGCGCGCGTGGCGATGCGGCGCATATTGGAAAGGCAGAGATCAAAGTCCAATTCCAGGCCGAGTTGGCTTAGTTTTACCGAACAATTAGACTTCACTCCTTCATCGTTTAAGCGTTGGAAGATATCAATGTATGCATCCGTTGCCTTCATGGCCTCTGCGGACGAGGTCACGTTTTCGCCGAGGTTGTCCAGCGTTGTGTAAAGCCCTTTCTCATTCAATTTACGTATCGCTATTAGGGCATCTTCAAAGGTGTCGCCGGCGACAAAACGGGATGCCATTTTGCGGGCAACTCGCCAGCGTGTGACGATGTTACGAACCCAGGTAGCGTTGGATAAGTAGAGAAGGAATGCGCGCAGCACTGAATTACTCCTTGAGTGAGAGGATGGCGGATGATTTCATTACAAGGATTGTAGCAATTATTCGGGATTTCGTTTAATCCGTTTATCCTAAATGGCGTTGAAACCTGTCCTGATAAAATTACATTTAAAGAGGGGTTTTATTCGGGGACAATTGACGCATCGCGGTCAATTGGTATAATTCGTTTGAATGGCCCGCTAGCTCAATTGGCAGAGCAACTGACTCTTAATCAGTAGGTTACAGGTTCAATTCCTGTGCGGGTCACCTTATATATGGGGGAATACACCGTGATTTCCACTATCTATTGGGTAACTGAGCTTGCACACAGTGCAGGCTCATGTCGTTTTACTGCAGTTTTACTGCAATCCGACTCTGTTCAACGGCTTCAAGCTGAGGCGCCTAGGTATTCAGCGTGACCAGGAATTACTACATCGACCTCCCGTTCCATAGATAACAGAAGGCGCAGCATCCCCGGTCGCCTCCAGCGAGAGATTGTGTGAAAAGTCCTCCCTAATGCGATAATACATCCATCTTTAGGTTCCGTCTAATCTGAGGTATCTATGC
>Ga0315550_1001824_pt1 | contig 13123 bp, 12 predicted proteins | sample SalMarSW160190MG_2_FD_203100 | JGI IMG/M metagenome (GOLD analysis project Ga0315550, IMG submission 203100) | Salt marsh sediment microbial communities from the Plum Island Ecosystem LTER, Massachusetts, United States - Salt Marsh Sediment SW1601-90 ... | reverse complement strand
CGTCGACCACCCTCTCGATATGGGGTACGGTGATATCCAGGTTGGCCAGGCCGTCGATATAGCTCAGTATGGGCACGATGCCGATATCGGCGGTGAGGGCCTTGAGCTCGGTGCAGATGGGCCCGTACTTCCAGCCGAAGCAGATACTCCGGTCAATAACGCCGATGGCCTGCTTGCCCTTGAGGACCTTGATGAGCCGCTCGGCGGGGAAGGGGCGAAAGAGCCGCAGCTTGATCATGCCCACCTTGACGCCCTCTTCGCGCTTGGTATCGATGACCGTCCGCACGGTGCCGGCGGCGCTGCCGGAGGCCACCAGGACGATATCGGCGTCGTCGGTGTGGTACTCCTCAATCTGGCCGCCGTAGCTCCGCCCGAAATGGGCCCCGAAGAGCTTATCGATTTCGTCCACCTTGCCCTTGACCCGCTCCAGGGCCTGGCAGTGCTTGTAGCGCGCCTCCACGTAGCCCATCTCCATGCCGTGGGTACCGCAGCCGATGGGCAGGCCCGGCACCAGCCTCTGGCGCGGCGGCTGCTTCTTCAGGGGGGCCAGGAAGCTGTCCACGTCCTCGATGCGGGGTATCTCCACCCCCTCGGCGAGGTAGGAGAGATAGAACCCGTCGTAGTTCACCATGGTGGGGAGCAGGATATCTTTATCTTCCGCCAGGCGGAAGGCCATGATAATCTGGTCAAGAATCTCCTGGTCGTTCTCCACGACAATCTGGACCCAGCCCGTGTCCCTGGCGGATATCATGTCCTGCTGGCCCGAGGATACGGCGTGGATACCGGGCGTCTCGCGGTTGGCGTTGACCATCACCACCGGCGCCCGGAAGCCGGAGGTCTCCTGGAGGGCGTCGTACATGAATACCAGCCCGTAGGACGACGTGGCGGTGACGACCCGCGCCCCGGCGACGCTGGCCCCCAGGACGACGTTCATCGCCGAGTTTTCGCCCTCGACCTCGACGTACTCGGCGTCGAGGACGCCGTTGGCGACGAACTGGGCAAGCTGCTCGGCCAGCTCGCTCTGCGGTGTTATCGGGTAAGCCGCTACCACTTCCGGCCGGCAGAGCATGGCGCCGTAGGCGGCGACAGCGTTGCCCGTTATCACCATAACCTGACCTTTCTGAGCACTAACCATCGCTAAACTCTCCTTCCGGGACCATCGTAATGGCGTCCCGCGGGCACTCGTGGGCGCAGATGCCGCAGCCCTTGCAGTAAGCCAGGTCGACCTCGTAGTGGTCGCCGGCGTCCTTCATGCACTGCGGCGGGCAGTAGAGGGCGCAGAGCCCGCAATAATTACATTTTTCCTTATCCAGCACCGGCCGCGACGTGCGCCAGCTGCCCGTGTCCAGGCAGAGGAGCTTTTTATCGGTGTTGGACCAGGGGCTTTCCGTCGGAAAGATATTCTTGTGCTTGATTACCATTTAACAACCTCCACTTCTTTATAACCCCGCTCGGCGCTCTTGAGGTTCCGCTGGAGGATATCGCCGCTGAGGTAGTCCGGCAGGCAGTCCAGGATGGACTGCAACTTCACCCAGCCGGAGGCGGCGGCGAAGGCCCCGAGGAGACAGGTATTGGGGATGTCCCGGCCGATTTCGTCGACGGCTATCTGCGTGGCGTTGACGAAGCCGCCCACTTTGACCTTCTCATCGGGGCGCCCGGCCGGCTTCCTGGGGCTGTTGAGGATGAAAATCCCGTCCTCCTTGAGGCCGGTGAAGAGCGTCGGCAACGACATCAGCCCCGGGTCGATAACCACCAGGCAATCGGGGGTATAAATCTGCGTTTTTTCCCGGATGGGTTTGTCATCGACGCGGGTGAAGGCCACCACCGGCGCGCCGCGCCGCTCGAAGCCGTACATGGGGAAGCTGGCCACCGACTTGCCCTCGATGACGAAGGCGCTGGCCAGCATCCTGGCGGCCATGACGGCACCCTGACCGCCCCTCCCGTGAATCCTTATCTCTTTCACAACTCCTATATCCCTTTCTATTATATTCAGCGCCGGCTCTATCCGGAGGCGCTGTGAAACCTCGTTCAATCAGCGGTTGGAGGCGGCGCGGGAGGCGCTGCCCTTCCCCACCGTCCGGGCAATCCGCGGCGTCAGGTCGGCCCGGATTTGCCGCATAATCTCCACCAGGTCTTCAATGTGTTCCTTGTCCAGGCAGGCCAGCGCCTGGCGGCTCAGCTCCTGGGCGATGGGACTGAGGCGGTTGGCCTCGTTCCACCCCTTGTCCGTAATGACTACTTTGACCGAGCGGCGGTCGTCGGTGGAAGGCTCCCGCCGCACGACGCCCTGCCGCTCCAGGGTGTTGATGACCGCCGTCACCGAGTTCTTCTCCCGGAAGACTCTCTCGGCTATCTCGGAGGGCGTCATCTCGCCGCCATTGCGGAAAAGGGTGCTCATGATGTGGAAGCGTATCAGGCTGGCGCTGCTGTGGCGGCTCAGCTCCACCTCCAGATAGCGCGCCAGCACCTCGAAAGACATGAGCACGGAGAGCAGCGTGCCCAGCGGCGTCTTATCGGCGCGCTTGCTCACCTCGCGGGTGGCGGTTTCCCGGGACGGTTGCGCGGGGGGAGATGAAATATGTTCCATCTGGAATTATTTTATAACGCCTGAAAACGGTTGTCAACTGGATGTCACTCTCGATTTACTCTCAAAGCGTTATTACCGGACGTATATAACGCCCCGGTTTCGTTCCATATGGAACCAAAGGGATAGGAGGCCATATTTGCCAGCGCCGGGGGTTTTTCAGTATATTTATGGTGGCCGTACCGAGACATGCCTTGGATTGGAGAGACGCCCCATGAAAAACGGCGAATACTGGAACCCCATCCTGGAGACCCTGCCCCCCGAAAAACTCAGGCAGCTGCAGCTCAAGAAATTCCGGGAGATTTTTACCTGGGCCTACGAGCATTCCCGGTTCTACCGTAAGCTCTACGGCGATGCCGGCCTGGAGCCGGGCGATATCAAGACCTACGACGATATCCGCCGGGTGCCCAAGGTAGAGAAGTCAATGATGCGGGAAGTGCAGGGACCGGGGAAAGACCCCTTCCCCTACGGGGACATCCTCAGTGTGCCCCTGGAGGAGGTGACGGAGTACCACCAGACCAGCGGCACGACGGGCCAGCCCGTATACCAGGCCGATACCTGGCAGGACTGGGAGTGGGGTGCGGAAGCCTTTGCCTACGCGCTGTACGCCCAGGGATACCGGAACACCGACCGGCTGTTTTTGCCCTTCGGCTACAACATCTTTATCGCGTTCTGGGGAGCGCACTATGCGGCGGAAAAGCTGGGCTGCGAGGTCATCCCCGGGGGCGTGCTCAATACCGAGGCGCGCATCCTCAAGATGCAGGAGCTCCGGGCCACGGCCATGGGCGCCACGCCCACCTACGTGCTGGGCATGGCCGAGACGGCCCGCAAGATCGGCATCGACCCGCCCAAGGACTTATTCATCCGCAAGATTACCGTGGCCGGCGAGCCGGGGGGGAGCATCCCCGCCACCCGCAAGCGCATGGAGGAGGCCTGGGGGGCCAAGGTCTACGACCAGGTTGGCTCCACGGAAATCGGCCACTGGGGCTGGGAGTGCCGCCAGCAGGCGGGGCTCCACGTCAACGAGGCCCTCTTCCTGGTGGAGATAGAGGACGTGGACACCGGCGAGCCCATCACCGGGCCGGGCAAGCGGGGCAAGATGGTGGTGACCACCTTCAACCGCCTGGCCCAGCCCTGCATCCGCTTCGACGTGAAAGACCTCATCCAGTGGAACTCGCAGCCCTGCGACTGCGGCCGCACCTACCGGCTGCTGGAGGGCGGCCTCATGGGGCGCGCCGACGACATCACCAAGGTCAAGGGCGTGCTGCTCTCGCCGGCGGCCATCGAGGAGGTGGTGCGGGCAATACCGCAGCTCGGCGACGAGTATTACGTCGTCGTCACCAAGAAGGGGGATATCGACGACATCACCCTCAAGGTGGAGATACTACCCGAGCACGCCGGGGACGCCGACGCCATCCGCACCACGCTGACCGACCAGCTGCGGCTCAAGACCAACCTGGGCTACCACATCGAGTTTCACGAGTTCGGGAGCCTGCCCCGCTCCCAGGCCAAGACGCGGCGCTTCCAGGACCTGCGGCCGCATTAGGAGTTGAAAATGACACCAGATTACGATATCAAGGCCATGACCGCCAAGATAGCGGCCCTCCGCCGCGACGCCACCGAGCTCAAGGAAATTTCCGGCGGCATCGAGGCCGTCGGCCGCAACGCCGACCGCATCCTGGCCTGCGTCCGCATGCTGGAAATCGACGTCAGCGACGCCGCGGAAGTCCTCGGGGAAGATTGAGACCCCTCAGACCATGTGTCTCGTGAGTTCCGCCTCGTAATGAAGCCGCCGGGGTCTCAGCCGCGGCTTCGTCATCTAATATCACCGACCCGCCGGAACACGTGGCCTTAAGACAATGGTGACGGCAATCACCCGTGAAAAATGCCTTGACTCTCACGTCACGTTAGACTTTATACTGGAAACAGACTACGGGATTTAGCAAGTGACAAATGATATTTAGAATCGGAGATTTTTCCAGGCTTTGCCGCGTCACCGTCAGGACATTGCGGTACTACGATGAAATTGGTCTGCTTAATCCGGCGAGGGTAGACCAATTCACCGGTTACCGCTATTATTCGGTTGACCAGTTGCCCAAGCTGAATCGCATCGCCATGCTGAAAGGCATCGGGCTGTCGCTCGATGACATCAACAGGCTGTTGCACGACGGTATGCCGGTGGAGCATATCAGACAATTATTGCAGGTCAAGCAGACTGAAATACAGGAGCGTTTAAATCAGGATAGCGGGAGGCTGCGCCAGGTAGAAATGTGGCTGGACAAAATAGGCAAGGAAGGTATAATGCCGACCGATATATACATACAGAGAAAAGAAATACCCAGATTAAGGGTGATTAGTAAACGTGAAACAGGGACTTACGAACATACCCCCAATAAACTGAAGGATGAGCTTATGTGGCAAATCAATCAGCCGGAGAACCAGGAGTGCGTGAAGGTCACCGGCCCGGTAATGATGCTCTGTCATGATGAAGAGTATAAAGAGAAAGACGCCGATATTGAAATGGCCGTACCGATATCCGGGGATATATCAATAAGCGAACCTTTAATAAAGCTCAAAACCCTGCCAAAATGCAGGGTTGTTTCGGCAATCCATAAGGGCTCGTACTACAATATCGATAAGGCTTACGCTCAAATATTCGAATATGCCGAGGGGCAGAATCTTAAACTTATCACGCCGCTCCGTGAATTATATCTAAGCAGTCCGGAAGAAGTACCCGAAGATGAATTATTGACAGAAATACAATGCCCTTTCCATGAATTGAAGTCATAGAAACCCCCGAAGGGTACTAATTCGCGCCAGTTACCCCGGGCTTTATCACCATGCTTCCCATACCGTAAGGTTTAGAGTGAACGCATGAAAAAGGAAAACTATACCGAGCGCCTCGGTACCGCGCCGCTGGCCAGATTGCTGGTAGCATTAAGCCTGCCCGGCATCGCCGCCACGGTGACGTCGAGCCTCTATAACGTCGTGGATACCTTCTGGGTGGCCCGGCTGGGTCACGAGGCCATCGCCGCCCTGACGATAGTCTTCCCCTATCAGATACTCTTCATTGCGGTGGGGGTGGGCACCGGCGTCGGCGTGGGGGCGCTCGTCTCGCGGCGCTTCGGGGAGAATAACCTGGAGGCCACCAACCACGCCGCCGGCCAGATATTCTTCTTGAGCGTCTTGTGGGGCATTATCTTCATAGTGGCGGCCGTCTTCTTCCACCGGGAAATCCTCACCGCCTTCGGCGCCACGCCGGACATCATGGAATACAGTACACAGTACCTGGTGATTACGGCCTACGGGGCGCCGCAGATGGTCTTCGCCCTGGTGGCCTCCCACCTTATCCGCGGCTCCGGCGACGCCGTGAAGCCGATGATTATGATGATTTCCGCCAGCGTTCTCAATATCGTCCTGGACCCGCTGATGATTCTGGGCATTGGCCCCTTCCCGGAGATGGGCATCCGCGGGGCGGCCCTGGCCACCGTCATCGCCCAGTCCTTCGGGGCGGCGCTGGGCCTTTTCTACTTCCTGACCCGTAGAACAGCCTTCCGGATAAGGCCCCATCACCTCCGCCCGGACATACCCCTCCTGCGCGACATCTACCGCGTCGGCACGCCCTCGACGGTGCTGGAGTTCACCGAGAGCCTCAGCTTCGTCCTCTTCAATAACGTGGTCTCCGCCTTCGGCTCGGTGGCCATCGCCGCCGTCGGTCTGGTCATGCGCATCTCCGACCTGGCCTTCATGCCCATCATCGGCGTCTCCCACGGGCTGCTGCCCATCGTCGGCTATAACTTCGGCTCCGGCGACTACCGGCGGCTCTGGCGGGCGGTAAGGCTGGCCGCCACGGGCATCGCCTTGCTGCTGGCCCTGGCCACCGTCTTCGTCGAAATCCTGGCCCCCCAGATTATCGGTATCTTCAGCGACGATGCCGAGCTGCTGGCGGTGACCATCCCCTCGATGCGCATCATGCTGGCCACGCTGGTGTTCCTGGGGCCGAACATCATGTTTATCACCGCCTTTCAGGGGCTCTCCCGGGGCGGCCTGGCCCTGCTGCTCTCGCTGCTGCGCCAGTTCATCCTCTTCATCCCCCTGCTCTACCTGCTGTCCTACCTCTTCGGGCTTAACGGGGTGTGGTGGTCGCTGCCGGCCTCGGACACCCTGGGCTTTATCTTGACCATGGGCTTCGTCCAGTGGTTGTACCGGGGTCACCAGCGGGAGGGGAGATTTTCCGGCGCGGCGCCGGGGGGGACGGCAGGCGGGGCCTAAGCGGGCGTGGTCTCGGCGCTCTTTTTCAGTGTGAACAGCATCTTGCGCTCCATGACGAAGCTGATGGGGTCGGTAAAGATACGCCAGGCGATGAAGTTCACCGGCGACCGGTTATAATCCAGCCGCGAGCGGACGATGAGCCGGGTGGTATCCCGGCCCGTTTCGTCGAGGTAGAAGGCCCAGGAGCTGTTGACGTACTGGGCCGGCATCCCGCCGCCAAGCTCGAACCCGGCCTTCGTCTCCAGGTCTACCCGGGTAAGAAAGACCAGCGATACGGGGGCCTCCATCGCCACCACGGTCAGTGGCAGGATGCGCTGATGCATCCAGATTTTATCGCCCACCGCGAGATTCTGCAGCTCGGGGATAATCCGGCGGGCGGTATGGCCGTCGGCGAAATCGGCGGCCCCGGCGGCGGCCTCCAGCAGGTCGTAGCTGTACCAGCCGCCGCGCTCCAGCCCTATCTGCAGCAGCCACGGCCAGATACGCGCCGCGGCCGCCTTCACCGTAATGGCCCGCGTCGCGGCGGCCCTGGGGTGTGGGACAAGCTCGTCACCGGGCCGGCGGCGGCCGGCCTCCGCGTCGGTGGCGCCCCAGCGGCGGTACCAGCCGGTGAGCAGGGGGTTGAGGGCCACGGTGGCGGCGATGAAAAAGGCCCCCGCGGAGGCCCCGATAAAATCTGACAGCCCGGGACGATACCCGGCCATTCTAATCTCCTTCCGGCCCGGCGTAACTACCGCCCGCGCAGGATAATCGCCAGCCGCTCGGTGGTGTTCTGCCAGCCGCCCATTATCTTCAGCTGGGTCTTCAGCTCGTCGGGGTCCTGGACGTAGCCCCGCGCCAGCTCCTGCAGGTGCTTCCAGTAAGCGGCCAGCTTTTCCAGCGGGGCCGGGACGGCCCCCAGGGCGCTGGCGTCCCCGTTTTCCAGGGCCCGCTCCAGCGCCTCCAGGGCCGCCAGCCAGTCCTCGACCGGGGCCCCGGCCACCTTGCGGAAGTTGGAGAATATCCACTTGCGCTCGAACAGGGGGCGCTTTTTCCAGGCGGCGGACTGCTCGAAGAGGATGCCGCGGGCGCGCTTGCAGAGCGCCAGGGCCTCCGCCAGCTGCTCTTCGGTCAGGTCGAAATCGACCTTTGGCTTCGCCTTCACCGGCCCCGCCGACCCGATACCGGCCGCGGCCAGGGCCTGCCGTGAGGTTATCTCCTGGCCGTGAAAGCCCTGCGCCAGGGCGATGGCAGCGGCAAACCCGGCCCCGGCGGCCTCCACGGTAATGGCCGCCGCCTCGTTCATGGCGATAAATTCCTCCGGGGTCTTATCGTAGAAGGGGGCCAGCTTCATTACGGCCTCTTCCAGGCCCGGCGTCGGGGCCTGCCCCGGCCCGATGGTAAAGGCGAAAACGCCCGTCCCCTCCACCTCGGCGGCCAGCGTCTCGCCCAGCTCCGCCTGCGCCCGCTTGAAGACCTCGTAGCCGGCCATGTAGGCCCCGCCGAAAGAGGAAACGCAGGCGAAGACGCCGTAGTCCCGCTCCAGCATATCGGGCAGAAAGGCCCGTGCCAGCAGGAAAGGCCCGCGCAGGTTGACACGGTAGCTGCTATCGATTGCCTCCGGCGTCAGGTCTTTGACGGTCCCCATCGGGGCGACGGTGGCGTTATTGAGGACGATATCCACCTTTTCGCAGGCCTTGAGGGCCTTCTCGCGCAGGCGCTTGATAGCCTTCTCGTCGCCGACGTCGGTCTGGATGAAGATGGCCCTGCCGGCGCCCATCTCGGCATTGATGGCCGCTTCCGCGGCCTCGCCGGTGCTTTTATCGATTTCGGCGATAATGACGCGGGCGCCCAGCCAGGCCAGGGCCCGCGCCGCCTCCAGGCCTATGCCCCGCCCCGCCCCGGTCACCACGGCCACCTCGCCCGCCAGGGCATCCTGCTCCAGGCTGCCGGTGCCGATTAGCAGCGTCTCCTTTTCCTGATTTTCCCCGTTCATCGTTCGCGCCCTTCGCTATCCCGCGTCTGGGGTAATTTTACTATATTAAACAGTCTTCTGGCATTATCCGTCGTGGCGGCGGCCAACTTCGCCTCTTCGGCACCCTTCAGGGCCGCCGCCCCCTTTAGCGAGCGGCGGACGTCCGCCGGGCTGGCGGTGAACTCGTGGTCGCTGCCCCGCCCGTAGACCACCGGGCAGTCCGTCTCCAGGAGCAGGCGCTCCAGCGTCGTCTCTCGCACCGCCCGCCGGTGCTCCTCGTGGTACTCCACCGCCGGCGTCACCGAGATATAATAGCCCCTCTCCCCGATTTCCCGCAAGACCGAGGAGGTGCCCGTGTACCAGTGGAAGACGGCTTTTTCCAGCCCCGCCGCGACGACGGCGTCCAGGGCGTCCCGCCAGGCGTAGCGGGAGTGGATGAGGGCAGGCAGGTTGTTTGCTCGCGCTATCTCCAGTATACCAGTCAGGACGCGCTTCTGCAGGTCTTTCTCGGCCCCGGCCCGCACGCGCTTGTGGTAGTCCAGCCCCACCTCCCCGATGGCGACGGCACCAGCGGCATGGTCGGCGATGAAGGCCAGGTTGGCCTCGATATCCGCCTCCCGGATAAACCAGGGGTGCCAGCCCAGCGCCGGGAAGACGAAGCCCGGATACGACCCGGCCAGCTCCAGGACCTTTTGATTGGAGGCCATGCCCTGGCCGACGGCGATAATGGCCGCCACCCCGGCCTCCCTGGCGGCGTTCAGGGCCGGCTCCAGGTCTTCTATCTCGTCGAGGTGGGCATGGGTATCGATAAGCTGATACATCTTACTTGGCCGGCCGGAACACCGCCGACGGTTTCTCCTGGAAGGGGTGCGTCCGCAGCACCAGCGAGAAGAGGAAGGGATAGTTGGCCTGGAGGTGCTGCACGTAGTCCAGCCACTCGCTGGCCAGGTGGTCGTACATGCGCTCGATGTCCACCGCCAGGTGCTCCAGGTCTTCCTCCGGTAGGTCTTTCAGCGACGCCCTGGCCCCCAGCTCCTCGTCGAGGTGGGTGGTCGCCCAGAGCAGGTCGGTGAAGCGGTCGTGCTCCAGGAGGTTGGGGTTCTCCAGCAGCGTCAGCAGGTACATCCGCTTCCCGGCCAACGATTTCTTGAGCCCTTCCAGGTCGATGCGGTGGATGTCTACGTCGGCCTTGAGGTGATAGGCGTATTCCGACGCCCGCTTGAAATCTTTGACCGTCCAGTCTTTGGTGACGTTGAGGTTACGCGAAATTTCCTCGCGGTTCTGGAAGTACTCGATGAGCTCCGCCAGCAGGCGGTTGCCGATCTCGCTGAAGAAGGCCCCGATGACCATGTTGAGCTTGTAGAGCATGGCCTGTTTCTCGCGGCGGGACAGGATGCGCTCAATGACGATGACCACGATGAAGACCTCCAGCGGCAGGAAGGCGAAATCGCCCAGCAGGTAGATGAAGATGTGGTGCGGGTCGTGGAAGATGAGGAAATGTATGTAGTAGAACAGCGCCGAGGCCGCCAGGAAGAAGGCGGTCACCAGGATAAATATCTTATAGCCTTTCACCATTTACCCCCGGTACAATTACACTCCGCCATTATAGTATCACATCCGGGACGCCGTTATAACCTCCGCCGTGTGGGACTTCATCGCTTTGTGCTATAATGCTCTATCCGGCAGGATATTATATCAAATGAGGAGAAAAAGATGACCAAGTCAATCATTATCATCGGCGGGGGGCTTACCGGGCTGGCTACCGGCTGTTACGGGCGGATGAACGGCTATAAAACGTCTATCTTCGAGATGCATAAAATTGCCGGGGGTGTCTGCACCGCCTGGAAGCGCCAGGGCTACACCATTGACGGGGCGATGAACTGGCTGGTTGGCACCAATCCTAAAAACAGCTTTTATAAATTCTGGGAAGAGCTGGGGGCGGCGCCGGGCTGGAAAATCTATAACCATGACCTGTATGCCATCTTCGAAGACAAAGACGGTAAGGCCCTTAACATTTATTGCGATGCCGACCGTTTTGAGCAGTATTTGCTGGAATTAGCCCCGGAAGACAAGGATGTTATCCAGGAGCTTACTCAAGGGCTACGGTCTTTCTCACGTACGGACATGCCTACGGAAAAACCCGCCGAACTGAACAATTTATGGGATAAAATCAAGACGGTAAAAATGCTCCCCGCGATGATGCTCATGAGGAAATGGATGAAGATATCCACCGGGGACTTTGTCCGACGCTTCAAGAATCCCTATCTGCGCCAGATGCTATCACTCGCTTTCGGCGGCGACGCATGGCCCATGATGCTCATTCTGTGGATGTTAGGCTATCAGCACGGCAAAACGGCCGGCTACGTCATCGGCGGCGCCCTCGAACTCGTCCGCTTTCTTGAAGAACGCTACCGCGCCCTCGGCGGAGAAATTACCTTGAAAGCCAGAGTCGCCAGGATACTGGTGGAAAACGATAAAGCCGTCGGCATCCGGCTGGCCGACGGTACGGAACACCGGGCCGATTGGGTCGTCTCGGCGGCCGACGGGCGCACCACCATATTTGATATGCTCGAAGGAAAATACGTCGATGATGCTATAAAGAATCGATATGATAATCCCAAGCTCTTTTCGCCGCTGGTACACGTCGGTCTGGGGGTAGCCGGAAAATACGAAGGATTGCCGACTAACCTCGGCGGGTACAGCCTCCCCCTGGAGAAACCCGTTACCGTCGCCGGCAAGGAACACCACCGGCTGGCGGTGCTTAACTACAGCTTCGACCCCACCCTGGCGCCGAAAGGTAAAACCGTGCTCAAAGTCCAGTTCGATACCGACTACGACTACTGGGAGAAGCTCTATCAGGAGCCGGAGCGTTATAAAGCGGAAAAAGAACGGATTGCCGACGATGTCATTGACCGGCTTGACAGGCGCTTCCCCGGCCTGGCCAAGCAGGTGGAGATGCGCGACGTGGCCACTCCCATGACCTGGGTGCGTTACACCGGCAACTGGCGGGGCAGCTACGAGGGGTGGATGTTCAGTGCCGAGTCTTTTACTTCATCCATACGCAAGACCCTGCCCGGACTGGACAATTTTTACATGGCGGGGCAGTGGGTCAATCCGGGCGGCGGCATGCCCACGGCCGCCATGTCCGGCAATCATACCATACAGCTTATCTGCAAGCAGGACGGCCGGAAGTTCATCACCACCAAGCCGTGACGCCGCTTGCGCCCGGCACCTGATCACCATCTAGCGACGCGAGAACCGCTGCAATCGTACGGCTTGACATATAGGTGTATACTTATGTCTGGGGTCGGCACAAATTTACCCTTCACCACCTGACCCTCAATAATAGGGAGGCGAAGATGGCAGAGAAGTCAATCATTATCATCGGAGGCGGCATCGCCGGTCTGGCGGCGGGCTGCTACGGCCGGATGAACGGCTACGGGACGCGAATCTTGGAGATGGATACCAGGCCGGGCGGCCTGTGCACCGCCTGGAAGAGGAAGGGCTACACCATGCCCGTCATCCACTGGTTCATGGGGGCCGGGCCGAAGTCGAGCTATTATAAAATCTGGGAGGAGCTGGGCTCCGCACAGGGTAGGGAGATTTGCTTTTACGACCAGGATTATCAATACGAGGGCAGCGATGGGCAGGTCTTCCACCTTTATACCGATATCGACCGCCTGGAGCGGCATATGAAAAAATTATCCCCCGAGGATGAAGCCGTTATCAACGAAATCATTAAAAGTATGCGTACCTTCGTCAACTTTAATCTGCCCGCCGACAAGGCCCCGGAGCTGTACGGCCCGCTGGATAAAATTAAGATGATATTCGGCATGCTGCCTTATATGCCCACCATGATGAAATGGCGTAAGGTCTCGCTGGGCGAACTTGCCCGGAGATTTAAGCACCCCCTGATACGCGGCTGCTTCCTCACCTGGGGCCCGCCCTGCGGCCCCGGCATGACTCCCGGTTTTTTCCCCAGCGTCTACCTGCTGATGTCGCTGGCTTCCCAGCATGCGAAATCCACCGGCTACTCGATTGGCGGCTCCCTGGAACTCGCCAGGGCCGTCGAGAAACGCTACCTCAATCTGGGCGGCGAAGTAAATTATAAATCCAGGGTCGTCAAGGTCTTGGTGGAGGACGGGCGCGCCGTCGGCGTCAGGCTGGAGGACGGCAGCGAGCACCGTGCCGACTACGTTATCTCCGCCGCCGACGGCCACGCTACCATCTTCGACATGCTGGAGGGGAAATATGCCAACGACGAGATACGGGGCTACTATGACAGACTGCTCCGCTTCCCGGCCATTGTCCAC
>Ga0315550_1001822_pt1 | contig 13129 bp, 12 predicted proteins | sample SalMarSW160190MG_2_FD_203100 | JGI IMG/M metagenome (GOLD analysis project Ga0315550, IMG submission 203100) | Salt marsh sediment microbial communities from the Plum Island Ecosystem LTER, Massachusetts, United States - Salt Marsh Sediment SW1601-90 ... | reverse complement strand
ATGCATATACTTATAGCTTAACTGTTACCCCTGCAGGTCCATATGATATTGGAACCGCAGGAGGTGCAAGTCTTCTATATAACTTAGGTGCGGTTAACACACCTGACCTTGGTTCCATAACCTTAAACAAAACAGGCCTTGATGCAACCGATACAGCAGGGTTTACCCTGTATGACTCAAGCAATAATCCAGTAGGTGGAGAAAAGACTGTTACAGGAAATGGTTCCATAACCTGGTCCAATCTTCCATGGGATACATACAAGATTGTAGAGACTACCACACCAGCAGGATATGCTCCTATTGCCGATATTACTGGAATAGTTGTTGGAGCAGCTCAGCAAAGTTATACCTTTAATAGGGTTAACAATAAAACTAATTTAGGTTCCATAACCTTAAACAAAACAGGACTTGGTACAGCAGATACAGCCGGGTTTACACTGTACGATTCAGGCGGAGCTGCAGTAGGCGGAGAAAAGACAGTTACAGGAAACGGTTCTGTAACCTGGTCCAATCTTCCATGGGATACATACAAGATTGTAGAAACCACTGTACCTGCAGGATATACCAAGATGGCCGATATTACTGGAATAGTGGTTGGAGCAGCCCAGCAGAATTACAGCTTTAGTAGAGTAAATACAAAAATTCCTGTTCTTGGTTCCATAACATTAAACAAGAGCGGTCTTGATTCTACGGATGTAGCAGGATTTACACTTTACAACTCCAGCGGAGCTGCAGTGACAGGAGAAAAAACAATAACCGGAAACGGGTCAGTAAGCTGGACAAATCTGCCAAATGATACCTACAGGATCGAAGAAACCACTGTACCTGCAGGATATACCAAGATGGCCGATATTGCTGGAATAGTGGTTGGAGCAGCCCAGAAGAACTACAGCTTTGATAGGACAAATACCAATACACCGCCGCCGCCACCAACTATAGAAGTTTTGGGTATTTCCGAACTTCCGTTTACGGGAATGAATCTGTTTATACCTATAGCCGGTCTATTCTCTATTGTTAGCGGAATGGTACTGGTCATATTATCTCTTTTCAGGAGAAAGAAAAGGAATCTGGAAATCAGCAGCTAATATATATCTATCTTTTTAAGATATATAAGCTGATTAGTTTAAAAGATAGAAATAGCAGTGAAATGTAAATAAGATAGTCCAGACACTAACTGGACTATCTTATTTTATATACGATATCCTTCAAGAATTTATTTAAACCAAAATCAATAAAGGTTCTTTTAAAAGTTATTTCAGGGATAAGGTAGAAATATCAAATAAATACTATTTTAATAACTTTCAATAATACCTATAATCTGGGAAGAATCCTGCAGTTCTTCAATAAAGAGTATCCCGCTCTTTTCAATCAGCATATAACCTGCTGGTTTATAAAATTCATCCTCTATGCTCAGCAGTTTTACCTCTGATTGTGTTGTGCTTCCCTCTTCATCTGCTTGGGTTTGCTGCAATTTGATGGAGTACGGATCTTTAAGGATTATATATTTGTTAGTGACCTCGGTAATATTTCCAAAATATACTTGACCATTGTTTAAAAATACAGCTTGATAAGAATCTCTGTACTTTAATAGCTGGATTGTATTTCTTGCCATGCCGTTTTGCCACAAAGAAATGCTTGTAAAGATCAATACCAATACAAAAATCAAGGTAGTAAGTACAAGTATTGCCTTTCCATAATCTTTTGGAGCTTTTGAGACCTTTGTAGTTTTTTTAACACTCATTGCATTCCTCTCTTCCTTTATAAAACTATATATAATGTAAATTTTACAGTATAAATATAAAGAGGTCTATATTTTTAAATTTTGTTTATTCAATTATTCTGGCAAATATAATGAGCCTTCTTGTAGAAAAATATTTGGGGGTGCAGGTGGATAGGACAAGTGAAGGGTATTCAGTATTTTTAAGGACACTTACATCCTGTGGATGTACCGATTCTTCACCTGTGACAATATAGGTAAATCTTTCATTTCCAATTGTCTCAAGGAATATTTCATCTCCTTCTTCCAACTCGTCCAGTCTATTAAAAGGGGCTCCGTAAGTGGTCCGGTGTCCCGCAATTACACAGGTACCTATTTCTCCAGGAAGAGCCGATCCTGAAAAGAAGCCAGGGCCTTCTTTAAGCGTTAAATAATCGGTGCCCTCATTTACGACCCAATCTGTATTAATTTCAGGGATGTAAATTCTAAACGGTAATTTTTTTTCAGAATCAATGAGTTCAGTTTCCTTTTCTAATTGCAGTTCAGTTTCATTTTCTTCTTCTTCGGCACCGGTCTCCTGAGGTTTTTCGAGTTCTTCGCCCCAGGCGGTGAGTATTATGGATTCTCTTCTGGTCAGAACAAAGTTTGTATAAAATGGCCATATTATAATTAAAAGGCCTATGATTATTAGGGTTATTCCAAGGTATCTTATAATCTTTTTTCTTCTATTGGTATAAGGTTTTCTTTTATTCATAGATAGAATGCTATCATTATTCTTATCATTAATAAAATTTATTTTATATCTTTAGGTCATTGTTTATAATTATTATAATCATTTAAATTGATTAGAAAGAAGGGAGTAATGTCAATAAGAATAATAGATAGTAAGTTAAAACTAATATCGATTATAACTATTGTTTTTATACTTTTAATTTCTACTGTTACTGCCGGGTGTAAGATACAGGATGAAAAACAGGCTGCCGGTGAGGAAAATTCTCAAACTGAGGAAATTCTTGACAGGGAAGAAAACCAGTCAGAAGAAGAGGCAATCTTAGAAGTTAAGGATATCTCTGTTGATGAAGCCTATAATATCATAAACAGCGGCCAGGATTATATAATTCTGGATGTAAGAACGCCGGATGAGTTTAAGGAGGGTCATATCGAGGGAGCAGTACTCATCCCTGTTTTGGAGCTTGAAAACAGATTGAACGAATTGCCTAAAGATAAACCTATAATAGTTTATTGTAAGATTGGGGGAAGAAGCAGGAATGCGGCTAATATTCTGGTGGAAAACAGTTTTACAGGGATTTATAATATGACGGGCGGGATTACTGATTGGGTAGATAAAGGATATCCAACCGTAACCGAAAGTAATTGAGTTTTTACTGAATACAGGATGGATATATACAGAAAGTTCGGCTATTAATATATCCGGACTGCTTTATTTGGGCTGCAGGGATTATAGGGTATAATTGCTTTAAGGAAATTTAAATTTTATTTTAAAAGTAAATGTTAAAATCAAAAAAAGCAAGAATAATGCTGATTGTAGTGTATATTTTTATAGGGGCCGGGACCCTGTTCCTATGTTATTTCGTGGCGGTAAATTTTTTAGCTGAAAAGAGCAGGCAGGCAAAACTGGATCTGTGGGAAAGCCAGAAACAGGCTCTGGCGGAGCAAGAGATAACCGATTCTTCGGGGGAAACTGCAGGAGATAGCGAATATAGTAAGGAAACCAACAGCTCTTATGACGCGAGTTCCCTTAAAGAGGATTATACGGATTATGAAATACCCGCAGCGGAAGATTTTTTCCCCCTTAAAATGTCAATCCCCAGAATTGACCTGGAGTGGGTTTCATATGAAAGTGCCGATAGCTTGATTTTAGAGCAGGGGCCGGGCCATATTGAAGAAACTCCGCTGCCGGGAGAAGTCGGAAGATGTACCATATCAGGGCACAGGACTACTTATGGCTCGCCTTTCGAAAGGCTTGATGAGCTGAAAAAAAGGGACCTTATCTATCTCGAAACTGTTAAGGGCGGGATATTTATTTACGCGGTAACGGGGCAGCAGATAGTTGTTCCCACGGATATTTATATCCTGGAAGGTTCGGGAAAAAGTGAACTCCTGCTTACCACCTGCCATCCCAGATATTCTTCTGCAAAGAGGCTCATAATAATTGCGGAACTGCTGAACCTATATCCGCTGGGACTGGATGCAAAGGGAGGCAAACAGTGACCGTAAAAGAAAAAGTAATTTTAACGGTGCTGACAGCAGCAATGATTGTAATGGTGGGATGCAATGTCCTGCTGGTAGAGTGCCGGAAAGCAGCGGAAGTAAAACAGGTGGAGGAAAATGTCAGGATAAAAAAGGAGATGCTGGAAGCAATAAGGCTGCTGGAAGCAGAAGAAATAGCAGAATTCGGCTGCAGGTACCAGCCGGTAGAGGATGAGTTTATGGAACAGGCAAACCTTCTGTCAGAAAAGATGAAAGAAAAATTTATAAGCGTGGATAACTTGAGTGAGATTGCCGGAGAGAGGCTGGATGCGGCCGAGGATTTCAGGAAGAAATTAATCCAGATTGGTGATGTCCCCGGACCCCTGGAAGCTTTCTATGGGTATGTACTTGAATTTGCAGAAAACGATATTGAAACAGCCGACCTGGTACTTTCCTATTATAAAAGCGGCAGTTATTCCACTTATAGCAAAGATGAACTTGAAGAGCTGAATAAAGACAATAACCTTTTATTTTTAAGAGCCCTTGAGGAGCTTGAAAGGATATATAAAGAGTATGATCTTGGATTTCTGCTGCAGGAGCTACCTTGACCCAAAACATCCGGATATCATATACTAAATATATTTTTTGGCGCTGGATTTTTTTGGTGCTTAACTATAAAAATAATAATTTGTATAATTTAGGTATATAAGTTTAAAAAAGGGCCGATTTAGAAAATGGAAGACGGGGTAAAAAAAATAAAATTAGAAAGGCTTTTAAAATTAAATATTGAAGATATGGCAAAGGAAGAGGCCGGACTTGCAGTCAAGAGCCTGCATGACGAGCTTAACAGACATAACTACTATTATTACATAAAGGATAATCCCATAATAAGCGACCGTCAGTATGATATGCTGCTTCGTAATTTAATCCTGCTGGAAAAAAAGTTTCCGGGCCTGGTTACTGAAGATTCTCCGACCCAGCGAATCGGGGCCCCTCTGGAAGGGGGATTCAGCACAGTAGAGCATGGAGAAAAAATGCTGAGCCTTCAGGATGCTTTCAGCTACGATGAGTTAAAAGATTTTCTTACACGTGTACACAAAGACCTTGAAAAGGGTAAAAATGAAGTGGAGTTTATATGCGAGCTCAAGATAGACGGATCAGCAGTCTCATTGGTATATGAAGATGGGGTATTTGCACGGGGTGCCACCAGAGGTGATGGTATCCTGGGTGAAGATATAACTTCCAACTTAAAAACCATAAAAGCAATTCCGTTAAGACTTTTTACAAAAAGCGGGCTTAAAATACCTTCCAGGCTGGAGGTAAGAGGAGAGGTATATCTTGCCAAAGATGAATTTAAAAGAATTAATACGGAGAGGGAGGAAGAAGGGCTCCCCTCTTTTGCAAATCCCAGAAATGCGGCAGCAGGTTCGCTCAGGCAGATAGATCCGGGAAATACTGCCAGAAGAAGACTCAATATATTTATATATGGAGCGGTCAGTACCGGGGAGCTAAATATTTCCAGCCATTATGAGATGTTAAATTACCTGTCTGAAGTCGGGTTAAAGGTAAATCCGAATATAAAAAAAGCAGTTGATCTTGAGGAAATTAAAAATTATCTTGAGAATTGGGAGGAAAAGCGTAAAAATCTGCTTTACGAAACAGATGGCGTGGTTATAAAAGTAAATGACTTTTCATATCAGCGGAAGCTGGGCCGGACTTCCAGGAATCCGAGGTGGGCCGTTGCCTATAAATTTCCTCCGCAGCAGGAGGTTACCAGAATCCTGGATATAAAAGTAAGTGTGGGAAGGACCGGCGCACTGACACCGGTGGCGGTTCTTAAGCCTGTAAAAGTAGCTGGTTCCACCATTTCCCATGCCACTCTTCACAATGAAGATGAGATAAGAAGGAAAGAGGTAAAGATAGGAGACTGGGTGGTGGTGCACAAAGCGGGAGATGTAATACCCGAAATTGTAAAGGTCATAAAAGAAAAAAGGGACGGCAAACAGAGGGAATTCAAGATGCCCGTAAAATGCCCCGTATGCGGATCCGATGTGGTGAAGCCCGAAGGGGAAGTTGCGCTGAGATGTACCTCCATGGCCTGTCCCGCCCAGCAGTACGAGAGGATTATCCATTTTGCCTCAAAGGGAGCCATGGATATAGAAGGGCTGGGGCCGGCAGTGGTAGAAAAACTTCTGGATAGAAAACTGATTGCAGATGCTTCCGATATTTATTATATCGATTATGATGATATTTTTTCCCTGGAAAATTTTAAGGGAAAATCTACCCGGAACCTGCTGAAGGCGATAGAAGAAAGCAAGAGAAGGCCCCTGTCAAGGCTGCTTTTTGCCATGGGCATCAGATATGTGGGTTCTCATACTGCAGATGTGCTCTCAGGAGTGTTTGCGGATCTTGACAGCCTGATGGGCGCAGCCTACGATGAAATTGAGAGGATAAATGAAATCGGGCCTAAAATAGCGGAGAGCATAGTTTCTTTTTTTGGCCAGGAACAAAATATAAAAATAATAGATAAACTAAAAAAAGCAGGAGTAAATTTAGTCTCCGGGCTAAAAAAGGTAAACAGGAAAGAAGCTTTTAGCAATAAAAATTTTGTGCTTACCGGGAAACTGGACAGTTTTTCCAGAGACGAAGCCAAAAGAATCATTGAGGATTTCGGGGGCAGGGTTACCTCAAGTGTAAGCGGAGAGACTGATGCGGTTGTGGTTGGAGATAGCCCGGGAAGCAAGCTTGAGGATGCGCGGAAATATAATACCAGGCTGATATCTGAAGAAGAATTTAAGAAAATGATAAGAGATTAATTAGCGGCAGGTTTAATATATGGCTCTTAATATACCAGAAGACGCAAATTCGGCCAGGGGGCGGAATGGGGGTTTAAATGTAAAGTGGAACGCCCTTGATGCTGTAATCTCACTTGTGTTTCTAACCGTGATGCTGGTAGCAATTTATTTCGGATCGCTGAAACTATTTGAAGCATTCGGAGACAGGCAGTTTTTTAACTCTTCAAATATAGATAATGTGAGTTTTTCGGTCCTTTACGGGATCCAGATAGTACTTATGCTGGGTGTGGTATGGTTTTTTGCCATACACCGCAGGAAGGCACGTTTTAGGGACCTGGGACTCAGATATTACAGTATTGGCAAGACCATCTGGTATTCGTTTCTTTCACTGCTTCTAATTTTTCTGGTAAGCTTTCTTTATGTATTTTTGATGAATTCACTGTTCGGGATAGAGGCACCCTCCAGCAAGATTGAGATACTGGTCAGGAACAGGAGTATATCAAGCAATATACTTCTGATAGTGGTAGCCTTGATTGCCCCTTTCAGCGAAGAAATTTTTTTCAGGGGATTTCTATATTCTGCTTTTAAGAAAAGCTGGGGCATTAATGCCGCACTTTTTCTTTCTTCTTTTTTGTTTGCCGTGGTGCATCTGGAGCTGTACAGTTTCGTACCCCTGATGATTATAGGGTGGCTTTTGGCCTACCTGTTTGAAAAGACAAAATCGCTGCTTCCGGCAATTTTTCTTCATGGAGTATACAATTTGATTTTGATATTGATTCTGCTGGGAGAGATTGAAGTTTTAAAATTATATTAATTAGATGAAATATTTGCTAAAATGTTATATTTAAATCCGGGTTTAAATAGCATTTCCATATAATTTCAAAAAGGATAATTTATGAAAAGAATTTCCAAGGAAGATGTAAAATATGTGGCAAAGCTGGCAGAGCTTGAATTTGATGATAAGGAAACGGAAGAATTTACTTCTCAGCTGGATAAGATTCTGGATCATATTGCAAATATAAGCAGTGTAAATACGGAGGGAATTCCGCCCACATCACATGTCCTGGATGTAAAGAATGTCTTCAGGGAAGATGTTGTAAAAAAATCAGTTACCCAGGAATCCGCGCTGAAAAATGCGCCTGACAGGCAGAGTAACGGCTTTAAAGTGCCAAAGATTGACTGACAAGGAGAGATTTTGGAAATTAATTACCTTGCTGCATACCAATTGAAAGAAAAGCTGGTCAAAAGAGAGATATCCTGCACCGATATTGTAAAAAGTGTCTACTCCAGGATTGATGATGTTGAAGAGAAGCTGAATTCATATATCAGGCTGGAAAGAAAGGGCGCACTGAAAAAGGCCGGAGAAGTTGACAGGCTTATAGACGTCGGAAATAAAGTAGCCGATTTTACAGGGATCCCCCTGGCCATAAAGGATAATATGTGCACAGAAAATATTAACACAACCTGCGCATCAAGAATTTTAGAGAATTATGTTCCCATATATAACGCCACTGTAATTGAAAAGCTGACGGAGCAAAATTATATACTGGCAGGGAAGGCCAATATGGATGAATTTGCCATGGGCTCGTCCAATGAGAATTCCTATTTCGGGCCGGTTAAAAATCCATGGGACACCGGCAGGGTGCCGGGAGGATCAAGCGGAGGGCCTGCTGCCTGTGTAGCAGCAGGAGAAGCCATATGTTCGCTGGGATCCGATACCGGAGGATCCATAAGGCAGCCTGCGTCGCTCTGCGGTATTGTCGGATTCAAACCCACATACGGAAGGGTGTCCAGGTATGGACTGGTGGCCTTTGCCTCTTCCCTGGATCAGATAGGTCCCCTTACAAGGAATGTTAGAGATTGTGCGGCGCTGCTTAATGTAATTTGCGGCCATGATAAAAATGATTCCACCTCAATTGATGTGGAAGTTCCTGATTTTAAAAAATGTCTTGAATCCGATATAAAGAATATGAAAATAGGTGTGCCCGTAGAACTGATGGTGGAAGGAATTGATAGTGAGGTGAGAGAGGCTGTCCGGAAAACTCTTAAGCTGATAGAGGATATGGGCGGGGAAGTTGAAGAAGTCTCAATACCCAGCCTGGAACACGCTCTAAGCGTTTATTATATTATTGCCCCTTCTGAAGCCAGCTCAAACCTGTCCAGATTTGATGGTGTAAGGTATGGATATAGGAATATGGAACAAAAAACATTGAGAAAAATGTACCGGAAAAGCAGAGCGGAAGGATTCGGCAATGAGGTCAAGAGAAGGATAATGATAGGGACCTACTGCCTATCGGCTGGTTACTACGATGCCTATTACGAAAAAGCGCAGAGAGTAAGAACGCTTATTATAAATGATTTTAAAAAAGCATTTAAAAAATATGATGTCCTGATTTCTCCAACATCGCCCACCACTGCATTTAAGGTCGGTGAGAGGATAGATGACCCTTTGACCATGTACCTTTCCGATATATGCACCATACCGGTAAACCTGGCGGGACTGCCCGCAATTTCAATTCCGGCAGGCCTTTCAAGCAGTGGACTTCCCATAGGGGTGCAAATAATAGGGGATATACTCCGGGAAGACAATGTGCTGAGAGCGGCTTACAGCCTGGAGGAAGCAATAAGCTTTAAAAGCAGGCCAGGGCTATAGGTTTTAAGCAAAGGATTATTTTTATAAATTGATAACTTTTATGCCAGGACTGGAGAGATGAAAGATAAGTATGAATCGGTTATAGGTCTCGAGACCCATATTGAGCTTTATACCAGTACCAAGATGTTTTGCGGATGCAGGCTTTCATTCGGAGAAGAGAAGAATATAAATACCTGTCCTGTGTGCCTGGGGCATCCGGGTTCGCTTCCGGTCACCAATAAAAAAGCGGTGGAGTATGCGGTAAAGATTGCTCTGGCATTAAACTGCAGGATCCAGGAATATTCCATTTTTCACAGGAAAAATTATTTTTATCCTGATATGCCAAAAAATTATCAGATTTCACAATATGACCTGCCTCTGGGTGTGGGAGGTTATCTGGATATTGATATGGGAGATTATACAAGGAGAGTGGGGATAACCAGGGTTCATATGGAGGAAGATACCGGTAAGCTGGTACACACAGGGACAACCGGAAGGATAAGCGAGTCCGAAGCCAGTATAGTTGACTTTAACCGTGCAGGGACCCCGCTTATAGAGGTTGTTACCGAGCCGGATATAAGGTCTCCCGAGGAGGCAAAGGAATATATGATAGCACTTAGAAACTTGATACTGTTCCTGGATGTCAGCGATTGCAGTATGGAGGAAGGCAGCCTGAGGTGTGATGGCAATGTTTCGGTAAGGAAGATTGGGGATGATAAAATCGGTACCAAGACCGAGATTAAAAACTTAAACTCCTTTAAATTTATGCAGAAGGGCCTGGAGTATGAAGTTAAAAGGCAGATTAAAGTCCTGGAAGACGGCGACAGTGTAACCCAGCAGACCAGACATTACGACAGCCATACTGGGACTACCAAGGCTCTCCGTTCAAAAGAAGAGGCCCATGACTACAGGTATTTTCCTGATCCTGATCTGGTACCTATGTACATGGAAAATAAAATAATAGAGGATATAAAAAATACGATCCCCGAACTTCCTTCAGCCAGGATCAAGAGGTTTGAAAAGCAGTACAGCCTACCCAAATATGACTGCAGCTTTCTGGCCAATGACCGGGATGCAGCTGATTATTTTGAACAGTGCTGTAAGTATTACGATAATCCAAAAAATATTGCCAACTGGATAATGGGAGATTTCAGCGCTCTTTTAAATAAGGAAAAGATAACCATTAAGACCAGCAAGGTATCCCCTGAGAACTTCTGCGGGATGCTTAAAATAATTGATGAAGGCAAAATCAGCTCCAAGATAGCCAAATCGGTATTTGAAGAGATGTTCAATACCGGAAAGATTGCCCGGAGCATAATTGAGGAAAGAGGGCTGGAACAGATAAGTGACGAAAATCTGCTGGAATCGATTGTTGATGAGATCATTAAAGCCAATCCCGGGCCGGTGGAGCAGTTCAGGGAAGGTAAGGAAAAGGCAATGAGCTTTTTAATCGGGAAAGTGATGGCCAGGACGAAGGGCAGGGCAAACCCCCGGATGGTAAATGAGATTATAACGAAAAAAATAAGTTGATTCTGTGGAATAAATCAATATAATCTTAACTTTAGTAAAAATATTTTATGTCTTGCGTAACCTAAAATATGGATGCCGAACTTATATAAAAAAACTAATTAATATTTTATAGCAGAAGGAGGATATGAGAATGATAAAGAATATAGGTGTTTTAACTGGTGGAGGGGATTCTCCGGCAATAAATGCAGCCTTCAGGGCTATTTATTTAAAAGCCTCACAATACGGATATAAGGTAACTGGGATTTTAAACGGATGGGAAGGTCTGATTAAAGGAAACGTAATAGAAATGGACAGGGAATTGGTTTCGGGAATACTGGCGGAAGGCGGTACTATAACCGGAACATCCAGGACCAATCCTTTTAAAATAGAAAACGGAGTGGAAAAAGTTAAGGAGAATATAAAAAAACTTGAATTGGATGCCTTAATAACCATCGGCGGGGATGATACCAACGGAGTTATAACCAAATTAACTCAGTACGGCATAAAAGGTGTCGGTATTCCTCAGACCATAGATAATGATATTGCACATTCTGAGTATTCCATAGGCTCTGAATCGGCTCTGGAAATTGTGACCGATTGTCTTGATAAGCTTCATACCACGGCTTTTTCACATCATAGGATTATGATAGTAGAGATCATGGGAAGGGACTCGGGCTGGCTCACCCTTAACGGGGGAATTGCCGGCGGAGCGGACATTATTTTAATTCCTGAAGTAGCTTTCAGCTATGAGGAGATAATAGATGTTATAGAAAAAAGAAAAGAAAAAGGTAAGGAATTTACCATTATTGCAGTTGCTGAAGGGGCAAAACCTGCTGAAGAAGAAAGGCAGATAACAGCTTCAGATAAACTTGACAATTTCGGACATGTGCAGCTTGGAGGAATCGGCAGTGTTGTCGCAGATGAAATAGAGAAGAGAACCGGTTATAGCACCAGGGTAATGGTGCTGGGCCATCTTCAGAGAGGCGGAAGACCGACTGGCTTTGATAGAATAGTTGCTACCAGGCTGGGAGTAAAAGCAGTGGAGCTGGTTCATGAAGAGAAGTTTGGACAGATGGCAGTTTTGGAAAATGGTAAAATCACCTCGGTTTCACTGGAAGAAGCCTTGAAAGAAACAAAGCCACTGGATATGGAGCTTTATGAATTATCAAAGCTCCTATACTGAAAATCTATATTTTAATAAATAAATTTCTTTCTTAAATAAGAAAGAATAATTTAAAGTAATAAGCCCCTTCCAGGAAGGGCTTATCTATATGAATAGACTATCGGGAAGACGGCCAACTTTTTATATCTTTTAACTACTGTAGAGATAGCGCATAGAGAATCTTTTCTACCTCAATAGACCATAATTGTTATCAATATTTAAATCAATACTTCCTTTAAGTCTTTCTATCTTTAAATTTATATAATTGATTTCTTAATTAAAATTATACATAAAATTTTATGTAATATTTTATGTAATTATGTTATAATAACCCAGCTTTATAATCTTATAAAAGGTAAAGAAATGGCAATAATTAATATCTCGATACCTCCTGAATTGCTTAAAGAGGTAAATAAGTATAAAAAGATAGTCAATAAGAATCGCTCAGAATTCTTTGCAGATGCGGTAAAATTATATTTTGGAAAAATTAATGAAAACATTGCTTTTGAAAATAGAAAAAAAGCAGTAAAGAAATTAATGGAAATAAATAAGCGGATTAGAAAAGAAGGGTTATTTAAAAACGTCGATTTTGTTGAAGAAATAAGGAGTTTAAGGCGGGAAAGAACCAATGAACTACTCAGAAGAGTTAAATAACGAAGAATTTAGCAGGATTGGCAAATTTCTCGTTCAAGAAAGAAATAAAGAAATCTTTGTTTTAGATTCGTCTGTTATATTTAAATGGTTTTATTCTGAAAGTGAAGATGGTATTGAGACTGCTGGAATTCTTTATAAGAAAGCTATTTCAAGAAACTTTCATATTTTATCTCCAGAGCTTTTAATTTACGAATTGGTAAATATTTTTAGGTTCAGAACTAATGTTTCCAAAAGCTTACTAGAAAATATAATCCGGGAAATTTTTAATATATTAATATTTTTGAAACTGGATTATAAATCATATGTATATGCTTATGATATTTCCAAAAGAATAAAAAGTTCAATATATGATTGTATCTATATTGCTATGTCTGATAAATATAAAGTCCCTTTCATTACTGCTGATAAAAAGCTATACAACAGTGCAAAAAATCTTAATTTCGATATTA
>Ga0315550_1001819_pt1 | contig 13139 bp, 12 predicted proteins | sample SalMarSW160190MG_2_FD_203100 | JGI IMG/M metagenome (GOLD analysis project Ga0315550, IMG submission 203100) | Salt marsh sediment microbial communities from the Plum Island Ecosystem LTER, Massachusetts, United States - Salt Marsh Sediment SW1601-90 ... | reverse complement strand
CTGTGCCCCCAAAGCGGGGGTTTTTCTTTTGGGGGGATTTTATAAAATCCCCTTTATCCCCCTGCCGTACGGCTCTCTAATAACGCCTTTCTCGGTGATGATGGCGGTGATGTAACGGTGGGGGGTTACATCAAAGGCGGGGTTGGCGGCGGCCACGCCCGCCGGGGCGACGGGCACGCCCTGTATATGGGTGACTTCCTCGGGGCGGCGCTCCTCGATGGGTATTTCATCGCCGGTTTTCAGCGAGGGGTCGATGGTGGAGGCGGGGGCGGCGATATAGAAGGGGACATTGTTCTCCCCGGCCAGCACCGCCAGCGTGTAAGTGCCGATTTTATTGGCGGTATCACCGTTGGCGGCGATTCTATCCGCGCCGGTAATAGCGCAGTCGATTTTCCCCGTCCTCATAAAATGCCCGGCCGCGCTATCCGTAATCAGCGTAACCGGCACGCCGGCCTTTTGAAGCTCCCAGGCGGTCAGCCGCGCCCCCTGTAAGAGCGGGCGGGTCTCGCCGGCCATTACCTTAACGTTCTTTCCCTGCTGATGCGCCGCGATGATAACGCCCAGGGCAGTGCCGTGACCGGGCGCGGCCAGCGGCCCCGTGTTGCAGTGGGTCAGTACCGTCCAGCCGTCTTTAATAAGTTCCGCACCGATAAGGCTAAGGCGCCGCGTGGCGTCCGCTTCTTCCCGGTGTATTTTCACGGCCTCGTCGGCGAGGGCTTTCTGAATCTGCGTAATGCTTGCAGCGGAACCGGCGGCTTTTCTCATGCGTTCCAGGGCGAAGAACAGGTTGCGGGCGGTGGGACGGGTGGCGGCGATAGCATCGATGACTCCATAGAGATTCTCCAGGAACGCGTCCGTGGAGGTAGCTGTAATTTTACCGGCGCCGAGGGCTACGGCATAGGCCCCCGCGATTCCTATGGCCGGGGCGCCCCGTATTTTAAGCTCCCTGATAGCCGAGGCGATGTCCCGGTAATCGTCAAGCTCCAGGTAGACTTCCTCCTGTGGGAGGCGGGTCTGGTCGATAATTCTGACACGGTCACCGAGCCATTCGATGGGCAGGTTCTCTGTTTTTATCTACCTCACCCCCTTAAGCCACCTCTCCGTTTTTCCCACTGGTCGCGTTTCAGTTCCATGAGCAGGAAGTCCTGGCCGTTGCGCTTCATTTCTCCGCAGGGCGTAAAGCCGCATTTCAGGAAGCACTTCTGCGCCCGCAGGTTCCAGTCCAGCGTCTTCAGGTACAGGCGGCGGAAACCGGTCGTCAGGAAGACATGGTCGGTCATCGCAGTGACGGAATCGGCGCCATAGCCCTTGTCCCAGTAATCACGGTCGCCGATCATGATACCCAGCTGCGCCTCACCCCTCCTTTTCCTGATATCGTAGCAGGTGCAGTTGCCGATGTGTCTGCCTTCCAGAGTTTCTATGGCCAGGGGATACCGAATGGATTTCGGGTGCCGTAGCTCGGTGGCGTAGTCCAGCAGGTAGACGGAGAAGGGTATAATGAGCGTCCGGGTTGCATCCAGCCTGGCCAGCTCGGCGTCCGATTGCCATTGATAGTCGTTGCGGGCATCGGCGAGCTTTTTCTCGCGGAGCCTGACCTTGTTCCCGGTAATCACATTATCATTCAGGGGATTAAAGCCTGCCGGGGTCATATTCTTCAGAAATTTCATAGCTAACGATGAACGTGACTTCTACCTTATTCCTCGTCTTCCTCGTCCTCTTCGCCGCGTTCCCATATCGGTTCGGTAAAGTAATCTATGTATTCCTCCATCGCCTGGGCGGCCACCTGCTTGATTCTCTCGCCGGCCTCGACGGCCATCTTGGCCAACTCCGCAAAGTCGATTTTTACATCCAGCATAGCGGTTAAAACCTTTAGAACGGCCAGCGCCGCCATGGGATTGGGCACGCGGCCGGCGTAAACAGGCACCTCGCCGAGCAGGCAGACGCCGTCGATTTCTCTCTCCTTGGCTACGCCCAGCAGCAGACCGTTGAGTCCCGCGATTTGCAGGTTGCTGGAGTGCTCCAGGTTGTATTTCTCTAAATCGGGCGTGACGAGGTGGCTGGTGGCGACACCCCAGACCTTGGGAGGCTCGGTGTGATGGATGCGTGTTATGGCCGCCGCGCAGGTATATATACGCTCCGCGCCGAAACGGTTCCCCACGTCGAGGATGCAGTTAGCCAGTTCGTAGGCCTTGGCGGCAGGCTGGTCATCGCCGATGAACAGTATCAGGTCGCTGCCTTCGCCGTCGTTTTTCCAGTAGTAGAACTCGCTCTGGGGGAAGTTGGGCTCTTCTACCACGTTGTCCTTGACGGTTACGCCGATGGGGTCGAAGAAGTAAGAGGCCTCCAGGTAGCCCAGCTCTTTGAAATTCAGCTTGGCTTTAAGGTAGTTGGCGATAATCATGGCGACGTTGCCGATGCCGGGCCAGGCCGCCAGGAGGTTGGGCGTTTGGAGTTTGGGACGGGCGGTTATTTTTATGATATTGTTCATTTTTTAGCCTTTCCTTAAAGGGCGGTGGGCGGGAATAGATAAAATTAGCACAGCCCCTCTTAAACTCCCCAAATTGCTTTCTTAGCTGCCTCACTTGCTATATCTATGAGAATATCCCTTAAGCCATCAGCTGCAACTTTCCCAGCTTTAGCAGCAAGCTTTTTAAATCGTGTTGTTGCTAAAGGTGTTTGAGGTGTGTCTCTGATAATATCATCAAGGCTTTTCTTTAATGACTCTCGCTCATCATCGGTAAGATTTTCAGTTTCATCAGACAATTCTCGTGCAGCTTTAAGTTTTGATTCAACCCATGGATAAGGTTTACCGCAATTATGACAGAAACTTGGAGCAGGGGATTGTGATGATGTAAAACTTTCAGAATAACCTCCTCGTATAGGTGTATTACAATTCTGGCATGAAGTTATTGTAGATGCTCCACAATCGGAGCAATATTTCTTTCGAAATTGAGGAAATTCATTATAATATTCAGTTATCACGTGCCCGTTTATGCAAATCTGAGCAGTATCATATGTGCCCATTTTGGCTCCTTCACGCATTTGGTAAATTTCATTCTACCCCTTACTGGAAACTGCTAGCCCCTTACAGTAAATGGGCGGGGTCCGGAGGAAGCTGCTTATCCACCGGCTCTCGCTGCCGACGGCGGCGATGTCCTTGAGTATCTTATAAATATTTCCGGAGACCATCGTATCTTTCACCCTGCCCACTATTTTACCATTTTCTACCTTGTAGCCGAGCAGCACGTTGCCGGAGAAATCGCCGCCGAGGATGTTGCCCTGCTCCGCCCCCATGAGCTGCTCGATGACCAGCCCCTCTTTAATATCGGCTACCATATCGTCGAACGATGTTTTGCCCGGCTTAACGATGAAGGCGCTGGGGGAAGGGGCGGGGAGGCCGCCGCGATTGCGGCTGCCGTTGCCGGTGCTCCTGGTGCCGGCCAGCGCCGCCGTCTGTAAATCATAGAGGAAGCCTTTAACAACTCCCTTTTCGATGAGGCGAGTGCGCTGGCTGGGAACTCCCTCATCGTCGCAGGGTCGGCTCCCGGGGCGATAGCCGATAGTAGGGTCGTCGCGCAGGCTGAACTCTTTATCGAATACCTTACGGCCTATTTTATCACCCACCGGCGAGGCCCCTTCCAGGACCATCTTGCCGTTGAGGGCGGACATCAGGGGCAGGATAAGGGCGCTGCCGACGCCGTTGGGAGTAAAGACCACCGGAAGCCGGCGGGTCGGCACGCTGGCGTGTTTCTTCGCCAGGTCAAGCTGGCGTAATACTAAATCAGTTACTTCTTTAAAGTCGGATACGGGGTGGCAGGAACTCTCGCTCTCGCCGACGAAAAGCATATCCGTCTCTTCAATGAGATTACCCTCGATATCCAGGCTGAAGAAGCTCTTGCGGTATTCAGCCTGGCCGCCGCGGGAATTTATTATACGCACCGTGATGACACCGCGGCTGGCCCCGGCCTCGCACATAATGCCCGGCGTATGGCCGGTGACGGCGGCTACCATCTCTTCGCCGAGGTGAATCATATGCTTGATAGACACGGACTCCACAGCGGGGTCGTAAATGTCCACTGTCGGGTATTCCTTTGTGTCGGGCAGCTGGAACCTGGCGACCGTACCGAACCCGGCGGTCTCAACGGCATTCCCGACCAGCTCATCGGCGTCACCGGTGCCGGTAGTCGTGGCGTAGCCGATTCTGCCGTCCTTGATAATGCGCAGGGCGACACTCGTGGTCTGGTTGGTCTGGAGCTGCTTGAGACGGTTGGCCTCGAACCTGACCTGCGTTTCCTCGGAGGAAACCTCGAAGACTTCCGCGTCCCCGGTGACCTTTTTAGCCCGGGCCAGGATATGTTCCATCAAGCGCCTCCGACCAGGCATTTTTGAATGCGGATATGGGGGCTGCCGTTGGAAACGGGGAGGGGCGACTGCCCCCCCTTGCCGCAGCCGCCGCCCTGGTTCATATCAAGGTCGTTGCCGATGGCGTCGATGTTTTTCAGGGTGGTGAAGACGTTGCCGGTAAGCATGACGGGTCGCAGTGCTTCGGCGATTTTCCCGTTGCGTATCATGTACGCCTCGCCGGCGGAGAAGGTAAACATCTCCATGCTGGTCATGCCGCCGTACCAGTTTTTGGCGTAAATTCCCTCTTTTACGTCCGCAATCATATCATCCAGGGAGAGGCTCCCCGGCTCGATGTAGGTGTTGGTCATGCGGACGATGGGCGGGAAGCGGTAGTTAAGGGCGCGGGCGTTGCCGGTGGGCTTTTCCTTCATTTTGGCGGCGGTTTCCCGCGAGTGCAGTCTGCCGACAAGTTTACCTTCCCGTATGAGGTAGGTCTTGACGGCGGGGACGCCCTCGTCGTCGTATTTATAGCTGCCGCGCAGTCCCGGCTCGGCAGCGGAATCGACGATATTCAGCAGCTTCGCGCCGAACTGCTTGCCCAGCTTCATAATTTTACGCATACGGTCGTTCTCGTAAACGAAGTCGGACTCGGATAAATGCCCGAAGGCCTCGTGCACGAAGACGCCCGCCAGGATGGGGTCCAGCACCACCGTGTATTCGCCGCCCCTGGCCTGCGGCGCCGAGAGCAGTTCCACGGCGTGGCGGGACATCTCCTCCACGTCCTGGTGGAGTCCTTCAATAGCGGAGAAATCACCCCGGCTCCCCAGGCTCAACCCTACCTGCTGCACCTCGCCGTCTTTGGCCGCGACGGCCGTCAGCCGCAGGGAAACATCGGCCCTTTCCTGGGTGATATAGCTGCCCTCCGAGTTCAGGAAAACAACCTTCTTGCGACTGTCCGAATAGCCGATTGTCGAGGTCTGTATCTGCGGGGTGCTCCAGATAATCTCGTTATATTCGTCGAGGAGTCGTTTCTTCTCTGCCAGGGGTATCTCCACGGGGTTCTTTGCCGCCCCGCTCGGCACCTCGTCGACCGCCGGTTCTATTTCCGCCAGCCGGCTCTTACCGCGCCCGGCGGACTGCGCCTGCTCGACGGCAAGGTCGACGCGGTCGGGAAGATTATCTAAGCTGTTGAAGCTGGTAAATCCCCAGCCCCCTTTGACCAGGGCGCGCACGTTGCCGCCGCCGGAGGTGGCCCGGCCGATCGATTCCAGGCCTTTGCCGCGGTAGGTGATATGGCTGGTCTGGCTCTCCTCGAAACGCGCCTCCAGATAATCGGCGCGGGGCTTTTTAATTCGTTCGGCCAGACTGCGGGCAGCAGCATCAATATCAAGCATCTTTCATATCCTCGGTGGGGGTAAATGCGATGGTCTACAATAAAATAAGTTTACCCAACGCCGGAGCGTATTGTCAATTTGGATACTAAAGAGCACAGTAAGTCACCCACCTTCAGGTATCCAGCCTTGACACTTACAGTCCAATTGGCTTAAACTAGTAGTGGAATTTTCTTCTCAAATCCGGTCCCCATAGTCTCAACCAATAAGAACAGGTACGCTATCCGAATCATCCAAATGAGCAGAGAGGAGATAAGACCGTGACTTACAAAACTTTACTCTATGAGAAGGCCGATGGCATCGCCAGGGTCACCCTCAACCGCCCGGAATCGTTAAACGCCCTCAACAGTACCGTCTATACCGAGCTTTACGACGTGTTTGAGTCCATCGAACACGATGAGAGCGTGCGGGTGGTGGTCCTGACCGGCAGCGGCGAGAAGGCCTTCGCCGCCGGCTCGGATGTCGCTGAAATGGCGAATATGGACCCCATTGCTGCCCAGAAATTCATGGCGACCATACGCAAGGCGTCCGACTGCATTTACTCGTTGACCAAGCCGACTATCGCCGCTATCAGCGGTTATGCCCTCGGCGGCGGCTGCGAGCTGGCGATGTGCTGCGACCTGCGTATCGCATCGGAGCGGGCCAGGTTCGGACAGCCGGAGATAAACCTGGGGCTGATTCCCGGCGCCTGCGGTACCCAGCGCCTGCCCCGCCTCATCGGCGTGGCCAAGGCCAAGGAAATGATTTACCTCGGTGACATGATAAAGGCCGACGAAGCCCTCAACCTGGGCCTGGTCAACAAGGTCGTCCCGCCGGAGAAACTGATGGACGAGGCCATGGAATGGGCGAAAAAGCTGGCGAGCAAGAGCAGCCCGGTCCTGGCCATGGCCAAGATGGCCATCAACACCGGCATCGATACCGATATCAACTCCGGGCTCAATATGGAAGCCCGGTGTGATGCCCTCTGCTTCGCCACCGAAGACCAGAAAGAGGGCATGAAAGCATTCCTGGAGAAAAGGGAAGCGCAGTTTAAAAACAGGTAATAATCCAGAAGGAGGTTAAATACCGTGGCAATTAAAAACGTATTCGTGATTGGTGCCGGTACCATGGGTAACGGCATCGCCCAGGTCAGTGCCCAGGCAGGTTATAACGTGACGATGTCCGATGTTAAGGACGAATTTATCAGCCGGGGCATGGCCGCCATCGAGAAGAGTCTCGACCGCATGATAAAAAAGGACACTCTCCAGGAGAGTGAAAAAACCGCCATAATGGCCAGAATCAAGACCACCCTGGACATGAATGATGCCAAAGACGCCGACCTGGTTATCGAGGCGGCGCCGGAAGTTATCGATTTAAAGAGGAGCATCTTCAAGCAGCTCGACGAGATATGCAAGGACGATGCTATCCTGGCCACCAATACCTCGTCCCTCCCCATCGGCGAAATCGCCGCCGCTACCAAACGCCCCGAGAAAGTCGTCGGCATACACTTCATGAACCCGGTGCCGGTGATGAAGGGCGTGGAGGTAATCCCGGGCAGGCATACCGCCGACGATGTCCTGGAAGCCTCCAAGGAATACGTCAAGAGCATCGGCAAGGAACCCTGCGAGGCCAGGGACTACGCCGGATTCATCGTTTCCCGACTGGTGGACGCCCTGATGAACGAGGCTTTCTTCTGCGTCATGGACGGCAACAAGCCGGAAGAGGTAGATAAAGCGGTAAAGCTGTGCCTCAACCACCCCATGGGCCCGCTGGAGCTCTGCGACCTGGCCGGCGCGGATATCGTCCTGCACGGCCTGGAGACGATGTACGCCGATTTCGGCGAGCGCCTGATGCCGGCCCCGCTGCTGAAGAACATGGTGCGTTCCGGCGACTTCGGGCGGAAGACCGGACGCGGTTTCTATGATTATACGCAGAAATAACCAGCTTAACCGTATGAGATTTTAAGGCGGGAAGCCTGAAATAATAACGAATGGAAGGTAGATATAAATGGCAAATGCTAATGATGTTGTAATTGTGAGTGCGGTAAGGACGCCGTTCGGCAGGTTCGGCGGTTCACTGCGGGACTTCGATTATTACGAACTGGGCGCTATCCCGATGCGGGAAGTGCTCAAGAGAGTCAACTGCAGTCCGGACAAGGTGGACGAGGTCTTCTGGGGCGTGGGTGACACCTCGGCCTGCCGCGACCCGTATACACCGGTTGCCGGGCGGCAATCGCTCATCAGGGCCGGTATACCCCACGAAACGGTATCGATTTCCTTCGATATGGCCTGTGTCTCGGCAATGAACGCCGTCAGGCTGGCGGCCCTGGAAATGAAAGCCGGGGAGATTGAAACGGCTATCTGCGGCGGCGCCACCTCCTTCGGTCAATCGCCGCTTGTCGTCAGGGGGGTCAGGTTCGGCGGCTTTCGGCTGGGTGATGTCAAGATGGAAGATCCGCTCTACGCTCTCGGTTACAAGGACTTCAACCCGGTATCCGTTGACAGCGATAATGTAGCCTTTGAATATAAAATAGACCGGCAGGAGCAGGACGAATGGGCGTTCCTCAGTCACCAGAACTACGGCGAAGCCTGGAACGCCGGCAAGTTCAAAGATGAGATAATGCCCCTCGAAATCCCCCAGGCCAAAGGCGACCCCGTCACGCTGGATATCGACGAGCAGTACCGCGCCAATACCACTATGGAGAGACTAGCCAGTCTGAAAGCCATTTACGAGACCCGCGCCATTACCGCCGGCAACGCGCCCGGCCTGAACGACGGGGCAACGGCCATACTGGTCATGACACGCAAGAAGGCCGAGGAGCTCGGTATGGAAGTACTGGCCACGGTGGTCGCTTCGGTATCGGTGGCTATCAACGCCAGCCGCATGCCCGAGGGTCCCGGCTACGCCATGAAGAAAATCCTTAAAAAGGCCGACATGACCCTCGACGACATGGCAGTCATGGAAATTAACGAAGCTTTCGCCTGCGTGCCGCTGGTATCCATGAAACTCGCCGTAGATAACGACGATGCCAGGTATAAAGAGTTAAAGAAAAAGATGAACATCAACGGCAGCGCCATCGCCATCGGGCATCCCAACACCGCCAGCGGCGCCAGACTCATCATGAACCTGATGTACGAACTGCGCCGGCGGGGCGGTGGCTACGCCATGGGAGCCATCTGCGGCGGCCTGGCCCAGGCCAACTCCTGTATTATCAAGGTGGAATAGCACGGAAACACCGGGATTTACCGGTTTTAATACTCATAAAAGGAGAGTTGCATGGATATTTCTAAATATCGTGTCGATGGCAAGGTAGCTATCGTCATCGGCGGGGCGGGGGATATCGGCAAGGCTATCGCGGAGACGCTCTCCGGGGCCGGCGCCGACGTGGTTATCAGCAGCCGGAAGCAGGAAAATCTTGATAAAGCCGCCGAGGAAATTAAAGCTAATACGGGCGGCAAAGTCCTGCCGCTTGCCTCTCACATCGCCAAGCTGGACCAGATCCAGTCATTCGTCGAGCAGGTGAAGAAGGAATTCGGCCGGATTGATATACTGGTGAACAGCTCCGGCGCCAGCTTCATGGTGCCTCTCACGGATATGGAGGAGTGGCAGTGGGACTCGGTGATGAACGTCAATGTTAAGGGACCGTTTTTCCTGGCCAAGGAGATAGCACCCATTATGAAGGAGCAGGGCGGGGGCAGCATTATCAACATCACTTCCTACATGGGCGTCAGGGTGGAAGAATCTCTGGGCGCCTACTGTATCAGCAAGGCGGCGGTGATGCACATGACGCGCGTTATGGCCAAGGAATGGGGCAAGTGGAACATCAGGGTTAACGCCATCGCCCCGGCCTGGGTGCACAGTCGGCTGTCCGACCCGTTCCTGCAGATGCCCGGGGTAAACGATAGAATGCTTAGCCAGACCGCGATAGGAAGATTCGGCGAGCCGGACGACGTGGCGGCGATTGCCCTCTACCTGGCATCCGATGCCGCCGCCAATCAGACGGCTGGAATCTTCCCGCTGGATTACGGTATGCTTACGTAGGATTTAGGTCATTTTAGCCGCTCATCCTTCGACAGGCTCTGGATGAGCGGAAGAAACTGGAAAAAGGAGGCAATAAGATGTCTTTGAAGGGAAAAGTAGTTCTGGTTACCGGCGCCAGGCAGGGCCTGGGCAAGTCGATTTCCCTCGGCATGGCCGGGGAAGGGGCCGACCTGGTAGTATGCGACCGCGTTACCGATGACGGTAAGCTGGACGAGACCGCCAAGGAGATAGAGGCTCTCGGTGTCAAGACCCTGACGATGGGCGGCGATATCACCGTCGAGGATGATGTTAACGAAATCGTCAACAAAGCCCTGGAGAAGTTCGGTAAAATCGACGTGCTGGTAAATAATGCCGGCGTCACCGCCCAGGACTCCTTCCTTAATTTGCCTTACCGCAGGTGGCGACTGATTCTCTCCGTGAACCTGGACGGAACGTTCCTCTGCTCCAAGGTGGTTCTGCCGCGCATGCTGGAGAAGAAAAGCGGGACGATTATCAACGTATCATCGATACTGGCCCACCAGATACGCATGAACATCGGCTACGGCGTCACCAAGGCCGGTGTGGAGAGATTCACCCTCGGCCTGGCGCGGGAGATGCGGCGGGAGGAGGGCATCGCTATAACCTGTATCCGCCCTTACTTCGTTAAAACCGATATAGTCATGGGCTTCATGGAGGGCCGTGACACCAGCGACTTTGAGGAGCCGATAATCTGGCAGAAATACCCGGCCATGCTGGCGGGCGCACCTGCCCAGGAAATAACCGGCAAGATATGGGATAAAGCCGCCCTGGAAGAGAAATTCGGCAAGGTGGAATAAACAGAGGACACCAGTCCTTAAGATTATCAAGCCCGGTCTCTTACAGCACCGGAAATCGATGAGGCCGGGCTTTTATATTTCCCCCAAACGCTTTTCAGGAAATCCTGTAAGCGCGATGGCTTTTTATGATAGAATCGCTACGATAATCTGGCTTTACGGGAGGTGCCGGGATAAAGATGAAAATGTTTAAGATATTAGCGGGAATTGCTGCGGGAATGTTACTTATAGCGGCGCTGGCGGGCTGCGGCGAATCGGAGTCGCCGGAGCCTTCGGGAGAACCGGAGTATGCCAGCGAGGCGACGGATATTACCTTACAGGGCTTAAGCGATAACGACCTCGATAATTATACGCGATACGGCAACGCGGATTTTAAAGCGGCGGTTACTCAAGAAGTGCTCGATAAGGCGGTGTCCCAGGTAACCGGCCAGCTCGGCGCTTATGAATCGAAGGAGTTCCTGTACGTGGAAGAGCAGGGGGAATATACCCTTGTCCACTACAAGGCGGAATTCGAAAAAGGCGAGGTGGGGGTAAAGATGGTCTTCGATGCCGACCACCTCGTTGCCGGACAGTGGTTCGAATAAATTACGCGGATTTAGATTTCCCCTTTTTCAAACTCCTGTAGAATTGCGGCACCAGCAGCAGGGCCGCAAACGAGGAGACGACCATCGCCACCCACATAACACTTGCCGCCTGGGTATGGATGCGCAGCGGCGAGAAAAACAGGGCGGAAAGCCCGATGGCGAGACCGAAGGCGTTGGTCAGCACGGGACGGGATACCGTGGCTAAAGCCGCATCGACGGATTCCGCACGGCTCATGCCGCGGTCGCGGTAGTAATAGACGCCGGAAAGAAGGTGGATGGAATAGTCCACGCCTACTCCGATGGCGATGGCGGAAAGGTTGGCGGTCATAAGGTTGAGCTGGAAGTTCGTCATCGATAGCATGCCCATGATGGCGCAGATGGTAAGGGCGACGGGCAGCAGGCCCGCCAGGGCGGCCGTAATACGGCGCAGCGTTACCCAGAGCATGAGAAAGATCAATACCAGCGCCAGGCCGAGACTTTGTATCTGGCTCCTGATAACGAGCTTATTCATCTCGCTGAAGAGCACCGGCATACCGGTGATAATCCTTATCGTATCGCTGTGACCGGCGACGAAACCTTCAAGGTTTTGAATATCTTCTGAATTCAGGTCTTCCGTTTTTACCATCATTTTAAAGCCGTCGGCGGATGCCCAGCCGCTCATATCCTGGCTGCTTATCTGTGAGAGCATCATGCGGGTAAAGGCCGGATTGGAAGGATAGGCGTTCTCTCCGGTAGCCATGTAATTTATCCCCGCAACGAGGTCGAAGGCGGAGAAGGCGCTTTTGATACCGGGGAGGCTTTCAAGCTCTCTCTCGGTTGCCAGAACTTGACCGGCAAATGCAGTATCCATCAGGGCCGCTTCCCCCTGCCCGGAGATTATCTCCCCGGTGAGGGGTACGGCGCTGCCGAAGCTCTCTTCGATACGGTCGAAGGTCTGCCTTATCTCCGAGCTCTCTTTAAAGTAGGTCAGCTGGTTTGATTCCACGTAGAGGCCGGGTATATAGAAGGCGGAAACAACGAAGATGATGGCGAATATGATGAAAACGAGTACCCTCTGTCGGGAGGCTTTGAGTATGAAGGTGTTGAGCCAGGAATAATTACCCCGCGGGGCTTTCACCGTTAGATTTAGCCTGGATAGCACCGCCGGCACGAAGAAGATAGCTATAAACCCGGCGTAGCCGATGCCCAGCGTAACGAAGATGCCCATGTGGCGCATCGGGACCACTTCCGTCCAGGCGAGGGAAGCAAAGCCGGCCATGGTGGTTATCGTTGCCAGGAATATAGGCGTGCCCACCATCTCCAGCGTGGCAACCGTCAGCTCACGGCGGTCCTTGTACCTGCCGATATTGTCCAGGTAGTGACTTATATAGTGCAGGCCGTAAGCCGAGCCCATGACGAGAATAAAGAGGGGACTCAACACCGTCAGAAGGTTGAGGTCCTGGCCGCTCCAGAATATGGTGCCGAAAGTCCATAGCGCGGCGAACCAGGCGGGAATCATGGAAAGGATGGTGAAGCGGAAGCTCTTTAAAACTAAGCGAAAGACCAGGAGCACCAGGATAATGGCGCACGGCGGGAGTATGCAGAGAATCATGAGGAGATATCCCCAGATGGTATCTTTTATGACCGCGTTGCCGGCCAGAGAAAGATTGAAATCGCTATCTCCGCCGATTTCCTCCAGAGAGTCGATAACTTTATCGGAGGGGGCGTCCACCGCCAGGCTGGCGATAATGATACCGTTGCGACCGTCTCCGGACAGAAACTGGTCGGTCATAAAATACTTGTTTTCGATGAAGTCCTTGAGCGTATCGTATTTAGCCTCTATAAAGGCTTCGTCAACGCTGACAACCCCGGCTCCGGCCATGATTTCCGGCGGGATAAAACATTGCACCCTGGCCACGCCGTCGACCGCTTCTATCTGCTTCTGGAGGCTGAAGACATCCAGCATGGTTTCTTTATCGAGAAGAGAGCCGTCCTGTTCGATGAGGATG
>Ga0315550_1001818_pt1 | contig 13141 bp, 9 predicted proteins | sample SalMarSW160190MG_2_FD_203100 | JGI IMG/M metagenome (GOLD analysis project Ga0315550, IMG submission 203100) | Salt marsh sediment microbial communities from the Plum Island Ecosystem LTER, Massachusetts, United States - Salt Marsh Sediment SW1601-90 ... | reverse complement strand
ATACTATTACGATTTATATAACGCCATTAATCTTTTGCGGGGAAATTCCATTCGGAACCGCGCCCCTTTTCCCTTCTCCGATTCGACCATTATTTTGCCCCCATGCTCCTGGACTATTTTGCGCGTGGTCAGCAGACCCAAACCGGTACCGGCGCCGCCCTTGGTCGTGAAAAATGTCGTGAATATTTTTTTCTTGATTTCATAATCGATACCGCTGCCGTTATCCGAAACCGCGAATACGAGTTTACCGCCGGCATCAGAGACTTTAATGACGACTTCAGTCCCTCTCTGCTCACCCATCAAGCAGGCATCGATGGCATTGGAAACCAGATTGGTCAGGCAGGTATGGATACCATCCGGATCGAGGGGAGCATTTTTTATTTTTCCATCGAGTTCCATTTTTAATTCAATACCTGATTGCGCGGCAATATCTTTGTACAGTTCGACGATTTCTTCGGCCAGTTTGGCCGGTGATATCATTTTTAGATCCGGCAATCGCCCCTTGGAAAAACTGAGAAAATCCTTAACCAGCGACGTGGTTTTTTCGAAGTTCCGTTCCAGCATGTCCCAGCCCTTATTAATCATCTCCTTGTCGTTTTTCTTGAGGCCAAGACTGACGATGTACTTACCACCTTCCAGACCCATTAAAATATTTTTTATACTATGGGCCAGACCGGCTACAGTTTGCCCCACGGCGCCGAGTCGTTCGGCCTCGATGACTTCCTGCTCTAATTTTCTCAGGGCAGTAATGTCGTTGGAGATTTCGATCACATGGGCGACACTTCCCCTGCCGCGCATTAACGGCGAGGTTGAAACCGCATAATTTATTTCCTGTCCCCTTTTGCCGGTACCCAGTTGAGTGGAATTGTGGATTTTACCGTCCCTGAAAGTTTTGGCCGCCGGGCAATTGGGACATTTCGTTTTCCGGCGCTTATATACCGTATAGCATAATTGTCCGAGAACATCGCCGAAATTTTCACGAAACGCTTCATTGGCCCTGACAATACGGTAATCCTCACCGATGACCGTAATATAGCAGGGTACACGATCAAAAAGAATTTGATACTCCGACTGCAGCCGGCCGGTTTCGATTATACTCCGGGTCATTTCCATAACGTACTCCACCCGGCCGCCTTTTTCTTCGGTTATGGGAAAGACATTCCCGATATAGTGGGTCTTTCTGCCTTGCTGATCGATGCCGACGGCGTCTGCGGCTACGGCCTTGCCCGTACTGAAAACTTCCTCCGAAGGACATTCGGCACAGGGCTTGCTCAATTTTTTATAAACTGCATAACACTTCTTTCCCTTCCAGTCGCCGAAGTACTCGGTAAAATTGTCATTGGCCATAATGATATTATAATCCCGGTCGATAATGGCAACATTAAAGGGCACCTGCTGAAACAGTTCATGAAAAACTAGATCGCTCAGCCTTCGCCGGTCATGAGTTCTCTTTTCGATTTTGCTGCTGTTTCTTGCCATTTACCGCCGCTCCTGCAGTACGAATTTTTCGATTGTCCGAATAAATTTGTCGACATCGATCGGTTTCTCGACATAACAATCCGGTGGTGGAATCGATTTGTCGTCAACGAAGTTCTTTATATCGAAGTCAGCCTCGGCTACGGCACCGCTCACAATTATGACCGGAATATCCTTATAGGCTTTATCCTGTTTCAATCGCGTATAGAACGTAATCCCGGTTTCCCTCGGCATCATTATATCCAGGCAAATCAAATCAGGTTTTATTTCCTTGACTTTTTCCATAGCCGAAATGGCATTATCGATAGCGTAGGGAAGATAATCGTGCGATTTCAAAACAGTCGATAAGTACGTAATCACGTCCGGCTCATCATCGATTATAAGTATTTTTTTACTCATCGGTCCGCCCTAAATTGCGCCTTCCTTTTCTTTCAGTTTGGGTAAAATAACCCGGTTAAACGATGGTTGTTTATCATACCATTTCAGCAGGTCGTGCAAATGTTCCGGCGGAGCGGTTTCATGGCAGGTCGAACACTCGGCCAGAGCCACTTTTTCCGGATTTTCGGCCGCCTTATCATGATGACACGACACGCACAGCATATGCATGGCATCGGTATAAGACATCGCCATATATTTGCTGTCCACCAGGGCTGCGCTGTCCGAGGCCATCTCATTATGACATTGGGTACAGGTTTTGGCGGTCGATATCTCCCTGTTCTTATTTTCCGTATGGCACTTGCGGCAGCGGATATCGGCACCGTTGGGCGAGGCATGCCAGTCATGGTTAAAAGCATCGCTGGCCGAGTACATTTTCCGATGGCATTCCCAGCAGCCGCTGTTTTTGTCGAGTGGCATACTCATGTGATGACACCGGACACAGGAGGCATTCCCGCCCAGGCTGTCAATATGCATTTTATGTTTAAAGGTCACACCGTATCCGTCATGATTGCCGTCGATATACAAGGTATCGTTGCCGCGGGCCTTTCTGACCGTTACATCCTCGACACCTTTACCGAGCAATCGTCCCTGCGGCATGATGGCGATGCCGAGCGCGAAGCTTAAAATAAAGGCCAGCGAATATTTGGTCAGGGAGGCGATACGGGGAGCGCCCAGCCAGACCCGGGATGAATAATCGAATGAGGCTTCGGCATATGGACTCTCCTCGGGATTCTCCGGCGGTTTTTCCCAGATATTGAACTTTTCGACAACATAAAGAAAAACCAGGGCCGCCGTCGAAACGACACCGACACTGATTGAAATTTCCGTCCACGAAGGAACGTACGAATCGCCGGTTACGCTGAGCATGGTCAGGCCGCCGACGTTGATACGGTTGAAGACCATTCCGAAAACGACCATAAAAGAGCCGAACATTTGCCAGCCCGGTCGGAATCTTAACTGCGGCGTGACGAAAATCAAAATGGGAATTATTACCGAAATCAACAACTCCGCAATAAACAGATAGCTTTCCCGGGTTCCGTTGAAAATCATCCCCAGCTTGCCGGAGACGATAATATCGGTCATTTTAACGACGAAGTACAAAGTCAGCACCCAGACAGCCGCTTTCCCCAGCTTGGCAACCAGATTGACCTCCGGTTTTCGGCGGTACATCCAGTGTGTCACCGAACTTTCTAAGGCGACCATCATTATACCGAGGGCGATGGCCGAGATGAAAAATTGAATCGGAATAATTCTGGAATACCACAGAGGATGCAGCTTGAACGGCATAATCAGAAAAAGGGAGCCCAATGAAGATTGATGCAGGGTGGAAAGCATTATTCCCAGCAGGACAAACGGGAACCGGAATTTCATGAGGAAATTTCGGATTTTGGCATAGCGGCTGAATTTCTCCAGCGGAACCGGGCTGAATTCGAGAAGCAGCACCGCCGTATAGAGCATAACGCACCAGCCGACTTCAAAAAGCGGCGAATGAGGATTCCAGTATATTATCATGTGCCAAATATTCCACGGCAGTCCGAGGTCGAATAACAAACCGAAAATAACGGCCAGATAACCGAGGAATGCGGTCAATACCGCCGGTTTGACCAGCGGATGAAATTCCTCGCGTTTCATTATGTAAAAGATGGCGGTCATCACAAAGCCGCCGGCGGCGAGGGCGACGCCGGCCATGACGTCAAAACTGATCCAGAATCCCCAGGGAGTCATATCATTCAGATTGGTCGTTACGCCCAGTCCGAATATAAAACGCAGTAGTCCGACCGCCGCCGCAAAACCGGTAATCAGCCATAAAACCAGCTTGATGTTTTGTACTCTATTCATTTGGCGTATCCTCTTGTTCATCCTGTTTTTTGCCTAGTTCCATACGACGGCGAATTATCCAGTTAAGCCCCAGCATGACCCCGCCCATGCCGACAAATGCCGGCAGGACTGCCTTCATGGCCGGACTGGTCGTCTGCGGCAACGGCATCGTACCCATATTTTCCTGATATGCCAGGAATCCGAGATCGATATCGGATAGATACAATACCGACGTTCCGCCGATTTCATGTTCGCCCCAGATTTTATCGATATACTTACCGGGATTTTCGCTAATCCGCTGACGCGCCAGCATGATTAACTCATCGCGTTCGCCGAAAATAGTGGCCTTTTCGGGACATATTTCGGTGCAGGCCGGCTGTCGGCCGTCTTTAATTCTATCGTAACATAAGATACATTTACGAATGTATGGTACCGGCTCATCCCAGTCGTAACGCGGGATACCATAGGGACAGACCATCATGCAATATCTACAACCCAGGCATTTATCACTGTCATAAATGACCGCCCCCAGTTCCGTTTTATGCAGGGCGCCAACCGGACAGGCAGTGACGCAGGCCGGTTCGAGACAGTGCCGGCACTGTTTGCGAATAAAATGTTTGTCCGGCTTCTGGATTATCGATGTCCAGTTTCGGGCGGACAAACCGTCCTCCTTCTGCCACTTTCGCGGGATGTCGAATTGGAGCCCGTTAACTTCCTTGCAGGCGGAGACGCATTTGAGACAGCCGATGCATTTGGTTATATCGGTCAATATGGCTTTGCTCATACCGGCGCTCCTTTCTTTTTCAACGTCGTGCAAACGGCATCATCGGTTTCGGGAGGAAACTTCCAGGCCAGCGTGCAGATAAACTGCGACAGAGGCATAAGGACGCAGTGCGCGATTTTGGTGAACGGTATCAAAATGAAAATCAAATCACCGGCGAAAACATGTATTAACATAAACAGACGATAATTGCCCGGACTGACACCGGTATGGGCGCAGATAAATCCGGTGACAAACGGAATCAAAAGAAGTATCGGCCAGAGAAAATCCTGCTTGCGACTGAGGAAGCTCGACGAGCGGTTGAATATGCGACCGATTATCAAAGCCACAGCCGCGACAATTGTACTTATCGTCAGCCAGTAAGCCACTTTATACGATAGTGTCGGCCAGGAAATACCCAATCCGCTTTTCCACAGCTGAACATGCGCCAGCAGAAAAATCGGCACCAGAATCAGCCCGATATGAAAGATTACCGAAAAGACCGAATACACGGGGCGGTTATGCCCGATTCGTTTGATGGGAACCAGCCACTCCAGACTGCGGATGATAATCAATTTCCACGGCATTGTCTTATCGCCCGCCTTACGATATGCTTTCCAGGCGTTGTACAAATCCAGAAAGAGGATTCGCGCCAAACCCAATATCATGATGATAAAGCTGAAACGGAATAACGGTCCACGTGCAAAATCCAAAAGTGCATCCATAAATTACTTGTCCTCCTTCGAAGTTTCCACCTCCGCCTTTTTATCTACTTTCAACGAGTCATCGAAAATTATCGCCTTATAAATCAGGTCGTGCAATCCGACCACTTCACAGTCAATCTTTTGATCCTCGACCAATTCGCGAAGCTGCTTTTTGCAATTGGCGCAGGGGGCAACGAGTATTTTGCACCCCGAGCGACGAATCTGATCGGCTTTTAGTTTCCCGCCGATGGTCGTCCGGAAGGGACGAATCTCGTCGATCGATACCGTTCCGCCGCCGCCCCCGCAACAGATATTGTTTTCACGATTGGGCGTCATCTCGACATAATTCTTACAGAATGACTTTAATATTTCGCGCGGTTTTTCGATTATCCAGCGCTGCCGGGCGATATTACATGGATCATGGTACGCCACTTTTTCGGTAATCACGTTCGGATCGAGTTTCAAGCGACCCGCCATCAATACATCGTAAGTATATTCCATAATATTGATGACCGGGAAAGCATCTTTGCCGCCGCAATACGTCGGCAGGAAATACTTGGCCGAGCGCGAGGCATGGCCGCATTCACCGATCAGGACTTTCTTTCCTTTCAACCTCCTGGTTTCGGAATCGATTTTCTTTACGACCCTTTCCAGAATCCGATCGCTGTAAAACAGCCCATAGTTGATACCGTCGTAGTATCCGGTGCCGGTTGTCCAGGAATCGCCGGTGGCGGTGAAAACCGCCGCGATGCCCATCAATGTTTCCGCTTCCATCAGAAAGTCACTGACGGCCGGAAAGAAAACATACTCGGCACCTTCGACATCCATCGGAAATTTGATTTCGACACCCTTTTCTTCGAGCATATCATCGGAGAGAAATTCCAGCGTATCGACCAGTGCCGGAACCGGAATCGCCGATGTATTTCCGGTCGCACCTTCGAGCTGCTCACGCGTACTTACCACCAGAGCCCGCGGCGTGATGCCCAACTCGCTGAGAATATATCGTCCCAGGTGAGTTATCAAAGCATGATCGATACCCGAAGGACATTCCAGGGTACAGCGCCGGCAGGCAGTGCAATTCCAGAAGCTTTCCGCCATCTCCTGAATTTTCTCGTCGGTCAAATAGCCACCCCCCAGTAAACGTCCTTTCAGCATCCCGCCCAGAGTAAAATGACGGCGATAGACACTGAGAAGCAACTCCGAGCGATAACAGGGAATATCCTTCAAATCGCCGGTTGCCTGATAGACCTGACAGGTGGTCGCGCATCGTGAACACTTGGCGCTCATGCGTATAAAATGATCGAGCGCCATACGGTAATTGGAATGCCTGAGAATAGCGGCAAACGCCTCAAGAAAACGACGCGGCCGATCATTGACATTAAAATCTTCAATATGATAGCGGACGTTCAATTTCTGTTTTTCGATTACATCCGGTTTTCTTTGCGAAGTAAACGCCTTTTCCCGTTCCTTTTGATTTATCCGTTTTGTTTTCATTAAGACTCCGTCGATTTCTTGAGCGGATTAATGGTCGAATTGGTGATTAATTTCATCTATTTTACTCCTGAGTTATAAAGGCTTTTTCATGACCCTCAATTTTTCTTCTAAGAATCGGTATTTTCGATTCCCCCGAACCCGGATGATTGAGATTGACCCGATCCGCACCGATAAACTCAATACCGTATTCATCGCAACATCGGGCGATCTTCGGGTTTTCGAGATAAACATAAACACGGGCGTTATACTGTGACCGGGCCGAATGGTGAAACTCCTTAATTTCCTGATCGGTTCGATATGTCTGGGCGCCGCAGCAGACGGCAACCCTGATGCTTTTATTGCATAGCGGGCACTTAATTTCGGCAATCAGATCTATCAGAAAGGAGTCGCGTCCCGGACAAGACACGGTAGCCATTGGTCTCGAAATATTCTCGCGCCCAGCTGACCAGATCGTTATGCGATACATCATAATAAGTACATTCGGAATCGTCCTGCATCGCCTCGCTATCTTTCAATTCACCTTTTATATAACGCGTAAATGCCTGCTCGACGGTGTCATTGATGTTGGGAACAACTTCCAGACCCATCGCCAGAAGCTGGTCGCGATAAAATCCTTTGATGCCATTACAGATAAGAACGGTAACATCATGCAATCGCAAAAGCCGGACACGCTTGAAACCCTCGCCCGCATCGCAAATGACGGTTTTTGAAGAAACCTTATGCCCTTGCTCAACGGCGATTATTTCAAACTGTTTTGCCGCTTCAAAACAGGGCGCGACCAAATTATTCAGCTTTGGTATTGCAACATTCATGTTGCAAGCTCATAATGCAACAATCATGCCAATGGTTAATATTAAGTTATTTCGTTGTATTACAATAGAATATAAAAATAGCGTTAAATCATTGATGCATAAATTGCAACAATATGGTTGCATATTAAAAAATATGTTGCAAAAGCATCATTTTGCAACATCAGAAATCAATCTTAAATGCTGCCTAAATCTATGCCATATCGCCTGATTTTCCGCCAGAGCGTTGTCCGATGGATACCCAATTCCGCCGCAGCTCGGTTGATGGCATTATTGTTATTTTTAAGAGCCGCCAGGATTCTGGTTTGTTCATCGATCGACCGTGTAATCGGGGTCGATTCAATCGGCAACGAAATCCGCTTTTCGATGTCGGCCTGAAGCAGCTCGGGCGGAAGATGCTCTTTCTGAATGATGCTCCCCCGGCACAGGACAAAACCATGTTCGATTATGTTTTCCAGCTCTCTGATATTACCGGGAAAGTCGTACCGCATCAGCGCATTCATCACTTCCGGGCTGACACTGATTATTTTTTTACCGGTGCGGGCGTTAAAGCGTCGAATAAAATGGTCCACCAGATAAGGTATATCTTCTTTTCTTCTACCTAAAGGCGGCAGATCGAATTTAACCACGGCCAGCCGGAAATAGAGGTCATCACGGAATTTCGCCTGCGCTACCAGATTTTTTAAATCTTTATTGGTTGCCGCAACCACTCTGATATTAACCCTGACCGACATTGTACTTCCCAGTGGTTCGTACTCTCTCTCCTGAAGCAATCTTAGAAGTTTGACCTGCGTCGACAGCGGCAATTCGCCGATTTCATCAAAAAAGACGGTTCCGCCTTCAGCCGCCGCCAGCTTACCCTGTTTGTCCTGTTTGGCGTCGGTAAAGGCGCCTTTGACATAGCCGAAAAGTTCCGATTCAAATAATTGAGCCGGAAGCGTTCCGCAATTTATGACCACGTTGTTGGCATTTTTCCTCGGAGATAAATTATGAATCGCCCTGGCAAACAGTTCTTTACCTGAGCCGGACGGGCCCTGAATAAGAACCGTACTCTCGCTTTCGGCGATATCGGGAAGAATGGCGAACAGTTTATGCATCTCAGGACTCTTGGAGATGATATCTTCCAGCGAATAATTGCGGCTGAGTTCTTTTCGAAGATGTTCAATGGCGGATAAATCCCGGAAAGTTTCGACGGCACCGAGAATATTACCATTATCATCTTTGAGGACCGCCGTCGATATGCTGATAGGTATTTTTTCGCCCTGGCTGTTGATAATATTAACCGGCCGATCGATGGCTTCACTTCCGGTCTCCAGGGTTTCCTGCAGCAGGCAATTCTCGCAAATATCCGAACGAAAAACATCCTGACAGTGCCTGCCGATAGCCTTAGATGATGGTATCCCGGTAATCTTTTCGGCGGCCGGATTGAAACTGGTAATCACGCGATCGCTGTCAACCGTAAAGACACCGTCGGCAACAGAACTGAGAATAACTCTGAAAAACTTCAGACTTTCCGGTGTATCATCCATTTAAGACCTTTCAAATTTATTAAACCACTTCATCAAAGATTATACGCTTATGTTGCAAAATATGCAACATAAATCTGCAACATATTTTTGCCGGAATTTTGCTTTAGTAAGTTGTTGGGAAACTTATAATTATAATGCACATCGGTTGGCCGTTAAATTTGTCCCTGACCTTGATCCCTACGCCGCCGGGTCATTAATAGACCGATTACCCCGATTCATATCCAAAAGCGGTTTGGAATTGCAGAGAAACATTATATTCCATATTTTTAACCCGAAAATTAAAAGAATTGGCAGTAAATGTAATATAATAAATCTATGATTTGTTTATTTGTCTCCGATCTGCACGGGCAGTATGATCTTTACCATAAGTTATTTGCCCTGATTGAAAAAGAGCCTCCTGATGCTTTGTTTTTGGGCGGAGATATACTGCCCTCAGGGGTCGGATTCGCAGCGTCGGTTGAAATTTCGAATCGGGAGTTTATCGATCGATTTCTGGTCAAAGAGTTTTTGATTCTCAAAGGCAGACTCGGGGATTTATATCCCGAAATATTCGTTATTCTGGGCAACGATGACGGTCGCGCCGAAGAAAAGGCCATGTTCGAGGCGACCAATAACGGTGTCTGGAAATATATTCACAATCAGAAGGTTAAACATAATAAATATAATATTTACGGCTACGCTTTTGTACCGCCGACGCCTTTTCTGCTTAAGGATTGGGAGCGGTACGTCGACCCGGGTTGTATCTCACCCGAGGAAGGGATATATTCCTTCCCCGCCCCGGAACGCAAGCGGAAATTCTCAACTATCGCCAAAGATCTGGATAATTTAATCGGTTCGGACGACATCAGTAATTCCATTTTTCTTTTTCATACGCCACCTTATAATACTAATCTGGATCGGGCCGCTCTCGATGACCGGGTGGTCGAGCATGTGCAAATGGATATTCATGTCGGCAGTATTGCGGTACGGAATATGATCGAAAAACACCAACCATTGATTACTCTGCACGGTCATGTTCATGAGTCGGCGCGATTAACAGGATCATGGAAAGATAAATTAGGCCGGACATTTTGTTTTTCGGCAGCCCATGAAGGGCCGGAATTGGCCATCGTAAAATTTAATCCCGATCGGCCGGAAGAAGCTAAACGAGAACTTATATAGATTAATCCTGATTTTTATTCATCATCGGCAAAGGGCGAGCCGGATCCGTAATGGCGCCGATTTTGGCGGCATAACTTGTCTTCTTCTTGATGTCCTCGTCGGTGACAATATGTATATCCAGAAGTCCTTCGGAGCGGTAACCGGTCCGCATATAGTTCATTTCGGCAAGACACTGCGACCACCCGTTGAACCAGAGACCGAGCTGTTCCAGTTGCGTCGCCGAACCGCGAAAATGAATGAGAATGTCAATATCACTTCCCGGACCGGCGGTGGCGTTTTTGGTGCTTCCGAATATGTAAAATCCCTCGACACCAAAGCGCTTCGCGTCAAGCGACAGCGCCATCCTTTCAACCATTTTGTAGCGCCAGCGCCAGAAGACTTCGCGTTGACCTTCGGTGTCTTTTATAGTTACCGTTTCCGTCTCGGTATCGGTTGTCGGTTCAGCCAAAACTCCCACCGCTTCATCAAGATCGGCGTTCATCAGGACACGAAGGATTTTGCCGTTGGTACTTTTGGGTATATCGATCAGCTTTATAGCATCGGCCAGATGTTTATATTCGGGGAGTATTTCAGGCAGGATATTCGGCGAACCATTCAGAAAGCGCATATTAAACAGGACACCTTTATCGTCAGGATAGAGCGGAAGGTAGCGGATATTAGCCTCTACAAGATCCTGGAAGAAGTGCGTCCCGAACGACAGGTCCGGAACGTAATTATCTTTTTTACGGGCGATTTCAATCAGCACCGCCGTGTTATTGATATCGGAATATGTAACACTGACCCCCAGCTTGATATCACCACGGCTTCCCCAGCGCCCGGGTCCCATTAAAATAAATTGTCTTTTGGGAAGCAGCTTATTCAACTTGCTGACGGCGCGACCGACCGCCAGCATCTCCGATTTTTCCGTTAATTTGCCGTAATTATCGGAATTCACATAAACGATGTGCGTTATATCGGGCACACGGCCATTGGATACGAAGCGATTGGCCGAAAACAATATTTTGTCTTCGGGCAAATCTTTGGGAATCGCCGCCGGACCACCCCGCTCGGCGTAACTTTGTGGACGGCACTGCAAGAGATAGAAATTTTTGCCGTCCGATGCGAATTCGATATCAACCGGATATCCGAGCGTTTCTTCCAGCGTGTTCAGGATGGTATGCATCTGTTTGACAAAAGGGGTCTTATTTATCAAACCCTCGAAGGTAACGACCATTTCATCCTTTTCGAAATCGGCATTTATTCCCATCGAATGGCTGATATGCCCGTCTTTGTACGTCGATAAAATTTTGTTTATCTCCGGAAAATCATGACCGGCGATACTCAAAAAGTCGTGGAGGTCTATGGATTCGAAGCGATTCATCTCCAGATTGATGACGTCTATTTTTTTCGGCGAATAGCGGAAGACTTCCTCGGGATCGATATTAACGCGCAGACCGGGCTGTCCGGGAGCCAGCAACACCGGATAATCGTCGCTGAGACGATCCACCGCTCGCGTACCCAGTCCGGGGACAAGACGAATGAGGCCGTCCTTACGGCTTATGCGGGGCGACCAGCGGAATTCATTGTTGCTGAAGGCGACACCCGCGAAGGCCGGAAGAAAATATTTGCCGACTTTGGTGCCGACCACTTCCTGAATCATGATGCCCATTTCCTCGCCGAAATCGAGCAGTCCCCGTTCGGCACGATATTCAATCGGATCGGGCGAGAAAGTGGAGGCATAAACCTCGGCAATAGCATCTATCAGGGCATCGAGACGTTCGTTTTTACTTCCCTGATTGGCCAGAAACAGGCTTTTGTATTTGCCGGAAAAAGCCGCGCCGATTCTGTCTTCAAGCAGGCTCGACGAACGTACGATGAGCGGTTTGTCGCCGAAATCATCGAGCGCCACCGAGAGGCCTTGCTTGATATCAGGGGGAAAAACAGCACGCTTGAAAGTCTCCATAATATGGGGATATTCCAATCGCACCTGGTTTATCTCTTTATATTTCTGCTCGACGACTTCCTCGAAATTATTATGGTGCATAAAATGCAAAAGAACGTCGGAGGTGACATGCCAGGTTTTGGGGACCTTAACGTCGCCGAGTAATTTGTCTTCGATTCCTTTCTTTCTCAGAATTTGCGAGGCCAGATACAATCCGGCGCTTTTTCCGCCCAGGCGTCCGTGGCTTTCCGTGCTGAAAATGACATTCTGCAACAGATGATAAAAATCCCGAATTTCGATATAATGCTTGATGACATTGATGTACGGTAATTGATCGGAAAGGAATCGCCGAATCAGCGATACCTGTATACCTCGTTCATTCGGGGATGAGGCATTGGGATCCTCCCCGGCAAGATGGTAATATCTTCGAATGGCGTCGGCAACCTCGGCCAGCGACAGATTACGATTTACCACCTGCACCAGAAAGCGCAGTTTGTCTTCATGTATCCATTTCTGAATAAGCTGGAGAATATCGTCGTCACCGAGATTGGCGGCTGCGATTTCGAATATTTCGGAACTGAAATCGGCTGTGTCCCCGGGTTTCTGGCGGGCCAGCGGTTGATTCCAATTTTCCAGAAGTTCGTCATCGCTCTTGATTTCTTCCGGGCTTAAGATTCTCAATAACCTTTCCGCCCCGGTGACACCGCTCCAGCACAGGTAGTTAAGCATCTTGCGGGAGATATTGAGGTACAATTTATGATCGGTTTGCCTGAGCATCTGCAGAACTATACGCCAATCGCTCTGCTTTTCACCTTCCGCCGATTTCCAATCGGCAAGTACCCGCCGCATTTTCTGATGCATGATAAAATGTCCCAGGCGTTCGGCGATGGTTTTGATCAACCTGGCCTCCTCCTTGAGAAAGGGGCCGTCATCCTCGGCCGGCATTTCTTCGGTATAATAAACATGGATGGAACCGATGACATTATCCTGGACTTTGATATCGGCACTTTGTACCCACGGCGTTTCTTTGA
>Ga0315550_1001817_pt1 | contig 13141 bp, 10 predicted proteins | sample SalMarSW160190MG_2_FD_203100 | JGI IMG/M metagenome (GOLD analysis project Ga0315550, IMG submission 203100) | Salt marsh sediment microbial communities from the Plum Island Ecosystem LTER, Massachusetts, United States - Salt Marsh Sediment SW1601-90 ... | reverse complement strand
GCAGAACGCCAATCCCCTCATGATCCCGCTGTTTCAGGATATCTCCAAGATCATGGAGAAGACCACCCAGCCCCTTGCCCGGGCGCTGAAGGAGTTCGTGAACATCAACAGCCGGGTGTTTACCCATCTGCACGGAGACTTCCTGTTCTACCTTGGGGCTGTCAAGCTGATCGATACCATGCGTCGCTGCGGCCTGCCCGCCGCTCGCCCGAAAGTGCTGGATGAAGAGAAGCGAGGGTTCGAGGCCAAAGACATCTACAACGTGGATCTCGCCCTCCATCTCTTGCGCCAAAACGGAGGCAAGCCGGAAGACCTTTCGACGGGGATCGTGCCCAATGACTTCACCCAGGGGGAAGACGGCCGGATCATTGTCATAACCGGTCCGAACCGGGGCGGGAAAACCACCCTCCTCCAGGCGATCGGTCTGGCCCAGATCATGATGCAAGCCGGGTTGTACGTACCCGCCCGGGAAGCGGCCTTGAGCGTCTGTGACAATATCCTCACACACTACCCGGCACTGGAAAAACTGGAAAAAGGAACGGGCCGCTTCGGCGAGGAAGCCCAGCGGATCGGTTCCATGTTCGAATCCGCCTCCCGCCACAGCCTCGTTTTGCTGAACGAATCCCTCTCCAGCACCAGCGGGGGAGAGAGCCTGTATCTGGCTCAGGACATCGTCAGGGTCTTGAGGATGCTGGGCACACGGGCCGTCTATGCCACTCATCTGCACGGACTGGCCGCTTCTGCGGCGGAGTTGAACCATGACACCCGGGGTGACAGCGACGTGTTGAGCATGGTGGCTCTGATCGAAGCCGACACCGAAGCGGAAGAGCAGAAAGGGAGCAGCACCGGGAAACCTCAGAAAATCAGACCGACCTTCAAGATCGTACCAGGATCTCCGGAGGGCCACAGTTATGCCATCGATCTGGCCTGCCGTTACGGGATCAGCAAGGAACAGTTGATCACAACCCTGGAACAGCGGGGGGCACTGGCTGGCTCATGCTGACGAGGGGCCTGGATCTGGCCAATCAGGCCGAGCCGGCTGTGGATAGAAAGCGGTGGGCCGCCACCACGTACACTTGGGCCGCCTCCACCAACTCGTCGATCTCGATGTACTCGTCTTTTTGATGGGGGATGTGGCGCGGACCGGGTCCGTTGACCAGGCAGGGAATTCCCTTCCAGGCGTTGAGAAAGGTCCCGTCGGTGGCGCCGGGAACTCCGTTGTACACCGGCTCTTTGCCGGTAACGTCCCTGTAGGCCGAAGCCGAGCAGGTGACGACCGATTCTTCCTTTTCGATGGCCACGACGGGGCGATCTTCGATAAACTCGATCTCAGCGTGGTAGTCCTTGTCCTGTTCGCCGAGTTCCTCCACGATTTGCTGGAGCTGCCTTCGCAGCTGTTCGTGATCCTGGGTGGGGGTGGTGCGGATGTCCACGTAGCCGATCGCCTCGGCAGGCATGACGTTGAGCTGGGCCGGCTGGCCCGCGGGCGGAGCCTGGATCACGGTAAAGGTGATCGAAGGCCAGCCCAGGTAGGGATCCTCCCCGCAGCGCTTCTTTTCCGCCGTTTCGAGCTCCTCGAAGGCCAGAATGGTTCTGGCCAGACGGGTGTTGGGATTGATGCCGGTCAAAGGCATGCAGCCGTGGGCCATCTTGCCGTGGACGCGCACGGTCGCCCGCATCGCGCCCTTCATGCTGATGCACAGTTGATTCTCCTCCGGCTCGGGGACGAAAGCGGCGCTCACATCATCGGCGTGGCCCTTGCGGATGAAATCCTTGATGCCGATCATCATCCCCTCCTCGTCGCAGACCAATCCCAGACGGATCTTTCCGGCGAAGGGCACATCTGAGGTATGGAAGGCTTTGACGGTCAGAAGGGCCACGGCAACGCCCCCCTTCATGTCGCAGGCACCCCGTCCGTAGATGCGGTTTTCGGCAATCTCCGCGCCGAAGGGGTCGAACTTCCAGCTGCGCCGATCCCCCTCGCTGACAACGTCGGTGTGACCCTCCAGCATCAGCACCGCTCCGGGGCGGCCCGAGTCCACGGTGGCGATGATGTTCTGCCGGCCCGGCTCAACCTCCTCCACCTGGGGCTCTATCCCGAGCTCCCGGCGGATCCAGGCGGCGATGAACTCCACCGCCTTGCTCTCCGTATTTCCCGTCTCGGGACGGATCACCGAGTCGATACGGACCAAATCCCGGGTCAGCTCGACCAGCTCATCCCGGTCGATGCTGTTGATAAGTGCCTGTTCCTGATCTGATACCATGTTTTCACTCCATAGGTGTATTAAAGCGGCCCTTTGACATATCTGCACCAGCCGGCGTGACCGCAGAGCCGGCGGCGGGCCAGCGATGGCGCTTCGGCGTCCGCGCCATCTAGCGGTTCACCCGCTCCAGGTAGGCCTTGGTGAATACCGAATCCGGAAGAGAGGCGACCGAGGCGTCTTTGATCGTCACCTGGGTTTTCTCCCCCTCTTTGAGCTCATCCACGAAGAGCATCCGGGAGGGGATGAAGCGCTCCTCCACTTTCATGTACTTGGGGTAGTAGGCCGTACGCATCAGCCGGTCCGAGAGGCTGTAGTCCTCTACCTTCAGAACCAGAGGCTGGTCTCTGTGGATCCACAGTTTCATGCGGGGGTAGGGAACCTCGTCGTTGACGGCTGCCAGGTTGATCACGTACACGGCGTACTTTCCCAGGGTCTCTTCGCTGTAGCTGTCCACCTCATAGTCTTCGGACAGAGAGGAACGGCGAAAGTCGCTGTTCTTGGTTTCCGAATCCTCCAGATTCTCCTTCAGGGAGGAGTGGCTGAACTTGCGGCTCTCGGGATCGTAGAACCAGAGATTGTCCTCCAGCTGCAGGTAGCCCTGGCCCTTTTGGATCTCCGGTTCCAGGAACAGGAGGAGGAACTGGTCGGAGCGATCCCGGCGAAACATGCGGATGGTAAACACGCTGGTCTCCTCCCCCGGTTTTTCGCTCACGATCGTGTAGGTCGCGGAGAAGTCCGTGTTTTCGAAGTTCGACATCTCATCCACGGTACGCAAAATTGCTTTCAGATCCGGTTCCGCCGCCCGGGAGCCGAGCAGGGGGAAGAGAAAAAGCAGGATAGAAAGAACTATAGTCATTGTCTTTTTCATGCAGGTACCTCCGAGGTTGAGTGACCGCCTACCGCGATTCCGGTCACCAGGTTGCCACCCGTCGATTGCCCGCTGAGGGCCGCGGATCAGTAGGTTTTACGCAGGGCATGGGCCGGGTCCATCTTCGCGGCCCGACTGGCCGGAAGCAATGCTGCCAGCAGCGTCAACACACCGACGATCAGGATGTTGCCCGCTATCCGGGCGGGCAGCACTTTGAACAACAGGTGTCCCTCTCTCAAGATAATAAAGAATTGGCTGTCCGTCCCGAAGCTTATCAGGGACAGCACAAGGGCGACGACGAAGGCCGCTGCCAGCCCGACCACCGCTCCTCCAAGGGACAGAAGCAGCGCCTCCAGCAGGAACAAGCCCCGCACACCTCCCCGCTGCAGGCCCAGGGAACGCATCGTGCCGATCTCCCGGGTCCGTTCGTGGATCACCATGCGGAAGGTGTTGGTGACCCCGACCATGATGATGACGAAGAGGATCAGCACTACCACCAGCCCCACCGTGTTCAGCGTGGAGGCGACCTGGTTCAGAGGCTCGAGGAAGTCTCCGATGGTGAACAGCTGGTAGCGGGTGCCCTCCCACTGCTCCTCGAGCAGCCGATTGCGCTGCTCCTGAAAGCCCTGGGGACCGCTGAAGCGGGGAACCAGAGAAACCTTATCCTCCAGGGCGCCGGTCAACATCTGAGCAGCCCGTTCCATCAACAGCATGTCCTCCAGAAACAGCCCCAGGCTGATGTACTCGTCTTCAGCGATGTTCAGCAGCCGGTTTACGTGGCTGCGATGGGCGTAGGCGCTGACAGCGCTGAAGAAGCCGGTATCGATGCTGGTGGCGGCCAGGATGAACTCGCCCACGTTCTGCTGTCCGGTCACGGTCTGCAGCTGTACCAGCAGCGTGTCGCCGACCTGCACGTTGAGCCGCTCCGCCATTTTTTCATTGAGGATGAGGGCGCGGGGATCGGCCAGGACTCGCTCCATCGAACCTTCCCGAAGGATCAGCCGATCGGAGAGATAACGTTCCTCCTGCCAGTTCACGCCCACCACTTCCTGGCTGATGCTCTCCCCCTCGAAGATCAGGGTACCGTCCAGGCTGGAGCGGCGGGACAAATACTGGATGGGAAGATTTTTCAGGGATTCGATGGTCTCGATCAACACCCTGTCGTCCCGGATCACCGTGATCAGGCGCCCGGAAGGGCTTTTCTCGTAGCCGTAGAGAAACACGTGGCCGGCGAAGAAGTGGCTGAAGTTCTCCTGGACGTTTTCCACGAAGCCTGCTGTGAAGGAGTTCACCAGGGTGATGATCAGAATCCCGAACGCGATGGCTCCTCCAAGGAGGAAGCTTCTTTTTTTCTGACGGCTGAGGTTGCGAAAGGCGATACGCAGGCTGTTCATTTCGGTTCCCTCCTACTCCGCCTGAATGGCCTGAACCGGTTGGATTCTCAAGGCCACGGCTACCGGATAGAGACTGGCCAAGAATCCGATCAGTACCATGATTCCCAGCGCGTACAGCAGGGATGATAGAGGCAAGGCCGGATGCAGGACCTCACCCCCGAAGAGGATCTGGAAGAATTGATTTGGAGCCCGAACTCCTGTTGCATTGAGGATTCCGATCACAATCGCCCCAACCGCAACGCCGATCAATCCGAAGACCACCGAGATGCTCAATGTTTCGAACACGAACATTCGCCGCACGGTTCGTTTCTGTGCTCCCAGGGCGCGCATCGTTCCGATTTCTCCGGTTCGTTCGATCACCGAAATAACCAGGGTATTCATGATGATGACGATGGCCACCACGGCGATGATCAGGATCAGAACGTTGAATACGGTCTGAAGGGTCTCGGCCAGGGAACCGAATCCCCCGGATGCCGTTTTCCAATCGGCTGCCCGCGCTTCGATTCCCTCCGCGGCGAACCAACTGTTGAGTTTGGCGATCACCGGCTGCACCTGGTGTTCATCCTCGAGCTTGAGCAGGATGAAGTGCCAGGCCCCCCTGTCGATCTGGGCGGTGTAGCTTCCCGGCTGCCGTTCTCCCAGGATATCGAGGAGGGCTTCTTCCGAGAAATCCCCGCTCTGGGACTCCGAGGTTGCCACCAGAGAATCTTCGAACAGAGCTTCTTCCGGATCTTCCACTTCCAGAAACCGGGTTTCCTCCGGTTGTAGGTTCATCTGGCCGGCGGAGGCCACCACCATCCCCAGCAGGGCGCGCAGGGACTGCACATCAATGATGTTGATCTGACTCAGGCCCTCCACATTCTGCTGAAAGTGAAAGATGCCCCGGATGGGAAGTTCGCGAATGTGAAAACCCATCGGCCCGATGCCGCTGACCAGGACCGAATCTCCCGGCGAGAGGCTGATGCCGATATCCTCTTCGATCTCTTTGATTTTGGACTCGCTGAGCAGGATCCCCTCCTCTCCGGGCTCGAGGTACCTTCCGGCGGTGATGGTGATGCTATTCGGGAACATCGCGCGGTAGCTCTCCGGTTCGATCCCGAAGAGAATGCCAAACTGGTTTCCCTTCTCCTCGAAGCTGAACAGACCGAATCCGCTGACCTGAGATACGGCTTTGCTGACCTCCGGCAGAGAGCTCGCATGTTCGTACACCCGTTCGTACCGGGGGATGCGGGGGATTTCGTAGTTGCCTGTCTGCGGGCCCTGCGCTCCGAACAACGACAGGTCGCCTTCGGCCTTGGCGCTGATCATCACGTGTCCGGTGTAGTTGTCGATGAAGGATCGCTGCACTCCCCTGGCCGCCGTTTCCATTAGGGAATTGCCCAGGAGCATCACCGTGATGCCCAGAGCGATGATGATGCCGATGATCAGGGTTTTGGACTTGTGTTCCCGGAGGTTGCGGATGGCGATTTTAACGAGCACCGGCATCACGCTGCCTCCTCTGCTCCTTCACCACCAGGCCGTCGTGCAGGTGAATCACATGGTCGGCTATGGAGACGATCGCCGGATCGTGGGTGGAGAAGATGAAGGTCGTGGCTTGCTCCCGGTTGAGCTTTTTCATCAGTTCGATGATCCCCTCCCCGGTCTTGGAGTCCAGATTTGCCGTGGGCTCATCGGCCAGTACGATCTCCGGTTTTGTCGCCAAAGCCCGGGCGATGGCTACGCGCTGGCGCTGGCCGCCGGACAGCTCGTTGGGCCGCTGAATGCGCTGCTCGGCCAGGCCCACCTCCTCGATCAGGTAGTCGATCCACTCGTGCTTTTCCTTTTTATCCATTCGGTCCTTACCGAGCAGCAGGGGAAACTCGATGTTTTCGTAGACATTGAGAACCGGGATCAGGTTGAAGGATTGAAAGATGAAGCCGAGGAACTGGTGGCGCAGGGAGGTGAGCTCCTTGTCCTTCATCTCAGCGGTACAGCGCCCGCTGATCTCCACGGTCCCTCCGGTGGGCTTGTCGATGCAGCCGATCATATTGAGGATCGTCGTCTTGCCGGATCCTGAGGGGCCGGCAATGGAGATGAAATCCCCCTTTTCGATGCACAGATCGACGCCTTTGATCGCCTCTACCTGTACTTTGCCCAGGGGATAGACTTTCTTTACTTCGTTCAACTTCACGATATCCACGGTTTTGTTCTCCTCGTTACACTCAAAATACAAAGATAGGACATGGATATTCAATCATTTCCATTTTTTTTCCTATTTTGGAGAGTCGATAACTACGTTTACGTAATTCATGGCGGCCGAAATTTCAATTTCGTTATACAGATGCGTTCTTATGTTCAGCCGCTTCACTCTTCTTTTTCTATCTCGTTGCAATATATGGGAATATAGAGCATAGCGAAAAGATGGCCATTTGGTACGGCGATTGCATTATTGTGGGTGGAAGATGAATTTCGAGGAGGACGACTATGCCATATAAGTTGAAAAATGGGATCTATGCGGTTCGCTGTCGCTATCCCCGCTGTACGTTTCACTCCCAGTTCGAGATCAAGCAGAACATCATGGGGATGACCGAACAGGACGTGGAGATCGAAGCCAAGCGCATTGCCCGGGACATGGCCCTGATCAAACACGACGCCATTCATGCCACCCGACACACCCTGCGGAATCCGGAAATTCGCAAAGTTTCCGGCTCCTACGAGCTGATCGGACCGGCTCCCCGGCATGACGGCGGGGGCAGCTATGCTGCTTCGGCCCGAGAGGATGTGTACTACAAGGAATACCAGAGGGGCGAGGTGATCCTCAGGAAGGGGGATGACGCGACTTCGGTATGTGAGGTGGTGAACGGATCCGCCTATCCGGAGCGCAATCGCACCCATCGTTACCGCCAAGGTGACTGCTTCGGGGCGGCGGCTCTGTTGGCCAAACGTCAGCGAACCTGCGACGTGGTTGCCGGAAGCGACGGTACCAAGGTGGCATTCTACAACCTGATCGAGCTGAGCAAGAGCAATCCCAAGAAGGCGCGGGAGATGTTCAGCGCGGTAATGGAAGATACCTTCAAGGTAATTCAGGGACTGGAGAAATCCATCGATCGTACCCAGAAAGAGATCGAACGAGAGGTTGTTCGGGGTTGAGCTGTTTGGGACCGAGGTGATTCGGGACCGGATCAGTGGGGACTGGAAGTGGCTAAGCCCTGTCCGTATCGCCGATATCGGGCAGTTGTTTTGATTTCCAAAGTTTGCTCAGGACCGCGGTGATCTGGGGATCAACTGTACGGTCCTTTTCGAGCTTGGAGATGGCCTGTTCGGGTTTTGAAGCGGCAGCGAAGACCGCCGCCACATCGATGATCCGTCGAACCAGGGCTCCGGGTTTCGGCGACAGGGGTTCGGGAAAATCTTCGATTCCCAGACCCGCAGCAAGGGCGTTGATCTCCAGGGTGAGCATCTGTTCATCAGACAGCGTCATCTTCTGACCGATGGCTCTGGCCACATCACGGATCCGTCGGCTCTTCTTGGCAACTCCGGGCTTCCCCTCTTCCACCGCCTTGATGATCGTAGTGATGGTGTCGAGGTAGGATCTATACAGCTGGCGGTTTCGGCGGTGGAGCAGCGAGACGAGCAGGGCGCCGGTCTCCCGCAGGCGGGAGCTGAGCTCCCGGATGATGTGGTAGGCGACCACTGGGGCTTTGTACAGAAGGGTTTCAAAGTCGGATCGTGTGATCTCCAGGACGGTGGTCGGCTCTACGGCCCGGGCCGTTGCCGAACGCGGACCCTCGTCCAGAAGGGCCATCTCTCCGAAGAAATCCCCGTCGCTGTGTACGGCCAGGACGAACTGTTCTCCATCTTCGAACTGTTTGGTGATCTCGATTTTACCGCGATAGATAATAAAGAAGCGCTCCGCCGAGGTCCGTTCTTCGATAATAGCCTCGCCTTTGGCGTAGGTCTTTTCTTCGGTGATCTCGGCAATCTGTTGGAGATCGTGTTCGCTCATATCCGAGAAGAAGGATATGCTCTTTAGTCGTTCGGTAATTGAGTCCTGCATTCTGTTAGTAAATATACGTCCGCGGAGAAGCGATCATCAAGTGAAGAAAGCGTCCATCTTGAACTTCTTCTGTATGGGGGTATGATAAGTACTGTGAGCAATCTTCTCATCGTCGATACCGATCCCTATCTGTGTGCCGACGTAGGCAACTTCTTTCACAGCATAGGCGATTCGGTGCATCAAGCCTCCGACTACGCCGGTGCGTTGTCGCAGCTGGAGGAATACGAGTTCGACGTGGCCATCGTCCAGGTGAACATCCCCGGCGGCAATGTCCACGACCTGCTGAAGCGGATCAAAAAGAAGAATCCCCGTACGGCGGTCATCGTGGATGCCGAGTTGGAATCGATCCAGGAGGGCGTCCAGGCGATCCAGGAAGGAGCCTTCAGCATTCTCCAGAAACCCTTCAGCATTCCGGAGCTCAACTTCCAGATCAAGCGGGCCTTGGACCAGCAGGGACAGCGAAGCGAGCCGGGAACGCTCGGGGATCGCTATCGGAACATCTACCAGCCCTACAACTTCATCGGCGAGAGCCAGGAGATCAAGAAAGTTTTCCGGATCGTAAACCGGGTGGCCGCCACCGATTCCAGTGTGATCATCCTCGGGGAGACGGGAACCGGCAAGGAGCTGGTAGCCGGGGCGATTCACTACAACAGTAGCCGCTCCGACGGACCGTTCGTCCGGGTCAACTGCGCCGCTCTGCCGGAGCAGCTGTTGGAGAGTGAGCTGTTCGGACACGAGAGAGGCGCCTTTACCGGAGCCGACCGTCAGCGCATCGGCCGTTTCGAACATGCCAACGGCGGGACGATCTTTCTCGATGAAATCGCCGACATGAGCCTGTACACCCAGGCCAAGGTTCTGCGGGTGATCCAGGAGAAGGAGTTCGAACGGCTGGGGAGCAATGAGAGTGTGAAAACGAATGTGCGCATCATCTCGGCCACCAACCGGGATCTGATGCAGCGGATGCAGGAGGGCTTGTTCCGGGAGGACCTTTACTACCGGCTGAACGTCGTGGCTGTCCGCCTGCCTCCACTGCGGGAACGAAACGGAGACATCGCCCTGCTCATACACTTCTTCCTCAAGAAGTTTGCCGGCCAGATGAACAAGAGAATCCGGGGCATAGAGCCGGCGGCAATGCGGATGCTGACCCGCTACCACTGGCCGGGTAACATCCGGGAGCTGGAAAACACCATGGAGCGGGCGGTTCTGCTGGCCGAAGGAGAGACGATCACCACGGAAGATCTCAACCTCTTCTTTGTCCACGAGTCAACTCCCGGAGCCGAAGAAACCGTTAAACTCCCCGGTGCGGGGATTCGCCTGGAGGATGCCGAGCGGGATCTGATCCTCCAGGCATTACAGCGCTGCAGCTGGGTGCAAAAAGACGCAGCCGAACTGCTGGGGATTTCCAGCCGCGCACTGAATTACAAGATCAAACGTTTCGGAATCACCCATTCCAGCTGGAAACAGAATCGGTGATAGTTCCCATCCCCTTTGGTCAAGAGACGCTGAACCTCTCGATCTCCGCTGAACGGATGGGGCATCTGCTCCGTCCCCGGTCAATGCCCCCTCTGAGGAATGTGGGAGACGCGTTACAAGAAGAGCTTGGCAGTGAGTACTGCAAATCCGTTCTCACTAAGGTCGAAGAGCGGGCCCGGGAGGGGCACAACGTAACGGTGACGATTGTCGTCAATGACTACACCCGTCCGACCCCGCTTCGCTCCGTACTTCCTCCGCTGCTCGACACCCTGAATGCCCGCGGCGTGGCTGATTCCCGGATTCGGATCTTGGTGGCTCTGGGAACCCACCGGCCGATGAGCCGGGAGGAATTCCGGCGACAGGCGGGAGAACAGGTGCTGAGCCGGGTGGGGTTCATCAACCCCGATATCGATGATCCGGCTCGCTTGCGTTTTTTCGGAACCTCCGCCTCCGGTGTAGAGGTCTGGGTAAACCGGGATTATGCGGAGGCGGATTACAAATTCGCCGTAGGTACGATCCTCCCCCACGGAGCTGTGGGGTTTTCCGGCGGAGCCAAACTGATCTATCCCGGGATCGCCGGGCGAAAGACGGTGGAGAGCTTCCACGTAGCGGCCAATTCGGATCCGGAAAACTTCGCAGGCCGGCTCGACTCTCCTATCCGGGCCGAGATCGAGAAGCTCGTCGATCTTGTCGGACTGGATATGATGATCAACCTGGCGGTTGATGCCCAGGGGGAGATCTGCGGCCTCAGCGCAGGCCATTACATAGATTCCCACCGACGGGCCGTACCACTGGCCCGAGAGTTGTACGGCCTGCCTATGTCCCGCCCAAGCAGCGTGCTGGTTGCCGGTTCGGCTCCCGCCGATCTGGATTTCTGGCAGGCGGCCAAAGGGATTTTCAACTGTCAGTCAGCCGTGGAGGACGGGGGCTGGCTGGTCCTGGCGACCCCCTGCCCGGAAGGCATCCCGGCGGAGCACAGAACCTTCGACAGTTGCATCGGTATGGCCCCGGAGCGGATCGAGGGATTGCTCAAACGACTCGCGGAGTGCACCGACGGCGTCGAGGAGGAGCGCGTCACAGTGGACCCGGACATGGATCGGGTAACCCTGGCGCCGGCTCTGGCTCTGGCCCGTTTTCGCGGGCGCATCCGCATCGCCGTGGTTTCTCCGGGACTGACGGCAGCGCAGGTACGGCGGATGGGGTTCGACTACTTCACTACCGTGGAGGAAGCGCTGGAGAGCATCCTGAAGATTCTTCCGGAAGCGAAACGGCGGGTGGACGTAGTGACCCACGGGGGATCAACCTATCCTTTTATCGAGCCGGGAGCCGGGTAATAGGGGTGTACCGGGGCGCAGAGGAGCAGAGGCGCGTACGCGCAGAGGAGCAGCCGATGAGTTGCATTGGAACGGGCATTGTTGGTGCCGGGAAGGCGGGGAGCAATTTCGCGAAGGCGCTGCAGGGCCTGTGCGAACGAGCTCGGGTGATGGGATTCTGTACGGCCCGCCGCGAAACGGCTCGGGAAGCGGCCCGCCGTTTCGAGGTTGAGATAGGGACGGACAACCTGTCGGAGCTGCTCGACAGAGCGGATGTCCATGCTGTGATCGTGGCCAGTCCGGACCGCTATCACTGCGAGCAGGTGGTTGCCGCCGCAGAGGCGGGAAAGCACGTTCTGTGTGAGAAGCCGATGTGCCGGAACGTGGAGGAGGCCGAGCGGATGATCGCCGCCTGCCGGGACAACTGCGTGACTCTGATGGTCGGCTTCACCGATCGTTTCAACCAGCCCTGCCTGGAAGCCAGGCGGAGAATCGATGCCGGAGAGATCGGCGTTCCCCGGATGATCCTGGCGCGGCGCTGTCATCCCCGCTCCGTGGTCCGGGGGCGGCAATGGTTGAACGACGAGGAAACCGGGGGCGTGTTGAACTACGCCGGCACCCACAACATCGACCTGATCTGCTGGTATATGGGCGGAGCACCGGAACGGGTCCACGGGGAGATGGGGCAGCTGATCCTGGAGGGGCAGGATTTCACAGACTGCGCCGTGATGACCTTCAAGTTCCCGAACGGCGGCATCGCCGCACTATACGAGACCTTCGCCTATCCGGAGAACTATCCCCACGGGGTGGATCGCAGTGTCGAAATCCTGGGGGACAGGGGAGTCATCAAGATCGATATGATGTCTCAACCGCTGATGATCCACACCGCCGAAGGGTTTTCTCTGGCGGATTCACTGACCTGGCCGCAGAGTTCCCGCGGCCTGGACGGCGCGCTGCGGGCCGAAGTCGAGCACTTCCTGGACTGCATCAGCGAAGGAACAAAGCCCATGACCGGAGGGGAGGAGGGGAAACTCGCCATCCGCATCGCCTCTGCCGCCCGTCGGGCCAGTGAAAGCGGCCAAAGCGTCGTCCTCTGACCGAGCGAATGGCAACGGATCTGGCCGCCCTGCGGCAGTGGCTGAAGCAGCGCGTCACCGCACCATCGTCGCTCATCCTTTCTACACCTTTCCCCACGTCGACTGCATCCTTAAGCCCCTACAGCTCCAAAACGTAGGAGAAAGCTATCCGGTAAAAATCCCAGTAGGTTCCGACGGCGTGACGATTCTTGTAGTAGTTGGCGAAGACCGTCGTGTTGTCGTACCGCCGCTCCCGCCGAAACTGGAACAGAACGGCCAGGGAGCCGGATTCCGAGAGGGTGAAGCTGAACACCGGGCTCACCGTGATCTGCAGGTAATCCGATCCCCAATCCGTCCCCTCATCGGCATCGAGGTCCTTTACGTAACCCAGGTTCTGCTCGGTCTCCGCGAGGAGGCCCACCATGTCCAGTGCCAGCGGCATCTGGTAGCCGAGAAAGTAGGTATTGTAGAACTTGAATCCGTTGAAATTTTCGCCGTCGTCGGCCTCCCACATCCAGGCCTCCGCCCTGTCGGCTCCGGAAAACCGGGCGTACTGCAGCCTCGGGCTCAGCAATGCAACCACGTGGGTCCAGTCCCCCGGCACCAGGGCGGCCAGATCGAATTGAAAGGTCGCGCCTACCCAGGATTCCGTCACGACTCCCTGGAAGGAAGCGGATTCGGGATTCCCCGTTCCGTCTGCGTTCAGCCCCATCCCGT
>Ga0315550_1001815_pt1 | contig 13141 bp, 14 predicted proteins | sample SalMarSW160190MG_2_FD_203100 | JGI IMG/M metagenome (GOLD analysis project Ga0315550, IMG submission 203100) | Salt marsh sediment microbial communities from the Plum Island Ecosystem LTER, Massachusetts, United States - Salt Marsh Sediment SW1601-90 ... | reverse complement strand
CCTAAACTCGCGTAAAGCAGCCCTATGGCGCCTAGCAGGCTTGCGTCGCCTATGCGGGTCATCAGGAAGACTTTGGCGCCTGCGCGGACGGATTCGGGGCGTTTGTACCAGAAGGAGATTAGCGAGTAGGAGCAGAGCCCCACCATCTCCCAGAAGATGAACATTTGAAGGAAGTTGTCCGCGATGACAAGGCCTATCATTGAGCCGATGAAGAGTAGCAGGAAAAAGTAGTAGCGTGTTAAGCCTTCTTCTCCCTTCATGTAGCCCAGAGAGTATATGGCTATTATCAGGCCGAAGAAGGCGACTAGAACGGTGAATAGGACGCTGAGCGAGTCGATGAAGACGCCGGCGGTTATGCTTGGTGAAATCCAAGCGGTGGTGGATATTAATGGTCCTTCAGTTCCAGAAAAAACGTCTGGCACGAGTGAAAACGCCAAGGCTGCTGTGGCCAGGCTGATTATGACAACAAAGTAGTTTCTTGCTTTTCCGCTGAACCGACCAATTAAAGGCACAAATAAGCTTGAAATCAGGGGAAGTATCCAAACTAGCCAAGATGAAACGTCAGATAACACTAAGCTTCAACCTCATTTTCTTCCTTCGTATTTTCCATTTTCACCAAGTCGCCGATGTCGCTTGTTCCATATTTTTTGTGTACAATAACTAGCAACGCCAAGATTACGCCGCTCACGCAGGTGTCTGTGGAGAAAGCCAAAATCAAGAAGGCTTCACCTAAACCCTTACCTAGAGACGGCACCAGCATCACGAAATTCAGCGTGGCAGCCGTTGCGATTAATTCAACGGAAATAAACACTTTTAACAGGTCGCGTTTGGTTAACAAACCGTAAATGCCGATGGACATCAAAATCAATGACAGGATGATGTAGTCCATCAGTTTTCACCTTTCCTTTTCTCATGCAAAACTATGGCTATCCCTAAGGCCACTGTCATTATGACGAAGCCTTGCAGAACAACGTCCACAGCTCTTAAGTCCCAAAGGGCTTCTCCGAATGAGATTCCGGAAAGAAGGCCTGTTGGAGTGGAGATTGAGAGGAATATTGCGGGCAATGATAAGAGCACTCCAATCGCTATCATTGAGAGTAGGGTTTTCTGGGAGGTTTTTTGGGGTGGTTCGCTCAGCATTTCGCCTGACAGGAAGAGGACAGCTAATGTTCCCGCGCCCACTGCGAATTGGAAGATGGCAACGAAAAGAGCGTCGCTAAAAGCGTACAGAAGTGAAGTTAGGAAAAATGTGCCTGCTAAGGCGACAACAGCATAAACGGCTTCATCGAGGAAAATGGCTAAACAAGCGGATATTACGAGTCCTGCGGCTAGAATTTCCACAATCATTGTTGTTCACCGTTTTCTTTTTGAGCTTTCTCTTCGGGTTTTATGACCAGTGACGATTTATCGGTTGTAGCTAACTCAAAAATCTTTGTGCTTTGTATGGCGTTTCTCGGGCAGCTTTCGGCGCATTGATAGCAGAAGATGCACTGGTCAAGGTGGAATAGAGGTCTACGTTTTCCGTTAATCTCAACCATTTCAATGGCACTCGCAGGGCAGTCTCTGGAGCATAAGCCGCAGCTGATGCACAGGTTAATATCGTAGACTTGTTTACCGCGGAATCCTTCGGGAACCTCGGCTTTCACAAACGGATACTGGCAGGTAGCTGGTTTCTTGAAAAGGTTAGACAACAGCGCTTTCACCATGGGCGATATAGATGATTTCTTTTTCTTTCCCATAGTCACATCACCAAAGGATACACCCAAGTAGCCACCGCAACTGTTAGTGTAAGCGACAGTACGGAGAGAGGCAGCAGCACCTTCCAGTTAGCCGTTAACACTTGGTCAATACGCAATCTTGCGAATAGGCATGTCAAATATTCAGTGACGACAACGACGGCTAATAGTTTAAGCACGAACCATAAGAAGTACCAGAACGCTGGGAAACCAAAAAAGACGGGTCCATAGGGTCCGCCTAGAAACAGTTCAACAACAAGCGCGGCTCCAAAAACAATCTGCATATCGCGGGTAAGACGCAGAAAAGCCAGTTTGCCACCGCAAAACTCGGTTTCTAATCCGCCTACCACTTCGCTTTCTGCGTGGGGAATGTCAAACGGGTCCTTCTCCAACTCCGCTTGAAGAGTTACAATAAACAACACGAATGCCCAAGGCGCCAAAATGATGAAAGGAAGATACTGACTTGCGGCTATTGATGCAATAGTCAGGCTTCCAGCCAAAAAGGCCGGAGCAAGCGCAAGAATAACCAGAGGAATGTCGTAGCCTAGAAACTGCGTTAGAAGCCTTGAGGCGCCAATGTCACTGTAGGGGTTTGCTGAAGCCCATCCGGAAAGAAACAGGAAAAAGTTAGCTATGGTTATTAATGCCATAATGAAAATGAGGTCTCCAGCGAAACTTGAATTGGGAATGATGGCTGCGCCGTCAATTGGTAAAAAAGATATGGCAAAAACAATTATCGAGAAAGAAATTATTGGTGCAATCCTAAAAATTGTCTTTTTTGCTCCTCCTGGAACGATGTCTTCTTTTGTGAGCAGTTTGACGACGTCAGCGAAGGGTTGAAGAATTCCTCCGGGACCCGTAAACGTGGGTCCCATGCGGTTCTGCATTCTAGCTTCGATTTTTCTCTCCACCCAATCGCAGAACATTGTGAAGAAAAACAGGAACGTGAATCCTGGAAAGACAAGCACTCGGAAAACAAAATACAAGTCAAAGAGCATTTGCTTCGTCCTACCTGTCAGTGCACGAGAAGCAGGGGTCTAAGCTAACGAAGTTCGGGGGTACATCCGCGATGTTGCTTCCGATTGCGGTTGCTAGGAAGGCGGGTATGTTGGCGAATGTAGGTGTGCGTACTTTGACACGTTCAGGATACGCGGTTCCGTTGCTTTTGAGGTAGTAGAAAAGTTCGCCTCGCGGGGCTTCAACGCGGTTCACGGTTTCTCCAGCTGGCACGACCCTTGGAACTCTGACCCTGAAAGGACCAGTAGGTAGATTGTCTAAAGCGTACTCGATTATGTTGATTGATTCTTCAACTTCATCCATGCGAACGTTCATTCGAGCCCACGTGTCACCCTCATTGTAGGTTATTAGTTTAAAGGGAATTTCCCCGTATGCTTCGTAGGGCTCATCCTTTCGCACGTCGATATCTACGGCAGAGCCTCTTGCGGTTGGTCCGACAATGCATAATTTCAGAGCGTCTTCTCTCTTTAGCGTGCCCACGTTCTTCATGCGCATCTTTATCGACGGCTCGTCCTCGTAAACTTTTTTGTAGAAAGGTAGTCTCTTTCTCAGGCTAGTTAGCATGCCTTTGATTTTGGGGATGTCCGCTTCGTTAATGTCGCGTCTCACGCCGCCTACTGTCATGCCTGACGAGATAACTCTGTTACCAGATATGATTTCAGTTATGTCCATTATGGGTTCGCGGTCACGCCAGAAATACTGGAACAAGGTCTCAAAGCCAATCTCAAGTCCCGCGTGTCCTAACGTAAGCAGGTGACTGTGCAGTCTGTTAAGCTCTAAGAGTATGGTTCTTATGTACTTGGCTCTAGGGGGCACCTCGGTTTCCAGAATTTTCTCGACCGCTTCAACGAAGCACGTAGCGTGGCACGCGTTACATATACCGCAGATACGCTCAACTAGGTAAACGTCCTGCAGGTAAGTTCGTGATTCAGCCGCCTTTTCGATGCCTCTATGCACGTAGCCGATGCGTGGCTGAACGTCCTTCACGATTTCGCCTTCAACTTTGAGCGCGAATTTTTCAGGTTCCAACAGCGCGGGATGCTGAGGACCTATGATTATCTTTACAATATCTTCGTTACCCGGGGACGCAGGTTCGCTAGGCGGCGTCGGTTTAAATTGGAGGTTGTCAAGTTTCGCGTCTTTTCGTAAAGGAAAAACGCCGTCTGGCCAGTTGTCAGGTAAAACCAATCTGCCAGGACTTGGATGCCCCTCAAAAACCACGCCCACTAGGTCGGTGACTTCCATCTCGTCAAAAGCCGCTCCGGGCATTAGGTCGCTTATTGTTTTGAGCCGAGGCTCTTCTTGTGGAACTTCTACTTTTATGGTGATTATCCCGGCTGTGGAGGTTCGGATGTGGTAGAAGACGCCTAGGGTTGCGCCAAGGTCAATTCCAGTTATGGCGATTACAGCGGTTTTTTCGTCCGCCTCCAGCAACGCTTTGAGAACGTCGCGGTATGTCGTAGCGTCAGCTATAACCGCTACTTTTCCAAGTTGCTGAGGCTGAACTTGGACGGATGTATCTTTAAACTTTGCCTGTAAGACACTTAATATGTCGGTTTCTTTTTGGCTCATTTTTTCTTCTCCTTTTTCGCTGGTTTTTCGGGTTTCAATGAGTTGAGGAGTTTCACAACGCCGTCGATTATGGCTTCTGGTTTAGGTGGACACCCAGGAATGTAAGCGTTAACTGGGATTACTTTATCCACGCCGTTAAGCACGTTATAGTTTCCTTTGAAGACTCCGCCTGAACATGCACAGGCGCCGATGGCTACTACGAATTTTGGTTCGGGCATTTGGTCATAGATGCGTTTCAATCGTTCGGCACATTGTTGTGTGACGGAACCCGTAACTAACAGGACATCGGCGTGTCTGGGTGAAGGCTCAAGTTTTATGCCGAAGCGTTCCACGTCGAACCGTGGGGTGAGAAGCGCAACGACTTCGATGTCGCAGCCGTTGCAGGCGCCAGAGTTGAAATGGAGAACCCACGGAGACTTAAGCCGCGCCCACATCGCAAGTTTACTCATCGGTCTTTGCCTCCTTCAATAAGAACCAGACTCGCCGCCAACATTACAAAAAGATACAGAATCAGAAGCGTCACGTTGACTCCTTCCGCAGAAAGCGCGGCGAAAGCAAGGAGCAAAACTGAGGAATCAAAAATCGCGAAGTATATGAGGTACTTGTACATTGATACGTTGATTTTCAGCCTTTGAATGGGTGCTTTTTCCCCGCAAGCATATTCTGACCGTTCAGCTTCACTTTGATCATGCTTGGGTGCAGCGCGGCGACCGAGCACGTAGATGAATGAGGCAGCAGCCAAGATTAACAGGAAAGCTATTAGGGGCTCAAAAAGCAAAAGCCTTGCCTCCATGGGTGACCGCGTTATTAGTCATCAATTCTCCCTTCAATCGTTTCGTATAATTAGCACACTTGCCATCTGTGCCTTTTTTGCATATGTTATAACAATGTGGTTTTTCATGAACATATTTAAGCATATCGCCATTTGCACTAGTCATATGCCTAGTACTGCTTAAAACTAAGCGCAATTTATCTAAAAGAAGGCTCGCCTCGGCGTTGGAATTAACGGAATCTTTTTGCAAGTTTCTTGTCGTAACCATAGGACTCCGAGCTATCCTTTATGGGACGCAACACAGATTTAAATCTTAACCAAAGAATCCAACATAAATCATGGTCTTACTGCCTAAAATGAGGACAAAAGAGAGAGGTAACCGCCAAGATTTATTCTGTTTCTGCCGACCCATGCCATCTTCTTTCCAAGTACAGAATTAAGCTGAAAAGACCACGGCTGAAGATAACCAGAATAAGTAAGGAAAATTCTTCATATGATCTGGTGACCACGGTCTTGATGATCTCCGCACCTATAAAAAATTCTAAACTGAGGGTTAAATACCCTGAGAGAAAACGGGTAACGCACGAAGGCTTGTACGGGTCTTTCAGCTTGCATTGCAGAAACCGAATCGTAACAAGTACCGCACCAAAAATTATCACCCCCCCGCCGATGAGGTAGATAACATTCGTGGCTATGTTGAGCAAAGTGTCAATTACAGCTTCCATACCTGGGATAAACGCTTCACTTATCGGCGTTAAGATAGCACCTAAAACTGCAAGAACCGCTATTACCACTATCAGCGTGAGGGTTAAGGGGTCCATCCTTTTTGTCGGTGTCTGCACAGTGCACTCTGACATGTGTAAGGCAACCTTATTATGCCCTTATGGGCGGAATAACTTATAATATTATTGTTTTTCACGCAGCTCGCATAAGATTCCATTGATAATTGTAAGCCAAGCGGTATGCGAAATCAATATTATTTCGTCATCGTATGCATCAGATCGGTTTTAGTGACAACCCCCAAAAGTTTTTTGGGACTCGCCCGGTCAAAAACTAGAACACGACCTGTTTCGTTTTCGCTCATTCGCTTAAAAGCGTCCAGCGCGGTCTCATCAGGAAACGCTGCCACAAGCTTCCGCCGCATTATTTGGCTGACAAGCGTTTCGTCGCGCTTCTTTTTCGCGACACTTGCAGCTTCTTCCAAGGTAACCCACCCAACAGGGTCACCTTCCTCGTTTACTACTGGATAGCCGATGTGATGGTGGATGGCTACAAAATCTAGGAAACGGGTAACCGTCATATCCTGGGGCACGGTTCTAATGTTTTTGGCCATTATCTCTTCAATCTTAATGTGGGCTAACGCGTCTGTTTCCCTGAGTAGCAGAACCGGAAGATAACCGTAAACCTTTTCCAGTTGCTTGGCTTCCTTAAGGGCTTCGGTTCTCTTTTGCATAGCCGCTACTACTATGCGTTCAAAGACCTTTGGCTCCTGCTCTATAACCCATGTGTTGATGATTCCGTTTTCAACGGCTTTGTAAACGAAGTCTTCTCCAGCCTTGGTTCGGATGATAACGGTTGACCAGTCCTGCAGTGGATAGGCGCTTCCAACAGATATGTCTGCCAGCTCAGAGGTGAAATCTGTGCATGTACGGCAACTAGGCATAATATGTTTTTCAACCTTGGCCAACGGAATTTGCACGACGCCATTTTCTGTTTGAACTTCAAAATTTGAAGATAGATGCATTCCTTTGATCTCAGAGGGTTTGACCTTGTATTCCTCTTGTATGTACTTCAGCAGGGAACTGAGTGAAAACGTTCCGAAACAGAAAAGGCCAATGGTTATTTTCAAGTTGCCAATAATTTTGTGTTGCCAAGCCTCCATTTTGCGGAGAGCTAGCACGTGACAGGGTACTCCTACGAAAGCGATATCTGTTTTTCCATGTCCGTAAACCGCGCTGCCGTAAGCTTTTGCGACGGAGGAGGGAAAGAACTTGCTTCCTACCGCTGACAGTATATCATCTGGAACTAAGGCTACCGCGGGTTTAGGTTTAGCAGGGTTCTCAGGTTCAGCCTCTGAAACTATGGCGCTGTCGAAAAACTTGGTTTCGATGCCGTATTTCAGGAGGGCAGTTACGACAGCACCGCCGTGGCTTTGCTCTCTTAATGCAGGGTCTACTGATTGCGCAAGCACGATTTTTCTGTAATAGCCTAACGCCTCGTTTTTGATTGGTGCGTCTGCCACGAAGCTTAAGCTTCTTAACAAGAGGGCTTCAGAATGCGGGCATATTTCGTAGCAGATTGGACATATATCCATGTCTTTTGAGCAATCGTGTAAACGGTGTACTTTTTCACCTTTTATTTGCAGTGCACTAGTTGGGCAGGCGGCTTCACATGCTCCGCATAAGGTGCAAAATCCAGAGTTGATAATTCTTTTCTCCAGAACATTGTACGCTATAAGCGAATTGCCGTTTGTGACCACAAGCACCCACATAAAATTATGAGTTTTAAGATGCTTAAAAAGTTAGTCACTGAACGCTGTTTAAAGAGTAAGGCTGAAGTTTTTGCAGACTTGTAAGCCGCTTACTTGTGGATTAATTTACCCGTTAGGCCATTGAATTTTAAAGTCTTCTCTTTGCCTGTTTGAACCTTCCTGAAAAGCACTTTAAAAATGGGAACGTAAATTACCACGCGCTCGTTTACCTCGAAAAGCTCGTTGTCTATCCAGCTTGCGTCTGTTGGCCGTTTGAAAATTCGCGTTCGAAGGATACTTAAGCCGAACTCGCGGGGGATTTCTTTTTTGCATGACTTGGCCAGCACTTCTTCGGGGTTACTTTCTGAGGGAGATAAAGGTAACTCATCGAGCGATATGGGTTGTCCGGAGCTGTCGAAGACAAGGGAGGCTTTGACTTCTTTCTTTACGTGTTCTTGGCTGGGAAGTTCGATTCCCCTGTACACTTGTCCATAAGAACCAGTAACCTGTTTGGGTTTGAGCCTGTCGATGCCTATGAGCACTTCAGAAACGTCATCTGCAACCTTAATTGTGGAGACCCGCTTTCGGTAGTAGTCAACCGTGTACTTGCCGCTGACCACTATGTACGGTTTATAGTACTTGCTGATTGAAACTATGCTTACTTCTTCTGGCTTGGTTTTTAGAAAACCGTATTTGGCAAAGAGTTTGCCTTTGAGGGTTTCCGCCGCAATTTTTATAACTGCAGGGTCAATCAAGGTGGAATAAACAACCGTTTTTTGGTCGGCTATTCTCTCTTCAAATGGCTGTTTTGGCTCAACTGTAATTACTATTTTCTCGTCACAAATGGTTTCGGTCAATGGCAAGCACTATGCTAGTGCTTCCTTCAAATCTTTAATATCAATTATGAATTTGGAAACTGAATCTGAACTTAACATGATTTAGCGGTTGTTTTGAACGTAAAGTGTTAATATTTATCGTGGATTCATAAGATACTTATTAATTCAATTCAATTAATTATCAAAATTCAGACTTGAAATTAAGAAACGCTTAACTGTTGAAAAGGCAATTAAGTAATAAAAAGAAAGGAGATAACTTCGGCTATGGGACTATTCCACAAATCAAAGAAAGAAGACGAGAAAACACCAGTGCTTCCTTCAGAAAGTAAAAAGGGGATGGATAAAACCTATTTGAAAGCCATGCCTCTCCGTGACTTATCGGATTTAGATACTATCAAAAACGAAGTTAAAAACGGGAACATAGTCATTCTCCGCATAACTCCGCTCGCAAGCAAAAACATTGAAGATGTGAAACGCGCAGTGAACGAGCTTTACGAGTTCGCTGAAGCCATCGGCGGAGACATCGCCCGCTTAGGTGAAGAACGAGTGGTCATCTGCCCTCAGAACATTAGGATATGGCGAGAAAAAAGGCAGGTTTCAAAGCCTCTGCCTACAGCAGCCTAAAAGTTTCTAAGATTGCTGGAACCACAGTGGGTATGCCGGCTTTGTGGTCGAGGAAGCTTGCAATATTATTGATTTTGCTTTTTTCGCCGTGGCACACGAAGATTCTTTCAGGCTTAGGTTTAAGATGAGTTAAATAGTTGATTAGTTGCCGTCTATCAGAGTGACCTGAAAAGCCTTCAATGGATTCCACTTGCATCTGAACTTGCACAACCCCCATTTTACCTTCGTTATCCATCATTGTGACTTCGTTTACTCCTTTCTGCACTCGTTTGCCCATGGTGCCTTCAATCTGGTAACTGACGAAGATTATGGTGTTTTTTGGGTCGGAAGCCCAGTTTTTGAAGTACTCTATTACGGGTCCGCCTTCAAGCATGCCCGAAGTTGCCAGAACGATGCAGGGTTCACCTTCCATTATGCCCTGTCTGACGCTTGGATGCTCCACAATTGTGAAGTAGTCTGATTGGAACGGGTTAACCTCTTCGTGGAGGATGCTGTGGCGGACTTCCCGGCTCAAATATTCAGGATACGCTGTGTGAATTGCCGTAGCTTCTGAAATCATTCCTTCGATGAACACTGGTGCTTCTTTCATTAACCCGCGCTTCATGTAGCCGTCAATTATGAGCATGATTTCTTGGGCTCTGCCCACGGCGGGCACTGGAATGAGGACTTTGCCTTTGCGCTCTAAGGTTTCGTTTATGACGTGAGTTAAGTTTTCCTCGGATTCAACTCTGGAGGGCATAAAGTCTTCTTGTCCTCCGTAGGTACTTTCGGTGACTACGGTTTCAATCCGCGGAAACTCTGTGGCCGCAGCCTCCAGCAGCATGGTTCTTCCGAACTTGTAGTCGCTGGTGTAAACAATATTGTGCAAGCCTTCGCCGATGTGTAAGTGTACCATGGAGGCGCCAAGTATGTGACCTGAATTGTGCAGTGTCAACCGAATGTCGGGGGCTATGTCTGTGACGACGCCGAACCTGAGAGGAATCGTGTGTAAAACGCATTCGCGGACATCCTTCTGGTCGTAGTGCGCGGTCACTCCCTGCTTGTTTGCTACATCCAAGTAATCCAACTGCAGCATAGTCATCAGATTCGAAGTGGGCGCAGAACAGTAAAGAGGGCCATCATAGCCGTACTTGTAAAGAAACGGTGCTAGACCGCAGTGGTCAAGGTGGGCGTGGCTTATAACCATCGCGTCTAACTGGTCTATTTGAAATTCGGGGCAGTCAAACCGTGGAAAAGCCTCAAAAGGCCTTTGCGAGCCTGGGTTGATGCCGCAGTCCAATAGGACACTGCTTTCCCGGGTTTTTACTAGAAAAGCGGAGCGACCCACTTCTTGCGCGCCGCCGAGTACGGTCATCCTGATGTCACCGACGTCAAAGGCTTTCGGCCTGAAAATTCTTTCACCGATGGTGCGAAGGATTCTCTCGCGTTCTTTGCTTTCAGAATGGAGATAATGGCGCATGTGAGTGACGATTTTGGATTTTATCGGAGGGCTTCTTAAGACGCGAGGGCGCCACTTTGTTTTTTTAATAATCTCTTGCAGGACCGAGCCGTTTCTCCCAATAACTAAGCCTGGCTTCTTGGTTTCGATTATTATTTCGCCTAGGCTGGGGTCAAAGTTTATGTCTGTTATCTCTGCTTCAGGGGCGATTAGTTCCCGTGTTATCTTCTCGGCTTCGGTTTCTTGAAGCCTAACTGAAGGGTCTGGACGAACAACTATTCTTTTTCGGATTACGCCAACGATTTCTGAGATTATACTGCTTTGGTCAACCAAAATTTCGGGTCTTTTAGTGTAGACGGCCAGCATGGGTCCTTCGTATTCTATTCTTGTGACTGCTGCTTCTCTTGGAACTTTTTCAAGTATATACTGGCTTATTTCGATCTTATCTTTCTCTGAAGTTCGCGCCACGATCAGTAACTTCCTCAGCTTGTCAGAAGCTTGCTTTTTTCTTCGCTGGTCAACTCTCGGTAGCCGTTACTGTCTATTACGGTAACGTTGTAGTTGTTGCCGCTTGCAATGTCGCGTTTCATAGCGGCGTTGACGGCTTTAACAATGATTGGTAGTAATTCTTTAACAAGCATGTCCTCATGATACTTGTCTTCTAGGACGCCGTAGGCTATGGGTGAGCCGGAACCTGTTGAGACGAATTTTTCCTCGGTTAAGCTTCCGTACGGGTCTAGATTGAAAACGTGTGGGCCTGTATCGTCTACGCCGCCGATTAGGACTTGTGTGGCCAGCGGAATGTATCTGGCTGAGAAAAGCAGGTTCGCGATTAGCCTTGCCGCAGAGCTTACTGGCAGGGGTCTGTTCATGTTGATTTTGTAGAGTTTGGCGTTGGCGATAAGTATGTCGACGACTTTCTGGGCGTCGGCAACGGTTCCTGCGATGGTCATGCCCAAATGGTCGTCTATTTTGTAGACTTTTTTCCCTGCTTTGTGGGCTACGTAGTAACCCATGGTTACGCGGGTGTCTGAGGCTAAGATTACGCCGTCTTTGCAGACGACTCCGATGGTTGTTGTTCCTTTAAGGACTAGCTGGCTAGCTGCATTGTTCTGTGCCATATTTTCTGTCTCCCTAAAACTTGGATGTACGCAATTTCCACTGCTAGGAAGTAGCAAGATGTAATCTTCACGTGAGATTTATTAATATTGCGGTTTGAAAATTCTGAATAAAACACTACGTTAATGCATATAGTGAGGCATAAGCTGAATTTTCTCGGAGTCTCTGGAGGCACTACAAAGCATCCTGCATGCGTTCAGCGCTTGTTTCCGTTCCGCTTCCTGAAGTAAAACGCCAACACCGCACCAACCACAACCACAGACGCGATAGGAGCGATGACCATCGTCGCAGGAAAAGGAACCTCCACACTGAAACTGACTGTTTCTGAGGTGCCAGTGTTGCCGAACGTGTCTGTGGCGTAGACGGTTACGTTGTGCACGCCGTTAGCCAACCCCTCCATTGTGGTGTTGCCCGCCACCGTCACGGTTTCGCCCCCGTCAAGGCTGTAGCCCGTCCAGTTAACCGGCTTGTCCACTGTGAAAGACAAAGGAACACTCGATTCATTGAATTTCTGATTTACTGGCGATAGAACACTGATTTTTGGCGGGGTGTTCTCCAGCACATAGGACGGGTCAGGCGTACCGTAGCCGGTAGGAGAATACTGCTCGTTCACGCTGCTTGGCGCGAAATTCCCCGGAAAATTGTATGTGTGACCCCCAACAACGTAAAATGTGTCGTTTACAATGGCTACGCCGAAATCGTAACGGTCAGTAGGGCTGTCAGCGCCGTATGCCCAGCTGTCATTCTTCGGATTGTAAACTCGAACGAAGTCAGGATTTTCACCTTGTTTGAAGTTAGCTGTCTCTCCAAAAACGTAGACTCGCTTGGGAGCCAGTGCTCCGGTTGTGGCGCCTGCCGCGCCGCCACCCTGACTCGAAGGTGGGGGCGAGCCTTCACTCCATTTGTCAGTTTCAGCGTTGTAAATGAATGCTGAAAGCCCACCTATCACGTATATTTTCCCGTCAAGTACCGCAGAGGCGTATCCGCCAAATGCTGTAGCGGGCACTGGCGCTTTAGAAGTCCATGAATCAGTTGCAGGGTCATAAACGTAGTTCGTGCCAGAATAGTCCATCACGTAGATTTTGCCGTAGGCAACGTTTGCGATAAGCCAGCCAGTCGCCTTGGGCATGGGCTTTTTTGTCTCCCATGTGTCAGTTGCGGACTCATAGACTTCGTTTGCTGCAGTGTAACCACCATTAGGGTCTCCAGACACGTTTCTTCCGCCTATGCAATAAATTTTGTTCTGATAAACCGCAGTGGCGAAAGCCATTCTCGGCGTAGGCATCGAAGCTTTGTAAGTCCACTTGTCTTCCGCTGGGTCGTATTCTTCATTAGTTCCTACAAACCCGCCAAGACCTATGTTGCCATAAACGGCGGAGGCAGATATGCTAGGTTCAAAACCGCTCGCCGTTGTGCCTCCTATGGCGTAGATTTTGCCGTCCACCACCGCAACGCCCAAGTGAGCTCTTGCCTGATGCATAGGCGCCTTTGAAGTCCAAGAGTTCTCGACTGGAGTAGCCGCAGAAACAGGTTTAGCCGCCATAACAAGTGATGTCG
>Ga0315550_1001810_pt1 | contig 13159 bp, 14 predicted proteins | sample SalMarSW160190MG_2_FD_203100 | JGI IMG/M metagenome (GOLD analysis project Ga0315550, IMG submission 203100) | Salt marsh sediment microbial communities from the Plum Island Ecosystem LTER, Massachusetts, United States - Salt Marsh Sediment SW1601-90 ... | reverse complement strand
CCCCTCCTGAACAAGACAGAGTTTTCGCCGGTATGCGTTGATTGCCGCGGTATGCCCGAAATATATCACCGGAAGTCCATGCCATTTGATAATATTCCTGAAGTCGGTCAAAATAAAACGTTCTGCGCGCTGCAGGAGCTCTGAACGGGAGAATTCGCGATGAAAATTTCTTGTCCAAGGCTGATAATAGCCGGATTGCGCGGTGGTACGGGGAAGACAACGGTTTCGCTCGGCCTTATAGCGGCATGGCGAAGGAAAGGCCTGAAGGTTGCAGCATATAAGAAGGGGCCGGATTACATCGATGCCGGCTGGCTTTCATCGGCGGCGGGCCGCCCGTGCTACAACCTCGACCCTTTCCTGGTCGGAAGGGAGAAACTGATCGCTTCCTTCACGGACCATTTCGGAGAGGCCGACTGCGCTGTCATAGAAGGCAACCGGGGACTCTATGACGGTATGGACACGGAGGGCACATATAGCACAGCCGAGCTCGCGAAGACCCTTCGGGCTCCCGTATTGCTCATACTTGACTGTACCAAGACCACCAGGACCGCAGCAGCCATGGTCCTCGGCATGAAGAAATTCGACCGGAGAGTCAATATCTGCGGCGTCGTGTTGAACAGACTCGCCGGGGCCAGGCATGAAAGAGTCGTAAGAGAGTCGATCGAGAAATACTGTGGTGTCCGCGTACTCGGTGCCGTTCCGAAGCTGAAGGCGGACTTCCTTTCCGAGAGGCACATGGGGCTCACACCTTTTCAGGAGCACCCGGAGGTGGAGAGGGCGATTTCCTTCGCAGCGGATGTGGCTTTGAAATATTTCGATCTGAAGGCAATATGGGATGTTGCCGAGGGCGGTGGCATGAGCGGGGGACGTGCTCCGGAGAGCAGGAGCAGGGGGTGGAAAGAAAGATGTGACAAAGGGACAAAGTCGTCTTTGCCTGCCTTTCCGCCGGAACCTCATGTGACTATAGGGATCATAAGAGATTCGGCATTTCAGTTCTATTATCCCGAGAATTTCGAGGAGCTTGAGAAGAGGGGTGCCAGACTGATCGAGATAAGCGCACTCACCGAGAGGAGACTGCCGGCGATTGATGCCCTGTACATCGGGGGAGGCTTCCCGGAGACACACGCCGTTGCACTTGCCCGGAACGCCGGCTTCAGAAGGGCTTTAAAGGATGCGGTGGAAAAGGGTCTGCCGGTATATGCAGAGTGCGGCGGCCTGATGTATCTCGGCCGCTCCCTCAGGGTCGGTAAGAGGTCTTACGCTATGGCCGGCGTCTTCCCCATTATGTTCGGCCTCGAAGAAAAACCGCAGGCACACGGCTATACGATAGTCGAGACAAGCAGACGTAACCCCTTCTATGAGCGTGGTGTCGTCCTCAAGGGACACGAGTTTCATTATTCCAGGGTAATCGACTACCGACACCGGAAGGGCGTGAGTTTTGCTTTCAGGATGCAGCGGGGACAGGGGTTGGTCGACGGAAATGACGGGATATGCTATAAGAATGTCCTCGCCACTTATACCCATCTGCATGCCTATGGGGTGCCGCAATGGGCCGACGGACTCGTTCAGCGGGCGAAACGTTACAAGGAGGAAAGGTCGCGGAATGTTAAGAAGGGAAGAAGTCGTAAGGGCGCTGCAGGAAAGGAATTACATCGCGTTAAGTGAGGAGGCGAAGGCGGGCCGCGGCATTTTCCGCGTCCTGATCTCGCTCACGTACGACAAGAAGTCCGTAATCAGCTGGAGGGCGATGGAGGCCATGGGGCTTGCGGCGGGCGAACTGGGTGTGATAGACCCCGAAGCGGTGCGAAGTCTGACGCAGCGCCTGCTGTGGATGATGCGGGATGAGTCGGGTAACAATCCCTGGAGTGTACCTGAGATGCTGGGCGAGATAGTGAGAAACAACGCCGGTCTGCTGGCCGATCTGCCGCCGATAATCGCATCTTTCCACGACGAGGAGATGCTGCGGCCCGGAGTGTTAAGAGCCCTCGAAAGGATAGCCGGGGTAAGGCCGGATCTGGTGGCGACAGCGGCTCCGCTCGTTGAAACGTATCTGAACGACGGAAATCCTGCTGTACGCACATATGCCGTTATGCTCGGCGGGCGCCTGCGTCTTACCGGACTGCTGCCGGCGGTTGAGTGGCTGATGAAAGATGATTCTGTGGTCACCGTGTACGAGGGGGAAGATCTTGTGACGACGACAGTGGGGGAAAAGGCCTCGGAAGTTGTTATACTATTGCGGAACAAATGAAAGAAGAGAGGATGATGTGTGATGCTCGAATGCCCTTTTTGCAGGAGGCCGATCGGAGAACCGCAGGAGATAACGTCCCGCTTCGGGTCCACTTTCAGCGGCGGGAAGTGCGACTGTGGTGCGGTCTACGTATATGACGAATCAGGCCACCATATGGGAGATGCCTATGTCGACGCCCTGGGATTTGCCTATGATGATGATCTTGACAAGGCCTGGAGTTGCAACCCCGGAGAAGATTATGAAATCGTGGAACTGAGCTATGACAGGAGAAGGAACAAATTCGTGCGGGACGTTACGGGGGGACGGGGCAGGACCATACCCGCTTTCCTGTTCCTGCTGGTAAAAAAAGAAGGCGGCGGAGAGCTAAAGGATGTGTAAGTCGCTGGGACAGACAAAGCGAATAAAGAATGGTGATTGATAGATAAGTTTTTTTTATTTGACCAACCGTGTGCATGTGTATTACCTTTTATAGTTCAAATAATTCTGGCAGAGGAAAAGCTGATCCAAACTACAGGAGATCTTAGGATTCATATTGTTGGGAATCAATCCCTGCGAGAAACAAAAAATCATTTAGAAGAAAGGGGGAAGGAAAATGCCTACAATGGAGTTTCAGGGAAAACAGATTGAAGTCGATGAAGACGGCTATCTCATGAATCTTGACGACTGGACCAAGGAACTTGCGGCCGAGCTTGCCAAGCAGGACTCAATGGAGCTTACCGACGCTCACTGGGAAGTTATCAATTTTCTGAGGGACTACTACAAGCAGTACCAGATCGCCCCGATGATAAAGATCCTGGTAAAAGAAATCGGTAAGGCTATGGGGCCTGAAAAAGGCAACACGAAGTACCTTTATGAGCTTTATCCGGGCGGACCTGCGAAGCAGGCGTGCAGATATGCCGGGCTGCCGAAGCCGACAGGTTGCGTCTAGTCTTTAAGACTCGGTATTTAAGTTTCAATCCGGCACCCCGGAAAAGGGGTGCCGTCCTCAAACTGCAAGGCCTTTAAGGGCAAGGGGAGACGTAACAACTTTCTACTGTGGAAAATAAGACGATGAAGCAGAGAACAGCACGCTCTTTGACGGCAGGTCGCTTTCAGCGGCCATGGCGGCGGCAGGGACAGGCGTTTCCCGATTATCCAGGGAGCGGCACACAGCGGACATGAAGATTGAGAAGCTCCTCTCTGAACAAAAGTCGGCAATAATCAAGAAATGGTTTGATGCGGTAGTGGAGACCTATCCGGAAGACTCTTCAGGCTTTCTGGGGAAGCAGAAGGACCCCTTCACCAATCCGGTGGGTCATACTATCCGTCATGGAATCGAAGGAATATTCGATGAACTGCTCGGTGACCTGGACTACGAAAGGGTATCTCCTTTTCTAGATGAGATTATCAGGGTCAGGGCGGTCCAGGATTTCACCCCTTCGCAGGCGGTCTCTTTTATCTTTTCGCTTAAGAGAGTCATACGGGATGAACTGCTGAAAAGGCGTGAGGGGATTCCCTGGGACGAATTGCCGGCATTAGAATCAAGAATCGACAGGCTGGCCCTTTTCTCCTTCGACATATTTGTCGCCTGCAGGGAGAAGCTTTACGAAATAAAGGCGAATGAATTGAGAAATATGACCTTCCGGCTTTTACAGAGGGTTAATGTAATGGATGAGGAGTCCGGTTCCTCATCGGTCAACAATGATAACGTGTAAAACAAAAAGAGGTAACTAAATGAAAACCGTGCTTCCGTTAATTGCAGTGATCATACTGGTTTTGCTTGCCTTTGTGGGAGTGGAGGTGGCGAACTTGCAGTACCTCTTCGGGGTTGTTATCCCTTATGCGGCCCTTGCCGTGTTCGTTCTGGGGTTCATATATCGGATAGTCAAATGGGGGAAGTCGGCTGTTCCTTTCTCGATCCCGACCACTGCCGGACAGCAGAAGACGCTTCCCTGGATCAAGCAGAACAAGCTTGACAACCCTTCCACCACTCTGGGCGTCATAGGCAGGATGGCCTTCGAGGTGCTCCTGTTCCGCTCGCTGTTCAGAAATACCAAGACGGAGTTGAGGGAGGGGCCGAAAGTCTCCTACGGGTCCGAAAAGTTTCTCTGGATGGCCGGTCTTGCTTTCCACTGGTCTTTTCTCATCATCGTCATACGGCACCTGAGGTTCTTTACACAGAATGTTCCGCAGGTCGTGAGCGTGATCGCGAGTCTGGACAGCTTTCTCCAGATCGGTCTTCCCATACTCTACATAACTGACGTAGTGATCCTACTGGCAATAACCTACCTTTTTCTCAGAAGGGTTTCGATGCCGCTTGTCAAGTTCGTCTCCCTCCCTGCCGACTACTTCCCTCTCTTTCTCATATTCGGTATCGTCGTTTCCGGAATCATAATGAGGTATTTCACGAAGGTGTACGTCGTGGGGGTGAAGGAACTGGCCATGGGTCTGGTCAGCTTCAGCCCGGTCGGCATGAAAACCATGCAGGGTATCGGCGTGCTCTTTTATATCCACCTCTTCCTGATCTGCACGCTCTTTGCCTACTTCCCTTTCAGCAAGCTTGTGCATATGGGAGGAGTCTTTCTCAGCCCCACCAGGAATATGCCGAACGACAGCCGGATGATCAGGCACATCAATCCGTGGAACCACCCCGTGCATGTCCATACCTATGAGGAATATGAAAACGATTTCAGGGAAAAAATGAAAAAGGCTGGATTACCAGTCGAAAAGGAGTAGCCATGGCAAAAGGTCCAACACCAGATCAACTCTCGAAGATAAAATACACTCCGCCCAAGAAGGATTGGATGGATATCCCGGCTGAATTCAAGCCCGGCATGTTCTGCTGGGGCGCAAAGGGGAAAAACCTGGAGACCGTGGAGTTCCCCAACGCCAGGGACTGGTCGCCTGTCGACGAGGACTGGAAGCTTCCGGAGAATTGGAAGGAGATTGTGCTGGAAGGCATAAAAGATCGCCTCAGCAAGTACCGGTCCTTCCATGTGTTTATGGATATATGTGTAAGATGCGGCGCCTGCGCGGACAAGTGTCATTTCTTTATCGGCGGAGGTGACCCGAAGAATATGCCTGTCCTCAGGGCGGAATTGTTGCGGTCGGTATACAGGAAGTATTTCACGCCTTCCGGGAAGATATTCGGAAAGACGGCGGGGGCCAGGGAACTTACGATCGACGTTCTTAAGGAGATCTGGTACTACTATTACCAGTGCACGGAATGCCGCCGCTGCTCCCTGTTCTGTCCCTACGGGATCGACCAGGCCGAGATTACCATGATAGGGCGCGAACTTCTCAACCTCCTGGGGCTGAACACCGACTGGATTTCCGGTCCTGTTGCGAACTGTTACATGAAAGGCAACCACCTGGGACTCGAGCCTCATGCCATAGTGAGCAATATCGAATATATGCTGGACGATATCGAAACCATCACAGGGATAAAGGTTGAGCCCACCTTCAACAGAAAAGGCGCCGAGATACTTTTCGTGACCCCCTCGGGAGACCTCTTTGCCGACCCGGGTACGTTCACCTGCATGGGCTATCTGATGCTCTTCCACGAACTGGGACTTGACTACACTTGGAGTACGTACGCTTCGGAGGGCGGTAATTTCGGCTTCTTCACCTCGAACGACATGGCGAAGAGGCTTAATTCCAAGATATATGCAGAGGCGAAGAGGCTGGGCGTCAAATGGATCCTGGGAGGAGAGTGCGGCCACATGTGGAGGGTTGTGCACCAGTATCAGGATACGTGGAATGGTCCTGCTGATTTCCTCGAAGTGCCGAAATCTCCGATAACAGGCACGGTGTTCGATAACGCGCGGTCTACCAAGATGACCCATATCGCGGAGTTTACGGCCGACCTGATCAAAAACGGCAAGTTGAAACTCGATCCGTCCAGGAACGATGACCTCGTCGTGACCTACCACGACTCTTGCAACACGGCAAGAGGCATGGGCATTATGGAGGAGCCCCGTTACATTATCAATAACGTCTGTAACAATTTCCACGAGATGCCCGAGAACACTATCAGGGAGCAGACTTTCTGCTGCGGGAGCGGCACCGGTCTCAATGCGGGCGAAAACATGGAACTGAGAATGAGGGGAGGGTTCGCCAGGGCCAATGCCGTCAAGCATGTCAAGGAAAAGTACGGAGTGAACATGCTGGCAAACATCTGCGCCATAGACAGGGCAACTCTCACGGCGTCGATGGATTACTGGGTCCCGGGAGTGAGGGTCACCGGGGTCCACGAGATGGTCGCAAACGCTTTGATCATGAAGGGGGAGAAGGAGAGAGAAACGAACCTCCGGGGAGATCCCCTTCCGGGAAAGGAGGAGAAATAGATGTATAACGGCGGCAAGATAATACTGGGACTGCTTGTATTTCTGGCTTTCGTGACCTTTCCCTTCTGGTACAACATCGGTACGGCCGATAAGATCCCGAAGCCGGTAATTGAAAGCACCTACATCAAGGAACATAACATAAAAAAATGTGTTGAGTCCAAGGATTATATGAGGGCCAGTCACATGGAGTTGCTGGACAACTGGAGGAACGACGCCATCCGGAGGGGCGAAAGGGTCTATGTGAACTCGGAAGGAAGAAGATACCTTATCGACCTGCAGAACACCTGCCTGAAGTGTCATTCCAACAAGAAAGAGTTTTGCGACAGATGCCATAATTATATGGCTGTGAAGCCATACTGCTGGGATTGTCATCTCGCACCGAAGGAGACCAAGTCATGAGTATAAACAGGAGACAATTCATCAAGCTGGCCGGGCTTTCCGCCGTCCTGAGTGTGGGAGGCATAACGGCCATGGACAGGATGAAGGCCAACGCATCGGTGCTTCCCTCGGGGGCCCGTGCGACGGCTTCGGCAACGGGGCAGATCTTCGGCGAATCAAAGCCTCCTCTTACCGCAAAGAGGTGGGGAATGGTGGTCGATCTTTCCAAGTTCGAGACGCCTGAAGACTATCAGAAGTGCATAGATGCCTGTGATTACATCCATAACATCCCGGATTTCGGTGAGAAAAAGGACGAAGTCAAGTGGATATGGACGGATACCTACGAACATACCTTCCCGGATAATAACCCGGATAATAAGCTGAATGGTGAGCCTGTGCAGTTCATCCCGGAAGCGCTGAAAGAGAAGCCTTTCCTGCTCCTCTGCAACCACTGCGACAATCCCCCCTGCACCAGGGTCTGCCCCACGAAGGCCACCTGGAAGAGGGAGTCGGATGGTATCGTTATGATGGACCAGCACAGGTGTATCGGCTGCAGGTTCTGTATGGCGGCTTGTCCCTTCGGGGCCAGAAGCTTTAACTGGAGGGACCCCAGACCGTTTATCAAGAATGTAAATCCCGAGTATCCCACGAGGGCCATCGGAGTGGTTGAGAAATGCATCTTCTGCGTCGAGAGGCTGGCCCAGGGGCTCCAGCCGGCCTGCGTGGAGAAGTCCAACGGCGGGTTGATATTTGGCGACCTCGAGGACCCGAATTCCGAGGTCAGGAAGATCCTCAGTACACGCTTCAGCATCCGGCGCAAGCCCGAACTCGGGACCCAGCCCAGCGTGTACTACTTAATAGGAGGTATCAAGAATGTTTGAGAAGGCACTGGTCGGAAGTAAGCGATACTGGACATGGATCGGGGTCTTGCTGGTCATCATCGGAGTTGGCGTTGTCAACTACCTCCATCAGTTCAGCTACGGCTTGGGACTTACGGGCATGAGCAGGGACGTGTCGTGGGGCTTCTATATTGCCCAGTTTACGTTCCTTGTCGGTGTGGCAGCTTCAGCGGTCATGCTCGTCATACCTTATTACCTGCACCATTACAAAACCTTCAGACGGATAGTGATCCTCGGAGAATTTCTTGCGATAGCTTCAGTTGTGATGTGCATACTCTTCATCTTCGTGGACCTCGGGCAGCCGATGAGGGTCATGAACGTGGCGCTGCACCCCAGGCCGAATTCGGTCATGTTCTGGGATATGGTCGTCCTGCTGGGCTACCTTGCCCTCAATGTCGTGATAGGCTGGACGACCCTGGGAGCGGAACGCAAGGAGGTGCGGCCTCCGGCGTGGGTAAAACCACTCATTCTCCTGTCTGTACCCTGGGCGGTCAGCATCCACACTGTTACAGCCTTTCTTTATGCCGGACTTCCGGCGAGGCATCTGTGGCTTTCGGCCATCATGGCCGCCCGATTCCTTTCGGGGGCGTTTGCAGCAGGTCCGGCGCTGCTGATACTCCTTGCCTTTATCGTGAGGAGAGTGAGCAGTTTTGATGCGGGAAGGGAGGCGATAGAGGCTGTTGCAAAGATTGTGGCCTACGCGATGTCCGTCAACGTTTTCTTTATCCTGCTCGAGTTCTTCACCGCCTTTTACAGCGGCGTACCAATGCATTCGGCGTCCCTCAGGTACCTCTTCTTCGGCCTCGACGGCCACTATGAGTTTGTTCCGTTCATGTGGGTCCTCGCGATCCTGGCAGTTGTGAGCCTTGTACTCCTGGTAATTCCGCAGCTTCGCAATAACCATACCTTACTGCCGGTAGCGCTCGTTGCGGTGTTCATTTCCACGTGGATAGACAAGGGCGTGGGTCTCGTAGTGGGCGGCTTTATTCCGAATCCGTTTGAGACTATTACGACTTATTCGCCGACTGCGCCTGAACTTCTCATAACGTTGGGAGTTTATGCCGCTGGGGCTCTGACGCTTACCGTACTTTACAAGATAGCAATCGGCGTCAAGGAAGAGGTTGGTACCTAGAAGAAAAGTCGTTGGCCCGATAAATCGGTTGCGACGGGGTGGCTTTTTACAAAGAGATTTATTTATAATTAAAAAGGCCGTTTCGGTAATTACATTTAAGGAGGAATTTCATGTTTTTAGTCACGGTGGACACTGAAAAGTGCGAAGGATGCGAGGAGTGTGTCAACAACTGTCCTGTAAGTGTTTTCCAGATGAAGGACGGCAAGGCTGACCCCTACCAGGCGGATTTGTGCGAAGGTTGCGAGACCTGCGTCAGCGTATGCTCAACCGGAGCAGTGACATTGTCGGAAATGTAGTAAAGTCATCAATGATTTTCGGGAAGGGGCGATGAGAATATCATCGCCCCTTCTTTTCCCCGAGAACTGAGAATGGCATTCTCTTGGAACAGTTGATGGCGGTGCAGTCGGGCGAAGTAGTTGAAGAGTCGGCCTGTCTTCCTTCCGGCAGCTTGTTCCATCTCCCCGGTAACTCACCGCCCTTTCTTGGACGCCGCTGACAACCGCGATTCAAATATAACCCATTGATAATACTTTCGTAGTTGAACTGCCATGCCTCTCAAGGAATTCCTGAAAGTGTGATGTCGTGGCATAACGGAGAGAGACGGGGCATCAAAGAACTTACCCGGTGGACAGTCCCCTCGTGCTGTGATAAATTGGGGATTGCGGGGCATCCGCAACTGGAGATTTGGCCGATCCTTTTTGTTAGATTGGCCGATGATTTCAGTATGTCTGACCTTTATTTTCTCAAGGAGCGATCTGATGGCGCACAAGGAACTTCCTGTCCCGCCGCATTTTTACCCGATCAGGACCGGTGAAGTCTGGAAGGTGGACTACCAGGAGCGGGCTGCCGATGCCGTTGCCTGGACAAGGCAGCTCGGTTTGAGACCTGCTGCAGATGATTCTTTCAGGATCTGCTTGATAGCCGTGGATGTTCAGAACACTTTCTGTATACCCGGGTTCGAACTTTATGTCGGAGGACGTTCCGGCACGGGGGCGGTCGATGACAACAGGAGACTCTGTGAGTTTATATACAGGAATGTCGACGTGATTACGCAGATATGTCCGACGATGGACACTCATCGGGCAATGCAGATTTTCCATTCCCTGTATCTGATAAACGACAAGGGAGGGCATCCCGAACCCTTCACCATGATTTCGGAAGAGGACGTGCGGCAGGGCCTGTGGAAGTTCAATCCGGCGTTATGTTACAGCCTCGGGATTACGGAAGATTACGGACGGCGACACTTGCTTCATTACACCAGAAGGCTCAGGGAAGGAGGCAAGTACGATCTTACAATATGGCCTTACCACGGCATGCTGGGGGGTATCGGCCATGCCCTTGTGGCCTCCCTCGAGGAAGCGGCTTTCTTCCATTGCATGGCCCGTTACAGCCAGACCGATTTTCACGTAAAGGGGGACAGGCCTCTGACTGAACACTATTCCGTCCTCGGCCCTGAAGTGCTGAAGGGCCCGGAAGGAGATCCTATAGGGAGGAAGAGCGAAAAGTTTTTCAGAAAGCTAATTGATTTTGACGCGGTTGTAATCGCGGGACAGGCGAAGAGTCATTGCGTGGCATGGACGATCGACGATCTCTTGCAGGATGTTTTGGCCGGGGACAAGAAGCTGGTGGAGAAAATATACCTGCTTGAAGACTGCACTTCACCTGTTGTGGTACCGGGGGTGATGGACTACACGGAACTGGCAGACGCCGCCTTCCGGAAATTCGCCGGAGCGGGAATGCACGTTGTCCGCTCCACGGAGCCCATCGAAACCTGGCCCGGGATCAGGCTCTGAGATCCCAAATACCCCGTCAGCCCTTTGCCTTTCTTGACTTTTCGCCGGGTTTTGGTTCCGTCTTCTTTTTCGGTGCACGTTTGGGTTTTGTGCCTTCAGTCGCCGCCGCTGCCCTCTTCTTCGGCCTTTCCGGTTTCACTTTTGTCGCCTCGATCTTACCCCGGGAGGCAAGTTTGGCCATCACTATCTGCTCGGCCCTGAGCCAGTGTTCCAGTTCCCTACCCGCCATCCTGCCGCTTTTCTCGTAGAAATCATAAGCCAACTTCTTTATCTCTTCCTGTACATTCATTCTCATTCCCTCCGTCTGTTCATCTGAAGTATTCTCTTGTCCATAATCTTAATGTTAGCTCCACCCCGTTGGCAATGCAACAGACCGGATAATTATTTCTCACCAATCCAGGGGTCTGAAGCGTATTCCGAGGACTGCCTTTCCTTACCCGGAAAGCTTATAAATTGCGTTGCAAGATCAAATACGGAGTGAGAGGAAGATACCGGGTGATGGATATGAAATTGGGAAAAAAAAGAGGCTGGGCCCGCTCCCGCAGCGGGCCCATGATAAGTACCTGTCAGGCCTTATTTCTCCAATTTTGAAGTGCATATATCAACTATTTCGCGCTTTATCTGGCCCGGCATTCTCATGTTCTTTATGAACGCCCAATTCCCGGCATCTTGAAAATAGAGCTTCATGCGGTACATCTCATCCAGCGTCACTACCTTGACCACACCTCTCTCCTTGTAGATTACCACCTCGATGGGAAAAGCGGCGGCATGGTCTATGCCCGGACAGCGGTAGTTCTTGGATTCCCTCTTCTCTCCGGCTATGCCGTAAGCCCTGGCCTCCGTGGCTGGATTGTTGATGCCGTACATGAGGATATCCTTGGCAGGTTCGAGTGTATAGACAAGCTTCCAGCCCTTATTGTTCGAGGTGATACCTTCTTTCACTTTTGCAGCGATCTCCTGAAAGACGCCCGGAGCATCGTCTTTCTTATACATTACTTCGGGCATTTCCGCGAAATCGCCGCCGCCCATACCGCCGACCCTGCCTTCGCTTCTTATCTCGCCTATCTGCCGGTTCACTACATCCCCATGGACAGCCGAGGCAAGGATTTCGGACAACTTCTTCATCGTCGAAAGTGAGAGCTGTTTTTCCGTCTCGTCGCCCAGAACGGTCCTGTTTATCGAGGCCGGGTTCATGAAAGCGGCATTCAGGCCCTTTTCATCCTGATAAAGTTCGACCCTGAGGGGTATTGCAAAGGATGCCGTTGGACCGTGGGAGATGATCTGCTTGTCATACTCCGGGGAGTCTATCACAATATTGTAGGCCTTGAAGCCGCAGTTCTCCGGCACGGAGGCCTCATAGGAGGCCAGTATATGCCAACCATTCTTCTTAAGGGCCTCCTCGGTATTCCTGACAGCGTCATCGAAGGTGCCTTTGATCTTGTCGACGGCCTTCACATAAACGCCGTACTCCTGGGCATGGACTGCCGGAGTCAATGCAAAGAATACTGCCAGAACAAATAATAATATTTTTTTCATCCTGTCCCCCTTTAGGTATCTTAACTGCGAATTAGTTATATTAAATAACTTTCCAGGCTCTTTGTAAAGAAAAATTGAAATGGTCCGGTTTGGTGAGACATACTAGAAACCATGAAGACCACGGTAGTGTGCGGATTGCTCGGTTCGGGCAAGACGACCTTTATCAGGCACTTCGTCGAGAGCGTCGGGGGAAAGGCGGTGGTCCTCGTGAATGACTTCGGCAAGGCCGGCATTGACGGTGAGATATTCTCGGCCGACGGAATCGATTCGGTAGAACTTCCGAGCGGATGCGTTTGCTGTACGCTCAAGTTTGACCTCATCACGACGATAGAAAAGATCCTGAGCACAAAGTCTCCGGCACATCTTCTCATTGAGCCGAGCGGTGTTGCGTCTCCATCTGGAGTGCTTGAAGTCCTGGACTCTCTGTCCATCCGGCCTGTTACCGTGGTGGGCATCGTGGACGCGACTGAATTCATTCAACTCCATGAGGCGCAGCTGTATGGAAGGTTTTTCGAGGACCAGATCATAACCTCGGACGTCGTGCTCGTGAACAAGTCCGACCTGGTATCCCGTGAAATTGGAGAGGAAACGGCCAGACTGGTTGAGACCCTGAACCCGGGAGCGGTCGTTTTCAGGACAGTCAATGCCTTGCCCGGCGACCACCTGTCAGGCATTGATCTCCGCGGGAAATACAGGGCACGGCAGAAACTACCGGAACATTTTCATTTCGATACGGTATCGCTGAAACTTAAAGATGAGACCAGGTATGACATCCTGAGAGAAATCTTTGATGGAATGGCGAAGGAAGAATATGGAAAGGTGGTCAGGGCGAAGGCCCTTGTACAGAC
>Ga0315550_1001808_pt1 | contig 13170 bp, 8 predicted proteins | sample SalMarSW160190MG_2_FD_203100 | JGI IMG/M metagenome (GOLD analysis project Ga0315550, IMG submission 203100) | Salt marsh sediment microbial communities from the Plum Island Ecosystem LTER, Massachusetts, United States - Salt Marsh Sediment SW1601-90 ... | reverse complement strand
TTCCAGTCTTCATCGACAATAATCTTTTTTTCTTCTTTTTTCTCTTCTTCAGCCATTTTAGCAACCTCTATCTTTTGCGATACTTCTTTGTATCTTTTTCAATGTCTTTTTTTTGCTGGCGCTCGGTGATTGCCCTTCGTTTATCGTATTTTCTCTTGCCTGTGGCAAGGGCCATTTCGATTTTTGCATATCCTCTGTCATTAAAATAAATCTGCAAAGGCACTAATGTAAATCCCCTTTGTTCGAGCTTGATTCTTATCCTGTGGATTTCGTGTTTATGAAGCAGCAGCTTTCTTTTTCTGGTCGGGTTGTGTTCGATACCACCTGCCTGCTTATACTGGGCGATTTTTGCGCCGACCAGCCAGCACTGGCCGTTTTCTACTCGTGCGTATGAACCTTCAAGGTCGGCCTGGCTGGCCCGCAGCGATTTTACCTCCGTGCCCAATAGCTCCAGACCCGCCTCGAACTTCTCGACAAGCTCGAAATTTCGGTAGGCCTTTTTATTAACTGTTTTGGGTGCTTGTTGATTTTCACTCTTACGCCATTTCGCTGCCATTTAAGCTATAATAGCGTAAAAGCAGCAACTTGGCAAGTTGGACGATCAACTCAAAATTAAAAATGCTTTGTAGAAAACTTACCCAAAAGTCATTCTGAACCTGCCAATGGCGGGTGAAGAATCCGGGCAGCGAGGCTAAATTGTCATTCGCTGACCAGATGCTTCGCTACGCTCAGCATGACAAATACAAAGGTTTCTACATAGCTAATTAAAAACCCAAAACTACTTTGTTCGTTACTTGATGAACCGGATGCTAATCGGATAGCGGTAATGCTGGCCGCCGTTGGCTTTTATCGTGGCAAGAACGCAAAAGATTATATCTACTATCCAGACTGCTGGCATAAGGAAACACCCAATGACGGCAAAAAGGAGTAACCACGAAACAATCATCGCTATGGCCACTGTAATCTGAAAATTCAGTGCCTCTTTACCCTGGCTGTTGACAAACGGGTCCTCGTCTTTCTTTATCAGCCAAATAATCAATGGTGCGATAAAACCCGTGAAAATAGCCAATAGATGGCACAACATCGCCCAGGTACGGGCGTCTTTACTGATTGGCTCGGTGGGTTGTTCCTGTTGACCTTCTTTGGGTTCTTGTGGCTGGTCACCCGCTTCGGGACTTCCTTCTGGACTTTTCTCTGTTTTTGCCATGGTTTACAACTCCCTTCTTTATGCTTTTCTTTAAATTGTTAGGCCGAGCTTCCCTTCTACAGGATTCTACTCACACCGTCAAGAATAAAACACTCATTATTCTATAACATGTATATTTTTCTTTTTGCACATATCCTTTAGTATTTTGGGCCAGACGGTGGCGCTGACTTCACCGATGTGGGCTTTTTTCAATAAAAGCATAAACGTTCGGGATTGGCCGATGCCCCCGCCGATGCTCAGCGGAATCTTGTTGTTGATAATGGCCTGATGGTATGGCAGCTTTAGAAAATCAAGCTGGCCTGAAATTTCCAGTTGTTTTTTCAATGTCTCAGGATTAATGCGGATGCCCATTGAGGTCAGCTCATGTCGGCGTTTGGTGACAGGATTCCAGACGAGTATATCGCCGTTGAGCCCGTGCATTGGCCTTCCGTCCTCGGACGTGGTTTCTGTTACCCAGTCATCGTAGTCTGCTGCTCTCATTTCGTGTGGATAGCCGTCTTCGAGCACCCAGCCGATGCCGATTATAAAGACGGCCGGGTGTTCCTGCAGGATGGCGTTTTCTCGCTGCTTGCGAGGCAGGTCGGGAAATCTGTCGAGAATTTCTTCGGCGTGAATGAAGGTCAGCTCATCCGGCAGGTTTCGATACTTGTCGGTTTTAAGCTTGGGGAACATTTCCTGGACGCAGGTCTCAGCCCCTTTGAGAACCTTCCAGATTTTCTTTACGACTTCTTGCAGGAATTTTAAATTTCTCTGCCCTTTGGTTATGGTCAGCTCCCAGTCCCATTGGTCAACGTAAACGCTATGGTCGTGGTCGAGAAAGTAATCCTTGCGGACGGCCCGCATATCGGTGAGCAGACCTTCGCCAACTTCCATTCCGAATTGCTTCAGGGCCATTCTTTTCCATTTGGTGGCCGCCTGGACAATCTGGGCACGGATGGGTTTTTCCAGGCCAAGGCCGCAGGAAAACTCGATTGGTGTTCTGGAGCCGTCACGGTCGAGCAGGTCATTGACACCGCTTTCCACGTCAACGATTAGAGGGACGGTAACGCGAATCAGGTTAAGCTCTTTGCAGAGGTTTTTCTCGATGTAGTCTTTCACTGCATAGGTGGCAATCTGGGTTTCTTTTGGGCTTAATAGCGAATTGTAGTTCTGTGGAAGGATTTTTTCCAGTTCGGCATAGTTTCCGATTCCCGGTCCGGCCAGGTCCGCTTTTTTATCTGTCATTCGCTTTCTCCTGAATAAAATATCACATTATACGTCAGCTTGGCTATACGTTGAAAAACAGCCATTCTTTAGAGTGACTAAAATAACGGGTGGTGAAGGAATTTTCAAGAAGATATTTTATTCACGCAGGGTGAAACGTTCATCCTTATAGCTTTGTTTATTTTCTGTTTTCTCGGCAGAGTTTGCTCATTAATTCCATTGCTTTATTCAATCTTTCAACGGAGCCGTCCATTTTTGCGTAGGCATCGACCAGCTCCAGCAGTTCCGGCGCCGGCTCAACCTGACCGTAATGGTGCGAAACGTTGACGATAGCCGCAACGATGTGGACGTAGTCATCTGGCTATTACAGGGATTGACTCCTAATAATATAAATGTTTAAACTGGAAAATGAAGGCAGATAATCGGCTAGATTTCCTTAGTCATATGAGAGTGTTTGTTATGTGAAATTTAGCCGTAGTTGATCAGGTTGAATTCGCCGACTTAATCCCAACAAATTTCCAAGCAGTTCTATTACCCCACGATCGCATAATGATAGTAGATTAGGTAAATCGTGAACAGACTTTATACTAAAAGACCTTTTCTTCGGAGAAAAGTAAACTAACACGGGTTTATCCAACTCGATAAGATTAATAATTTGATTGAGTGTGCCCTTACTTTTTCCATCCCATATCATAAAGCCATAATCTGCTTCATTGGCCATTTGTTTGTCACGAATTACGTAATGCTGAAAATCTTTGTTGGTTCTGTTACTCGGAACAAAACGAATTTCCCATTTGCCAATGTTGTTCCTGCAAGTACTTCCGGCACAGAATACTAACACATGGGGATAACTTTTTTGGGCCAAATACTCCTGCATCGCCCGGTCTGCACCATTAGCATCCCCGATAAGCACGAGGTATCTTTTAGCCACTATGTCATCGATGTGTTCTCTAATTGTTTGATTAAGTTTTCCTAACTTCCGAGAACCACCGAAGACTACCTTTTTCATCGAAGTCTCCGAGTCATTGTTAATACAAGTACATAAATACAGGCAGCTTTCCCCAAATCTTTAAGTTTGGAAGATACTTCGTTCATCGTAGCGCCTGACCGATATAAATCATCAAATAACAATATACGCTTCCCTTTGACATTAGTTCGGTCAACTTGGAAAGCACCGCTCAATAACTTCGCACGCTCATCAAAGTCAAATACGCCCTTCAGTTCCGGAATGTTTTTGACCTTTGCTACGCACCCTCCGCAAAAAGTAACATTCAGGTTATTCGCCAAACGTTTTGCTAAAGCGAAAACCGGCTGAAAAGAACGATAGCGGGAAGCGGGAACTGGAATGACTAAATCTATCGGCCACGACTTCTCTCTTACAAAATTACCTGTTGTTGTCACAATTGACTCTATGACCGATTTATCTTGCCCATACTTTAGTTGATATAAAAGTTCACCGATGGCTGTACGCTTGGTTTCGAACTGTGGATGGCCATATTCATCATCGCCGATATAACCGCTGCTGACCGTATGAAAATCTAGAGCATAGCCATTATCCCAATTCCCTTTGATCTTTCTTGGTGAGATTTTAATCATCTCTGTTAGTCCTATTTTCATCTAATAGGTACTCTACCGCATTACTAAGTATGATATATAGATTTATGTACATAATAAACTATTACAGTATGCTCGTCAAGTCTGAAAACAAATATTCTTTGATAAGTCAGGATGATTTTCTGTTTTCTCGGCAGAGTTTGCTCATTAATTCCATTGCTTTATTCAATCTTTCAACGGAGCCGTCCATTTTTGCGTAGGCATCGACCAGCTCCAGCAGTTCCGGCGCCGGCTCAACCTGACCGTAATGATGTGCAACGTTGACGATAGCTGCATTGAGTCCGTATTCCATCGCCTTTGCTACGTATGCCCTGCAGACGCCGATTTTACGACCAGGCAAGTCACGCACACTATTGCTCACACCCAGACAGCAATGCACGCCCTTCATCTTTGGGTCGCCTTTGATTTTCTTTATTGTCTCGAACGCTCGATATGTGTAACTCGGAACATTCGGCTCCATCGGCATATCTATCGCTAACGGGAATACCGTCGAATCGAAGAATATCTCTTCCGGCTTAAAACCGTATTTATTGACCGCGGCGTCGAAAATCTCTTTTGCCAGGTTATACAGCTCTTCAATGGAATGTGAACCGCCGGGACCGGTCGGCTTGTCTTCGCTGACTAAAAGGCCGATAAAGGCAAAGTCGTATTTGCTCTTTAGCGGCAGTATCTTATCAATGGTATATGTCTTGACCGAATTTATAAGTGGCTGTTTGACCTGCCCCTGCGTGTTGAACCACTCCTTCAGGCCGGCTGTAAGAACATCGTTGTTACTGCTGTCGATGCAAACCGGAACGCCCCTGCCCCACTTGCGAACCAGCCGGACGTATTCGACCATCATATCGACGGCGGTTTGCGGATCGTCTTCTGCGAATGAATCGAGGTTGACTGCTATGAAATCGGTGCCATCGGCCGCCTGCGATTCGATAAGTGCCCTGATGTAGCTCAACGGCTCGCTTGGCGATGAATACGCTTTAGGCCCGATTTCCGACAATTGTTTCATTATCTTGCCTGTCTTTGGGATTGAAGCGTGGATTGATTCGCCAATGCTTACCAAAATGTTTTTCACCGTATGGTCCTTTCCAAAGAGATAATTCAGGATAGACGATGTATGCTCTAAATCAGGATTCCTGGGCTTGTTTATCGTGGCCCTGAGTTTCTCAAGACCGTCTTTTTCCGCCGCTGCCGCCTCATATATCAGTTCACCTATGCAAATTCGCTCAAGGTTATTGCCGCAGTAGCCGTTAACTGTCGCATCGCCGCAGGGTGCATTGTTCATTCCTTTTTCGCAACCGCCGATTGTGCAAAGTCCGAAATTCTCCGGCAGGAAGCAGTCACCGCATTCCTCGCAGTCGAACATCAGATACTTAAAACCATTTTCAAATGCGTTGAACAATTTGTAGATGACTCCTTTGCCTTTTTCAGTTCCCAGAGCTGCCATTATCTTTTTGGATATATGAAAGCCCCTGTAATTCGGGTCCAGGATAGCTCGGTGGAAGAAGTTAAAAAATCTTTGCTTAAACTTCCTGCGTGGTTTTGACAACGCCACCCTTTTGCCTGCCCGGTCATACAGATAAAATCCGTTTTCGGCAGGCCAGCAGAGATTGTCCTTGAATTGTTCCCAGTCGGTGCCGATTTCAGCAGCTCTTTGAAGAATCTTGATGAACATTTCAAAATCGTCAACTCCGCTTATATCAACACCTGCCGCACCGATGGCTTTATACATCGCTGCCTGCTGAGCGGCTCGTTCTATGTGGTCTTCGATTTTCTCTGAGTATATTTTCGTCAGAAGAGCATCGCTGACGAAACAGCCCGGCAGCTTGATATCGTGCATAAGTCTCGCTGCAGATGTAATGGTGCTTAAAAGATAGACATTGCCGATAACAGGTATGTCCAGCTTGTTTTCACTTATGTACCTGAAAAGCTCGACCGATTTTCGCCAGTCCCACCCGACCTGCGTGATAAGGAACTCTGCACCACTGGCTATCTTTTTTTCCATTTTGTAGTACTGCTGCATCTGCGAACCCTCGGTATATTTGAAGGGTGAAACAGCAGCGCCGGGAAAGAACTGGTGAACCTCATTGAGTTTATCCGGCTGTGCCTTTGCGTATGATTCGTTGTTTATCTTTTTGATGAGACTTAACAGCCCGATTGAGTCCAGCTCGAAAACGCCTTTGGCTCCTATGGGCTTATCGCCTGTTAGGGCCAGAACGGTCTCGACGCCGGAATTTTTGTAACCTGCGAGAGAGCTTATTATTCCATAGGCATTGTGGTCCTTGCAGGAGATATGCGGCATAAAATCAAGCCCGCCCAGCAGGTCTTTTGACATTAACCGGATGAGAACATCAGCCGGTCTAATGTTGGCCTGTCCGCCCGGGTTTTGCGTTGAGGTGATACCGACAAAATCAAAACCGGCGGGTATTATCGAATTGTTGGCAGATTCACAGGCGGCTTTATAGACACCGAGAAATTTTTCGATTGGACTAAAATTAAAACCGAACCCGCCCGTCAATTCCACATAAACAATAAAGCTGGTTTTATCCTGTAACTTTTTTTGTAATTTGTTCTGAGGCATTTCTAACTAATCCATATTAAAGTTATTATACGTTGTTATCGTTAGTTCGCTATGCGGTCATTTAAGAGCACGCAGGAGTTTATGAATCCTGTTTGCTGGAGGTTATTCTCTGCTTTTTACACTTTTTCTACGCATTAGTGGTGTCAGTGTTTCCTTTCGCACACATTTTGCCTTGTGGATAACCTGTTGATAACTTACGCTTTGTTTTTTTCTCCTTTTTCCCAGATTATCAGGCCGGGGGGGGTATTATTTGCAGTTGTTTTTACCCACCCGGTCCGATGCAAGGCCTGGTGCTCCATAATCTATTAGTTTCAAAAAGCTTATGATTATCAATAAAGTCCCACCTAAAACACATCTTTAGCTGTTTATTTGTGAACGGGTAATAAACTCTGTTTTGTTGGGATTTGCAACAGTTTATCAGAAGGTTGTTTGATAAGTGGATAATTCATATACTGTTTTCCTCTAATTAACGAAAACGGCTGAACCTCAAAGTGTTGTTTTTTTGTGAAAAGCGGCAATTTTCTCTTTTAGCTTTCGACAGGCGGTCGTCGGGTCTTTGGCTTCAGTTACTGCAGAGCAGACCGCGATGGCACCTGCGCCGGCATTCAAAACATCCTCGATATTATCCAGCGTTATTCCACCGATGGCGACATTACCGATACCGGTATCAGTTAATTTTTCTATTGCTTGTCTGACATAATCCAATCCAACCGGTTCAGCAGATGGCTTTGTCACGGTGGGAAAAACAGGCCCCAAGCTGACATAGGTTGGATACTCCTGGCAGGCACCTTGCAGTTGTTCGAGCGAATGTGTGCTTTTACCGGTAATCAGCGGAGTCATCTGGAGTTTGCGTGCCTGCTCAGCTGACAAATCGTTTTGGCCGAGATGAACACCATCAGCGCCGCAAGCGACGGCAACATCAACACGGTCATTGATTATGCTAATAACGTTCGCGGCCTTGCAGGTTTTGACAAACTCCTCGGCAAGGGCAAAATGGGTATCGTCATTTATATTTTTTGCCCGCAGTTGAAGGCAGTTAGCTCCGCCGGCGATGCATTTGTGTGCTAAGGAGATGACATCAGCCGGTAAATTGCTGCTGATTATTACGTAAAGCCCAATCCGTTTGAATTTTTCTGCCGGCTCGCTGATTAGAACTATATCTTTCTCGAGCGTATAGGCATCATATCGCAGCTTTTCGATAGTTTCTGCTACCGGCCGGTTTAGAGTTTGCGTCGTCTCCGCCAATGTTCTCAACGCCTCTGTCAGACGTTTGCACCCTGCTTTGAAACAGTCTTTTAAGTTGTTGCGAATAAACTGTTTATCGACAGTTGTCTCGATACCGACATCACCGAGTGTGTCTCTGCTGCCGATGAGATGACTGGCATCGAGCTTATCGATAGCTGAACAAAGCTCGTGCCGCAACTGTTTGGCACGTGCAGCTAATGGCCCGTTATTCAAGGCGAACCTGCAAAACTCTTCTATTATTCGAATCGCCTCTCGTGAGCGATTGAAATTAGCGTCAATTATCCTGTAAAGGGCACGTTCCATATTGGTTTTAATTATACGGCTAAAATTTACATTGAGTAGTGAATTTTAATCTCGGAAAATCAATAATATTCTTTGTGGTGATGTTTGTATTGCCGGGTATGATTTTTGCGCAAAAAGCAAGGCCGTGCCTCATCCGACACGGCCCGAAAGAAATATTTTTAACAAAGTCAGACTCACCGTGTTTTCAACTCCGGCGGTGCCGACTTTGGGACTTGTCGAAATCGGGCGGACTCATCTTCCTCCTCCTCTATTTTAGGTTTTAAGGATGTTCCGCCCAATGTCGTTGTCCTAATGTATAAAGAGCAAAGTTAGTTTATCCGCAAAGACTATGCCAAAAACAGAATTAAAGTAGCGATTTTCTTTGCGGTTTTACTTAATAGCTTGAGGTTGAAATAGTTATGTGTTTATTTACTTACTTCATTTTTTTGCATTATATACCCCAATTTATCTGGCTGTTGTTTTATGACAACGCCCACATTGCACATATTATATATATTAACATATCAAAATTGCATTTGTTTAAATAGAAAACGTAATTTTGAGTGACGTTTATAAAAAACAACATCATTATGAGCAAAGTGAACAAATGAAAATGAAAAAATGGTTATTAAACAGCAAAATTATGACTTGTCATTCGTTTTTATAATCGGTGGAACAGGGTATTAGGAAAGGTTCTTCTCTTTTTTCTATTGCTTTATGTATCTTGCTGAGCAGATTCTGTTGGACCAGCGGCAGAGCCAGCGGTCGAATACTACTTTTTTGCCTGTTTGCTGCTGTCCGAGAAGAAAAATGTTGTTGTTCCGCCACGTTACAATTTCGTTAGCTATTTTTTCAGACTGCTGCGTGTCCATCTCTATCCTGTCCTGCTCAAGCGAGTCGGCGCTTAGGTCATAAACGGTAACTATTTCGTTCGTTGGATTATATATGAACTTCCGGCTGCCTTGGACAAAGCCGGCGGGTCCCTGCTGCATCCATCCTGAGAAATACACTTTATGGTCGTCCGGCATTCTATCCAGGGCATTGACGCCGTCAAATCCGATGCTGCTGATATCGAAGCCCAAAAGAGCTAACAAAGTTGGCGTCAAATCAACAGAGCTTACCAGTTCTGTAATCTTCGTTCTCGGCTCAACCAGGGACGGCGCCCGCAGACAGAAAGGGACTCGCAGCGCCTCATCGAAAGCTATCCATTCGTGGCCCAGCAGGCCGTGCTCGCCAAATGCCTCGCCGTGGTCACCGACAACACAAAAAATGGTTTTGTCTTTAAGGTTTAGCTTGGAAAGCTCTAAGTCAAGCGAAGCCAGAAACTTATCAGTGTAACGCACCGTTTGCTTATAACGTTCAAGCGGCTCCTTGGCCGGCTCGGCAAACCAATCGGGAACCTCATAAGGGTCATGGGTTACAGAGAGCATAATCGTCAGTAAAAACGGTTTTTCGTCTGACTTTATCCATTTCGTGATAGGTTCAAGCATTGAAAATTCATCACAGGCCAGATAGCCAAGAAAGCTGTTAGCATCTTCCAAATCATCCCTCGACCAGAATTTATCGAAGCCGAGGTTATAAACCAGTGAAGGCCGAGACTCAAAGTTACCCTTGGCTGATTGAAAGAAGGCCGTTCGAAGGCCTAAATGTTCCTTTAGAATTGTAGCTATGCTTGCGTATGGTTTTGAAGCAGGGACCGTTTCGGCGATATCCTGAGAGGTTGAGGGAAACTGGCCCGTCAAAAGCGCAAACAGCGCCTTGGTGGTGTGGGTAACCGTTGAGCGTGTATTTACAAATTCTACCCCGTCCTCAGTTAAAGTATTCAGAAAAGGTGTCAGGTTGTTTTGCTCATCTGCGAGCGAAGTGTACTCGTATTGGATGCCCTCGAGGACGATTATGACAACATTGTGATTTGTAAGCTTTGATGTCGCCCCGATTTTTATCTCGTCGAAGTAGGGTATCTTTCGCTTGGGATTTGGTATCAGCTTGTAATCGGATAAAATCAGACTTTCTATAGCTCGTATCTGGCTGTTAAAGCGAAGCCCTGCTGACACTATTTGTGGCGACCCGCGTCGTGCATCGGTTTTGCGGGCCACCAATGCGATAATAATTATGATAACGGAGATAATAATCTTTTTTGCAAAGCGTTTGGGATTGTAATTGGGCGGTTTCGGCTTTGCCAATATGTGGAAGAAAAAGGCAAGCGCTAAAGCGCTGGGCACAAGTAAAGCAATAGCTGCCTTTGGCATTTTTATAAGATTGATGCCGACTATGCCCAGTGAGTTTAAGGGGTCGCGAATTAATGGCAATAGGACTGTAGGCAGGATTTGTGTTCCCGTTCTTATCAGCCAGCCGGCATTTATAACCGACCAGGTGCAAACCAAAGCCGCAATAAACGTAGCTGTTCGAACGACCCATCTTCGAGGCCATTGAAAACAAACCAGTGCCAGGACGACCTCTATACTCAACAGCACAAAGATATCAGCGAGAACCCAGCTGATGTATTCATTGAGAAGCTCCGAGCGCCAGGATTGAAAGAATTTCACCGCCAGTGTGCAAAATAACGCACCGAACATAATAATAGTATAGGGCCGGAGGGCTAAAAAGCTATGTAACCGCCGAATCACGGACAAAACGTTTTTGTCTTTATCACCTGACTGCGAACGTCCTGTTCTCATATCGCCAGCATACTAAAAGCTCCTGCAAATAGCAAGTTGCTTATCTGTTATTGTTTAAACACTTTTTTGTTATTTGTTGTGCGTGGATATTGATTAAACAAAATCCTGTGAGATACAAAAAAACAAACAGGGCCTAAACTGATGATTTCTGTTTAGGCCCTGTATTAGACAGACTCAACTGGCTATATAAATAAGCTCATTTAGCCGTACTTATGGCCATAATTCCACTTCAAGCCACAATTGCGCCAGCACAGCAAGGTCCTTGAGGTTGATTATCTTGGACCCTTCTGCTTCACTGTCATACAGTTCGGCGCTGGACGGGACAGGGTGGTAATTGCTTACACTGCCTAATCCGCCGCCCATAATGCTTTGTATCTCTGCCTGTGAAAGCGCCTTGTCGTATAAGCGGACGTCATCGAGCTGTCCATCGAAGAATGCCTCCTGACCGCTGTTGTCCATAGTGGCCCTTGCTCCGATGTAAACATTGTGTGTGCTTTGAGAGATTGTCCCTGGAGCTGTGACTTGCACTGCATCCAGCTCGCCGTCCAGATAGATACTTTTCGTGTTGTCAGCGGCGTCATATACTGCAGCAATGTGAATCCACTGGTTAAGCGGCGGAATTGTCTCGGACGGAGTATTGCCCCAATAATCGCCGGGACGACCTACGCCGCCTGTTGTAAATGAGATGGCACAGGGGTCACCAACACTGCCCCAGCTGCCGTTTCTGCGCAGCTGCCAGCCGATACCTTCCTCGCCGCGTCGGCTGACCATTACATGGTTCCATTCTTGCGACCAGTCCGTAATATATGCCCAGAGTGCAATGGTAAAGCTCTCCGGGGGATTAAATATCGTGCTGGTTCCAAGGTTCACGCCGTCATTGGCATCGGCGGTGCTGAATTCCAGAGCGCCGCTACCTATATGACCGCTGACCCACGATGGGTTACCTATCAGGGTGCCGTTGTTGTTATTGGCGGATGAATCATCAGCGGTTGAGCCGGCCCCGTCATCGAGCTTATACCACGCTATCAGCGGGTCGGAGATGTGGTCGGTGGCAAGCCAGTCGTAGCTCATTCGCTCAATCTCGTCATAGTTTACTACACAATCGCCGTCCGTGTCACCGACAGGGGCGTAGTCTGCCCTGGCAAAATCGGCTGAACGTTCGGAGAGCGCACAGATAGATGCATAAAGCTGAATGTCGTCGAAGTACACGATACCGGAGCCGCCGTATTGTGGGTTGTCCCTGTCGCCAAAGCCGATATAAAGCTTCTGGACATCGTCCAGGTTAACGCCGGTGAACGACGACAGGGCAATATTCCATTCGTGCCATTGCTCTTGCTTTATATCTTCCATATCGCCGTCGTATGGCACAACCGCAATATGGCTGGGATTATCGCCATCTTCCAGGGCTACATACATCTGCTCGGCAGCTGTAGCGGCGTTATCCGGGTCACCATAGAACCAAAGCACCAATGACTTGGCGCCTTTTGCAAGCCAGTCCTCGGTGAAGCCGAGACTGTTCGGGCCGGTAGTCTTTACCGACGCCTCCGAGTAATACTGCAGTGGATTATCAGGATTGTCATAGGGATAGGGCTTGGATTTATTGTCGCCGTCATTCTCGTAGTAGTATGGCATCGACACACCGCTGCGGACGATAGTACTCTCCATCAGGCCGGTGCCGTCATCATTCCAGTGATATACCTGAGAGCCGGTGTCGTTACCATGCGGCTCCGTATTAGTGTACCAACCGTCCCGCCAAACGTAATATATCCTGCTGCCGGGCTCACCGGGGTTGTTGATGTCGTCACCGTAGAGATCCATATTGTCCAAGATAATGTGGTAGCCGGTGGTAAAGCTCCAGACCGGGCCTTTGTAGATGTCTGTGCCGTCGTATTCATCGATTCGCCAGTAGTAAGTCTTGTCAAATTCTAAGTCAAGCTTTCCACTTTCAGGATAATAGTTGGTGCCTTGGTCCTCACTTACCAGAAGGTTATAGGGGTCATTATCTCTGCTGGCGTTATTTACATCGTTGAAGTCGGTGCCTAAATATACGTCGTGTGACTGGGCAAAGTCGCCGGAGGCCCAGTTAAGAACAGGGTTGACCTCGACGTCGGTCGCCTCATCCGCCGGGCTCGGCTCGTTAGCTACCAGATCGGCGAACACCTGCATATTGTCAAAGTAGTAAGTCCCGCCGGACAGGTAATTGTAATTGTAAAAGACGAGTAAAAGATTCAATGACCAGACGCTGCTTGGATCGATTTGAGCTTTGGCATCGGAATAGTCACACGTGACCGTCATCGGAAGCTCGGCATCGGTGATGTTAGGGGCCCACCAGGCACCCATATTAATCTCGTGCCAGGGAATTTCCC